>VFQT010003526.1_pt1 | contig 14135 bp, 14 predicted proteins | sample 3512381 | NCBI WGS metagenome assembly VFQT01 (sample SAMN10412376, study PRJNA504923) | tailings metagenome | isolation source: Relicate 2 Philex TSF3 active mining site | place: Philippines: Tuba, Benguet | collected 2017-08-29 | reverse complement strand
CTCGCATTTTGTTCGGGTTCATCTTGTCAAAAAATTCCCAATTAACTGTCATAACTGGTGCCATGGTGCAAGCCGCCTGACATTCAATTCTTTCAATTGTGAACATTTTGTCTTCTGTAGTTTCATCGTGACCAACACCAAGGGTTTCGCTTAGCTCTTGCCACAATTCGTCTCCACCTAAAATTGCGCAGAGCGAATTCGTGCAGACACCGATGTGGTGCTTACCTAATGGAAAGCGTTTGTACATGGTGTAAAAAGTTGCAACTGCTGCAACTTCTGCTGGAGTTAAATCTAAAACTTTTGCACAAGCATTGATACCTGCTGGGGATACTTGCCCTTGCACCGCTTGCACATAATGCAACATTGGCAAAAGTGCACTTCTGCGCTCTGGGTATTTCTTAGCTAATTGATCTAATTGTTTGAAATCTGCATCAGTAATTTCTGCAATCATCGATCTACACCACCCATCACTGGATCGATGCTGGCAACTGCCGCAACTAGGTCTGCAACTTGTCCACCTTCACCCATTGCAGAAACGGCTTGCAAATTGTTAAAAGATGGATCTCTAAAGTGAACTCGATATGGTTTTGTGCCACCGTTACTAATTACAAACGCGCCTAATTCACCGCGAGGTGATTCCACAGCAGCATAAGCTTGACCGGCAGGAACTTGAAAACCTTCGGTTACTAATTTGAAGTGATGAATTAAAGCTTCCATACTGGTGCCCATAATGTTTCTGATGTGGTCAAGTGAATTACCTAAGCCATCTCCCCCGAGAGCTAATTGCGAAGGCCAAGCAATCTTTTTATCTTCAACCATTACGGGGCCTGGTTTTAAGCGATCAAGCGCTTGCTCAACAATGTTGAGTGATTGATTCATTTCTTCTACACGAATTAAGAATCGGCCGTAAGTATCTGCAGTGGTTTCGGTTACTACATCAAAGTCATAATTTTCATAACCGCAGTAGGGTTGAGTTTTTCTCAAATCCCAAGGTAAGCCAGTTGAGCGAAGTACTGGGCCAGTAATTCCTAAAGCCATACAACCAGTTAAATCAAGTTCACCAATGCCTTTAGTGCGAAGCAACCAAATAGGGTTATCGACCAAAATGCTCTTGTTATCTTTTAGTCGCTTTCTCAAAAGCTTTACGGTGTCGCGAATTTTTTGCTCTGCACCTTCAGGTAAATCTTGTGCTACCCCACCTGGCCTTACATATGCCATGTTCATTCTTAAGCCCGAAACCATTTCGAAAATGTCTAAAATTAATTCTCGATCTCTAAATCCATTAGTCATTGCAGTTAATGCACCAAGCTCCATACCACCTGTGGCTAGTGCAACTAAATGCGAAGAAATTCGGTTTAATTCCATCATCATTACCCGAATCGTGGTGGCACGTTCTGGAATTTGCTCAGTAATCCCAAGTAGTTTTTCTACAGCAAGGCAATAGGCGGTTTCATTAAAGATTGGGCTTAGGTAATCCATGCGAGTTACATAAGTTGTTCCTTGCACCCAATTTCTAAATTCCATATTTTTTTCGATGCCGGTGTGTAAATAACCAATTCCGCAACGAGCTTGAATAATTGTTTCGCCTTCGACTTCAAGAATTAAACGCAAGACACCATGCGTTGATGGGTGTTGCGGGCCCATATTGATAACCATGCGTGATGTTTCACCAGGAGTACCGCCTTGAATGGTTTCCCAGTCTCCACCAGAAACGTTATAAACCTTTCCTTCAGTGGTATCAAAAGATTGTGAAAACATATCGGTGCTCATCCGTGATAGCTCCGTCTTTCATCTGGCGGCGCGATAGTTGCACCTTTATATTCGACTGGAATTCCACCAAGTGGATAATCTTTTCTTTGTGGATGCCCAACCCAGTCATCTGGCATTTCAATTCGTGTTAAAGCTGGGTGATTGTCAAAAACTATTCCAAAAAAATCATAAACTTCACGCTCGTGCCAATTATTTGCTGGGTAAATTCCAGTAATTGATGGAACATGAGGATCTGAATCTGGAGCGGTAACTTCAGCAAAAACTCTCCGATTATGGGTTACTGACAAAAATGGATAAATTGCATGAAGTTCTTGATCTTTTTCGTTTGGCCAATGTGCTCCCATTACGCCAAGGCACATTTCAAATCGCAGCGCAGCATCATCACGCAACACTTGCGCAAAGGTGAGTAAGTGCTCGCGTTTAACCACAAAAGTCATTTCATTTTGCGCAATTACGACTTTTGAAATTACTTGTTCAAAACTCTTTCCCTTTTCTTGCAAAGCAGCGGCTAGAGCATCTGCCACCTGATCAAACCAACCGCCATAAGGTCTAACTGCCGCAGGCCTTGAAGTTACAACATTTACTAACCCACCAAAACCTGAAGTGTCTGCGCCTTCACTTGGGCCAAAAGCACCAGTGCGCACAGATTTAATTGATAAATCTGCATCTTGCGCAACTAAGTTGTTTTCTTCAATCATCTAAGCAATCCTGTTGATTCAATTAATGGCAAAGTTTTTAAAGCAACTTCTTCTTTCTCAATAATCTCTTTCTTAGCGTGAGCGCCTAGTTTTTTATTCATTACTTGGTCATGAATTTTCAAAATCGCATCAATCAACATTTCTGGCCTAGGCGGGCAACCTGGTAAATACATGTCCACCGGAACTACGTGATCAACACCTTGAACAATTGCATAATTGTTAAACATGCCGCCGCTAGAAGCGCAAACACCCATAGCCAAAACCCATTTAGGTTCTGCCATTTGATCATAAATTTGTCGCAACACTGGTGCCATTTTTTGACTAACCCGACCAGCCACAATCATCAAGTCGGCTTGCCTTGGGGATGCGCGAAATACTTCCATTCCAAATCTTGCTAGGTCATAACGACCCGCTCCAGATGCCATCATTTCAATTGCACAACAAGCTAGACCAAAAGTTGCAGGCCATAGAGACGATTTGCGTGCATAACCAGCTAACTTCTCAACAGAAGTTAAGAGCACACCTGCGGGGAGCTTTTCTTCAAGACCCATGCTTTACTCCCATTCCAATCCGCCACGTCGCCATTCATAAACGTAAGCCACCATGATGTTAAACAAAAATAGCAACATCGCAACAATTGCAAACATGTTTAATTGATCAAAAGCTACAGCCCAGGGGTATAAAAAGATAATTTCAATGTCAAAAATAATAAACATCATTGCAACTAAGTAATACTTGATTGGGAATTTTCCTCCACCTTGTGGTTGAGGAGTGGGCTCAATTCCGCATTCATAAGAATCTAATTTTGCGCGGTTATATTTTTTTGGGCCAGTTAATGCGCCAAGCACGACAGAAATAACTGCAAAGCCGAGAGCGATTGCTCCAAGCCCAATGATGGGCCACGCAGCGTTCAAAAGAACTCCTAGCTAGCTAAAGGTGCTTGTGAAAGTCTGTACAAAGTTAGTCTAGTTAGCGATTAGTGCCACCAGGCACATACCTCATGACTAATTACAACCTTGTGCATTTGTGACTTAAGCGGCCGGTGCAATCTTGCTTAAGGCATTAATAATTCGGTCTGAAGTCTCTTTTGAATTTGGATCAGTGAGATTGGCAAGCAATTTGAGCGTAAATTTCATCAAACGGTCATAGCCCATGCCATATTTGGTCGCTATTTTCATAACCTCAGGGTTTCCAATTATTTTGACAAAAATTCTGCCTAGTGTGTAGTACCCACCCAATCGCTCCTTCATCAAAACCGGATATTGATGAAGTGCTTTCTCTCTGGCAAATTCATTTTTTGCTTTTGCAGCTTCAGCAATAACTTCTGCAGCGACTTTTCCTGATTCCATGGCATAGGCAATACCTTCACCATTAAAAGGATTTACCATGCCTCCAGAATCTCCAACTAAAATTAAACCTTGAGTGTAAAAAGGTTGACGATTAAATCCCATTGGCAAAGCGGCCCCTCGAATTTCGCCAACCATATTTTCGTCGCGATATCCCCATTCAAGTGGCGTTTGCTCTAACCATTTTTTTAGCAATTCTTTGTAATCAATACTTTGAAATGCTGGCGATGAATCGAGAATTCCTAATCCCACGTTGCTAGTGCCATCTCCAACTCCAAAAATCCAACCATAACCAGGAAGTAATTTGTCGCCGTCCCAAAGTTCTAACCAAGATTCCATAAAATCATCATTGGTACGTGGTGATTTGTAATAAGTTCTTACCGCAACACCCATTGGCCGATCTTCTCTTCTTTGTAAGCCGAGCGCTAAAGCCATGCGCGCTGATACGCCATCCGCTGCTACAACAAAAGGTGCACGAAAACTAACGTTTCCGTCTTTGGTTTTAGCATTTACCCCAATCACTCGCCCGCTTTTTTCATCTCGGATTGGGCCAAGCACTCTGGTTTCCTCGCGTAGATCTACTCCCGCAGATTTTGCACGCTTTGCCAAAATTTCATCAAAGTCATGTCTAGTTCTTACTAGTCCATAGTTTGGAAAACTTTCTAACTCTGGCCATTTAAGTTCTAACCTATGTTTGCCAGCAATAATTCTTAAACCTTTATTTTTTATCCAACCGTTCTCTTCGGTTGGCTCAATGCCCATATCTAAAAGTTGCTTAACGGAACGTGGAGTTAGCCCATCTCCGCAAACCTTTTCGCGTGGGAATTTAGTTTTTTCAAGCAACAAAACCTTTAAGCCTTGTTGGGCTAAGTAGTAACTAGTAGTTGAGCCAGAAGGGCCCGCACCCACCACAATTACATCAGCGTCGCTCACTAAAAATCCCATCTTTGTTTAGTTTGTGAAAATCTTCACGATTTTTGGTTATTCTAAGACTAATCTGTTTTATTTGCGACCGCGATGTAGTGCAACGATTCCAAAGGTTAAATCGCGCCAGGCTACTTCGCTAAAACCCGCAGACTTAATAGCCGCTGCCAAATCTGCTTGCTTTGGCCACTGTTGAATTGATTCCGCTAGGTATTCATAGGCTTCAGGATTGCTAGACACATATTTTGCAATTTTTGGAAGATATTCAAGCAAATACTTAAAATACACAGTATTAAACAGTTTGTTAGTTGGTGAAGAGAATTCGCAAATTACCAAACGACCATTTGGCTTTAAAATTCTTTTCATCTCCGCTAAAGCACCTGTTAACTGATGAACATTTCTTAAACCAAAAGAAATAGTGACGGCGTCAAAAGTTTGATCAGCAAATGGAAGCTTCAAGGCATCCATTGCACAAAAAGTAAGTCGCTGATACTTAGCCTTACCTACTTGCAACATACCAAGTGAAAAATCACCAGAAATAACTCTTGCTCCAGCTTTTTCAAATGGTAACGAGCTAGTTCCTGTACCTGCTGCTAAATCCAAAATAAGTTCGCCCGATTTTGGGGCGACGGCTTTAAGTGTTGCAATTCTCCAAATTTTTGTTTGACCAAAAGCTAAAATGTCGTTGGTGAGGTCATATCGCTTGGCAACTTGATCAAACATTTTGGCAACTGCATGTGGTTGCTTGCTTAAATCCGCTTTATTCATAAGTTCATCTTTTCAGCCTGCTCGTATCGCCAAGTAACTAGTATCGCTCTAGCATTAATCCATGACCGAAAAAATGTTGGTTCGATCCGTTTGGCTCGAGCGCGACGTAAATCTACTAGAAATTTTGCCCGACGCGAATCCAATGAGCTGGGTAAGACGTTCTAAAGGAATAGTCGCCTGGGGTGAAACTGCTCGTGGCGAATTTATCGGTACCGAAAGATTTTCAAGAGCTCACAAATGGTGGCGAGATTTTGTCTCAAATCTTGCAGTTGAAGACTTGGTTCAAACTCAAGGATCTGGTGCGATTGCTTTTGCTTCATTTGCTTTTGATGCGTTTAATGAGCCGTCATTAGTCATAGTTCCAAAATTTTTAGTCGGTCGAAATGAAATTGGCTCGTGGCTTACCGTATTTGGCGAGGCAAACCTCAATGAAATTACCCAGCAGATATTTAATAAAAATTATTCCGTAACCAACCCTGGGCAACTTTCATTTTCTAGCGGGGCGCTATCTAACGATAAATGGCAAGCCGCTGTGGCAAATGCCATTGGTCGAATTGAAAGTGGCGAAATTGACAAAATCGTTTTAGCTAAAGATGAAATTGTCAAGAGCGAAAAAAATATTGATCCAAGATATTTAATGAAAAATCTTGCTAAAAATTTTGATGAATGTTGGACTTTTTCTGTCGCAGGCTTAGTCGGCGCTACCCCTGAATTGCTGATTAGAAAAGAAAATGAACAAGTTTTATCTAGAGTGCTTGCCGGGACGATAGCTAGAGGCTCAGATTCAAAGCAGATGGAGCAGCAATTGCTAGCAAGTGAAAAAGATATTGCTGAACATGAATTCGCAGTGAAGTCGGTAGCTGATGCCCTGGCATTGCACTGCACCAACATGTCTGTACCTAGTGAGCCGGTGGTTTTAACTTTGGCAAATTTAGCTCATCTAGCAACTGATGTTCGAGGAGTTTTAGTAGATGATGCACCAGCTTTAGCTTTAGCCGGTGCTCTTCATCCCACAGCAGCAGTTTGCGGCACGCCTAAAAGTAGAGCGCGGGTTTTAATTTCAGAATTAGAGCAAATGGATCGGGGCCGCTATGCAGGGCCAGTTGGTTGGTTTGATTCGGCAGGAAATGGAGAATTTGGAATTGCGCTTCGCTGTGCACAAATTTCACAAAACTCTGCCCGATTATTTGCCGGAGCTGGAATTGTTTCTGGTAGTAATCCAGAAAGTGAACTTCAAGAAATTGAAACAAAACTGACCGCGATTAAATCGAGTCTTAGTTAATCGCTTTTTTTACCAGCGAATAAACCTCTTCACGAATTTCTTTTACTTTGTCAATCGGCTCTACATTAAAAACTTGTGAGCTCACGCCTGGGGCTGACTTTATTTCAAATTTGGCGCCTGGATTTACCTGTTTAACTTTCAATTGAGCTAAAACTTTGTCAATTTCAATACCATGAGCGGTTGAATACACCCGTTCAAAGTTAGTTACCCCAGCTTGTTCAAGTGTTGAAAATATTCCGCCACCATTGTTATTGACAATCACAAAGTGCAAATTAACCGGAATCTCGCCAACAGGTAATGCAAAACCACTCAAATCATGCAGCGCAGCAATATCACCTAATAAACAATAATGCTGGCGCTCTGGTTCGCTAAGCGCTAATCCATAGGCGGTAGATACAACACCGTCTATCCCGTTAGCTCCACGATTCATTGACAAGGTAATCGAACGCTTGCTCATCATTTGCGCGATTTCTTGTGTAAGCATTAATTCGAAATCTCGAGCAGCCAAGCTGGCGCTTAAATGAATATGAGAATTATCAACTGCATTCAAGAACAAATTATTTACTACTTGCAATAAGTCAGGCTGCACAATTTTGCGCGCATTAATAACAACTTCTGCTTTTTTACCGATTTCTTGCCAATTAGTTAGCCACTCGGTGACCGGATTTGCTTTTGGTAATTTAGCCAGATGCGGTGTAACAATTTCACCTCTCACTTGATTGAGTGCCCGCGGTGAAGCTAAGTGAATTCTTCTTTCAATATTGGCAATCAATTTAGACACGGGCCGAGATAGCCCTACGCGACCTACGGTAAGCAAAACTTCTGGATGAAGGTTTTCTGGCAAAGCATTTAATACCGCAGGGTGATGACTAATTTTGTTAACAAAAGCTAAACTGGGCGGCTCTGCAACCAATGGCCAAGACAGTGCGGCAGCGAGTTCGTTCACATAAGCATCAGAATTTTTGGTAACTGCTCCAGAAATAATTAATCCTTTTTTATTCAAAAAGTCATTTGGTAATTCAATGAATTCTTCAGTTGCAGGCTGATATTCACCTAGCGAGGTGAATTCAAATTCTTCTTTTGGCACTAGTGGCTCAGTGAAGTGAATATTAATTTGCGAGGGTTGAAACTCTTGTTTAAGTGTAATGAGTAAATGATCTAATTTCGCGGTCCAATTCTTAAAATCAGCGTCTTGGCTATCTAGAGATATTTTCAGTTTGATTGCAGAATCAAATAAATTTTCTTGTTCAATTGTCTGGCTTACCCCAGTGTTTATTAACGCCGTAGGGCGATCAGCGGTAATAGCAATTAGTGGAATTGAGCTATATTTTGCTTCAATTAGTGCCGGTAGCAAATTTGCTGCGGCTGTGCCAGAAGTGCAGACGACTACTGCTGGGCTATTTGTTTTTAGAGCCATTCCTAGCGCGACAAACGCTGCAGACCTTTCATCTAAACGAACGGCTAAATTTATTAGTTTCTTATCATTAGCCGCAGCTAGCGCTAAAGAAATTGCACCATTTCTAGATCCAGGCGAGATAACAAAATTTCTAATTCCAAATTCGATAAATTTATTTACAAGTAATTGTGCACCTTGAACGGAACTTGAATTAGACATTTACCCTTCTAGCTGCACTAGCTCAAAATAAGCTGCTTCTAGTTGCCTAAATAACTTACCAACTACCGATTCGGGCGGCGCAATGATGGAATTTGGAGATATTTTTTGCACGCTAATCATTCCATTTTTTGGCACGAGAGTTTTTGTAATCACATCTGAAGTAAGCAGAGCGCCCGTGGCAGCGCCTGCTGGCAATGCGCTAAACCAGCTTGCGGCAAGCGTGGTTAGGTAAAGCCCACACGAAGTGTCAAAACTTCCAGAAATTACCACCGGTTTTTTAGCTGCTTGAACAATTTTTTCTACTCGATGAAAACCACCAAGTGGAATAGGTTTAAGAATCCAGTAATCAGCCCATGGATATCTTGATATCCAAACTAAGTCAGTGGCATCGCTTTGCAATCTAATTGATTCATCTATGGCAATCGGGAATTTATCTTTTAATCTATTTATTACAGCCAAGTCCTCACTTGGCTCTTCTAAGTATTCAATCTCAAAATCAGCTAAGGCAGCCAAATAATTATCAGCATCGGCATGCGTTAATTCCTGATTAAAATCAATTCTAAAAATAGGTTTATCAATTACTTGTGCTATTTCCTTTAATATCGACAAATCTGCAGCTAAATTTTTTGCAGCAAATTTTACTTTCACTGTTTGTGCACCAACCGCTTTAACAAGTGCTGCAACTTTATTTAAAGTTAATGCCGGAATAACTGCATTGACAGGTATTTCATGCTTGTTAGGCTTTGGGAGATTCCCCCAGCCCATTTCAATTGCTGCTTGTAGCCAGCGCGCCTGATGACTTGCTGAATGATAAGCAAACGGGGCAAATTCTCCCCAGCCATTTGGCCCCTCGATCAATAAACCAAATCGTGATGATTCGCCACGCAGTGCAAAATCAAGTTTGACTTCGAAAGGCTTGGCAGCTTTCATTAATTCAACAAGCGAAGGAACGCTCACGGTCTACGCGGGAACTTCTTAAAATCTGGCTTGCGTTTTTCTTTGTAAGCATTGCGACCTTCTTGAGCTTCTTCGCTCATGTAATAAAGCAAAGTTGCATCCCCCGCAAGTTGCTGAACACCGGCAATCCCTTCATCGGCAGCATTGAAGGCAGCTTTTAGTAAACGAAGTGAAAGTGGCGATTGCTCTAATAAAGTTTTTGCCCACGCCACAGTTTCTTTTTCTAATTCCTTAAGAGGCACAACTTTGTTAACCAATCCCCAATCTAAAGCAGTTTGGGCATCATATTGTTTTGTTAAAAACCAAATCTCTTTTGCACGCTTTAATCCAACTTGCTTAGCAAGCAAGCTAGATCCATAACCACCATCAAATGATCCAACTCTTGGCCCAGTTTGACCAAACTTGGCATTATCCGCAGCAATTGTTAAATCACAAACCACATGTAATACATGTCCACCGCCAATTGCATAACCTGCAACCATGGCAATCACAGGCTTTGGCAAGCGTCTAATTTGAACTTGCAAATCTAAAACATTTAGCCGGCCAATTCCTTTTTCTGCAACGGCATCATCACCGATATAGCCATCATCGCCGCGAATCGATTGGTCTCCACCTGAACAAAAGGCTAGATCGCCTTTGCCACAGAGAATGATTACTCCGACCTCAGAATCGTCTCGTGCCATTTCAAAAGCTTGAATTAATTCTTTGACAGTTTGCGGTCGAAAAGCATTTCGCTTTTCGGGGCGGTTGATAGTAATTTTTGCAATTTGATCACATACCGCATATTCAATGTCCTGCCATTGCCCTTGAGGCACCCAAGTTAACGCTGGTTCAACAGTAGAAAGATAGGGATCTGGCTTGCTCATTTTCTCAAAATTCCTCGCTTTAGGCTTAAGACCTTATGGTGTCACAAACTTGGAACCTCCACCTGGCCAAGCCGGGCGAGGAAAACCTTCAAGCCTTGGTGCAAGCGATCGAAAGTGCGCTCACCGGCAACACCCCGCTAATGATTGCCCCAGCTGAGGCAACGACAGAAAACAAATACTTAACAGCGCTGCAGGTAGAACAAGATGTAATTTTTGAAAATACGGCATTAGCAATTTGTACAAGCGGATCTACTGGTAACCCTAAAGCTGTTGAAATTTCTCAACAAGCTTTGCTTAAGAACCATGAAATCATTAACAATAAATTAAAAGGAAAAGCTAATTGGGTTTTAGCAATGAATCCAGCATTTATTGGTGGGTTTACCGCACTTAGCCGCGGAGTCCTAGATCAAGGGTGGACCTACGGCTTAACTGAAACAGGTAAATTTAATGTCGATACCTTCACTAAAGCTTCTTTAGTAGCAGCAGAGAAAAACCCATCAATCCGCACTTCACTTGTTTGGGCGCAATTAATGCAATTAATAAATAGTGACAAAATTGAAACACTAAGAATGTACGATGCTATTTTAGTTGGCGGTTCAAAGGTTGACACTGAAATTCTTGAAAAATTAAAAAAAGAAGGTTTAAAGCTAATTAGTACTTATGGAATGACTGAAACGTGCGGTGGAATTGTTTGGGATGGATACCCCCTGCCAGAGGTTGAATTAAAAATAATAGAAAAAGATGAATTTGGTACCGGTAGGATTTCAATAAAATCACCAACAAATGCCTCGGGCTATCGAAATGAAATTGAATTAGATCGTGAAACCTTTCAAGATTCTTGGGTACTGAGTCAAGATTTAGGGCAAATAAATTCTGGAGTTTTAACTGTGGTTGGCCGAATTGATGAAGTAGTGATTACTGGTGGAACAAATGTATCTACCAAAGCAATTGAAGAAGTGATTTCAACTTGTAGCGGTGTTGAAGAAGTAGCGGTGCTCGCCTTGGAAGACGAAGTTTGGGGTGCGCTGATTGCCGCAATTGTGGTTGGCGAATTTGATAGAACTGAGATTGAGAATAAAGTTGTAGCAAGATTGGGTAAAGCCGCCAAACCAAGAATTATTTTTGACGCGCAGAATTTGCCGTTTTTACCAAGCGGAAAGTTAGATTTGGTCAAATTAAAAGAAATGGTTTTAAATGAATCAAATTAAGATTTGGGTTTTGGGTGCGCGCCCTAAAACTCTTTTTGCGGCAATTTCACCAATCATTGCAGCAAGTTATTACACAATTTATCTAGATCAATTCAATTTAAATTTAACGCTATTAGCTCTCTTGGTTGCACTAGCACTTCAAATTGCTGTTAATTATGCAAATGATTATTCCGACGGGATCCGCGGTACAGATGAAGATCGAATTGGTCCAATTCGGCTAGTTGGGCAAAAGTTGGCAAGTGCCAAAAGTGTAAAGCGCGCAGCATTCATTAGTTTTGGAATTGCTGCTCTTGCTGGATTAATAATCACTGTATCTATAGGTGAGTATTGGATTCTTTTAGTGGGATTGAGTGCAATATTTTCGGCTTGGTTCTATACCGGAGGGTCTCGCCCCTATGGATACCTTGGCTTAGGTGAAGTATTTGTTTTTGTTTATTTTGGAATTGTTGCCACTATGGGCACGATCTATATTCAGACCAAAATTCTGGATGTAGCGAGCTTCATCTTGGGCTCCGCTATGGGGAGTTTTGCTGTGGCGATTTTATTAACCAATAATTTGCGAGATGCAAAAAAAGATGCACAAGTTGGCAAAAGAACTCTCGCGGTATTGCTCGGGGATGCAAAAACAAGATTTTTAATTTTGATTATGTTGCTGAAGCCTTTTTTCAATCTTGGCGTTTATCTTTATTTATTTGACACCAGTGTTTGGCCAGCACTCTTTGCCTTACTTTGGTTGATCCAGCCGATGGCTTTGATTCTTAAGGGTGTGACCGGAAAGCCTTTGGTGAGAGTTTTAGTTAAAACAGGCCAAGCGCAATTTTTATTTTCGCTTTTATTGCTTTTTAGTTTATTCTTTTAAATAACTTTGAGATTTTTGCAGCAGCTGCATCTCGAGTTTTATCTAGGGCAAAAAGACTCACTATTCCCGAGACCAAAAGCGCCACTGCAACCAAAGCAAATTCACGTAAACCTAATAAATAAAAAACTGCTAAAAAAGCAATGAAAACCAAAATTCTCGCAGCGGTGTATTTCAACAATTTAGACTCCTGCGTAACTATGTAATCCGGTTATCCAAAGATTAACCCCAAAGAAATTAAAGACAATTGACGCATAGGCGAGCACTGCGATCGTAGCTGCTTTTTTTCCGCTCCAACCACGCGTGACGCGGGCATGTAAATAAGCTGCGTAAATTAACCAGGTTATAAAAGCCCAAGTTTCTTTAGGATCCCATCCCCAATATCTTCCCCAAGCATTTTCTGCCCAAATTGCTCCGGCAATTACCGAGAAAGTCCAAATCGGAAACGCAAATAATGCAGTTCGATAAGCCAATTCATCTAAGCGTTCTGTTGCAGGAATCCTAGAAAACTTAAATCTACCTCTTAATAGAACGATTAAACTCAGTGCAAAATTAACACTAAATGCCCCGTAAGAAATTATTGCTGCAGAAACATGAACTACTAACCAACCAGATCTTAAGGCTGGAACCAGTGGACCAGATTCGGTATAAAGCACCGTAACCGCAAGGCCTAAAAGTAAAACACTTGGCAAAACTACAAACACACCCAAATACTTAATATCTTTTTTAAGTGTCAAAAAAAGATAAGCACCCAATATTGCTACTGAAGAAGAAATAGCAAATTCATACATGTTCCCCCAAGGGGCTCGCTGGGCTGAAATCCCTCTTAGCACCAACGCTACAAAAAGAATTCCAAATGCCAGCCAAGCAAAAGCGGTTCCAATATTTTCATTCTTTCTTGCCTTTTCTCCCTCACCTAAGGCAACGGAATAGGTAATAAGCGCAAGCAATAAAACTAAAATTGTGGCGTAAACAAATAAATTGCTCAGATTACCTACAGTCACTTTTGCTCACTTTCTTTAATCTTTCTTTCCAGGTTTGTTAAATCTCGAATTAGTTGTTCTTCATATTGCTTGGTTATTCCTGCTAACGCAATTTTATTTCGATCACCAGAAGTACTTTCAATGCGCAACCAAATTCGTCTACGGGTGACAAAAAGCCCAAACATTAAGCCAAGCATCGCCAAAATAGAACCAACAAATGCCCAGATGCGACCTGGATCATAGGCAATTTGAAAAGAGGCGAATCTCTTAACTGAAACAAATTCCACTTGGTATCCGTTTTCCAGCTGCCAGCGATCTCCCGGAGCCATTTGTGCTAACCCAATTTGTTGAAGGTTTTCTGTGTCCAAGCGATAAACATTTTGTGGGACACCACTATCCATACCCAAGTCGCCGGTCCAAGCAGAAAAAAACACCAGCGGGTTATCTTGATCAGGAAAGACGGAAATTGGCCCGCGCTCTTCATCTAAAACACCAGTTGGTAAAAACAAACCCAATAAACCAATTTGTTGCTGGGCATCAGGAATTTTTACAACTCCATTAGATGTGAAATTCGCATCCTGTGGCAAAAATGGCACCGCTTTGTCAAAAATAATGTTTCCTTCTTGATCAAATACCCGAATTTCTGGTGCGTATCCATGCCCAGTTAAAAAAGCTTTGGTCCCGTCAATTACTAAGGGTTTATTTACAACAACAGTTTTTTCATATAATTCATCTTCTTCAGTAACAATGAGATCTGCAATAAATTCTCTTGGTGAGCCAGTTTGGTTAGGGCCTCTTTCAAACTCAACTTCAAAATCTTCTAAGGCAAAAGAGAAACTGGGCATATGTTCAACTCTAAATA
>VFQT010003525.1_pt1 | contig 14135 bp, 12 predicted proteins | sample 3512381 | NCBI WGS metagenome assembly VFQT01 (sample SAMN10412376, study PRJNA504923) | tailings metagenome | isolation source: Relicate 2 Philex TSF3 active mining site | place: Philippines: Tuba, Benguet | collected 2017-08-29 | reverse complement strand
ATGAGCGATCTTGGTCTAGCTATGTCGATGAACCGCTCCGATACTGGTTAAGCCAGACGGTAGATACCTGAGGCCGCAACGGGAGTCTTGAAACGTCCGCGCTTTAATTCGATCCCAAAGAGCCGCTCGTTTATCTGGAAACTTCGCAAATCCAATTTTGCCGCAGCGCGAGCAACTACAACAAGAATTTTCTCTGACTTGGATTCCCGAAGATAAGCGATGAGATCATCCTCAATTGCAACCCACCGCAAGCCACCATCGGCTAGCGCCGGTGAATTCCGCCGAATTTTCACTATTTTCTTCACGTTTTCAAAGAACTCTAAATCCCAATCTCGCTTATCCCAATCGATGGTTCGGCGGGCATCCTCGCCCCAGGCCCCTTTCATTCCGATTTCATCTCCAGCAAAAATCGAGGGAACGCCTGGATAGGTAATTAATAGAACCATTCCAATTAGGTGGCGAAGCGAATCATCACCAACTACATTGCGAAAGCGTGCTGTGTCATGTGAGTCAAGTAGGACCATAGACGAAACCAAGTTTCGCCAAGGGACCATCGAGCTGAAGCCACGGAACGCACTAACCATCTCCGATCCAGTGAAAGATGGAACCGAAACTGGTAAACCGAAGAAACCATGCTCGACCTCCGGATTTTCTTTTAACCAGCCCCAGACTGGGCGCATGAAACCGTTGTAATTCATGGTTCCATGCCAGCCAAGTCCATCTAAGTCGCTCGGAAAATGATCGGCATTCTCAGCAAGTAACCAGGCATCTGGATTCACCTCATCTACTGCTCCTCTGATACCAGTGATGATCTCGCTATTCATATCCTCATCCCGATAACGTCCAGTCATATTTCCGACATCGATTCGCCAGCCCGACATCGCAATTGGTTTGCGAAGCCAACGCTTGACAATCGAATTCTTTCCAGAATACATAAGCTCACGTAGCCGCTTCGAGTTGTAATTCAATTTCGGAAGATTTGCTACTCCCCACCAGCCTTCGTAACCATTTGCCAAATTCTTATCAAAGTAGAAGAAAGAACGCTCCTTCGAGCGCTTATTGCGCTTCGCTTTCTGAAACCAGGGATGACCACTGCCGCAGTGATTGGTCGTCAAGTCGCCCATTAGATGTATCCCCAACCGATCCGCCTCTGCTTTAAGTTCTAGGAGTGCCCGGTTACCGCCAAGCAATGGATCGACTTCCGTAAAGGAGCTCGCGTCATATCTATGGGTAGATCCAGCCGGGAAAAAGGGCGTGAAATAGATGCCATTGGCGCCAAGATCGGCAATATGGCTAATTCGCTCTCGAACTCCCGTGAGATCGCCGCCAAAGAGCTCTACACCAGTCGTCTTATCCCGCCCTTTGGGCAATGTATTCCAGGGTCGGCGGATGAAATTCGGTGGCGCTAGGTGGAGATAATTTCCACTCGTCGCAAATCGGTCTGGAAATATCTGATAGAAGACTGATCTGCGAATCCAACTTGGGAACTCTCGGTCAGCCAATATCTGGAAATCCTCGACACTTGTAACATCGGAATTTTGAATACCTCGGGCATTGAGCCATTGATACTTCTCGCCGCTTGAAATCAGAAAACGATAAGAGGTCCTTCGATTGATAACGGCTGCCTTAGCAATCCACCATTGCTCACCACCGTTGACCGATTTGGTCATTGGGAAGAAGCGCGGTTCACCATCTTGGTAGATGCGCAAGATCGCACTCTCAATCGGGTAGGTAATCCCAGCTCGGAACTTAAATGTAACCTCCTCCCCGAGTTTCGGAGCGATAGAGCTTAGGTATAGCTCGCTTCCGTCGTGATGAGGAAAATCCAGAAGTTTCATTATTGCCTCACTTAAATTCGATAACTTCTTATCTTGGAATATGCCAAACGCCCTTCGGCGTTCCTTACTATCGCAATCGCCTCGATTCGCGTTCCGTTAGGGAATTCATCCGGGCGGAGGTAGATACGATGCAAACCACCCGCTACATTCTCGCTCTTGAAAGTTCTGCGGTCGGAAGTGCCAACGTTTTTCCAATCCTTCTTGCCATTGACTCTGATCTGGAAGTTGACCTCTACCGATTCATCACCCGGGACCCGTGCTGCAAGAAGTAGCCAGCGTCGGGCGCCATAATCGATATCAATTGGCAGCAAGGTAATGCTCAAGTCGCGACTAGCCGAAAGCGAACTGGTGGTCTCGAGGATGACCGTTCTGAGCGGTGGCATCGCCACTTTTAAGGTTTGAAATGAATTTGGCAGCGCGATCTCAGGGCCATATATCTGGCGCATCGACCGATTTGCTGTGAATTCGACCTTTATCTCCTCCTCAGCTTCACCAGAATTCATCAAGATCAGGAATTCTCTACCGGCGTGTGATCGGGTAAAGGCAATACTGCTCCTCGAAGCCGCCTTAAGTTGGAGCGCACCAATGCGCAAGCCAATGTTCTTCTGGATAAGTTGGTTCAACTCGGTGACCTGTGACTCGAGCGGGTGCGTAACATCGAAGGAACTAGCACGCCCAATCGAATCAGAACCGAGCCTCGGCTCAACTTGCCACTCTAGAACTCTTGTCGGGAACATATTCTGTCGCGCGGATTTATCGCCACCAGAGCCGATCATTCCCTTCTCATCACCGTAGTAAAGAACCGGAGCGCCTCGGTATAGGAAGAGTAATTCATTGGCGAGTTTTGCTCGGGCAAATGCTAAATCTCGATCGCCAAAGCTAGCGCGCTCCAAAAACATTCCGGTGCGACCCATATCATGATTACCGAGAAAGGTCGTTAGCGAATAAGCATTATTGTCTTTTGTGGTGTATAAATCATCATCGTTGAAGAGATCAATCATACCTTGGCTCTGATTGGTAAATCTGACAAACTTGATTGCCCTATCTTGAAAACTAAAATCTAGAACGCTGTCGAATTTGTTCTCGGCGAGATAGGTTGCAAGATATGAACTCTCTGAATCTGCAACCTCGCCGAAGATGAGAAAATCACGCTTCCCCAATTTCTTGGCCTTCTCTTCAATTGCCGGCAAGAATTTCTTCCAAAATCCTGGAAGAACATGCTTTGCCGTATCTATCCGGTACCCATCAATACCGTACTTCTCGATCCAATCACTCCAAACTCTAATCCATCCATCAAGGACTTCCGGACGATCAGTAGCAAGGTCATCTAAGCCAAAGAAATCACCGAACCAAATGGAATCAGAATCATTCCCAAAGTTCCCACGGTTGTTGTAGTTATCCAGGTTATTAAGCCATTCCGGAACCTTGCTTTTCTCCATCCCGGCGGGAATTACCGGTGTAAATGGCTGCTCACGCAAGCTCCTAAATGAATATTTACCATCGGCAGGCTTGATGACATCGGCCGTGTGGTTTACCACCATATCCAGGATTACCTTCAGGTCTCGATCGTGCGCTTCCTTAACAAAACTCCGAAAGTCAGCCTCGCTACCTAAGTGCGGATCAATCGATGTGAAATCTAGCCCCCAATATCCATGGTAACCCGCGGAATCTCCCTGGATCGCGGCATTTACGACAGGTGGTGTTATCCAGATTGCCGTGAAGCCCAATTGCTTTATGTAATCCAAGCGATTGGTTAGCCCGCGAAAGTCGCCACCATGCCAATAACCAATATCGTCGTAACGATAACCGGTAAGAGCGGGGTCGTCGGGCAAAGCATTATCAAAACGATCTGTCATAACAAAGTAGATAGTCTCGTCGGAGAGGGGTGCTCGAACTGCTGGCTGGAACTTAGGTAACTTTGCAGATAACGCAACCTGATTATTGGCAATTAAGAGCGCCCATGCCGATAATGTGATTAGCAGGGTCTTTATTGAGATTCGCATTCTTCGCTAACCCTTAATCGCGCCCGCTGTGACTCCTCCAACGATGTACTTCTGAAGACTTAGAAATATGGCAACCAAAGGGATCGAAGCCAGAACCGAGCCGGCTGCGAAAGCGCCCCAATTCTTTCCAAGTGAGCTGCCGACGAATGATTGCAGCCCAACCGCGATTGTCCTTGCATCCACATCAGTCAAGAAGATACTTGCCAAGACGAATTCATTGAAGGTTCCGATGAAGGTCAAGATTGCGGTCACGACGAGAATCGGAATCGAGAGTGGCAAGAAGATCAGTCGGAATATCTGGGAGGGTGAAGCGCCATCGATTTTCGCTGCTTCGTCCAATTCCATCGGCACTGAATCAAGGAATCCCTTGAGTAACCAGGCGTTGGCACCCATGGATCCGCCGAGATATACCAGCAATAATCCCCAGACGGTTCCGATACCAATCGCTGGGAATATCTTGTAAACCCGCTCCATGATCACATAAATAGCAGCCAACGCTAGGAAGCTAGGAAAGACTTGGATTAATAAGAGCAATCTAAGGCTCATCCGCTTACCCTTGAACTTCAGCCTGGAGAAGGCAAATGCTGCCATCACGCCGATAATCACTGAAATCACTGCATTCGCACCTGCCAGCGTCACGGAATTGATTACCCACCGCAAGAATGGAATCTCATCGCTATTAAACAAGGTCCGGTAATTTTCCAGAGTTATATCTTGACCATACAAGAAAGAAGTAGACAAGACACCTGTCCCATTAAGTGAACTCATTATTACTATATATAGTGGCAGAATCGCAAATAGCATCATGAAGATGATGAAGATATGTCGCCAAGCATTAGAAGGTTCTCTGCGAGATTTTGTGTTGCCTAACTTGTTCTTCACTTGATTTCCTCCAATACCCTGGATCTCTTCAAACTCCAGAGTGAAAGGATGCCGACTATCAAGAAAACGACCACCGATATCGTCGATGCCAAACCATAGTCTTGATCATTTGCGGAAAAAGCAACCTTGTAGGCGAAGGTAATCAGAATATCGGTCGCACCTGCGCGCTCACCTTCGAGGACATTTGTCGGTCCACCTCCGGTCAGGAGATAAACCAGGTTGAAGTTATTGAAATTGAAGGCGAAAGAAGCAACTAAAAGTGGTGAGAGTATCTGGAGAATCAACGGCAACTTGATTCTCCAGAAGATCTGCGGGCCGGAAGCGCCATCAATCGATGCGGCTTCCTCAAGATCCTTTGGTAGAGCCTGCAAAGCACCCGTAGCAATCAGATAAAAATATGGGAAACCAAGCCATAGATTCACCAAAAGCAGTACCCCACGGGCTAGCCAGGCGGAGTCCAACCAATTCACATCAAGGCCAAGAATCACATTTACTGCGCCATACTCCCGATTGAATATTCCAGCCCAGATCAAGATAGACATAAAACTAGGCATCGCATAAGGCAGAATCAGAATTCCACGGTAGAAATTTCGGAAGCGAATCCGCTTATCCAGTGCAATCGCAAGTATCAGTCCAACAAAGAACATCATCGCAACAGTTATGAATGAGAATGAGACCGTCCAAATCAGGACTCTGATAAAGGGATCCCTGAGGTTCTTATTGGTGAGAATCTCACCATAATTTGAGAACCAAGTCTTCTCGCGCCAACCTGGCATCAACATCTCTTCTGGTAGATCTCGGTTGGCGAAGTTTCCTGACCCGTTGTTTATGAATATCTTTCCAGTAGCAGGTTCGCGAATGGAGTCCGATGCCTCGTCATAGAAGAGGGTTTGTGTGAATAATCCTGCTGTTGTCGTATCTTGTGCCAAAATGAAGAATTGATCATCGACTTGATATCGCGCTTTTGCGATATCCGATTCTTGGTTAAGAATCTCCTGTTCACTTAGGAAAGTGAACCCGTCTGGCTTAGGCAACCCGGTTTCGTCATCGATACGATATTCAGCATCACTTAATTTCCTCGCCTCATCACCAATGCCGAACCAGACTGTTTGGTCTGCAAAATCGATAAAGACTGCGCCCTGTCTATCCCCAATCAATCCCGGATACATCTCAAAGAGCGTTCCATTCTCATCAGGTACTACGCCTACCTGCTCGATCAATTGGGTTATCGCCTCTTCTTTTGTGACCAGGTTTCCGATCTTGTATATGTAGCCAGACATATAGGTCGTATAGATGACCGGTGTCACCGTGAAAATCACTAGAAATATGAGGCCTGGAAATAAGAACTTAACTGCAGCACGCTTCTTAGAGAAGTAGATAAAGTTCGAAAGGATGATGATGAGGGTGAAAATCAGGGCCATGACCCACTCGTCGCCCAGGAAGGAAAGGAAGGCCATCCACCCGAAGAGCGAGGAAACCAACGCGAGGGTAAGGATCTTGAGTAATAGTTTCACGCTCTTTGTCCCCAACCCATATTTGAAATCCTACATATTGAATTGGGGGCCGGTCATCATGGCCGGCCCCCAATCACCTTATCTAAGGTGTTACGCCTTAGTGATTCCTACCTTGAAGTTAGCCTTCAAAATAGCTGCGCCAGCATCGAGCGTCGTCTTCACATCTTTACCTGTGACAAAGATGTCCTTGAAGACTGTGCCGAGCACGTCGTAGTAGTTGGAACCGCCAGCATTCTCGCCGAGAAGCGCATTCACCTGAACGGCACCGTTCTTGGAGCCTGATTCAGCGAAGCCCTGGACATCATCAGAGAGTTTGCTAGTGATTGCCTGATTTGGTGATGGTCGTTCCATCGCTAGCGCATAAGCAAGTGAACCTTCCTCAGATGCGAGGTAGTTCATCACTTTGCGAGCACCAAGAGCGACCTTGTGATCGTTGGCGAAGGTTGTGAGCCAAGCTCCACCGTAACCCGCCCACTGACGAGTCACACCCTTACCATCGAGCGTCGGAGTTGGCAGAATCGTGTACTTGATTCCCGCAGACTTTACGTCAGGGAGATTCCAAGAACCGGTATTCATGGCAAGTGCCTTACCTGAGGTGAAGGCAGCCTTACAGTTATCCCAGGCGAAAAGACCATTGCTCTTGCCATCAGATCCAAGCGCATACTTCTTGATATTTGCGATCAGGGCTGGGGTGTTGAGCAATACGTTATTTACATCTGGAGTTGTCGTACGGCCAACATAGCCATACGCGCCACCGCCGAGAGCAGTTAGGAATGGCAATGCACCCCAAGTTCCGTCTCCTGCGCACCAGCCAACGGTTGCAGTTCCTGCAGCCTTAGCCTTTTCGAAAGTTTCGATGAGTTCCGCGAAGGTCTTCGGAGCGGCACCGAACTTGTTATTCCAGATCATCGAAGTAGTATCGATATCTAGCGGGACCGCATAGACGCGATCGCGATAGGTCGCATACTTCAATGCTGTCGCTGACATGTTCTTTCGAACCGATGCAGGTATGGCTAGCGGGAGAACCTTTCCGCTCTTTGCATACTGCAGCGCGTCACCGACTGGATTGAGCATGATGTCTGGTCCGCTTGCAGCGGTTGCCTTTTGGTAGGCGCCATCTAGGGCGTCATAGCTTGCGTAAACCTTGACTTGAATATCGTAACCAGGAACTACCTTGTTACCTTCAAGGAATTTCTTTAGTCCAGGACCACGCTTTTCATCGGCCCAGACCACAATGACCTTATCTTTTGCTTGAGCTACTGGAACGATTGCTACGGAGCCAAACATGGCACCGGCGAGGATCGCACCCAGGATTGTTTTCTTCATTTATTCCTCCATGGAGTATCTACAGCAATAGGCTGCAGAGGAGTGAATTCAATAACCTTCGGAAGGGGGCGTCAAAGGGAATGGCCTCTGAGGCCGGCAATTATCTATTCGTTATATTCCCGAGCGCTTTTCACTCGGGCTTTCAGCCACTACTTCTGGATCTCACCCCAGCCAGGAACGCTCTCTGGCTTCCTCGGGCCGGAGCCGATGTAGCGCGAAGAAGGTCGAATCAATCTTCCAGTTCGCTTCTGCTCGAGGATATGCGCTGACCAGCCAGCTGTCCGAGCAGATGTAAACATCGGAGTGAACATATTTGGTGGCACTTCAGCGAAATCTAAAAGCACAGCGGCCCAGAACTCGACATTCGTCTCGAGTACTCGATCGGGGCGGCGCTCCTTCAATTCAGCTAGAGCGGCATCTTCAAGTGCCTTCGCTACTTCATATCGCGGCGCCTTCAACTCATCACAGGTTCGACGAAGGGTTCGCGAACGTGGGTCCTGCGCGCGATATACCCGATGACCGAATCCCATTAGGCGCTCACCTTTATCAAGAAGTTCCTTAACGTATGAGCGGGCATCTCCCCGCTTTTCAACTTCTTCGATCATAAATAAGACTCGTGAAGGTGCACCACCATGTAGTGGTCCACTCATAGCACCAATCGCTCCGGAAATCGAAGCTGCAGCATCAGCGCCCGTTGATGCAATCACACGCGCGGTAAAAGTCGAGGCGTTCATGCCATGTTCTGCAGCTGAAACCCAATATGCATCGATAGCGCGAACATGTTTCGGATCTGGTTCACCGCGCCAGCGGATCATCATCTGCTCGACGACGGTCTTACCTTCAGCGACGCGTGATTCTGGAACCTTGGTTGCTTCGCCTCTCGCAGATTGCGCTACGAATGACAAGACCATCGATGAGGTGTGTGCTAGATCTTCGCGAACTTGCTCATCGGAGATATCTAATAGCGGCTTCATGCCATAGTGCCGCGCAAGCATCGCGGTTGCAGATTGCACATCAACACGAACATCACCAGAGTGGACTGGAAGTTCAATTGCATCTGCCGGAGGAAGGCCAGGTGCAAATGAATCATCGACTAGAAGTCCCCAGACATTTCCAAAGGAGACGCGGCCTACTAGGTCTTCGATATCTACGCCGCGATATCGCAGCGCACTACCCTCTTTATCGGGTTCTGCAATTGTCGATTCAAAAGCGATGACTCCTTCGAGTCCGGGCTTAAAGTCATCGGCCATGGCGCGTATTCTGCCCATAGATAGGAGAGTCACCAACCCCAGGGTGCCGTAGCGGCGAAAGTGACGTTAGATACATCCATGGGAGAAATCGACCGAGACGAGATAAAGCGGATGCGCCGTTCTTACGGCGAAGTGGGTTTGACCGAGGCGGAAATCGCCGGTAACCCGATTGATCAATTTAAGCGCTGGCTTGCCGACGCCGCCCAAAACCCAGCTATCGTCGAGCCCAATGCAATGGTTCTCTCTACCCAGCAAGGTAGCGAGATCAGATCTCGGAGCGTTCTACTCAAAGATGTAACCGCCGAAGGTTTTACATTCTTCACGAATTACAGATCTGCCAAATCGCGCCAGATCGATGAAAATCCTGCGGTCTCTCTTCTCTTCCCTTGGTATCCGATGGAACGCCAAGTAATCATCACCGGCACCGCGGAGCGAGTCACTGAAAGAGAGTCGGATGAGTATTTCGCTAATCGGCCATGGTCGAGTCAGATTGGCGCTTGGGCAAGCTCGCAATCCGAACCGCTTGCCTCACGAGCTGAGCTCGAGCAGCGTTGGGCGGATATGGCAAATACCTACCCAGAAAATTCGCCGGTTCCACGACCGCCACATTGGGGTGGATTTAGAGTGGGTCCTAAGGAAATCGAATTCTGGCAAGGTCGATATTCTCGTTTGCATGATCGGATTCGCTACAGTCGAGCCGGTTCAAATTGGAGTGTGGAGCGCCTCTTCCCATAGGCTAACGGTCTTATGTCCGAGATAAAGATTCCAGATTCACTAAAGCCCAGCGATGGCCGGTTTGGTTGTGGCCCATCGAAGATCCGTTCCGAAGCTCTCGATGCCCTGAGTAAATCAGGTCGATCGATTATGGGAACCTCGCATCGCCAGAAAGCGGTAAAGGGCGTAGTAAATCGAGTTCGAACTGGGCTTGCCTCACTGTTCAATCTTCCAGAGGGTTATGAAGTCGTATTGGGAAATGGTGGATCCACCGCCTTCTGGGATATCGCAACTTTCGCCTTGATTGAGAAGAAATCTCAACATCTAAGTTTCGGCGAATTCTCTTCGAAGTTCGCTAGCGCTGCTAAAGAAGCTCCTTTCTTAGATGAGCCCACCGTGATCAAATCCGAACCAGGCACCCATCCAACTGCTACTGCAGAGGCAGGTGTCGATGCATACGCGTTGACTCATAATGAGACTTCAACTGGTGTTGCGATGGAGATTAAGCGGCCAAGCGGCACTGATGGCGCACTTGTCCTAGTTGATGCCACAAGCGCCGCTGGCGGATTACAAGTAACTGCATCGGAATTTGATACCTACTACTTTGCGCCGCAGAAATCTTTCGCCTCCGATGGAGGTCTCTGGCTCGCGCTGATGAGTCCAGCTGCGGTTGCCCGCGTGGAGAAGCTAAAGAGCTCTAGATGGGTTCCTGCATTCTTGGATCTATCGATTGCGATTGAGAATTCTCGATTGGACCAGACTTACAACACTCCTGCAGTTGCTACTTTGATCCTTCTTGCCGAGCAGATTGAGTGGATGAATTCCAATGGTGGCTTGAGTTTTGCTGCCGGCCGTTCGGCAAAGTCAGCTGCACATATCTATGGTTGGGCAGAAGCGACTTCATACACAACGCCATTCGTCGCTGATCCGGCGATGCGCTCGAACGTGGTAGCCACAATTAACTTCGAAGATGGAATCGATGCTTTGGAGATCGCTAAGGTCCTCCGCGCAAATGGAATCGTCGATACTGAGCCATATCGGAAACTTGGTAAGAACCAACTACGGATTGGCATGTTCCCAGCGGTCGATCCAGATGATGTTGTTGCGCTTACCAAGTGCATCGATTACGTCGTCGCGGAGATGAAGAAGTAGCGATTGGCTAAGACCAAGTTCCGCCGCGATCGCGTCTTCTGGCTAATCTCTCTACAAACTGGGGTCTATGGCATCTTTATGGGCGGCTTTGGCCCCGCGCTTCCGCTACTTCAATCTGACCAAGGCACCAGCGCGGCAGTCGCTGGACTACATGGAACGGCACTTGGCATTGCATCCATCATCGCTGGTTACTTAAATGCGCCGCTAGTTCATCGCTTTGGCAGATACCGGACATCATGGATTGGATTATTAATCTTCAATATCGGTGGTTTGGGCTTTGTCATATTTCCCGACCCGATCTTGACTATTCCCTCTATGCTCATTGCTGGAATCGGAATCTCAACAACAATCAACAACACCATCGCCTTTATCTCGAACCACTATCCCAATCACCAGACTCGCGCTGTTAGTCAGAACAACGCGGTGAATTCTGGATTTGGATTGCTTGGAACAATTCTGATCGGCATTATCGCAAGTACCGCCATCTCTTGGCGGTTAGGTTTGTTGATTTCGATTCCATACGCCATAGCTCTCTACCTGCTCGGTGGTAGACAATTCAAGCCAGAACATATTCCGGATATAGAAGGGAGGCAGAGAGGTTCACTCCCCCGAAAATACTGGTGGGCATGGCTCGGACTACTCTTTACAATCTCAGCAGAGTTTGCCATTGCGTATTGGGCAGCGGCCCTTGTTAAAGAGCGAACTGGGATCGCCCAAGCAAGTGCGACTGCCCTTATGTTCGCGTATGCCCTCGGCATGGTCATCGGAAGATGGTTTGGAACTTATCTCTTTCCAAAACTCGACCCAGATCGCCGATTGCAGATCATGCTAATGATTCAAGCGCTTGGTTTCTTAGCGCTCTTGGTATCTGAGATAACCATCATCAGCGTCCTTGCGCTCTTTGTGATCGGACTGGGGACATCGCTCCAATTCATTCTCACCACCCTCCGAATGCTCAAATTTGGCGCTGAGAAATCTGATCTTGCAATCGGAAAATCCAGTTTGGCGGCTGGAATAGCTATCGGTGCGTCGCCCTTCCTATTAGGGCTACTCGCCGATTCGGTAGGGATATCTTCGGCATTCCTCGTCGTTCCAGTCTTCATTGCGCTCGCGTTTATCATTGTGGTCCTGGTGCCCAATCGAGTGGAGGCAGTATGAGTTACAAATTCCGTAGAGCTGTGACCCTGGTGATTCTCTTCGGGTTAATCCTTTTTGTCCTCATAAGCGGCCTCTAAAACATCGGCAACGGCAAAGCTTTCGGGGGCAGCGCTTCGATTCTTGAACTTCATATAAGTGATAAGAGCGGCTAAAAACGAGATCGATCCACAAACCATGATCGTGGTCCTAGTTCCAACTATCTCAGTCATCGAGCCGATGAATGGCGAAACCAATGGAGTTCCACCCAAGAAGACGGTCAGATAGATTCCCATCACACGGCCGCGAATTGCCGAATCCGTTCGAATCTGGACCATAGTGTTCGCAGCGATGAATGTCAGCAAGGCAACGCATCCGATGAATGGCAGCAAGATTGCATAGGTGAGGTAATTCGGGGCCAACGATGCGATTACGAGAAGGAAACTGAAGATCATCGCGCCCTTCATTACAAAGGTAGGCTCGCGTTTTCGCTCCAACTTAGCCGAGATGATTGCTCCGGTTAACGAGCCAATAGCCAAGATACTTCCCAGCGCGCCATATTCAGCGGCGCTCTTTTCGAATACCGCAGTTGCCATCATCGTGTTGAAAATATTGAAATTCAAGCCGAAACTCGTGGCAAAGAAGACGGTCAACATGACGCCAAGAATGTCCGGGCGAGCCGCTACGTACTGAAAAGCCTGGCGGATTTTCGTCGAGCTTCGCTGGTGAGCCTCGATGAATAGCTCCCGCTCCCTGATTGCAAAGAGAGCGGCAATTACGAATATGTAGGAGAAGCCATTCAATAGAAAGGAGAGGCCCGTTCCATAAGCTGCGATAAGCACCCCAGAGAGCCCTGGGCCGATGAGCCGGCCGATATTGAAGTTGGTTGAGTTCAGCCCAACTGCATTGGGAAGATCATCTTTACCGACCACTTCGATATTGAAACTCTGCCTCGTTGGAGCATCAATCGCATTTCCCATGCCAAGCATGAATGCAAAGAACATGACATGCCAGATCTCAATTCGATCTGACATAACTAAGAACCCGACTGAGAGGGCGGAGGTTGCTCCAGTCAGGTTAGTGAGTATCAAGACCTTACGTTTATTGAACTTATCGGCGATCTTTCCACCAGAGATACTGAAGAAGAGCGTCGGAAGAAATTGCAAGGCCGTAACGATGCCCAAGTAAGAACCGCTATCGGTCAGTTCGAGAATCAACCATGCTTGCGCGACACCTTGCGCCCAAGTGCCGATATTTGAGATGAAATTAGCAGCGAAGAGGATTCGGAAGTTGCGATGTTGGAAAGATCGCAACGTACTCACGAATCGAGTCTAGTATGCTTCACTTTATGCGCAGCGCGATCCCAGTCATAATCGCGGGGATAATCCTCTGGACTATTGCCCTTGTGATTGCAATCATCGCAAATGCCGTCGCAAAAGTAATTTTTGCTTGCATCTTTGGAATTGCTCTCGGATTCATCGGAATCCGATATACGAAACGGCGCGCTAAGCGCGAGGATTAACCCTCGATTTCTTGGGCAATACCGCGAAGAACCTTGGCGACTCGAGCCGCTTCGGCCTCACTGGGATAACGGCCATGTCGAAGCCCGTTACCGACGCGATCCAACATCTTGATCGACTCTTCGATTATCACAGCTAAATCCTCAGCGCCCGACTTTGAAGAAGCCAGCGATGGTGGCGCATCGATAATCCGAATCGATAGGGCTTGTGGCCCTTTGCGACCTTCAGCAACGCCAAACTCCAACTTAGTTCCTGGCTTTAGCGTCGTCACGCCCTCTGGAAGGGCTGAGGCTGCAACGTAGACATCTTCGCCTTCTTCAGATGAGATGAAGCCAAATCCTTTTTCCAGGCTAAACCATTTAACGCGACCGACTGGCATGGCTCCTCCTCAAGAAGTTTGAAGTGTCGTTTCATCTACGCCGCGCTTTGCGGACAGGTGGCTAGTTTACTGCTTCGGAATGAGCGCCGCAGCCGTGATTAATGGCCACCACACGCGCATCTTCCGGTGAGATGGCATTTGCGCAGACGCCAAATGCCTGGCGGAGCGAGCCGCTCAGCGGTACGAAGAATCCACAACTTCCACAACTCTTTGGTGCGAGCTTTGCAAGATCGCTATTGGGTCCACGATCGCCCTCAATCCAGCGCTTGGCCGCCTGATCTCTACCTTCAATCGAAAGGATGCGCGCTCGACCGGCGCCCAGTTCGAAGAGTTCATGTAGATCTAGTTCCTCATCACTTGGGAGAACCGCACTTCCCGGAACCAATCGCGCATCATCTGCAGCGGTGGGGACGATAGTTCCAG
>VFQT010003524.1_pt1 | contig 14135 bp, 9 predicted proteins | sample 3512381 | NCBI WGS metagenome assembly VFQT01 (sample SAMN10412376, study PRJNA504923) | tailings metagenome | isolation source: Relicate 2 Philex TSF3 active mining site | place: Philippines: Tuba, Benguet | collected 2017-08-29 | reverse complement strand
TTTTCAGTAAGCGGTTTAGGCTCACGGCGTTTTATTTTTTCTTCAATTTTTGCAAAGAGCACATAGAGTCCCGGTGTAAGTATCAAACCAAAAAAGGTTCCGAACACCATACCACCAGCAGCTGCAGCACCAATGGTATTGTTACCAATTTTACCTGCACCTGTTGCAATCATCAAAGGAATTAATCCGGCAATGAATGCAAGCGATGTCATCAGAATAGGACGAAGTCGAAGTGCTGCACCTTCTACAGCTGCTGAGAATACAGAACTACCCTGACTATGACGCATTGAAGCAAATTCAACAATGAGGATAGCGTTCTTACCCAGGATACCAATCAGCATGATCATTGCTACTTGTGCATAGATGTTGTTTTCTAAACCTAGTGCTGCCAAAAATGCAAATGCACCAAAGATGCCTGATGGTAAGGAAAGGATAACTGATAATGGTAAAAGAAAACTTTCGTACTGTGCAGCAAGTAGAAGATAGACGAAAGCGAGACAGAGTAAGAAAATAAAGATTGCTTGGTTACCGCTATTCGCCTGATCACGTGAAGATCCTGCCCAGTCGTAACCAAATCCTTTTGGCAAACTTGCCGCAGCCACTTCTTTAATGGCAGCAATAGCTTGTCCGCTGCTATAACCACTTGCCGGTTGTCCGTTGATCATGGCAGATGTATACATATTATACCTCGATACCTGTTCTGGTCCGTATACTTTTTCAATACTCATGAAACTGGAATAAGGCACCAGATTACCTTGATCATTTTTTACATAGAGTTTTAATAAGTCTTCTGGTTGTGCACGGTAGACAGGAAGTGATTGCACCATCACACGGTACATTTGTCCGAAGCGAATAAAATTCGTTGCGTACTCACTACCAATCAAGGTTTGCAAACTGCTCATTGCATTGTCGGCAGTCACACCCATTTGTGCAGCTTTATCAATATCAATTTTGAGTAAAAACTGAGGGAAGTTGTTGTTGTATGTTGTAAAGACATTGCTGATTTCAGGACGTTTAGACAAGTCGCTTACAAACTGATCTGCTACTTGTTGCATTTTTGCCAAATCACCGGAACCGGTTTTATCCAGCAGGCGCAATTCAAAACCACTTGAGTTACCATAACCAGGCACTGGTGGTGGTCCGAAGAATTCTATTTCAGCATCTTTGATGGATGCTGTTTTTTTGATCAGTGTATCGATAAGTTGTTTATCGTTTAATTTTCTTTCTTCCCATGGTTTTAGACTGATCAGGTTCATGCCATATACTGCACCAGTTCCATCGCTGAGTACGCTAAATCCTGCCAAAGAAGAAACGTTTTCAACTTCAGGAATACTGTTAGCTATGCGTTGGATTTCATCAACAACAGTTTCAGTTCTCTCTAATGTAGATCCATTGGGAGCGGTGATACTTGCATAGATAGCTCCCTGGTCTTCTTCCGGAATGAAACCAGCTGGGACAATTTTGCCAAGAACACCTGTAAGACCTAGAAACAGTATCAATGCACCAAAGGTGACGGTTCTTCTGTTGGCAATAGTAGAGATGAGGTGTTTATAGCGACCAGCAAGTCTATCATATTGTCTATTAAAACCATTAAAGAAACGTTCTATGAAATTTTGTTTTTTGTTTTGTTCATGATGATGAGGCTTGAGCAGCATCACACAAAGTGCAGGAGTGAGTGTGAGTGCAGTAATACCAGACAAAACAATAGAGACAGCCATGGTGAGTGAAAACTGTCGGTAGAAAGTCCCGGTTGGACCATCTAAAAAAGCTACTGGGATAAACACGGCAGACATGACCAATGTGATGGCGATGATGGCACCTGTAATTTCCTTCATAGCTTTTTCTGTTGCTTTCTTTGGCCCCATGCCTTCTTCAGTCATCTTTGCATGCACGGCCTCCACCACCACAATTGCATTATCGACTACAATTCCGATAGCCATCACCAGGGCAAACAAAGTGATAAGGTTGAGCGAGAAGCCCATGGTTTGCATAAAGAAGAAAGTCCCAATTAATGAAACAGGTACAGCTAAAACAGGGATGATGGTTAATCTTCCATTTTGTAAAAAAATGAACACCACTAAAGCAACAAGGATGAATGCTTCTAGTAATGTTTTGATTACTTCGTTGATGGAAGCGTCTAAGAAAGCAGATACATCATAGCTCACGGAATAATCCATTCCGGGTGGGAAACTGCTTGATTTAATTTCCTTCATTTTAGCTTTGATGTTATTGATAACTTCTCTTGCATTGCTCCCAGGTCTTTGTTTGATCATGATGGCCGCAGAAGGTTGTCCATTTTCTTTGGACAGCACATCATAATCTTGTGAATCAAACTCAACTTTTGCAACGTCTTTTAATCTGACGATGTTTCCATCAGCGTTACTTTTTACAACTAAATTTTGGTAAGCTTCAGGGGTATTGAGTTTACCCGTGTATTTCAACACATATTGAAGAGATTGGGGTTCTTTGCCTGAGCTTTCACCAATTTTACCAGGAGCAGCTTCAATATTTTGTTGTCTGATAGCGTTGATAATTTCAGTGGCTGAAAGATTATAAGTAAGTAGTTTGTCGGGATCAAGCCATACACGCATTGCGTATTCTCTTGATCCAAGTATGAAAGCATAGCCTACACCTTCAATTCTTTTTAATTCTGCCAACACATTGATGTCAGCAAAATTGTACAAGAACTTTTCGTCAAGATTTTCCTGGTTGCTGAAAATATTGAGGTAGAGGAGCATACTGTTTTGTACTTTCTCTACAATAACACCTGCCTTGATGGCTTCTTCTGGTAGCTCATCCAATACAGAGGAAACCCTGTTCTGAACATTAACAGCTGCAATTTCAGGATCAGTACCATTTTTGAAGATAATTTGAATAACACTGGTTCCATCGTTACCAGAAACAGAAGACATATAAGCCATTCCAGGTACACCATTGATAGCACGTTCGAGTGGTGTTACAACAGCTTTTACACAAGTTTCAGCATTTGCACCGATGTACTTAGTGGTGACATTGACTTCAGGAGGAGCAATATCTGGGAACTGGGTAACCGGCAATTGCATGAAGCCAATGATACCCAGCAGCGTGATTAAAATGGAAATAACGATTGATAAAATCGGACGCTTTATAAAGGTGGATATCATTGTTCAATAGGATTTATTTCTTTAAGAGCTTCTTCTGTACTTAAGGAATCTGTAATAACATCGTCGCCATTTTTAAGAGAGGCAACTCCCTCAAGAATAATTTTTTCTTCTGCTTTAACTCCCTCTTTGAGGAGAAAAGCATGTGGAAGTCTTTCTGCTATAACAACTTCACGTTGTGATAATTTTCCTTGTTTATCTGCAACAAATACAAAGACTTTGTCTTGTATTTCAAATGTTGAACGTTGTGGAATAATCATAGCATTGTTGACGGTCTCCTTGATTCTCACTTTTCCGTTAGATCCGTTTTTGAGCAAACCTTTTGGATTTTTGAAGCGTGCCCTGAAGGCGATGTTTCCGCTGGAGGCATCAAATTCTGCTTCAGTAATTTCAATACGTCCTGTCAATTCATACGGCGTATTGTCGGCCAGAATTAATTCCACTTCATCATATTGTCCTGCTTGTTTTCTTTTTTGGTAACGCAGGTATTCTGCTTCTGCTACTTTGAAATAAGCAAAAACATCATTGGTAGAAGAGAGTGTTGTTAACATTACACCTTCATCCACTAGGCTTCCTTTTTTATTGGGGATGCGGTTGATGGTTCCAGCAAAAGGCGCACGGATTTCACTATAGCCGAGATTAACTTGTGCGAGTGCGAGATCGGCTTTTACTTCTTTGATTTTTGCTTCGGCAATAGTTATCTTAGAACGTTTGAGTTCCAGTTCTACTTCTGAAATAATTTTTTTGTCGACCAACGTCTTAGTGCTGTTGACTTCAATCTGCGCCTGTTTAAGTTCCGCTTCAGCCATGCCCAGTTGTGCTTGCAGTTTTTCAATTTCCTGTTTGAGAATACGGTTATCGATGGTGAAGAGCAGTTGTCCTGCTTGAACAAATGCTCCTTCATCTACATGAATTTTTTCAATCATTCCTCTGATGTGTGAGCGGACTTCCACATATTGTACAGCTTGTAAGTCGGCTGCATATTCTTTGTAATAGTGCGTATCAACCAATACAGGAGATATCACTTTGTAATTATCCTTGTTTTGGTTTTCAGTTGGAGTTTGTTGACTACAAGCTACTATCCCGGATATTCCGGAAAAAATCAATGCCCATACCCTAATTAAATGGTAATTCTTATTCATGTCAGATGTAAAATGAAATGAGTAAATGTGATGTGAAATAAATCGGAAAAATATCAGGCTAAATTTGGAGGCGGCGCAAAAATTTCTATATGAACACTAGCAGCATATCCCAATGGATCTATTTTTGAGATGAATTCATTGGAAATGTTGCCAATGATTATTCGAGGTTCAATTATAAATTGAAAATTATTGACATTTTCTTTTGCTACTTCTGTTAGTTGTTCTTCATGATTTTCCTGATCTGGTAATTGGTCGGTATGACTGAGAACAATCTCGTCAACATATTCAAAGAAGGTGGATAAATCATCTCTTTGTTTGACGTTCATCGATGAAGAGTCATCTTGTTGCACATGTGGAACAAGCATCCATGAGTTTAGATGAAGGCAAACAAGCAATAAGACCGATAATCCTTTCATGAGTTGCAAAGGTACTGATTGATAAGGAATTGTCTTTTATAAGAAGTTAAAATTTGATTGATATTGAAAATTGTATTTATTTATTGTTGTCTTATTTTTTATGTGAATTCACTTAACTTCATTAAACATCAATGATTCGTTTTATGAAGAAAAAACTAGTCACTTATCATATCTCATATTATGCAAGAATATGTAGTTATATACTACTACAATTTTTCATTGCTAACCATACGTATGCAAATACTGGCTCAGATACAACCAGTTATTTACAGACCATCAATATTGAAACAGGCAAGATTGACACACTATTAAATGTGAATTACCACATCGAAGCACCAAACTGGCATCCGAATGGTTATTTGATTTACAACAGTTATGGTAAGTTGTTTACGTTTGATTTGGCTACTAAGCAAATAAAACAACTTAACACTGGGTTCGCACAATCCAACAACAACGATCATGGTTTTTCACCGGATGGCAAATGGCTAGCGATTAGTAATGTTGACAACAACGATCCTTCGCCCAAGCCATATAAATCCATCATTTATGTTCTGCCCATTGAAGGAGGTACACCAAGAAGGGTGACCGATGAGGTGATGTCGTTTTGGCACGGCTGGAGTGCAGATGGTAAGACACTGGCTTATTGCGCTGAACGCAATGGGAATTATGATGTGTACACTATTAGTGTGAATGGTGGTAAAGAAACAAGATTAACCACATCAGAGGGATTGGATGATGGTCCGGATTATTCACCCGATGGCAAATACATTTACTTCAATTCTTATCGCACCGGGCACATGCAGATCTGGCGCATGAAAGCAGATGGAAGTGATCCAGAGCAATTGACTTTTGACGAAAACTCCAACTGGTTTGCGCATCCATCGCCTGATAATAAATATATCGCTTACATCGCGTATACATCCGATGAAAAGCAACAGCATTTGTTTGGTAAAAATGTAAAGCTCCGTTTGATGGATTTGAAGACTAAAAAAATAAAGGATTTAACGCCTGTATTTTACGGAGGGCAAGGAACCATCAATGTGCCCTCTTGGAGCAAGGACAGTAAACAGTTTGCGTTTGTGAGTTATAGAGTCAGTTGACAGTTTTGTCAGTTGTAGGTTAGTCTGTTATGCCTTACATTTATCTGAGTAATATTCCATCATGAAACCTATATTCTTTTTACTGTTTATTGTTTTTTCATTGAGCAGTCAAGCTCAAATTAATGCTGGTGTAAAGGATAGTGTGTATTCTAAAATATTGAATGAACAAAGGCAGTTGATGATTTATTTGCCGAAAGAAGCGCAAGAACGAAAAGACAGTAGCATGCGTTACCCTGTGATGTATGTCTTGGATGGAAATACACATTTTCTTTCTGTTGCAGGTATGATAGATCAATTATCTGATCAAGGAGGAAATGCTGTTTTACCGAAAATGATTATTGTCTGTATTTTGAATACCAATCGTACACGCGATCTTACTCCATATAAAGTTAAAGCCAGTGGGTTTCTTCCAGAAGCGATGGCGAATGAGACTGGCGGTGGAGAAAGCTTTGCGCGTTGTATCAAAGAGGAAATATTTCCTTACATCGCTTCACGATATCCTGTGACAGCTTATCGGGCTTTAGTGGGACATAGCTTTGGTGGAATCTTTGCGCTGAATATTTTGGCAAAGCATAAGGAGATGTTTGAGGATTATATTGTGATTGACCCAAGCACTTGGTATGATGAAAGAAAATTTGCTAAAGGAGTTTTAGATAGTTTATCACATAGCGATTACAAAGGCAAATCGCTTTTTGTCGCGATAGCCAATACCAACAACCAACCTGACACAACTAAGGTTAAATTGCTGAAAACTGAATTTTCCGAGCACGAAAAAAGCATCATTGCATTTTGCAATAGCGCGAAGACGATGAAAAAATCAGGGTTGAATTTCAAGCACAATTACTATCCCAATGATGATCATAACAGTGTGCCCATGATTGCCACCTATGATGGCTTACGAACCATCTTTAAAGACTATCGTTTCTCTTATGATGCTTTGTATGATCCTGGGTTTAGTCCGCTTACCCATATCCCGGCTTATTATGAAAAACTATCTAAAAAAGTAAAACACAACATGCGTCCTTCGCCTGAATTACTTGAGCTTTGTGATTTATATTATACTGTAAATAAAGATGAAAAAAGGAAGGATGATGCCAGGACTTTATACAAGCAGCTTTATCCTGAAAAAGCAAAAGCTTTTATTGCACAAAGTGCCAATTGATTCTCTTGATTTGAGCTAACTTTGTTTCAGAACAGATTTGTTATGAAAGAGCTATTTGAAAAAGTTTATTGGGAAAACAGCGTAAAGGATTATTTGATTTCTTTAGGGTTTGTTCTTTTGGGCTTCACTTTACTTAAACTTTTTAAAAATTATCTGCTACATCGGCTTAAAGGTTTTGTAAGTAAAACTGAATCTAACATTGATGATATTGCTTTACAAGTCATTGAGAAGTTTGGTATTCCAATTCTCCGTGTTTTATTTATTTACTGGGCACTGGAACTGCTTACCCTGCATAGTAAAGTTGATAAGTGGTTAGACATAGCCTACGGTGTTGTTACGTTGTATTTCATCATTTCTTTCTTGCTCACACTGATTAGGAAAGTGTTGGAGGCACAAGTGATGAAGCAGGAAAATGGAGAGACAAAACTGCGACAAATAGGTGGCATCATGGTGGTTGTGAATATCACTTTTTGGGCGATTGGTTTGTTGCTGTTTTTATCTAACCTGGGTTACAATGTTACAACCATCCTGACTGGTTTGGGTATTGGTGGTATTGCTATAGCATTAGCAGCACAGAATATTCTAGGTGACCTCTTCAATTATTTTGTTATCTTTTTTGACAGGCCATTTGAGGTGGGAGATTTTATTACTGTCGATGATAAAAAAGGAACAGTGGAATACATTGGTATCAAGACTACACGGCTGCGTAGTTTGACTGGGGAGCAAATTATCATTGCCAATAGTAATTTGACCAGTTCAAGAATTCACAATTACAAACGACTGGAAAGCAGGAGAGTGATTTTTAATCTTGGCGTAGTATACGGCACACCGCTTGAAAAATTAAAACGAATTCCTGAGATGGTAAAATCCATTATAGAGAAGCAGGAGTTTACCAAGTTTGATAGAGCACACTTTATGCATTATGGGGATTACAGCTTGAATTATGAAGTAGTGTTTTTTGTCGACAACCCCCATTACCATATTTACATGGACATCCTCCAACAAATCAACTTTGATATTTATGAGCAGTTTGCTGCTGAGCAAATCGACTTTGCATTCCCAACACAGACTTTGGTATTCAACAGCAAAGATGCTCCAACTGTAAAGTCCATTGGTTAGTCTTACTGATCAAGACCGCCTCTGCGCTTAGCCTTCACTTGAGCAGGCCATGTGCGGTTGCCTGGTCCTTTGAGTTCTGCTTTTTCATTAGAACTGCGCTCTGGATCTTCGCAAGCCATGTAAACGAGAATGGCAGTTACAATAGCATTGTTGCGTAAATCATCAAACACAATCTTGTCATACGTATCGCGGTTGGTATGCCAGGTATAATTAAAATACGACCAGTTCAAAGCGCCTAAAGAAAATGCAGGTGCACCTACAGCAACAAATGATGCATGGTCTGATCCGCCGCCACCGGGCATTCCAGGGAAGCTTGTTCTGATGGAGTCTTTGTATTCTCCTGGTATGGCTGCTAACCAGCGACCAACATAGTCTTTTGATTTTGCAAAACCAGAACCACCCAGGTTGATGATTCTTCCGGTTCCATTATCCTGGTTAAACAATGCCTGTAAATTATTCACTACCTCTGGATGATCTTCCACAAAGGCACGTGATCCATTCAGGCCCTGTTCCTCACTCCCCCAATGTCCCACTAGAATAGTACGCTTAGGATTAGGATACACTTTTTTCAAAATGCGCATCGCTTCCATCATCACCATAGTACCAGTGCCATTATCAGTTGCACCAGTTCCACCATCCCATGAATCAAAGTGTGCAGATAGCATTACATACTCATTGCTTTTTTCTGTCCCTTTTATTTCAGCGAGTGTGTTGAATGTTGGTACTTCACCCAACTCTTTGGATTGTGCTAATACACTAATGACCGGTGCAGCACCTGATTCTGTTAAGCGATAAAGCAATCCATAATCTTCGAGCATCACATCAATGGTTGGAATCTTTTTGGTATAAGCATCAAAGATTTTATTTACACCAAAACCCTGACTCCAATTGCTTCCTATGATACCTGCTGCGCCTGCTTTTTCCAAAGCTGCTGCAAGTGTGCGGTTGTTGTATCCTGTTTTGCTTATGCGTTTGCGCCATGCTTCTGTTTGTTCTTTTCGCTCTTTTAACATTTTATCCATTGAAGCTTTGGTTGCAAATTCTTTCCAGTTGTAATCTGGTCTTCCTGTTGGTTGCGGCATGGCAACTAAGACAAACTTTCCTTTTACGTTGGGTAACCATTGTTGAAATGCGATAGAGTCAACCACGTCAGCCAGAATGATTGTTTCACCCTTTACTGCTTTTTTCGTAGATGGAGAAAATGCAAGTTGTGTTGCTTCTAAAGATTTTGTCCATGGACTAATCATATCAACATGCGTAATGCCACGGTCCCATCCCCTCCAGGTACCATAGTTTTCTCTTCTTGCTGAAATGCCATATTGCTGGTATTGAGCAATGGCCCAATCGCTGGCTTGCATCATTTTTGTCGACCCCACCAAACGTGGACCAATACCATCCATTAATTCATGACTCATTCTCTTCAATTGAGAATTTTCATTAGCCTCTTTAACGATGGCAGCAACAATTGGATCTTGTTGTGCAAAGGCAGTAACAAAAATAGATTGGGCAACAATGGCTAGGGCAAAAAAGGCAATACGTATACGCATGGAGATTGATTTGCATCTAAAATACTGAAAAAGAATAAGGTTATGTTCCTCGCTCAACCTTTTGGCATGAAATTTGTTTAATAAGCCGACTAAACAAGTGTAAAATCATGAACAAGAAGTTAGCGGCGTTAGGTGTAGTAGTTTTTTCCTTTTTCATTTCTTTAACCGCCATGTCTCAGGCAACCAGTGCCATTAGCGGCGTGGTAGTAAATAAGAATACTCAGGCAGGTTTGCCCGGTATTTCTATTCAATTGACACCAGGCGGTAAAAATGCCATCAGCGACAGCCTGGGTAATTTCAGAATCAGTGGCATTACGCCGGGTTCATATGCCATCAGTTTTACTGGCATCGGGTTTCAACCAAAAACCATTAGCAATTTAGTGGTGACCAGTGGTAATGAAGTCACGTTGCAAGTCGAGTTAGAACCACAGGCATCACAACTCAATACAATTGTAGTAAGCGGCAGAAAAAATTCTGCCCGTGTTGCTACCATAGAGAGCCCCTTAAGTATTCAACGTCTCACTACAGAAGACATCAAAGCCAATCCTGGTGGAAACTTTGATATCAGTAAAGTGATTCAATCCCTTCCTGGAGTTGGCGGTGGTGTTGGTGGTGGAAGTTTCAGGAATGATATTATCATAAGAGGTGGATCACCCAGTGAAAATGTATTTTATTTAGATGGAATTGAAGTGCCTATCATCAATCACTTCAGTACACAAGGAAGTGGAGGTGGACCTCAAGGAATTTTGAATGTGAGTTTCATTGAGGATGTACGTTTGAGTACATCGGCATTTGATGCGCGTTATGATAATGCCTTGAGTTCTGTGTTTCAGTTTAAGCAGAAAGCGGGAAATGCCAATCGTTTACAGGGGAATGTCCGACTCAGTGCATCAGAAGTAGCAGCAACATTTGATGGGCCTTTGAGCAAGAACACCACATTCTTGGCTTCGGCAAGAAGAAGTTATTTGCAATTGTTATTCCAGGCGATTGATTTGCCTATTCGTCCCAATTACTGGGATTTTCAATTCAAGACCACAACCAAGTTGGGCAAGAAAACAACGTTGAGTTTTCTGGGCATAGGTGCAATTGATGAATTCAGTTTTGCAGCACCCAAAGATGCTACACCTGAAAAACTATACGTGATCAATAGTAGTCCTGCTATCAACCAAAACAGTTACACTATTGGTGCCAGCTTGAAACACCTGACCGACAAAGGTTACATCAATGTATCGTTGAGCAGGAACTTACTCAACAACAAGGCAGATAAATATCTTGATAACAAGAATCCTGTCGAGGCCGACCGTACATTCCGCATCAACAGTACTGAAGCAGAAAACAAATTCCGTTTTGATGTAAACAATACCTATGGTGAATGGAAATTGAGTTATGGTGCTACGGCTCAGTATATTCAATTTGATAATTCATTTTTTCAGGTAGTAAGTAATGCAGTCAAAGATGCACAAGGAAACATCATCAAGCCCGCTATTTCGTTGAACAGCAGCAGTGATGTTAATTTTCTTCGTTATGGTGCATTTGTGCAAGCAGGTCGAAGATTATTGAATAACCGATTGGGGTTAAGTGTTGGTTTGCGTACTGATGCCAACAACAACGATAAGGATAACCAGAACTTATTGAAGCAGATGAGTCCGCGTGTGAGTTTGAGTTATGCGTTGACCGACAAATGGAACATCAGTGCAAGCTATGGACAGTATTACAGATTGCCATCCTTTACACAAATGGCATTTAGCACAACCATCAATGGCCAGGCATTTACCAATCCGGATGATTATATCAAGAGTACACACTGGGTGGCAGGTTTCGAGTATTTGCCTTCATCAACAACCCGATTTACCATCGAAGGATTTTACAAGCGATATAATAATTATCCCGTTAGTGTAATCGACGGCATCAGTTTGGGTAACAAGGGAACTGAATTTGGTGCGATAGGAAATGAGCCTGTCGTGCAAAATGGAAAGGGAAGGGTATGGGGCTTGGAATTTTTCGCACAGCAAAAGTTGACCAAGCGCTTTTTTGGTGTGTTCAGTTATACTTTTTACAGGAGTGAGTTTAGTGGAGCAAATGGCGTATTTGTTCCAGCCAATTGGGATAACCGACATTTGATCAGTGCTACCTTGGGTTATAAGTTCAAGCGCAACTGGGAGTTGGGTCTGAAGTTCAGGTACCAAGGTGATGCACCATATACACCGTACAATTTGGAACAAAGCCGTTTGAACTACCTAACCTTGGGAACGGGTGTGTTTGATTTTAGTCAGGTGAATACATTGCGACTACCAGCTTTTCATTCAGGTGATATCAGAATTGATAAGAAATGGAACTATAGAAAGTTAACGCTGGATTTATTTTTAGACATTACCAATTTTTATTCATCAAAAAGTGCTGGAATTCCGAACTATACATTTAGGAGAACTGCTGATAATGCTGCGTTTGAATCGACAGACGGACAACCAGTTAAATTGGATGGAAGCAATGCAATACCATTGTTGTTGAATAATGCAGATGGTAGGTTACTTCCGACAATAGGGTTTATTGTAGAATTTTAATATTTTCTTCTTATCTTTTTGAAGCGGCAAAGTATTTGTCAATGACTTTTACTTTGTCGCTTTCTATTTTATCTACAAAAGCTTTTGCAACGGGTGATAAAGCTTTGTTTTTTAACCACACAATATTCCAGGTAGACTTTAATGGTAGGCCCTTGACTGGAATAATGTGTAATTGTTTGTTCTTTAATTCGTTTTTGATACCAATCAATGGCATGATAGAATAGCCAATTCCGGCAATTACTGCTTGTTTAACTGCTTCATTAGAAGTAAGCTGTATTTTCTTTCTTACTTTAATTTTATTTTTTTCGATAAACTTTTCCATGGCTATTCTGGTAGCTGATCCTTCTTCACGATAAATTAAAGGGAGTGATTCGAGTATCAATTTATTAGCAGAGCTATTTTCCTTAAATCCTTCTGTATTGCCAACCAGGTATAGATGGTTGGGCATCAATTCTATTTTATTGAGTTGTATGTTGGTGGGTAGTACTGATACCAGTGCAAAATCTGTTTCATTTTTCTCCAGTGATTCAATCACCTTTGTTTTATTGGATACATCAAGTCTAAGCTCAATGTTTTCGTGCTGTTTTAGGAAGTCGGCTAAAAAATAGGGGATAACATACTTACCAGTGGATACAGATGCAATTCTAATTGTACCAGTTAGCAGTCCCTTGAACTTATTTAACCGTTGGTCAATTGCGTTCAACTCGTTTAAAATAGTCCTGGCTGATTCAGCAATTTCCATTCCAAATTCTGTGATATAGACCTTCTTATTGATGATTTCGACAAGTGGAATATGAAATTGTTCTTGAAAGTTTTTTAACTGAATAGATACCGCTGGTTGTGAGAGATGAAGTGCTTCAGCTGTTTTTGTAATGCTTTGTGTTTCCAATACTTTCAAGAAGATGGTTAGCTGATGTAGGGTATAATTCATAAAAAAAGTAAATGATATATAATATAAATATAAATAAAAATATATGATAAAATCACTTGAATTTTGCAGTCATGATTTATAATCAGCTCATTATTGGACTAGTTATCATAGGATTACTATTGTTAATAAAGCGATTAAACAAATCCAGTTGATGTTTGAGGGCAGAAAAATAGTGATAGCGACCAAACACAAGAAGGAGGAGGTGATTGCACCTATTTTGATAGAGCAATTGGGTCTTGATCCTTTTGTGGTTGAAGGATTAGATACGGATCTATTTGGCACTTTTACAGGTGAAATAGAGCGAGAAGCAGGGCCTCTTGAAGCATTGAGACTTAAGGCGGAGCGGGCAATTCAACTTACTGGTGTTGATTTAGCTATTGCCAGTGAGGGGTCCTTTGGTCCGCATCCTACTGCATTTTTTGTACCTGCGGGGGAGGAGTTGATGTTGTTTGTGGATAAGAGAAACGGTATAGAAGTTTTAGCGAAGTCAATCAGCGCTGAAACCAATTTTGGTTCAGCGGAGGTTGAAACAGAAGAAGATTTGTTAGCCTTTGCCGACAAATCTCAATTTCCTTCCCATGCTTTGATCTTATCTGCAGCAGATGGGAATGATGCAGTTTTTGTAAAAGGTATTACATCAACAGATGTTTTGTTATCCTCCTTTCATGCTATACGTAAGAGGAGTAAAACGGTTCTTGTCCAAACCGATATGCGCGCCTTGTTTAATCCTACCCGAATAAAAAACATAGCGCTTGCTTGCCATGTTCTTATGAAAAACATAAAGTCGGTTTGTCCGGTTTGTTCAACACCCGGCTTTAACGTAGCTGATGTGCGGAGTGGATTGCCGTGTTCATTATGTGGAAGTCCAACCAAATCCACTCTGGCACATCAATACGTGTGTAAAAAATGCGGACAAGAAGAGATTCGTTATTATCCAAATTTAAAAGTAGAAGAAGATCCTACCTTCTGTGATTATTGTAATCCTTAACAATGAAACACACTTTAATTAAGCAAGCA
>VFQT010003523.1_pt1 | contig 14137 bp, 8 predicted proteins | sample 3512381 | NCBI WGS metagenome assembly VFQT01 (sample SAMN10412376, study PRJNA504923) | tailings metagenome | isolation source: Relicate 2 Philex TSF3 active mining site | place: Philippines: Tuba, Benguet | collected 2017-08-29 | reverse complement strand
GACCTCCATCCGCTCGGGATCGATGTTGCTGAGCGAGCCGACGACGAAGTCCGTGCCCGCCGGTATTGGGTCTTCGATAATCACGGATTTCGCGGCAAAATCCCCTGCGTTGTTGTACTCGATAGTGTAGCGGAGACGGTCACCGCCGTCTGCCACCGAGGTCGAGCCCGAGTCGATATCAACCACGGACTTACGCACGTAGGGATTCGAGCGATAGACATATATCGGGCAATCGGAGGCGTTATTCGCGGTGATTTCCTCAACCGGATCTCCAGCTACCCAGTCCGTCCGATAATCGGTCGTCAAGACCCCGGAGTGGCGCGCGACAGTCTGGTTGGCGACGCTTGCCCCGACCCGCAGAGTGAGGCGCAGCACGGCTTTGTCTCCCGGAAGGAGACCGACCTTGCGATAGTAGTCGGACGCAGCAGGCTCGTTTGAGCCGATGAGCCAGGCGGAACCCCGTCTCGTCCAACGCACGTCGGAGCCGAGGCGATTGCCGAGCAGGTCGATCGGTCGAGTCGTCTGTCCCGCAGCGTCCGAGACTGCGACGACATCGACGGCGTCGCCGGCGAGTTCGAAGCCGGCAGGCAGCGCTGGATCGAGGCGAAGTCCTTGCGAGGCGACCGTTCCGGTATTTTCGATGGTGAGGTCGAAGCGGACAAGGTCCCCTGGCTCGACGCCTGGGAAGGCCGACGAGGGATCGCAGGTCGTGCCGAGTCCAATGTCGATGCCCGGAGTCCGGGTCGTTGCAGCCGAAGCGTTATTCGAGGAATCCTGGTCGATATAGCCGGCGGCCGTCATGCCGATGATGGTCTGACCGCGGAATTCGCCGCCTGGCTGGAGGGTCAGGCCAGACGGGCTCGTCATGCGCATGGAGAGTTCTATTTTGCGCGGGCCTTCGAAGGGCTGAAGGTCGCCAGCAATAAAGGCGACGTGGCTGACGCCGGCGGCCGGGTTCTGAGTCCAACCTCCGGAGGTCGGGTTCTGGGGATTGAAGTCGGGGAGTGTTCCCGAGGGGCCCGCATGGTAGTAGACCTGTTCGCCGCGACCGACGAGGGCGCCGAGCCACGTCAGATCTGGGATGCCATTGGCTACAGGGCTCGGACCGTCCGGGAGGGTGAAGCGCACGACCACGGCTTTTGCGACTTCGTTCTGTCGATTGCCATATTCGATTCGCCATGTGACCTTTTCGGTCGGTCTAGCAAGGGCTGGTGCCTCGAGGCGGACCCAGGGGTCGGGGAGAGGGGTCTTGACCGAGACGCAGCCGCGGTTCTGGTAGTTGGCATCTTCGCCAGAAGAAGTCGAAACCTCAGCGCAGTTCTCGAGGGTCGTGCCCGGGGTGATATCGTTGTCGAGGCGCGCCTGGAACACGATCGACGCAGGGCCGGTGCGACCTGGCAGTCGACCAGCGATGCCCTCGCCAACGGTCAGCGCATTCGACTGTCCCACGCTCCACTCGAGGCGACGGCCGACTACGTTGGGCTCGCGACTGCTCACCAGGCGGAAGGTGGACGGCGTCACGACGGCTGAGCCAGCGACGTAGTTCATGCCGAGGGGCAGGGAGTCGACAATGGTGAGGTCGCTTGCAGAATTGGCCCCCTCGTTCGAGACGAGGAGCGTGTAGCTAACGGTCTGACCCGCGCGCGGAGAAGGCGTGCTGACGAGTTTGCGCAAATTCAGGTCGGCATTTTCGACGAGTGTCGTGCACTCGCTGAAGACCTCGGTCGAAAGCCCAGACCCGCCATTGGCAGTGCCTGAAAGGGAGGTCGACAGGTAGGTTCCCGATGGGGTCGTGAGACCGATCCGCACGCGGATGGTGAGGGAACCACCTTCGAGCGGCGAGAGAGCACCCGCGGCGAGTGTGATTCTCGTGCCATCGAAGTTGAGGGCGGGCGCAGGCGCCGAGGGTCGATTGGCCCGGTGGGCCGCATTGTAGGCGTGCGAAGCTGATAGGTAGACCAGCCCGGCTGGAAGCGTTTCGTTGAGAATGACAGACGATGCCGGATTAGCGGAGTCGTTGTCATAATCGATCGTGTAGACAATCTGCTCGGCAGCCGCAGCGACTTCGGGGCAGGACTTGATGACGCGGAGCCCCGGACGTGTGGTCACGGTGTAGACCGAGTCGTTGCCGATCGCCTGGATGAGCTCGCGAGAGAGCACAGCGGCGCGGTTGGCGATGGTGTCCCCGGCTTCGCCCGTCACGACCTTCATCTCGAGCTTCACCGACTGGGACCCGCCGGAGATGACCTGTGGCGGGTTGAGCGACTCGTCATCGACAGAGAGCGCAATGTAGGTTGTGGACGCCCCGAACGGAGAGGTGACCCAACCATCGCCGTCGGCATCGATAGCGCGCTGGAACTGGCTCGTGATGAGTTCCGGGTCGAATGGGGTCGAGGGCGAGAGCAGGGTCGGCACATCGATGCCGTCTGCCTTGTTGGTGAAGTAGACATGCCCGTGGTCTGGGACCTCGACCCGCAGGAATTCCATGCCAGGAGGCACCTGGTCGACGACCCAACTCGAGGTCGCGGGTGAGAATCCAGCGTTGTTCCAGACGAGCGAGTATTGCACGGTCGTGCCAACAGCGCCCTGGTTGAAATTGGCAGTCGTGCGCACAGCGAGGCCCGGCAAACCGCGGAAGGAGGTCGAATCGCTGAGGTCCGTGCCGACCGGGCCACACACGTCGTCTTCAGCAGTGATGCGAGCGGAAACGGTCCAGAGGCTGCCGTCGATGACGCCACGGGGGGCGCTGAGGTCGAGCGTGACATTTCGCTGTTCGTTCGGAGACAGCGGTGAAGCCCAGGCGATATCGATGAAGCCATTGTCGAAATCATAGGTCACGACGCCGCCCGCGGAATCGACCGCGGACACGAGAAGAAGCTGCTCGCGTCCGTTGCTCGTGACGCGGGGAATATTGACGCGGAGTTTCGGCGAGAGTGCCGTGTCAAGGGGCGTATTCGAGAATCCGGGATTTCGATTGGCGACACCAATGGTGTATCGAACCGAATTTCCGGCTTCGGCCGTGATGCCACCATCGGTCAGGAAGCTGCCGCGCAGATCGGGGATGCTCGGGGCGACCGAGGTGCGTTCGCTGAGCTGGCCCTTGATCGAGCCTCCAGCGGGGACCTGCGGGATATTCGAACCGAATGGCGTATAATTGTAGATTCGAAAGATAGCTTGATCTTCGAGCGAAATGGTGGCCGCCGGGCAGGCGCCTGCTGGGGGGACGACCGTGACGACGATTTCACCCTGCATCGAGATCGGCTTGCCAGCCTCGGGAAACCAGTAAGACGTGAGGTATGGGACCTTGAAGGCTACCCATGAGACGCTCGCTGGATTGAGTGGAGGCACGTTGGTCCATCCAGCGCCTAGCGCGCCTGTAGCGTCGATGAAGGAAGGTGGAGTCGCGATGGGCGTGGCAGGGCCATCAGCCTCGACATAGTACCAGGCGGAGGCGCCATTCTCGGTCCCTATGTAGGCGGCCTCAAAGCGGGTCCCCGCCGGGATCTTGTTGACCATGATGATATCGGAGACGGAGGACACACCGCCGTTTGACACTAGCGGGAAGTAGGAGACGGTGTCGCCAAAGCCCGCGGTCACCTGGGGACTCACCAGGTCCTCACCTGCCGAGATCTGACGGAAGCCACGGAGCCCCTCGCCCAGGGCGAAATAGGCCTGAGGCGTCGAGGGGACGCCCACCGTAAAGCCCGCGCAATTCGCGGCATCGCGCGCGAGTTGCGTGGGATAGGCAGATTCGAGCTTCGAGCACCCGTCGAAGCGCTCGCCCCCGGCAAACGGTCCTGCGGGCTGTTTCGCTGCGAGATTGACTTTGTAGGAGCGCGATACACCAGCCCCGGGCTCGAGATTGCCAACCTGCCAGTACACGGATTTGGGTGGCACGACGAAGCCGTTCGGCAGCGTGGTACCCGCCGCCGTGTAAAGGCCGCCGTCGCTGATCTCCGTGATGCCCGGTGGAAGGATCGGGGCGCCCCCAGGGAGGGGGTTGATGAATGCGGAGACATCATCCCAGACGACGGCGTTGAAGAGGGTTTCTCCACCCGAGGAGGGCATGATGTTCGATGCACTGATCTGAACCGGGATCGTAGCCCCTTCAAAGGCATAGTCGATGTTGTTGATGCGGTAGACGTTACCGATAGAGCGCCGAATGTAGAGGTTTGGGCTCGAGGTCACGGTCGTTGACATGGGGCCAGCCGACACAGAGGAAGCATTGCTCGCGCTCGCCTGGGCCGTGGCGGTGTAGACCGTGCCGTGAAGGAGGCCCGAGCGGGTGCGCCACTGGGCTGTCAGCACGAAGGTCTCGCCCGCACGACGGTCACCGAGAACCCATTCGATGCTCTGACCATCGGCGGAGAGGCGACCGCCGTTGCTGGCCTGTGTGAAGGTCAAGACCTGGGACTGGTTGGTCGGATTTGCGACCGCCGTCGGGATGGGCGCAGTGACGACCAGACCGCGGGCGTCGACGAAGGACACGGCGACATTTAGCCGGTAGGCAATCGCGTCGCCTGAAGGGACGCTAGCGGCGGCCGTAGCGGCGAGGGAAATGACGGAGCGCGGTTGCCAGGTCATGACCAGGCGACTGACTGACGGAGAGACGATAGTGGTCTCGCCGTTGGTCGTGACGGAATTGCCGACGAGACCGACGCGGAGGCGCAGCTTTTTGACGGTGGCAGGGATGGAACCCAGGTCGACCGAGTGTTGGTAGCTCGGGTCGTCCGAAGCTGCGAGAAGGAATGCTGGGGGCAGGGCCCCGAGCGTCCCCGTCGCGTTGCGTCCGTAGACCACACCAGTCTCGGCATCTACTGCGTGAACCGTAAGCGAGGTCCCGCTAGGCGCGGAAACCGCCAGGAGCACGCGTTTCCAGCCTGAGGAGGAGAGCGGGGATACCGTCACGGTAGTGAAGAAACCGCTCGTCGCCCCATTGCTCAGGAGGACGCGTCGACTTGCTGCTTCGAAGCGCACGTTGGCGGTGAGACCCGTCGTCGAGGGCAGAATGCCTGCGTCATCGAGGTAGGCGTCGAGCCACTGACCCTGGTTGTTGTCGACGGAAGGAGCGGAGAAAGCGGGTTCGGGTCCAACGAGACAGACCAGTGACGAAACCAGCGAAAATACCGAAGATGCGACAAAGTTTTTTGTCAATTTCACTGAGGCTCTCCCGCCGGACCTGGCATGTCAGGAAGATTCGGGAGATTGGGCAGGAGATAGCCACCGCATGGACTGTTGCTGTGGTATGTCTCGACCGCTGCGGCGTAAGCGGCAGTGGCTGCCCTGAAGGGAGGAGTCGCGAGCATGAACTCGTTCTGGGACCGGAAAAGGCGGTCACGTCGCTCGCGATAGAGGGTGAAGACCCTGCCGATCATGTTGCGGCCGTCGACGTACTGGCACCACTCGGTGGGCTCGCCATGGATACAGTCGTAACCATCGCCGAAGTACCACTCAGGTTCGCATTTATCGACCGAAACCTCGGGGAAGGTCAGTTCGTTCTCGGAGAGAAGCGTCGCGAGAGCTTGTTCGAAGGTGGGGAAATCGTAGGGCTGTTCCCCCGTGCAAGCTGTGTATTCGATGAAGCCCGGCTCGCCTGTTTCTGTCGTGCATTCGAAAGCCGGGGAGCTGTCTCCGTAATAGTACCAATGGTCGGACGGCTCGGTCATACCATCGCATCGTGCCCCCTCGGGACAAGGTGAGCAGGTTTGGCAGAGCTGGTCCTGAGCACCACCCCAACAGTAGTAGTATTCGCAGCCTCCGTCTTTGCGAGTGATACGGGGATGCCCGTTCTCCTCGTAAAAAGTGAGCGCGGCGTTGATCATGTCTTCGATGCGCTGACTTGTCCCCGGAATGAAGCGGTCTCGCCAGCGCAGCAGGGGATTGTTTTCGACGAACTCGGAGATGGTCGCATCGTCGCCGACCAGGGTGGTGTCATGGTGGTGACCGAGGCCCCGTCCACTGCTGTGAAGGTCGTGCCCCCGACCGTAGAAGTCGAGAGAGCCACTGAAGTTGAGTGACTCGTACCCGAGGGTCAAGTTGTGGCCGATGTTCTCGCCCTGCCAGGAGTCGCACCAGGAAGGAGGTAGCTCGTACCCGAACGGCTTGTCGTAGCCGGTCATATCAAGCCCCCAGGCCTCGGCGAGGTGACGCGCTGCCAGGAAATCGGGAAGCGCATCGCGCAGCTCCGCGTACGCACTAAACCAAGCGTCGCGGGTCGCGCGGAAGGTGGTGTGATAGTCTTCGAGGTCGAAGGCCACCGCAGCTGTTGGAACCTGGATGCCGAGAGTCAGCGCCGCAATCTTTGAGAGTTTCTTGAGAAGGTTCATGACCGAACTCCTGGGGTGTTGCACGCTGCTCAGCGGCGGGGGTGGCCAAGATAGGGGACGAAGTCGCATGAGGCCCCGCGAACGTAGACATCTGTCGCGGCATGGTAGGCGGCAATCGCGGCCTTGTAGGGCGGGATTGACAACGCGAGCTCGTTGCCCGCCTTGAGGAAGGCATCGCGGACGGCACGCAAGGTGGTCTGGAGGTCTTCGATGTCACTGAAGTAGACCCGGTCAACGCACGTGCTGTTAGCCGGAGTGACGGTAGGGATCCAGGTCGCGAGAAGCAGCTCGTTGTACTCCTTCAGGTACTTGTCGCGCTGAGCCCGGTACCAGGTGTCCTTGTCCTCCTGGTCCCCTACCGCGAGAGTCCAGAGTTCTGGAGGCAGGATGTCTGCCATCTGACGGATGAAATTCCCCATGGCATGGCCGTACTCTGGCCCTGTGAAGTTGGTCCCGAAACCGTAGCCTTCAGGCATCTCGCAGGAGCCCGATGCGACACTGTCGGGGATGAGCCAGTTCTCCTCATGGACATCGATGCCGTAGCGACGTCCGTGATCGAGAACGATGTGATAGTGTCCCCACGCAAGCCTGAGCTCGTTGATCGCCTTGAACATCGCGTCGCGAGTGGCGCGCATCGTGGTCGCATAATCTTCGAGGTCAAAGGCCTTCGCGGCAGGTGAAGTCAATGCGAGGGCGAGCGTTGCGCTGGTGCCAAGAATGAAGCGTTGAAGGGTTCTCATCGGATACCTCGGGGTCTACTCGGCTCTTGGGACAGAGGAGACGGCTCTTCTCCTGCCCGCTGGGTACTTTTCCCGGCCACGAGCCGTCGTGTCAACTTCACCGACCGTGAATTCGAACTGAAATCGCCTACGGAATCAAATCAGATTGAGAGCAGATTTCGGTTTCGCCTTTCAAGAAGCGGTCATTCGGTGAGAATCGAAACTCGTCCAAGGATGGCATCGGCACGCACGAAAGTTGCCCCGTAAAGTGGTCCGAGAAGTGCGGGGGCCAGAATTTCCCGAGGATGACCAGTGACGAGACCGTCCGTCTGAGGCGAGCCCAGTAGCGCCACGCGATCGGCGAGGCGGGCCGCGAGATCGAGGTCGTGAACCACGATGAGGAGTCCCCGCCCCGCGGAGGCAAGGCCGCGTAGCACCTGACACACCCGTGCAACGTGGGCGGGATCGAGGCGGCTCGTAGGTTCGTCGAGCAAGAGGTAGCGTGGGTCCTGGCAGAGCACACGGGCGAGCGCGGTACGCTGCCTCTCGCCGGCAGAGAGGTGATGAAGGGGACGGTCAGCGAGCGTTGTGAGCTCGAGGTCCCTGAGGGCTCGTTCAGCGTGTTCGCGGTCGACCTCGGACTCGAAGGCGCGAGGTCCGAGGTGTGGGTACCGGCCCATGAGGACAAGCTCGCGAACGGTGAAGCCGAAGGTCGGGTCGGGCGGATCGAATAGGGGAACGACGGTCCTGGCGCGTTCGATGGGCGTCAATTGGTGGAGGGACAGACCATCGAGAGTGATGGCACCCAATGAAGGTTTGATGAGGCCGGAAAGTGCGCGCAGCAGCGTCGTCTTGCCAATACCGTTTGGACCGATGAGGGCGACGATTTCTCCTTCCTCGAGGCTAAAGTTCAGGTTGGAAAAGACAGTGCGGGGGCCGAGATGGACGGAGATGTCGCGGGCGGAGAGGCTCATCGTGCCTCCTCGTGACGGGGGCGGAGCAGCGCGAGGAATACCGGTCCGCCGATGAGAGCGGTGAGGACACCGACGGGGAGTTCGGTCCCGAGGGGCTCGGCGAGGGTCGAGACCATCGCATCAGAGAGGGCGACGAAGGCACCGCCGGTCGCGGCCGAGAGGGGGAGCAGCAGGCGATGGGAGGGGCCCACGAGGAGGCGGAGCGCATGGGGGACGAGGAGGCCGACGAAGCCGATCATGCCGGAGACCGCGACGATAGCGCCAATGGGAAGGGAAAGCGCGATGAGAAGGCGCCGACGGAGGCGGTCGGGGTCGAGGCCGACGCTGTGGGCGCCGTCGTCGCCGAGGGCGAGGAGGTCGAGGGCGCGGCTCGAGGGGAGGAGGGTGAGGGCGGAGAATGCGGCGGCGGAGAGGACGACCCAGAGGAGAGCGGGTTCGGAGGGATCAGCGCCGAGGGTGCCCATGAGGCGGAGCATGGTGCGTTGGACGAGGCCAGGGTCGCCGAGGGCAGAGAGGACCATCAAGGCCGCACCCGCGAGGGCGTTGACGACGACGCCGACGAGGAGCATCCGGAGAGGCGACGGGAGGCCTCGCTCGGCGCCGAGGGTGAGCACGATGGCGAGGGCGCCGAGCGCGCCGAGGAAGCCGCCGATGGGGGCGACGGCAAGGCCCGTGCCGAGGCCGAGGAAGGAGCCGAGGAGGGCGCTAGAGGCGGAGCCGAGGGCGGCCCCTCCGGAGACGCCAAGGACGAAGGGGTCGGCGAGGGGATTGCGGAGGAGGGCTTGGAGGGTGGCTCCTGCGAGCGAGAGGGTCGCGCCGACGCCGAGGCCCTGGAGGATGCGGGGGAGCTGGAGGTCGAGGACGGCCTGGCGCTGCCAGCTGTCGGGGGTGGTGATGGCCGTACCGAGGTCGACGCGGGGCATGCCGATAAGAAGCGCCAGCAGCCCCGCGATGAGGAGGACGAGCGGCGTGAGGGCGATGAGGAGGGTCTGGCGGCCGCGGGTCAAGGACGGGCCTCGCGAGCGGCCTGAAGGAACGCGACGAGCTTCGGGATGGTGCGGGCGAGGTGGGGCCCATTGCGGGCGAGATCGTCGTCTGGATAGACTTGGATTTGCCCGCGCGCCACCGCGGGGATGGCGGGCCAGCGGGCCCAATGGGCGCGGGCCGCGCTTTCGGGGAGGGTCGCGTCGGGGGCGGCGTGGAGGATGAGCTCGGGGGCGAGGGAGAGGACGCGATCGAGGCCGAGGCGGAGTGTGACCGATCGGTCAGTAGTGAGGGTAACGAGCTCGGCGCCGAGGGCTTCGAGGAGTTCGCTGATGTGGTCGCCGCCCCCTGTCGAGATGACTGCGCCAGGTTCGACGCCATAGACGAGCAGGACCTTGACGGGTGGGGTTTTGGGGAGGCGGCCGCGGGCCTCGGCGAGGGCGGTGTCGAAGGCGCGGACGAGGCTGTCGCCGTCGCGGCCGAGGAGCTTGCCGAGTGCGGTCGTCGTGGCCCTCATGTCGGCAAGGGTCGTGAGCGGAAGGGCATGGGTGGTAAAGCCGAGGGACTCGAGCGGCGCGAGGTCGGGGGCCTGCGAGCCATAGGTGGAGACGAGGACGAGGTCGGGGCGGGCCTCGAGGACGGCCTCGGGGCGCGGGCGCAGATCGCCGACGATGGGCACTCCTTCTGCGCGGCACCAGCGCGTGACCCCGACAAGGTGGGGTGCGGCTCCGAGTGCGACGACGATGTCGGTAAGTGCTGGCGCAAGCGAGACGACCCGGGGTTTCGGGACCTCCGACGGCCCCCTGCCCTGCTCGGCTGCGCAGCCGAGGCACAGCGGAAGGACGAGGACTAGCGCACGCAAAAGCGACATCGGCGAACACTCCGAGGCATCGACACGGCTCTTTTCCAACAACGCCGTGACAATAGCAACGGACGATCATGACGCCGTTTGGGAGCGTGAAATATGCGACGGGGTGGTTTCGGGCGTGACGGGGTGACTGGCGCGAGATGGGGCTCTGCCGCGACCAGGGCCGCGGCAGAGCGTTCTCCAGAGGAGATTACGGGCAGCTCTCGGGGTCGGTCGCGGGGTTCGCGTCGGTAAAGCCAATGAACTGGTTGTTGAAGCTCGGGTCGGCGTAGTCGGTCGACAGGGTAGACGAGCCCGAACCGCCGTTCGAGCGGATGGCGCCGCCAGCCGACTTGTCAAACGTGCAGTTGGTAATGGACGGTCCGGGGACGACCTCAAAGCCATTCGAGAAGAGCAGCATCGCCTGGACCTGCGAGTTGCAGGAGTTGAGCGTGTCCTTCGGCAAGGCGCCGCCATACTCGAAGCGGACGTGGTCAAGCTTCGAAACCTCGGGGTCGTACTCGTTCTTGTTGAAGACGATACCACTCCAATCGCCGGGCGCTGGGGCCTTGCCCGTCTCGTAGATGGAGGCTGACGTGAACACGATCGGCTCCGCCGCGGTGCCGACCCAGTTCACATTGGACTTGCTGTTGGTGAAATCGCCAATGCTGACCGACGCAGACGAGGCGATGGCGATCTTGACGCCCGGGTCGATCGTCCAGGTGTTGGGCTGCGACTCATTTCCGGAAAGGATGAAGTTCTGCAGCACATAGGTGAGGTTTGGGGCGATCTTCGGGAAGCGGAGGTCGGAGTCGATGGCCTCTCCACCCGCGTTGTCGATGGCGATGTATTTTACCGCGGCGGGTGCATCGTCCTTCACGGTGAGGGTCGTCGGGGTCAGCGTGGAGACGGTCTCGGGGCGCATCCGGAGGACGGGATAGACGAGGTAGTAGTCGGGTGGCGGGGTGTCTCCCTCGTTGATGGTTCCGTACTTGTGGACGGTGATGGAGGTCTCGGGGGTGAAGCCTCCGAGGAGGTTGACGAGCCCGACGCGCTTGTTGTTGTAGATGTTGACGTTGCGCCAGTCGAGCTTCATGGCCTCAGTGTTGTTGCCGAGGGTCTGGATGACGCCCCCCGAGCCGGAGTAGCCGGAGTTGTAGACATCGAGGTGTTGGACGGTCGCAGGGAGGGCGGCGGCATCGTAGATGACTCCTCCGTAGGCATCGGTGTCATCCCTCGGCACAAAGAGAACCGGCTCGGCTTCCGTGCCCTGGATTTCGAGCGTGCCGCCCTCACGGATCTCGAGTTGGCCCTTCGGGTCTTCCGGAGCCGCACCACCAAAACAAACCTTCGTGCCTGCCTGAATGGTAAGCTTGTGAGGCCCGGTGGCGGCAAATCCGTAGATGATATAAACCTTGTCCTTGGTCCAAGTCTCATCAGCATTCATGATGTAGAGTCGGAGATCGACGACGGTCTTTCCGCCACCCTTGCAGTTCGGCGCGCCGTCTGTGCGCGGGCCACTGGGTGAGCCTCCAGTGTCGGTCGAGCCGCCGGTATCGGTCGAGCCGCCAGTGTTGATGGAGGTGTCCTCGCCGACGACCTCGTCGAGCTTGTCGCAGCCGCTGCTGAGGACGAGGGACGCGCCAAGGGTTGGCAAAAGGGCAGTTAGAAGGAGTCTGTTCATGGGTCCTGCTAAAGTGTGGAGGGGTTCCGAGCGCTGAGTGAGTCGCCGATGAGAGCTTCTTGTGGGCTCTCACCGACAAGTTTACACGAGACAAGTCACGCCCTTGACATATGTAAAGAGGACCATGATGTCAAACCCTTGGGGGGTCACGTCGGCCATTCACGGACTGGAGACCAGCTCGCAGGCAGCCCTCTTGGCGCCGAGGGGCGTGTTCCTCGGTGCAGAGCGTCTAGACGGCTTCGCCTTGTCTCGACAACGAGACCGTGATTAGGTCCCGGCGTCACTCTAGGAGGTTGTCGTGTCGGAACGCTCGAAAGTCGCCCTCATCACTGGCATCACAGGACAGGACGGAAGCTATCTCGCCGAGCTGTTGCTATCGAAAGGCTACGAAGTCCACGGGCTAGTCCGTCGGTCGAGCTCGTTCAACACCGAGCGTATCGACCACATCTACCAGGACCGTCATGCGCCTGTTCGACGGCTCGTACTGCACTACGGCGACCTCACGGACAGCTCGAACCTCTCGAGACTCGTCGAGAAGATCCAGCCGACCGAAGTCTACAACCTCGGCGCACAAAGCCACGTCATGGTGAGCTTCCAGGTCCCCGAATACACGGCTGACGTCGACGCGCTCGGCACCTTGAGGTTGCTAGACGCCGTCCGCGAATACGGGCCCAAGGTCCGCTTCTACCAGGCGAGCTCGTCGGAACTCTACGGCAAGGTCCACGAGACCCCGCAGCGCGAGACGACGCCGTTTCACCCGCGCTCGCCCTACGCGGTGGCCAAGCTCTTCTCGTACTGGGCGGTCGTCAACTACCGCGAGGCCTATGACCTCTTCGCGGTCAATGGCATCCTCTTCAACCACGAGTCCCCACGCCGCGGTAAGACCTTCGTCACCCGTAAGATCACGCGCGCGGCCTCGCGGATCGCGGTCGGCCTCGAAGACACGCTCTATCTCGGCAACCTCGACGCCAAGCGCGACTGGGGCTACGCCCCCGAGTATGTCGAAGCGATGTGGCGCATGCTCCAAGTCGACACGCCCTCCGATTACGTCGTCGCAACAGGCCGCACGCACACCGTCCGCGAATTCGCTACGGCCGCCTTCGAAAGGGTCGGCCTCCCCCTCACCTGGGAAGGCGAAGGCGTCAACGAGAAGGGCATCGGCCCGAACGGGCGCGTCCTCGTCGCGGTCGACCCGGTCTACTTCCGCCCGGCCGAAGTCGACCTGCTGCTAGGCGACCCGACCAAGGCCAAGCTCGAGCTCGGCTGGGAGCCGAAAACCACCCTCGAAGAACTCGTCCGCATCATGGTTGACGCAGACCTCGAGGAGGCCAAACGCGAATGCGACCTCAACACCCTCGCGAAGGCGCGCTGAACATGACCCGAGACCTCTCCGGACAGCGCATCTTCGTGACTGGAGCCCATGGCTTCCTCGGTGGCTTCGTCGTCGATGCGTTGAAAGCGCTCGGCGCGAACGACCTGCTCACGCCACGCCACAGCGAGCTCGACCTCCTCGACCGTCAGGCCGTGCGGGACTACCTCGCGCAACACCGCCCTGACGCCATCGTCCACCTCGCCGCGGTCGTCGGCGGCATCGGCGCGAACCGTCGCCACCCGGGCCGCTTCTTCTACGAGAACCTCGTCATGGGGGTCGAGCTCATCGAGGCCGCGCGACTCTCGGGCGTGTCGAAAATCGCGACCGTCGGCACCATCTGCGCTTACCCGAAGTTCACGCCCGTCCCGTTTTCCGAGGACGACCTCTGGAATGGCTACCCCGAGGAGACCAACGCCCCCTACGGCATCGCGAAGAAAGCGCTCCTCGTCATGGGCGAGGCCTATCGCGCGGAGTACGGTCTCAACGCGATTTATCTTTTGCCCGTGAATCTCTACGGACCGCGCGACGATTTCGACCCGTCGACCTCGCACGTCATTCCAGCCCTTATCCGCAAGATGGTCGAGGCCCGTGACCGCGGGGACGCCACGGTCGAGGTCTGGGGCGATGGCAGCCCGTCGCGAGAGTTCAGCCATGCGCGTGACGCAGCCCGCGGAATTGCGTTGGCGCTTTTGAGATATGACGACCCGGCACCTGTCAATCTCGGCACCGGTCAGGAGATCACCATCAAGGACCTCGCCGAGCTGATCAAAGAGCTGACGGGCTTTCAGGGTGAGCTCCGCTGGAACCCCGACCAGCCGAACGGGCAGCCGCGCCGTTGCCTCGACACCCGTCGGGCCGAGGAGCGCTTCGGGTTCCGCGCGCAGATCCCCTTCCGCGAAGGGCTCGCCGAGACCATCGCCTGGTGGGAAGCCCACGGGCGATAAGCGCTCCTGCACAGACGTGACGGGGACCCAGGCCCCTTTCAGGACTGACCGGACGTTCCGAACAAACGTCGAGCGGATGTTGTCAGTGCTCGGAGATTGCGGTCGCGATGCCGGCGTAATACCATCGTGTGCATGAATGTCGATAGACTCTCCATCACCATGGATGCGGTCCTCGGCGCTGCTGCGCGCAAGGCTGCGAAACAGGCAAACGTAAGCGTCTCCGCGTGGATCGCTGAAGCCACTGCCGATCGACTGAGAAGCGAAGCGCTGAGGGAGGCCCTTCTTTC
>VFQT010003518.1_pt1 | contig 14152 bp, 12 predicted proteins | sample 3512381 | NCBI WGS metagenome assembly VFQT01 (sample SAMN10412376, study PRJNA504923) | tailings metagenome | isolation source: Relicate 2 Philex TSF3 active mining site | place: Philippines: Tuba, Benguet | collected 2017-08-29 | reverse complement strand
CGCGAAGTCGGCGTCAGCCCGCAGGTGTTGAAGCGTGCGGGTATTTCGCCCGACGCCTAACCGCCGAGTGCGTCAATCGACCGAGCCGCGTTGGCAACGACGCGTGCCTCGTCGAAGATGCCAATGATCGACTCTTTGGTGAGATCGACGTCGAGACTCGAGACGAGAATGTCGCGAAAGTGTTGACCGGTTTCCAGCGATCGCCGCGAGAGTTCCTGGACGATCCGATAGGCGTCGTCCCGTGACTTGCCGTTCTCGACGAGTGCCAGCAGGGCGGACTGTGAATACACGACGCCGTTCAACAGATCGAGATTGCGACGCATCTGCGCCGCGTCGACTTCCAGGTTGGCGAGAAGGTTTCGCAGGCGTCGCGTCACGTAGAACGCCAGCATCGCCGAGTCGGGAAGGATGATTCGCTCGGTTGAGGAGTGCGAGATGTCGCGTTCATGCCACAGCGCAACATCCTGAAGGCCCGCCTGCAGATTGCCCCGCAGCACGCGCGACAAGCCGGTGATCGTTTCTGCGGAAATGGGATTGCGCTTGTGTGGCATCGCGCTGCTGCCCTTTTGGCCACGCGAGAAACCCTCGCGGACCTCGTTGACTTCGGTGCGTTGAAGGTGCCGGAGTTCAACCGCGATTGATTCGGCCGTTGTGCCGAGCGATGCACACGCCCACAGAAACTCGGCGTGGCGGTCACGACTGATGACCTGCGTGGCGGGCACCGGTTCGAGGCCGAGTGATTCACCGACGAATCGCTCGACGGCCGGATCAATGTTCGAATAGGTGCCGACGGCTCCGGACAACTTGCACACCGCCACCGCGGCACGGGCCGACTGCCAACGCGCGAGATCACGGCGCAACTGCAGCACCCACAGTGCCACTTTGGCTCCGAACGTCGTGGGTTCGGCATGAATGCCGTGCGTACGGCCGATCATCAACGTCGTTCGATGGGCGCGCGCGAGGTCGGTCGCCACGTCGATCAACTTCTCGAGTTCGTCGATGATGAGGCTGCCCGCGTCGCGCAACGCCCAGCACCAGGCAGTGTCAACGACGTCGGTGCTGGTGAGACCGTGGTGGATGTAGGCACCGGCAGGCATGCCGATGTGCCGCTGCAACACGTCGACGAATGCGGCAACGTCGTGGTTGGTGACCGTTTCGCGTTCGCCCACCGCTGCCACGAAGGCCGAGTCGACCACGGGTGCGGCCGCACGACACGCGGCGGCGGTACCGGCCGGAACCACACCGATCTGCTCTTGTGCGTCGGTGGCGAGAAGTTCAATGTCGACCCAGCGCTGCATGCGCGCGGCATCGGCGAAGAGGTTCGCCATTTCGGGCAGCGCATAGCGGTCGATCATCAACGCACCACGCAGTCGTCGCGTTCGGGTCCCGTTCCGACCATCGTCACCGGAACGCCGACGTTTTTCTCGACGAGCTCGACGAGCGCGCGTGCATTCGGGGCCAAGTCGGAGAAGGTGCTGGCTCCGCGCAGGCTCGTCTTCCAACCGGGCAAGGTTGCGTACACGGGCGCGACCGCGGCGAGCACCTCGCTGCGGTCGGGGTACCCACGCAGGGTGTTCTCATCCAGACGGTAGTCGACACACACCTTCACTTCGTCGAACGTGTCGAGGACGTCAAGTTTCGTGAGCGCAATTTCGGTCAGCGAGTTGACACGTACTGCGTGGCGCAACATCACGAGGTCGAGCCAGCCCGTACGGCGGCGACGGCCGGTCACGGTGCCGTATTCGTGGCCGATGTCGATGAGTGCCTGGCCGAGCGTGTCGGGTTCGCCGTCGGTACCCACGAGTTCGGTCGGGAACGGCCCCGACCCGACGCGTGTCGTGTAAGCCTTTGCGATACCGACCACACGGGTGATGTCACGCGGTCCGAGTCCCGTTCCCGCGCACGCCCCGCCCGAAACGGGATTCGAGGACGTCACGTAGGGGTACGTGCCGTGGTCGATGTCGAGAAACGTGGCTTGCGCACCTTCGAGAAGAATGTCGGCGCCGTCGTCGAGTGCATCGTGCAGTTCGTTCACGGTGTCGGCGATGTACGGCGCAAGGCGACGGGCCAATTCGGTGAATTGCGCGACAATGGCTTCGACGTCGAGTGCGGCGGCGCCGAGCGCCGTGAGAGTCGCATTTTCTTCGTTCGCGCGACGGCGCACGGTGTTGGCGAAGGCCGCCGCATCGAGAACCTCGCCGGCACGGATGCCGACACGTCGTGCCTTGTCGGCGTAAGCGGGGCCGATGCCTTTCAGCGTCGTTCCAATTTTGTCGTCACCTCGCTTGCCTTCGGCTAGCGCGTCGTGTGCCTGGTGCCAAGGGAAGATGAGGTGCGCGCGACTCGACACGCGCAGTCGCGCACACGACACACCGCGCGACTCGAGGGTCTCGACTTCGCGGAACAACGTCGGCAGGTCGACAACGACGCCGTTGCCGATCACGGGCGTGACATGCCCGTAGAGAACCCCGCTCGGGACCAGTTGAAGCGCATATTTTTCTTCGCCGACAACGACGGTGTGGCCTGCATTGTGACCACCCTGGTAGCGAACGACGTGCGAGTGGTCGCGAGACAAAAGGTCGATGACTTTTGCCTTGCCCTCGTCACCCCACTGGGTACCTACGACAACCGTGACGGGCATTCAACGCTCCTGACCGCGTGCATGTGGGGAACGTGAAGAAAGCCTAGCGGTCAGGCGGTCCCGCACCGCTAGGTTTCCCCTCCGTGAGCGTGTTGCGCACCATGACATGGGCATCGATGTCCGAGGACGATCGCGCACGCCTCTGCGCCCGTGGTCTTGCCGACATTTTCGACCCCGGCCTTCGCTCTTCAATCGCCGAATTGGTCGAAGACGTCCGCGTGAACGGCGACGATGCGGTGTGCCGGGCGCTCGCAAAGTTCGACGGGGTCAACCTGCGGGCCGACCAGCTCGCAATCACCCCCGAGGCAATTGCCACGGCCACGGTGTCGGCCGACCTCGAGGCTGCGCTCTCACAGGCGATCACCAACCTGCGGACCTTCAATGAAAAGGTTGTCGAGCGTGCGTCGAATTGGACCACCGAGATTCAACCCGGGTTGATGGCCGGCGAACACGTGTCTCCGATTTCGTCGGCGGGTCTGTTCGTACCCAGCGGCAAGGCCTCGTACCCATCCGTTGCCTACCAGCTCGGCGTGCCCGCGGTCGTTGCAGGCGTACCCGACATTGCGCTTCTCGTGCCGCCCCAACCCGGCACGAACGGCGAAGTCGACCCCGCGATCCTTGTCGTGTGTCGCATGCTCGGCCTCTCGCGCGTCTACCGCGCAAACGGTCCGGCAGGTATCGCTGCACTCGGTTTCGGCACGGCTTCGATCGCGCCCGTGCGCAAGATCGTGGGGCCGGGTAGCCCCGCAGTCACCTGTGCACAGGTCGAGATGCAGCGCCACGGGGTCGCCACCATGATGCTGCTCGGCCCAACCGAAAGCCTCGTGATTGCTGACGACTCGGCCGACCCGGTGCGCCTTGCCGCCGACCTGTTGATCGAGGCCGAACACGGCACCGACTCGTCCGTCGTGTTGGTCACGACGTCGCCGTCACTCATCGGTTCCGTCGACGCCGAACTCGAACGTCAACTTGCTGCACTACCCACCGTTCGAGCCTCCGCTGCGCGCGCGTCGCTCGGCCCGAACGGCGGCGCCGTTCTCGTGACAACGCTCGAAGAAGCCGCCGCTGTCGCCAATCGCTACGCGCCCGAGCACCTGCAGGTCGCGGTGGGCGAATCGTCCGTTGACCCGGTGGTCGACATGTTGGTGAATGCGGGCGAGATTCTCGTCGGCCAGCACACGCCGTTCAGTGCGGGCAACTTCCTCATCGGTTGTCCCGCATCGCTGCCCACCAGCGGCTTCGCCCACGTGTCGTCCGGCATCACGGCAGACACCTTCCTCAAACGCACCGCGGTGGCACGGGCAAGCGAGTCGGCGTTGCGCGATATGTCGGCGTCGATCATCACGCTCGCAACCCACGAGGGTTTTCCCGCGCACGCCAACGCCATCACCAACCGATTCGACAAGAAAGACAAGTCATGACGATGAAGGAAACGATCAAGGCCGACCTCACGACCGCGATGAAGGCTCGCGACGAGATGACCACGTCGACCCTGCGCATGGTGCTCTCGGCCATCACGAACGCGGAGGTGGCCGGGGACCAGGCGGTGACACTCGACGACAACCAAACGATCGCCGTCTTGCAGAGCGAAGCGAAGAAGCGTGCCGAGGCCGCCCAGATCTACGCCGACGCGGGTCGCGGGGAGGCTGCGGCGAAGGAAAAGGCCGAGCTCGCGGTGATCGAACGTTATTTGCCGGCTGCGATGAGCGATGACGAATTGAATGCGATCATCGCCGACGAGGTCGCAAAGGCCAAGGCGACGGGGGCCGAAGGCGGGAAGGCCATGGGTGCGGTGGTGAAGGCCGTGCGCGAGCGGGCCGGCAACAGCGCCGACGGTTCACGCATAGCAGCAGCGGTCAAAGCCGCGCTCGGCTGACACTCACACCGATACGAGCAGTTCCCCGTCGCGCGCCGTGACGTGGATCGTCGAATCCTCCCCGGCCTTGCCTTCGAGGATCAGCACCGCGGCACGATCGGCAATTTCACGTTGAATCAGGCGCTTCAGGGGTCGAGCACCGAAGTCCGGGTCGAAGCCGCGGTCGGCAAGGACATCCTTCGCCTCGGCCGCAACGTCGAGTGTGATGCGCCGGTCTGCCATGCGCGCAACGAGGTGCTTCAGTTGAATATCGACGATTGCACCAAGGTCCTCGCGGCCGAGGGTACGGAACCGCACGATTTCGTCGATGCGGTTCACGAACTCGGGCCGGAAGTACTCGACGGGGTCGACGGGAAGGTTGCTCGTCATGATCAGCACGACATTCGAGAAGTCGACCGTGCGACCCTGACCATCGGTGAGACGCCCGTCGTCGAGCACCTGAAGCAAAACGTTGAACACCTCGGGGTGGGCTTTTTCGATTTCGTCGAGAAGCACCACGCTGTAGGGCCGACGTCGCACGGCCTCGGTCAACTGACCACCTTCGTCGTAACCCACGTAGCCGGGAGGGGCCCCGATCAGTCGGCTGACTGAGAACTTCTCCATGTATTCGGCCATGTCGATGCGCACCATCGCCCGCTCGTCGTCGAACAAGAACTCGGCCAGCGCCCGGGCAAGTTCGGTCTTTCCGACACCAGTAGGTCCGAGGAACATGAATGAACCAATCGGGCGGTTCGGGTCGGACAGACCCGCGCGACTGCGACGGACCGCATTGGCAACCGCCGCAACCGCCCCTTCCTGACCGATCACACGTTGGTGCAGCAGATCCTCGAGGTGCACGAGCTTTTGCATCTCGCCTTCCATGAGGCGGCTCACCGGTACACCCGTCCACTTCGAAACGACTTCGGCGATGTCCTCGGCGTCGACCTCTTCCTTCAGCATCCGTTTCGAGGACTGCAGTTCATCGAGGTGGGTCGTCGCGCCCGAGATGCGGCGCTCGAGTTCGGGAATACGGCCGTAGCGAATCTCGGCCGCCTTCTCCAGATCGGTTTCCCGCTCGACCGCGCTGCGCAACGCCTCGAGTTCCTCTTTCAGCGTGCGAATCGCAGCTATCGCCGCCCGCTCGGCTTCCCAATGTTCCTTCATCACCGCGGTCTGTGCCTGCAACGAGGTGAGTTCCTCGTTCAACGATTCCAGTCGTTCGCGCGAGGCGGTGTCGGTTTCCTTCTCCAAGGCGACTTTTTCGATCTCCAACTGCAAAATGCGGCGTTCAACGATGTCGATCTCGGTGGGCAACGAGTCGATCTCGATGCGCAACTTGCTCGCCGATTCGTCGACCAGATCGATCGCCTTGTCGGGGAGGAAGCGGTTCGTGAGATAGCGGTTCGACAGCACGGCCGCGCTGACGAGCGCGCTGTCCTGGATGCGCACACCGTGGTGCACCTCGTAGCGCTCTTTCAGACCGCGGAGAATCGCAATCGTGTCCTGCACCGTCGGCTCCCCGACGTAAACCTGCTGGAAACGCCGCTCGAGTGCCGGATCCTTCTCCACGTACTTGCGGTATTCGTCGAGTGTCGTCGCGCCGATCATGCGCAGTTCACCGCGGGCCAGCATGGGCTTGATCATGTTGCCCGCATCCATCGCACCTTCGGCGCCACCGGCACCGACGAGCGTGTGCATCTCATCGACGAAGGTGATGACATCACCCTGTGCATCGGTGATTTCTTTCAGGACCGCCTTCAGACGTTCCTCGAACTCGCCGCGGTACTTCGCGCCGGCGAGCATCGAGCCGATGTCGAGAGCCACGAGACGCTTGTTCTTCAGTCCTTCGGGAACGTCGCCGTCGGCGATACGCCGCGCGAGCCCTTCGACGATGGCCGTCTTGCCGACGCCCGGCTCACCGATCAACACGGGGTTGTTCTTCGTGCGTCGTGACAACACCTGAATGACCCGCCGAATCTCGTCGTCGCGGCCTATGACGGGGTCGATCTTTCCTTCGCGCGCCCGCGCGGTGAGGTCCTGGCCGTACTTCTCCAATGCCTGGAACTGCTCTTCCGGGTTCGGCGACGTGACGCGATGCGAACCACGCACGCGACGAATCGCCTCGAGCAACTCGTCGCTTCCGATCCCCACCCGCTGGTTCATCGCATAGAGCAGGTGTTCGACCGACAGGTAGTCGTCGCGCAGGTCTTTGCGCGTCTTGTCGGCATTCGCGAAAACGTTGTTCAGTTCACGGTTCATCCGCGGTTCTTCGCCGCCGTAGGCGTTGGGCAACTTCGCGACGGCCTCATCGGCCTTGTTGCGCAACATCAGCGGCGCGACACCCACGGTCTGCAGAACCGCGGGGATGATCGTGCCCTCCTGGCGCAGCAAAGCAGCCATCACATGGTCGGGCGTGAGTTCGGGATTGCTACGACCGCGGGCTTCTTCCATCGCCGCGGCGACCGCTTCCTGTGTTTTTTGTGTCCACTTCTTCGGATCAATTGCCATGTCGTCACCGTCCTTTCAAGAATCTCAGTGGTCGATCTCAGTAACGATCACGATCGAAAATGCTGGGGCGTTGGCCAAACACGACAACGGCCTGACGCAACGGCACGATCTCGCCGCGGACCACGTCACCGTTGACATGTCCGCGCAGTTCGGCAACCTGACGTCGAAGGTCGGCGACTTCGTCCTCCAACTGCATCACCATGCGGATGCCTTCGAGATTCAGTCCTTCGGCGGCCAGCTGGGCAATGCGACGCAAACGTGCGATGTCGGCCTCGGTGTAGCGCCTGTTGCCACCCGTCGTGCGACCGGGATTGACAAGACCTCGACGTTCGTAGATGCGCAACGTCTGCGGGTGCATACCGGCCAATTCGGCGGCGACGGAAATGACGTAGACCGTCTCTTGTCGTGATCGCTTCTCTGTCATGAACGCCCCTCTCAACGTCCCCGTGGGTTGGCGGCCACCTTCGCAAGGTCTTCGATGGCGGACCGTTCGTCGTCGGTCAACTTCGCGGGCACGGCAACGTCGACGGTGACGATGAGATCGCCCGATTTCCCGTCGGTCACGATGCCACGACCCTTCACGCGGTGCTTGCTGCCCGATTGGGTTCCGGCTTTCACTTTCAATGTGACGCCCGGTCCGTCGAGTGTCGGAACCTCGACGTCGGCGCCGAGCGCCGCTTCGTGATAGGCGACCGGAACGCGAACGAGCAGGTTCAATCCGTCGCGCGTGAACGTCGGATGCGTTGTGACCTTGCATTCAACGAAGAGGTCACCGGGCGGGCCGCCGTTGCGCCCGGGCGCACCGCGACCCTTCAGTCGGATGCGTTGGCCATTGTCGACCCCGGCAGGGATGCGCACCTTGACTTCGCGCGCGCGGTGCTCGATACCCGAACCCTTGCACGCTACGCACGGGTACTCGATGATCACACCACGACCCTGGCAGCGCTGACACGGTGACGAAACGGAGAAAAATCCCTGGTTACTGTCCACTGCGCCACGGCCGCCACATTGCGGACATGACTGTGGTGTCGTCCCGGCGCGCGCGCCGCTGCCGTTACAACCCGTGCACGACGCCTCGGAGGTGAGATGCAACGACGTCGTGATGCCGTGTGCGGCGTCGGCAAAATCGAGGGTCAACACCGCCTCGATGTCACCGCCGCGTTGTGGTCCGGTGCCGCGTGCACCGCCGCGGCCGCGGCCTCCGAACATCTGGCCGAGCAGGTCGCCGATACCGTCACCCATGTCGAACCGGAATCCGCCCGGCCCGCCGTCACCGGCGAAACCAATCGGCCCCATCGCGCGAACCTGGTCGTATTCCTTGCGCTTGTCCTCGTCACCGAGAACGTCGTAGGCGGCCGAGACTTCCTTGAATCGTTCCTCGGCTGCCGCGTTGCCGGGGTTCGCGTCGGGGTGCAGTTCACGGGCGAGCCTGCGGTAGGCCTTCGTGATCTCCTTCGCGGTTGCCGACTGCGACACGCCGAGCACCGCGTAGTAGTCCTTTTCGAACCACTCGCGTTGCGGTGCCATGTGCCTAGCCCTTCACCTTCACCATCGCGGCGCGCAGCACGCGACCCTTCCAGCGGTATCCCGTGCGCAACACCTCGACGACGATCGTCTCGCCGTTCGAGTCACCATCGGCGGGCTCGTGCATCACGGCTTCGGCACATTCAGGGTCGAACGTCTTGCCTTGCAGGTCGAGCGCCTCGAGGCCCTGCTTTTGCAGCGCACCGATGAGAGCCGACCAAATGGGCTCGACCCCTTCGACACCGTGCGAGAAGGCCGCCTCGCAGGCATCGAGCACCGGCAACAACGCTTCGGCGATCTTCCCCGCGGAACGATCGATCTCGTCGGCGGTCTGCGTCGCGGCACGCTTGCGATAGTTCTCGAAGTCGGCCTGCAATCGCAGCGCGATGTCTTTGTATTCGTCGCGCTGCGCAAGAGCCGCATCGCGTTCTACGACGAGTGGATCGACGGGCTCGGATGACTCGGCCGTGACCGCATCGGCCACGACCTCGTCAACCTGCGTGTTCTCTGTGGTTTCTTCCGTCATGACGGTGTCGGATCACTTCTCGTCGACGATTTCGGCATCGACGATGTCGTCGTCGCCGGGTGTCTGGCCACTCGCCGAAGTTCCCGCCGCATTGGTGTCGCGCGCGGCCGCCTCGTAGAGCTTCTGGCTGAACGCCTGGCTGGCCGACATCAACTTCTCGGTTGCGTTCTTGATCGTGTCGACGTCGTTGCCCGCCAGCGCGGCCTTGAGGTCGGCCAACGGCGTTTCGACCGCGGCCTTCTCGTCGGCGCTCACCTTGTCACCCTGATCACGCAGAACCTTCTCGGTTTGGTACACGAGCGAGTCGGCATTGTTGCGCACTTCCGCTTCGGCGCGACGCTTGCGATCTTCATCGGCGTGTGCCTCGGCGTCTTTCACCATCTGGTTGATCGCGTCCTTGTCGAGTGACGACTGACCGGTGATGGTCATCGACTGTTCCTTGTTCGTCGCACGGTCCTTTGCCGACACGTGCACGATGCCGTTCGCGTCGATGTCGAAGGTGACCTCGATCTGCGGCACGCCACGCGGCGCGGGCGGCAAATCGACGAGCTGGAACTTGCCGAGCGTCTTGTTGTACGCCGCCATCTCACGCTCGCCCTGCAACACGTGGATTTCAACCGACGGTTGCATGTCTTCGGCAGTGGTGAACACTTCGGTGCGACGCGTCGGGATGGTGGTGTTGCGCTCGATGAGCTTGGTCATGACGCCGCCCTTTGTCTCGATGCCGAGCGACAGCGGTGTGACGTCGAGAAGCAGAACGTCCTTGACGTCACCCTTCAACACACCGGCCTGAATGGCGGCACCAACCGCAACGACTTCGTCGGGGTTGACCGACTTGTTCGGCTCTTTGCCGGTGAGCGACTGAACGAGGTCCTGCACCGCGGGCATGCGGGTGGAACCACCGACGAGGATGACGTGGTTGATCTGGCCCTTCGACAGACCCGCATCCTTGATCGCCTGCTCGAAGGGAATACGACAGCGCTCGATGAGATCGCTCGTCATCTCCTGAAACTTGGCGCGTGTCAACGTTTCGTCGAGATGCAACGGACCTTCGGGAGTTGCCGTGATGAACGGCAGGTTGATCTGCGTCTGCTGCACCTGCGACAGTTCGATCTTCGCCTTCTCGGCGGCCTCCTTCAGGCGCTGTGCCGCCATGCGGTCGTTGCCGAGGTCGATGTTGTGCGCGGCCTTGAATTGCTGCACCAACCAGTCGATGACGCGCTGGTCCCAGTCGTCGCCGCCGAGGCTGGTGTCACCGTGCGTGCTCTTCACCTCGAACACGCCGTCGCCGATTTCCAGCACCGACACGTCGAACGTGCCGCCGCCGAGGTCGAACACGAGAACGGTCTCGTCTTCGCTGCCCTTTTCCAGGCCGTAGGCAAGTGCCGCGGCGGTGGGCTCGTTGATGATGCGCAGCACTTCGAGACCGGCAATCTGGCCCGCTTCTTTTGTGGCCGTGCGCTGTGCATCGTCGAAGTACGCGGGAACGGTGATGACGGCCTGCGTGACGGTGTCACCGAGGTATGCCTCGGCATCGCGCTTCAACTTCATCAGGGTGCGGGCGCTGATTTCTTGGGGTGAGTAGCGCTTGCCGTCGATGTCGTCCGACTTCCAGGCCTCGCCCATGTGGCGCTTGACCGAGCGGAAGGTGCGGTCGGGATTGGTGATCGCCTGGCGCTTGGCGACCTCGCCGACGAGGACTTCGCCGGTCTTGGAAAAGGCCACGACCGAGGGGGTGGTACGGGCACCCTCGGAGTTGGGGATGACGACGGGGTCGCCTGCTTCGAGAACCGCGACGACGGAGTTGGTGGTTCCGAGGTCGATGCCGACTGCCTTTGCCATGGGGGTCTCCTGACTGTGTGGGACACAAACTTGAGTGGAAGTGACTCAACTTTATTCGAGGCTCGGGCCCGATGCCAACCTGAGGGACAAAAAGTTGAGCGGAAGTGACTCAAGTCTCCGTGCCTCTTTCTCTTTGTGGGTCGGGCGACAAAGATGGCGGGATGCACGATCTCGTCGTTCGCAACGCCCATCTCGTCGACGGCACCGGCGTCCCGGCGAGACCCGCCGACATTGCCGTGTCGAACGGGGTGATCACCGAGGTCGCCCCCACCATCAACGGGGACGCCCGGCGCGCCATCGATGCGGACGGAATGCTCGTGACTCCCGGGTTTGTCGACATTCACACGCACTTCGACGGACAAGCCACGTGGGACCCGATCCTCGCCCCGTCGTCACAGCATGGTGTGACGTCGATCGTGATGGGTAACTGCGGCGTCGGCTTCGCCCCCGCCAAACCCAACCCCACCGACCACGACTGGTTGATCGGTTTGCTCGAGGGGGTCGAGGACATTCCCGGCACGGCCCTCGCCGAGGGATTGTCATGGGATTGGGAGACCTTCCCCGACTACATCGCCTCGTTGCAGCGCCGCGAATGGACGATCGACGTGGGAACCCAGGTGGCACACGCACCGCTGCGTGCCTACGTGATGGGTGAACGTGGCGCCGACCCGCACGAAGAACCGACCGCCGACGAACTCGCCGCGATGGTGCGTCACGTGCGCGAAGGCTTGCGTGCCGGCGCGCTCGGCTTCACGACGAGTCGTACCTACATCCACCGCACGAAGTCCGGTCAACCACTCGGCACACGATTCGCGAGCGCCGACGAATTGGTTGCGTTGACTTCCGCGCTCACCGACGAGGGCACGGGTGTCATTCAATTGATCTCCGATGCGTACCTCAGCGAAGACGAAGATCTCGCCACGCGCGAGATTGCATTGATGGAGGAAGTTGCACGTGCCTGCGGTCGGCCGATGTCGATGACCGTGCAACAGCCCATCGATGCCCCCGATCGATGGAAGCGCATGGTGGCGTGGACCATCGATGCAGCATCGCGCGGCATCGACCTGAAGACTCAAATTGCGCCACGCCCCATTGGTGTTTTGCACGGCCTCGATGCATCGATCACGCCGTTCATCCTGTGTCCGACGTGGGCGCTCGTCATGCAACTCCCCCGCGAGCAACGCGTCGCTGAACTGTCGAAGCCCGAAGTGCGCGAACGCGTCCTGCGCGAACACCCCGAACAATTGACACGAGCAACGGGCGTGTTGCACAACCTGTGTGCGGAATTCGGCTCGCTGTTTCCGATGAGCGACCCCGTTGACTACGAGCCCAGTCCCGAATCGTCGATTGCCAGCATTGCAGTCCGTGAGGGCAGAACGCCCGCCGAGGTGGCGTACGACATGTTGTTGCGCAACGACGGCCGCCAACTGCTGTACATGCCGCTTTTCAACTACGTATCGGGCAACCTGGACGCAGTACGCGAGATGCTGCTGTCACCGCGTTCCGTCATCGGTCTGTCCGATGCGGGCGCGCACTGCGGCGCAATCTGCGACGGATCGTTCACGACAACCGCCGTCGCTCACTGGTCGCAAAAGCGCAGCCGTGGTGAGCGTCTGCCGCTCGAGTTCATGGTTCACCACGTGACCCAGCGCACCGCGCAGCACGTCGGTTGGTACGACCGCGGCGTCGTTGCACCCGGCATGATCGCCGACCTGAACGTGATCGACATCGAGCGCCTCGGTGCTGCTCCGCCGCGTCTCGTGAACGACCTTCCCGCCGGCGGACGTCGATTGGTGCAAGACGCCCACGGCTACGTCGCCACCGTGAAGTCGGGCACTGTGACATTCGAAAACGGTGAACACACCGGCCTCCTGCCCGGTCGTTTCGTTGCGGGCACGCGTGGTGCCCCTTCTACGATTCCCGTATGACAGGAACGCTCGTTCTTCTTCGCCACGGCCAAAGCACGTGGAACGAACTCAATCTCTTCACCGGGTGGCACGACGTCGAACTCACCGCACAGGGTGAACGCGAGGCGGTCGCCGCCGGCGCGCTGATGCGCGACGAAGGCCTGCGCTTCGACTTCGGGCACACCAGCGTGCTCACCCGCGCGGTCATGACGTGTCACCTTGCTCTCCGCGAAATGGGCCAGGTGTGGTTGCCCCTGCAACGTCACTGGCGGCTGAACGAACGGCATTACGGCGCCCTACAGGGCCTCGATAAAAAGGAAACGACCGCCAAACACGGCGACGAGCAGACCAACCTGTGGCGCCGCAGCTTTGACGTTCCACCGCCGGCCGTCGAGACGTCGAGCCCCGAGCACCCGGCAAACGACCCGCGGTACCGCTTCATCGACCGTACGGACCTACCTGCGACCGAGTGCCTGAAGGATGTCGTGGCTCGAGTCCTGCCTTACTGGAACGCCGAAGTCGTGCCACAACTGCAGACCGACATGAACGTGCTCGTCACCGCGCACGGCAACAGCCTGCGCGCACTCGTCATGTACCTCGAAGGCATCAGTGAAGCGGACATCGCGGAACTAAACATTCCAACCGGCGTGCCCCGCCGATACGCATTCGACGCGTCGATGAAGGTGACCGACGTCGCCTATCTCGGTGATCAAGCTGCGATTGCCGCGGCCGCGGCGGCGGTTGCAAACCAGTCGAAGTGAATTTCTCTTCGCGCCGGAGACGCGCCGATCGTCACGCGTGACGCTTGGCGCATTTGCACAAACTCATTTCAAAATCGGTTTATGCTCATTTCATGGCCTCGAAAAAGACCCCGCTTCAGCACCTTGCCAACGTTCCCCTCTTTTCCTCGTGCAACTCGCGTGACCTCGGCAAAATTGCCAAGGCATCCGAGCGCCTCACGCTGAAGGCCGGTACGACGATGATCACCCAGGGCACCGCCGGCAAGCAGGCCTACGTCATCCTCTCGGGCACCGCAACCGTGAAGCGCAACGGCAAGAAGATCGCAACCGCCCAGGCCGGTGCCATGGTCGGCGAACTGTCGCTTCTCGACCAGGGCTCGCGCACCGCGACCGTCGTGTGCGACTCCGACTGCGACGTGCTCGTTCTCGAACAGCGCAAGTTGCTCGCGGTCATCGACGAGGTTCCCGCCGTCGGTCACAAGCTGCTCGCGGCCCTTGCCACCCGCATTCGCGACCTCGATCGCGCGCACTACGGCTGACTTCTGAGCCCGCCTTGTCCCCACTGTGGGACAAGCCAACGACAGGGCAAGTAGGGTTGCCATCGCTATG
>VFQT010003517.1_pt1 | contig 14155 bp, 11 predicted proteins | sample 3512381 | NCBI WGS metagenome assembly VFQT01 (sample SAMN10412376, study PRJNA504923) | tailings metagenome | isolation source: Relicate 2 Philex TSF3 active mining site | place: Philippines: Tuba, Benguet | collected 2017-08-29 | reverse complement strand
GGGTCACCGAGCAGTTGTCCGGTGGCTACCTCGCCGTCAACTGGGAAGCGAACGTCGACGAGATTGCCCATTTCCTTCAGCCGCACCCGAGTCTCTCGGAGCTTTTCGGAGAGACCGTGATGTCACTCACCGGCCGCAGCATCAACGCCTAAGGTCAGAAACGAACGAAGGACGAACATGGCAGAGATCACCCTCCCGCAGCTCGGTGAGACAGTCACCGAAGGAACCATCACTCGGTGGTTCAAGGCCGTCGGCGACACCGTGGCGGCCGATGAACCGCTGTTCGAGGTGTCGACCGACAAGGTCGACACCGAGGTTCCGTCGCCGATCGCCGGAACACTGATCGAGATCCGCGTTCCCGAGGGCGAGACGGTGCCGGTCGGCGCCGTGATCGCCGTCGTCGGCGATGCTGCAGGCGCGCCGGCACCTGCGCCGGCAGCGGCACCTGCCGGCTCTGCTGATGGCGGCGCATCCGGCGGTGGGGAACCTGCGCCTGCGTCGACGCCGCCTGTCTCCGCTGATGGCGGTGCGGCCGGCAGCGGGGCACTCCCAGCGGTCGAACGCCCCGTGCCTCCCGCCCCGCCCGCGGAGCCAGCTCAGCCTGCGCCGGCGCCCGCAAATGGAAGTGGATCCGGAGTGGTGTTGTCGCCGATCGTGCGCAAGTTGATCGCCGAGAACGGCCTCGATGCGTCGTCGATTCGTGGAACCGGCCCCGGTGGTCGCATCACCCGTGACGATGTGTTGGCCGTGATCGACTCGCGTGGCGGAACGGCGCCTGCGCCTTCTGTTGCACCCGCTCCGAGTGCACCGGCCGCGCCGACGGCGCCACGTGCGGCGGCCGCGCCACGGGTGCAGGCGGGGGCACGCGACGAAGTGGTCGCACTCTCTCGCATCCGTCAGGCGACCGGTGCGCACATGATCATGAGCAAGAGCACCAGTCCGCACGCCTTCAGCGTGGTGGAGGTCGACTACGCGAACGTCGACTCGGTGCGCACGCGAGCCAAGGACGAGTTCAGGACGACGGAGGGTTTCAGTCTCACCTACCTGCCGTTCATCTCGCGCGCGGTGATCGACGCACTCGCCGACTTCCCGCACTTGAACGCATCACTCGGTGAGAACGAGCTGGTCGTGCACAAGTACGTCGACCTCGGCATCGCTGTCGACCTCGACTACGAAGGTCTGCTCGTGCCCGTGATCCGTGATGCCGAGGGCAAGCGACTCCGTGCGATCGCCCGCGAGACGAACGATCTCGCGACGCGTGCACGTGCACGTCGGGTGACACCAGACGAGATCTCGGGTGCAACGTTCACGATCACCAACAACGGCTCTGCCGGGTCGGTGCTCACGATGCCGATCATCAACCAGCCTCAGGTGGCGATCCTGTCAACCGACGCGATCGTGAAGAAGCCCGTGGTGATCACGGTGCCCGGAGGCGGTGAGTCGATCGCGATCCACCCGGTCGGCAACCTCGCCATGGCGTGGGATCATCGCGCATTCGACGGTGCGTACGCGGCCGGGTTCCTCGTGCGCGTGAAAGAGATCCTCGAGACCCGCGACTGGTCCTCAGAGGTCTAGGCAAGAATCGGCGGGACGGTCCCGATGGTGGCGCAGAACTCGACTCTGCGGGTGCGCTGGCTGGGCACGGTTCCGTACCGTGAGGCGCTCGCCGTCCAGGAGTCCGTGTTCCGTAACGGACGGGGGAACCATCTTTTGCTGCTCGAGCACCCGCACGTGTTCACGCACGGCCCGTCGGCCGACCTCGCAACGAACCTGAAGTGCGATCCGGCCGCGGTCTCGGCCGAGTTGGTGAGCGTCATGCGTGGGGGAGACGTGACGTACCACGGCCCCGGTCAGTTGGTCGGCTACCCGTTGTTGTCGCTCGAGGGAAAGACCGGCCCGGCCGGCCCCGCCGACTCGCCGGCGTACGTGCACTCGCTGGAAGACGTGTTGATCGGAGCACTCGCCGATCTTGGACTCGGCGCATCGCGGTTCGACGGATACCCCGGGGTGTGGGTGGGTGTCGGTGAGCGACCGAGAAAGATCGCGGCCGTCGGCGTGCGGGTGGGTCGCGGGCGCACGATGCACGGTTTCGCGCTCAACGTGGCCCCCGACCTCGCCTACATGCGCGACCACATCGTGCCGTGCGGCATCGCAGAACACCCGGTGACGTCGCTCGCCGAGGAAGGCATCGACGTGTCGATGCGTGACGTCGTCGATGCGGTCGTGTCTCGCGCCGCGGCCACATGGGGTGACGGCACGGTGGAGCGCCAGGACGTTGCATGGTGGGAACGCCCGGAGGATCTCTCGGCGTTCTCGCGCGGTGAGGGCCCGGGTGCCCCCGTGCGCCTCATGGGTCGTCTCGCACGTGCCGGGGTGACCGACGCGGTGCCGTTGTCGGAGCAGAAGCCCGACTGGATCCGTCCGCGTGTGCGTCACGGCGACGAAGTGCTCGGGCTCAAGAAGACGCTCCGGGATCTCTCGCTCGTCACGGTCTGCGAGGAAGCAGGGTGCCCGAATCTCTCGGAGTGCTGGAGCGACGGCACGGCGACGTTCATGGTGCTCGGCGAGCGCTGCACGAGAGCGTGCGGATTCTGTCTCGTCGACACACGCAAACCGGAGGCACCCGACGACGACGAGCCGGCCCGCGTCGCCGAAGCAGTTCGTCGCATGGGGCTTGCGCACGTCGTGCTGACGATGGTGGCCCGAGACGATCTCGACGACGACGGCATGGGTCACGTCGCGCGGTGCATCGAGGCGATCCGTGACGCCGATCGGACCACCCGTGTGGAGACGCTCGTCTCCGACGCTCGCGGTGGCGCGTCGCTCGACGTCCTCCTCGCGGCGCGGCCCGACGTCTTCAACCACAACATCGAGACGGTGGCGCGTCTGCAACGGGCGGTGCGTCCGTCGGCCGGCTACTCACGCAGCCTCTCGGTGCTGTCGAGGGCCAAGAGCGCCGGTCTCACGGTGAAATCGGGCATCATCGTGGGGATGGGCGAGACCGACGATGAAGTTCGAGGCACCCTCGCCGATCTCGCTGCTGTCGGTACCGAGATCGTCACGATCGGTCAGTACCTGAGGCCGACGGCGAACCACCTGCCGGTCGCGCGGTGGGTGGAGCCAGAGACATTCGCGGCCTTCAAGACATGGGGAGAAGAGATGGGAATCGCGCACGTCGAGTCGAGCCCGCTGACGAGGTCGAGCTACCACGCCCGCGAAGCGGCCGACAAGGCCGTCACCGTCACGATCGGGGCTGCGCGATGAGTGCCTCCGCGCCGGCGGAAGACGTGCACGCCGATCGTCTCGCACGGGTTCGGGCGGAGATGGCGACGAAGGGAGTCGACGCGCTGATCGTCTCGGTCGGGCGCGACCTTCCGTATCTCGTCGGATACGAGGCGATGCCACTCGAGCGGCTCACACTTCTCGTGGTGCCGCGTGAGGGCGAGGCGAGCATGCTCATTCCGAGGCTCGAGGCTCCGCGCGTCGTCGAGATGCCGTCGGTGTTCCGGCTCGTGCCCTGGAACGAGACCGACGACCCCGTGGCACTTGCCCACGGACTCCTCGGGTCGGCCGGAACCGTCGCAGTCGGTGACCAGATGTGGTCGCGCTTCCTGGTCGAGTTGCTCGCACACCGGCCACAGACCTCGTGGGTGCGGTCGGTCGAGGTGATGGAGGCACTGCGGTCCCGAAAAGATGCAGCAGAAATCGCTGCACTCGCCGCCGCCGCGGCGGCGGCCGACAGAGTGGCCGTGCAGCTGCAGTCGGGACAGATTCCGCTCGTCGGCCGGACCGAAGCCGAGGTCTCGGCCGACATCTCGGCGCGTCTCATTGCCGAAGGGCACGACAAGGTGAACTTCGCCATCGTCGCCGCGGGAGAAAACGCGGCGAGTCCGCATCACCATGCCGGTGACCGTGTGATCCGTCACGGGGAGATCGTGTTGTGTGACTTCGGTGGAACGATGGACGGCTACTGCAGCGACATCACCCGGTGCGTGCATCTGGGTGAGCCGCCGAGAGACATCGTCGATGCATACGCCGCGCTCATGGAGGCGCAAGCCGCGGGCGTCGCTGCGGGCACGGTGGGAACGCCGTGTCAGGACGTCGACACCGCAGCACGCGAAGTTCTCGATGCCGCGGGTTACGGCCAGTGGTTCGTGCACCGCACCGGTCACGGCATCGGCATGGAAGAACACGAAGACCCGTACATGGTGCAGGGCAATCGGACGTTGATCGAAGCAGGGCACGCATACAGCGTCGAACCCGGCATCTACGTGCCCGGCAAATGGGGCATGCGTCTCGAGGACATCGTGGTCGCGACCGACGACGGCCCGCGAGCCTTGAACACCGTCGACCACTCGCTCGTGGTTCTCGGCGCATAGAGCTGACTGGTCACACATGATCCGACTCGACGCCGCCACCGTTCTGCTGCAGTGGGCCACGGGAGGTCTGTTCTTCCTGTGGTGGACCACACGACGCCACGAGATCGGCTCCGGATACGGGTGGCTCCTCCGGGGAACGTATTCGGCCCTCGCTGCCGGTGCGGTCGCGGCCGGTCTTGCGACGGAGACCGTCGCCGTGCGCGAAGTGGCAGCTGTCGGTGTGGTGGTGGCCTCGCTCGCGACGATCCGTCGTCGCGACACACGGTGGGATCTGTTGGCGCCAGCGATCGGCGCGGTCGGAGTGCTCGTGGCCGCGGTCGATGCAGCCAGTGGAACCGGTGACATCGCGGTCAATCTCGCGCGCGTGGTCGTGGGCACTGCGTTCCTCGGGGCGGTGAGCGATTCGATGCTGCTCGGTCACTGGTACCTCGTCCAGCCGGGATTGCCGAGGTCGATCCTCAACGAACTGGTGACGGTGATGCGCGTGGTGGCGCCAATCGAGATCGTCGCGATGCTGCTGCCGACCGGAATGGTGAGTGTTCTCGTCGGCACCGTCGACGACGGCTGGGGTGGCACGCTCGGGTGGTTCTGGGTGGCGTGCGCAGTGACGACGGTCGTGCTGGTCGAGGTCACGAAGCTCGCACTCCGCGAGCGCAGCTACTCGGCGGTGATGGCAGCGACAGGTTTGCTGTACCTGGCGATCCTGACCGCGTTCGGCACCGACCTCGTGGCGCGTGCCGTTCTGGCCTAGAGCTTCGAATAGTCGACGCTGAACCAACGCTCGGGTGTGGTCGCGATGCGAACCGACTCACCGTCTCCGTCGCTGTCGACGTAGTGGTCCCCGCCCTTCTGTCCGAGGTAGCGGTGAGCCATGGGTCGACTGTGGAGTTCCTTGTCGGCGGGTGAAATGACGGCAGTTCCCTCGATCGACACGTACTTGTACGGCGGTGTCTCCGACTGTGCACACAGACTGAAGCGCATCGACTGCTGGAGCAGGCGTCCCTTCACCGAGTCGAGCGAGGTGAGGAACCACAGTTCGCCTCCCGGTTCGTACGAGTACCAGATCGGAACGGTGAGCGGCGGACCGTCGGGTCGTTCGATTCCGAGGATCCCCACGTGGAGTCCGGCGAGGAATTGCTCCCTCTCGGTCGGTGTCATCGCGAGTGCACCCATGGCTCTGTCCCCGTTCGGCTGTCGTGTCCCGGCGATCCCGGTCGGCGTGGGCCGACAGTAGTGGGTCGGGTCGGTGGCCGGATCTCCGTGGCCGTCGTGTCGATGCCTAGCGTGTCGGGCATGGAGTTCTTCGAACGTACCTGTTACGAGTCCGAACACGAGCAGTTCCGGGCGGTGTTCCGTCAGTGGCTCGATGCCGAGATCGTCCCGCACCACGAGACATGGGAAGCCGACGGCATCGTGCCGCGCGACGTGTGGCTCGAGGCCGGTAAGCACGGCTTCCTCGGATACAACGTGCCCGAGCAGTGGGGTGGCGGTGGTGTCGACGACTTCCGCTTCGGAGCCGCGATGCAAGAGGAAGTCTCCGATGCCGGGGTCATCGGCTCGGCGAACGGAATGACGCTCCACAACGACATCGTGCTGCCGTACTACCTCTCGCTCGCGACCGACGAACAAAAGGATCGATGGCTGCCGGCCATGGTGCGCGGCGAATTGATCGGTGCGCTCGCCATCACCGAACCGAATGCCGGGTCTGACGTGGCCGGAGTGCGCACCACCGCAGTGCGACGCGGCGGTGCGTGGGTGGTGAACGGAGCAAAGACCTTCATCACGAACGGCATCAACTCCGATCTCGTCGTGACCACCGTGCGCACCGACCCCGACGCCGGACACCGCGGGTTCTCGCTGCTCGTGATGGAACGCGGAATGAAGGGTTTCGAACGGGGTCGCAACCTCTCGAAGCTCGGCATGCACGCCCAGGACACCGCCGAACTCTTCTTCGACGACGTCGAGGTGCCCGACGAGAACGTGCTCGGCGAGCCCGGCATGGGCTTCGTGTACCTGATGACGAACCTCGCCCAGGAGCGTCTCTCGATCGCCGTCGGTGCGGTGGCCGTCGCCGGGGCGGCGGTGCGCTGGACGCTCGAGTACACGCGCGACCGCAAGGCGTTCGGTCAGACGGTGGCATCGTTCCAGAACTCGAAGTTCCTCCTCGCCGAGCTGCACACCGAGGTGCAGGTGGCTCGGGCCTACGTCGACAGGTGCATCGAGCTGCACTGCGAAGGTGCGCTCACTGCCGAGCAGGCAGCCGCCGCGAAGTTCTGGACGACGGAACTTCAGAACAAGGTGGTCGACCGGTGCCTGCAGTTGCACGGCGGGTACGGCTACATGACCGAGTACCCGATCGCGCGCGCGTGGGCAGACAGTCGTATCCAGACGATCTACGGCGGAACCTCCGAGATCATGAAGGAGATCGTGGGCAGGGCCCTATCGAAATAGCAGGGCCCTTTCGAGATAGCAGAGGCCTGTCGGAATGGACGCGCCGGCCGCTTCGCCTCGTCAGAAGACGGCGTTGTCGGCGCGGAGAGCCACCGGGTCGAAACCGAGTTCTGCTGCGATCTCGTCGGTGTGTTCGCCGCACATCGGCGCATGACCCGGCACCTCGGTCGGGGTCGAACCGAACCGCGGTGCGTTCCGGGCCTCGCGAATGCGCCCGGCAACCGGGTGGACCCGTTCCACGAACACGCCGTTGTGCACCACCTGGGGTTCGTCGGGAACGGTCGACAACGTGTTGATCGCGCTGGCGGGCACGTCGTGCACCAGTGCGGCCGCGAGGAACTCGTCGACGGTGATCGAGTCGGTGAGCTTCTTCACTTCGGCGCGGTACTCGAGAATGTTCGCCGACCGTGCCGCTGCGTCGGCGAAACGTGGGTCGTCGATGAGATGCTCACCACCGAGTGCGCGCATGTAGCCCTCGAACTCGGGTTGCGACACCGCGGTCACGGTGACGAATCCATCCTTCAACTCGAGCGCGCCGTAGTTCTCGCCGATGGTCGGGGCTCGCGAGACGTCGTCGTCGAGGAGGGCCGCGTCCATCGCCGAGTCGGGCCACATGAACGCGATCGCCGAGTCGATCATGGAGATCTCGATGTGCTGACCGCCGGCGCCCTGTTCTCCGGAGAACCCGGTACCCCGTTCGCGGGCAAACAGGGCAGCCGTCACTGCCTGTGCCACGGTGTAGGAGGTGACCTTGTCGCACACCAATGTGCGGAAGATCTGGGGGCGGCCCGTCGCCTTGTCGGTCTGCACCGACGCGAGCCCCGAGGCCGCCTGGATCACGTTGTCGTAGACGCGCTGTCCGCTGCGCGGCCCGTCGGGCCCGAACCCGCTGATGGAGACATAGACGAGACCGGGGTTGAGCGCGCGCATCTCGTCGTAGCCGAACCCGAGTTTGTCGAGTGCGCCCGGTCGGAAGTTCTGGATCAACACGTCGGCGCCGCGCACGAGTTCGCGCAACACGTCGCGCCCGGTGTTCGACTTCAGGTTGATGCCGATCGAGCGCTTGCCCCGGTTGTGGAGTGCGAAGATGCCCGTCATGTCGTTCTTTCGTGACCCGAGATGACGCATCATGTCGCCGACTCCCGGTGACTCGACCTTCACGACGTCGGCACCTTGGTCGGCGAGCATCATCGCGGCCAACGGGCCGGAGATCATCACCGACATGTCGACGACCTTCACGCCGGCGAGCGGCCCCTTGCCGGTCACAGCGGCGACCCCGGAGCAACGAGCGGCCAGGGGCGTTCGCACTCGAGCAGATGGGCGAGTTCGAGCAGGATCGGCTCGCTGTGGTGGCGGCCGATGATCTGGAGCCCAACCGGCAGTCCGTCGACGAACCCTGCAGGGACCGAGATTCCCGGGTTGCCGTGGAGGTTGCACGGAAACGTGAGAACGCCGTTGTTTCGTGCGCCGGCTTTGATGCCACCGAACACCGACGGGAGAGGGCCCTCGGCGTCGAACGCGACGTCGGGATTCGATGCGGTCACGACGAGATCGACCTCGGAGAAGATCTGTGCCATGCGCTCGTTGAAGAGGGCGCGTCGTTCCTCCAGTCGCGCACGTGCGGTGGAGTCGTAGAGCCCCTGGGCGAGTTGCATCCCCGCGCGGATCTCCGGGGTGAGCTGGTCGGCGCAAGCAGGCCACTGATCACCGAGCATCGCTTCGATCTCGAGGTTGCCGCTCAACGACCACGCGCGACCCATGCGCGGCAGTTCGGTGTCGACGGAGTCTGTGCGCACCAGTCCGGCTGACGACACAAGGTGTTCCGCCGCCTCGAGCAGCACGGTCCACATCGCGGGCGACACGACCGCTCCGCCCCAGTCGTCGACAATGGCGACGCGAAGGCCGCTCACCGGCGTCGACCCGAGACCTGCTTCCCATCCCTCGACGCGCGGCAACGACAGGGGGTCTCTTGCGTCATGACCGTTGGCGGCGTCGAACCAGCGTGCGGTGTCGCGCACGCTGCGAGACACGCACCCGACCGTGACCGTGAGGTTGCCGTACTGCGACCGCGGGCCGCGCGGGATGCGTCCGTAGGTTGCCTTCAGTCCGACGAGCCCGGTGAAACCCGCTGGTATGCGGATCGACCCGCCGCCGTCACCGGCGGTGGCGAGAGTGAACAAACCACCCGCCACGCCGGCGGCACTACCGCCGGAGGATCCGCCGGGCGTGCGGTCTGTGTTCCACGGGTTGTGTGTCGCGCCGTTGAGCACGGTGCGCGTGAGGTTCACACCGCCGAACTCGCTCGCTGTGGTCAACCCGAACGGAACCGCACCTCCGCGTCGAACGATCCGCTCCACCGGAATCGAGGTGTGGTGTGCGATACGACCTGCAAACACGGCGGAGGCTTCGGTCTCGGGCCAACCTTCCACCGAGTCGAGCTCCTTCACCCCGATCGGGACGCCTCCGAACGGCAACGACAGGTCGGCCGTGTCTGCTGCGGAGAGTGCTCGTTCGGCATCGACGTGCGAGACGGCGTTCAGTCCACTCGCGGCGACGGCGGCAAGTGTCGCCTCCACCTCTTCGCGTGGACTGCGTCGCTTGGCCCGGAATTCCTCGACGAGTGAGCAGGCGTCGCCCTGCCACGGTGTGTCCCCCATGCGCGGCGAAACTAGCCGAGACGGGAGAATCCTCGATCAGGGGAGCGGGTGAGCCCGCCAGTAGTGTCGGACACGGACTTATGGACAGTCGTTCGTTTCTCGGCTTGCAGCCCACTCACAACCCGTTCCGATGGCACCTGCCGGTGGAGATGCGTCTGTGCACCGGCGGCAACTTCCTCTACGGAGGTGCGGGACTCGGCGCGGCGATCTCGGCGCTCGAGGGAACGACCGGTCGGTCGTTGATCTGGTCGACTGCGCAGTACCTCAGTTACGCGCGGCCGGGCGAAGTGATGGACATCGACGTGATCGTGCCGGTGACCGGGAACGCCATCACCCAGGCCCGAGTGGTTGCCCACGTCGGCGAACGGGAGATTCTCGTGGTCAATGCCGCGCTCGGCGACCGCGACTTCCCGCACGAGGGCCAGTGGGAGACCGCGCCCGTCGCCCCTCCGCCCGACGAATGCCCGGAATACGAGCACCGTTGGCTCCACAAGGGGACGATCCACGATCATCTCGAGGAGCGCGTGGTGAAGGTGCGTCCGCTCGAGGACCTCGACGGCACGCACAACGACGGCCACACGATCATGTGGACGCGACTGCCGAACGTGATCGACGGCGTCGACGCGGCCGCGCTCGGCGTGCTCGGTGACTTCGTTCCCCGTGGTGTCGGCCAGGCCATCGGAATTCGCGGTGGGGGGAACAGTCTCGACAACACACTTCGCGTGATGAACCTGGTGCCGACGAACTGGGTCCTCATCGACATCAAGGTTCACGGCCTTGCCCGAGGTTTCGGTCACGGTCTGGTGCACATGTACGCAGAAGACGGAACGTTGATGGCGACGGCGAGCCAGAGCTGCATCGCACGCATCCACAAAGACCCGACGGACGACAAGGATCCGAAGGATGATTCAGCGGCCTCGGCCGCCGGAAGGGGGAGGGCATGAACGCATACGGGGCGAAGGCCCAGCCGGGAATGCCGGTCAGACCGGGAATGACCGTTCCGCTGCCGGGGCCGTTGCACTCGCACCGCGAGAAGCTGGTCGAGCTGGCCGACATGGGTTACACCGACATCTGGTCGGCAGAGGCCGACGGTGCCGATGCGTTCACGCCGCTCGCACTGGCGGCCGCATGGGAGCCGCGGCTCAGGTTGGGAACCGCGATCGTTCCTGCGTACACGCGCAGCCCTGCGTGTTTCGCCCAGTCGGTCGCGACTCTTGCCGATGCGGCACCCGGCCGGTTTGCGATCGGCATCGGGTCTTCGAGCAACGTCATCGTGCAGAAGTGGAACGGCATACCCTTCGACGAGCCGTACAAGAAGGTGCGCGATGTGGTGCGGTTCCTGAACGACGCGCTGTCGGGCGAGAAGGTTGCCAAGTCGTACGACACGTTCACCGTCGACGGATTCAAGCTCGGCATCAGGCCGGAGCAGAAGCCGCAGATCCTCGTGGCCGCCCTGCGCGAGGGAATGTTGCGCCTCGCCGCACGCGAGGCAGACGGCACGATCATCAACTGGTTGAGCCCCGACGACGTCACCCGCGTGGCGCAGGTGGTGCACGATGCCGCCGAGGGCACGCCGAAAGAGATCGTGGCACGCATCTTCGTGTGCCCGTCGGAGAACGCCGAAGTGGTGCGTGCCGGCGCGCGCTTCGCGATCGCGGCCTACCTGAACGTGCCGGTGTATGCGGCGTTCCATGCATGGCTCGGCCGGTCCGACGAACTGAAGGGCATGTGGGATGCATGGAAGGCCGGTGACCGCAAGGCGGCACTCGCCGCCATTCCAGATTCGGTGGTCGACGACCTCGTCGTGCACGGGTCGCCGGCCGAGTGCCGCGAGAAGATCAAGCGCTACTTCGACAACGGTGTGACCACGTCGTCGCTTGCGATCATGCCCTTCGACCCTGCGCTCAAGCACTGGGACGCAGTTCGCTCGCTGGCACCCACTGCCGGTGGCTGAGGGCGGGGTCACCCGGGAGGGGTGGCTGCTGCTCGCTCGCACGCTGCGAGCCCAGCGCCGTGCCCTCGCGACTGGGGCGGCGATCGGTCTCGCCTGGACACTCGGCAAGGTGTCGGTTCCGCAGCTCACACGCCTTGCGATCGACCGCGGTATCGAGCGGAACGGGTCACTGCTCGGCTGGTCGTTGCTGATCGGTCTCGCCGCTGTCGTTGCCGGTGTCTTCGCCGGGTGGCGTCGGTACATCGCCTTCCGCGAGAGCAGACTCACCGAGTCCCGCCTGCGCGAGCAACTCTTCTCGCACATCCAGGGTCTGCACGTGGGGTTCCACGACCGCGCCCAGACCGGTCAGTTGATGAGTCGCGCCTCGAGCGACCTGCAGCAGGTACAGGGCTTCGTGGTGAACATTCCGATCTTCGTGTCACAGATCACCATGGTTCTGGGGGTCGTGGTGATCTTGTTGGTGTCCGATTGGCGTCTCGCGCTGGTTGCCCTTGCGCCGATTCCGTTCATCAACATTTCGGCACGACGGTTCTCGAACCGCATCCATCCGGCTGTGCTTGCGGTGCAACAGGAACAGGCCCAGCTCGCGAACGTGGTGGAAGAGACGGTGTCGGGTGTGCGCGTCGTGAAGGGCTTCGGCGCCGAGGACGTGCAGCAGCGCAAGCTCGTCACCGAGGCCGACGACATCCAACGCGAGTCGATGGCGGCGGCTCGCATCAGGGCGCGGTTCCTCCCGGCCATCGACCTCCTGCCCTCGATCGGACTCGTGGCGGTGCTCGGTCTCGGTGGTCACCGTGTCATCGACGGCGAGATGACGGTGGGTGGTCTCGTCGCGTTCAACACCTATCTCACGATGCTCGTGTGGCCGATGCGCAACATCGGCATGACGATCGCCTTCGCCCAGCGCGCAGCCGCTGCCTTGTTGCGCGTCGACGAGATCCTCTCTCAGACACCCGCGATCGCCGACCCGGCCTCTCCGCGGATGTTGCCGCCCGGAACACCGGAAAGTGCAGTGGGTGCGGTGCGGTTCGCGGGTGTGGAGTTCTCGTACGAGACGGGCGAAGGTCGGGTGAACGTGCTGCGCGGGCTCGACCTCGAGGTGGCACCGGGAGAATCGGTTGCGATCGTCGGGGCCACCGGATCGGGAAAGAGCACGATCGCGCGTCTGCTGTTGCGTTTCTACGACCCACAAGAAGGTTCGGTCACACTCGACGGCATCGACTTGCGTGAGCTGCGGTTGGGTGAACTGCGTCGAGCCGTCGGCGTGGTGTTCGAGGACACCTTGTTGTTCAACGACACAGTGTCGGCGAACATCGCGTTCGCACGGCCCGACGTCGACGTCGCCACGATCGAACGCGCTGCTCGCTTGGCCGGTGCGCACGACTTCGTGGAGGCGTTGCCCGGCGGCTACGACACGGTGCTCGGAGAGAGGGGCTTCTCGCTCTCGGGAGGTCAGCGCCAGCGCATTGCGATCGCGCGGGCGATCGTGGCCGACCCACGCGTGCTCGTGCTCGACGATGCGACGTCGGCTGTCGACCCGACGAAAGAACACGAGATCCGCGATGCGCTCGCGACGGTGATGGAGGGCCGCACGACGCTCGTGATCGCGCACAGACCCGCGACGATCGAACTGGCCGACCGTGCCGTTTTGATCGACGGCGGCGTGATCGCAGCATCCGGCCGTCACCACGACCTCCTCGGGTCGTCGGCGCGTTACCGCGAAGTTCTGGCGGCATGGGAGCGTGGCGCCGACCAGGAGATCGGGGTCTGACGATGTGGGCAGGCGGCGGCGGACGTGGAGGCAGGGGACTCGGCGCGATCGACGACGACCAGAAGCTCGATCGTGCGCAGACGCGAACGGTTCTCGTGCGCAGTATCCGCATGGCGCGCGAGTTCCGGCGCAAGGCAGCCGAAGCCATGGGGTGGGTGGTCGTCACCGTGGTGTGCACGCTGGCCGGTCCGGTGATTGTGCGCCACGGCATCGATGCCGGCGTGCGCAAAGGTGACACCGGTGCGCTGAACCTCTCGGTGGTTCTCTACGTGGTGGTCGTTGTCGTTGCGTACGTGGTGGGGCGACTGCAGTACGTCGCTCTCAACGCAGCCGGCGAGGGGTTCCTGCGGTTGCTGCGGGTGAGGGTGTTCGCGCACATGCAGCGTCAGTCGATGGCCTTCTACGACCGCGAGAAGGCGGGGGTGCTGGTGGCGCGCATGACGGCCGACATCGAGTCGATGGCCGAACTCGTGCAGTGGAGCCTCATGCAGTTCCTGTCGGCCGGTCTGCTCCTGTTCCTCGCGTTCTTCCTGCTGCTCAGCATGTCGTGGCAGTTGACGCTGGTCTCGTTGGTGGTCTTTCCGTTCCTGATCGCTGCGTCGGTGAAGTTCCAGCGCGACTCGAACAAGGCCTATCTCGAGGTGCGAGAGAAGGTCGGCGCCAATCTCTCGGCACTCCAGGAGGGCATCACGGGTGTCCGCGTGATCCAAGCGTATGCGCGCGAAGAAGAACAGATCCGCCGTTTCACCGAGTCGAACCGTGCGCTGTACCGCAGTCACGTGCACTCGGTGAAGGTGAGCACGTGGTACTTCGGTGTCGTCGAGTTCGCAGGTATCGCAGCGTCGGCACTCGTGGTGGGTATCGGCGGCTGGCTCGTGCACCGGGGCACGGTGTCGCTCGGCACCGTGGTGGCGTTCGTGCTGCTGCTCGCGAACCTCTTCGA
>VFQT010003516.1_pt1 | contig 14160 bp, 17 predicted proteins | sample 3512381 | NCBI WGS metagenome assembly VFQT01 (sample SAMN10412376, study PRJNA504923) | tailings metagenome | isolation source: Relicate 2 Philex TSF3 active mining site | place: Philippines: Tuba, Benguet | collected 2017-08-29 | reverse complement strand
GAGATGAATCGTCGAGCACTCGCTTGCCGTTGCTCTCCATCTCCAGCTGTTGGACGAAGGGAACGAACGACGCCAACGCATCCAGGTAGACGATGAGCGCACGCGAGTGACGCCCGAGGAACGTCCTGTTCCACACGCTGAACAGCCCCATGAGAACCGGCGCATTCTGGGCGAGAGGAGCAGACACGAAATGTCGATCGATCGCCGCCATGCCTGCCCTGAATTGGGAAATCGCTGGCGCACCATGAGCAATCTCGTTGACGAGATTCACCGCCGAAGAAACCGAGAATCGGCCACCCACTTCAATGGGTGTGACGAATCGATGATCAGCTCTCACTCCTACAGCGTCCGCAAGCTGCGGAGCGGACGAGACGACGACACAATGTCGCGAAACGGCATCCTCATCAATCGCCGTGGTGAGCCAGGTATGCACACGCCGGGCATTCGACAACGTCTCAGCCGTCGAGAACGATTTCGAGCAAAAAATGAACAGTGTCGTCCGCGGATCGAGCCCGATCATCTGACGCTGAAAAGACTGGTCATCCACGTTGGAAATGAATCGAGCCTCCAACTTCGGCGAGCCCCAGTCGCGCAGCGCTTCGTAAACGAGAGCCGGCCCCAAGTCGCTACCACCAATTCCCACGTTCACCACATGGGTGAACCTGCCGCCGACTCCGCTGATGTCACCGGCGCGAACCGCTTCGGCGAACTTGGTCGCATCCGCGTTCGAGTTACCCGAGCGCTCGTCAGTGTGAAGCGCAGCTCTGCCCTCGGATTGGTTGACCACCGCTCCACTCACCAAGCGTTCGCGGCGACCCTCCAAATCGGCTTCGCGAGCCAGTTCAAGCAGCGCCTCGAGAACCTGATTCGAAACGTTCTGGCGACTGAAGTCGACGAGCATCTCCGTGCCGGCGACCGACAGCTCGAGCGCCATCGAATCGAAACGTGATGGGTCTGCACGAAACAACTGCGGGATGGTCGTCTGATCATTGATCGCAGCAAGTTCGATCAGCGCGTTCCACGCGGGAAGAGTGGAGGGATCCACACGGACAGGCTATCTGCGCTCGAAGTCCGAGAAAGTAGTGTGACGAGTCGGTGATGACGACACGCGACGATGCAAAGACCGGTGTTGGTTTTGCGTTCGCCGCCTACTTCGTCTGGGGAATGGTCACCGTGTATTGGAAGACGGTCGATCAATTCGATCCGTTCGAACTGATCGCATGGCGAATCACCACAAGTTTTGCGGTGCTCGCAGTGGTCCTGATCGTGATGCGCAAGGTTCGCCTCGTCATCGACGCGCTGCGCAATCCTCGTCTCGCCATTCGGATCACGATGGCGAGCGCTCTGCTGACGATCAACTGGTCGATGTTCGTTTGGGCGGTGGTCAACGAGCACGTGGTGGAAACAGCACTTGGCTACTTCATCTCACCGATCCTCACCACTGCGCTAGGCGTAGTACGACTGAGCGAAAGACTCTCACCCCGCCAGAAGGCCGCCATGTCGTTTGCTGCGCTAGGCCTCGTGATCCTCACGTTTGCTTATGGTCGCGTGCCGTGGATCGCTCTCGCGATTGCCGGCTCGTGGAGCATGTACGGATACCTGAAGAAGAACGTTCCGCTGGATTCACTCGTCAGCCTCACCGCCGAGGTCACCGTCCTCGTCCTTCCGGCAACGATCTTCCTTGCCGTCATCTGGCAGCGCGATTTCAGCGTCGCCGTGAACGCCTCGCCGACTGAATGGTTCCTCGTCTCGCTCACGGGGACCGTCACCGCCGTTCCATTGCTGCTGTTCGGAGCGGCTTCCTCGCGCACACCGCTCTCGGTTCTCGGGCCGATGCAATACATCGTTCCCACGATCTACTTCGTCCTCGGCTGGGCGGTGTTCGACGAAGAGGTAACCACGTCGAAGTTCATCGGATTCTCGATGATCTGGGTGTGCCTCGTGCTGGTGGTGCTCGAGTTGATCGGCACCCGCCGATCAACCGAACGACCGGCTACAGAAGCGCTCTGAGGATCTCGGTCAGCTCCAGGGGACGATCTCCCTGGACACTGTGTCCGGCGCCATCCACGACGTGCACCGCAGCAGTTGGCCGACGCCTGATCAGTTCTGCCACATCGTCGTCGTCGACGACGGGTGATAGTGCACCGCGAACGAGCGTGATCGAACACGACAGTCCTTCAACCGTGGACCACAGTTCACTCGACGCCACCTGATCCCGACCACCGTGCGGTTGACGGCGGTCGTACCTCCATTGCCACGAACCATCGTCCAGCTGTTTCGCGTTGTGCAGGATTCCACGGCGAAGACTCGACTCTGAACGAGTTGGGTTGTGTTCAACCGTGCGCCGCAGCAATTCATCGAAGCTGGGAAATGTCTGGGGGCCATTGATGAAGTCCGTGACCGCTTTCACCTTGGTCGGCGTGACGCCAGGCGTGATGTCCACCAACATCAAATTGCGCACGAGATGTGAGTGTCGCGATGCCACTTTGAGGCTGGTGAGTCCACCAAGCGACATGCCGACCACCAGATCCGCATTGGGTGCGTGGTGAGAAATCGCCGCAGCCACTTCATCTGCCATCGAATCGAGGGAGTATTCACCGTTCTCGCTCCACGCCGAATGTCCGTGACCGGGTAGATCAACGGCGAGCAAGTCAATTCCGAGCGCGAGAGCGACCGTGTCCCACGTGTGAGCGTTCTGTCCTCCACCGTGCACCAGCACGAGCCGCGGTTCACTCGTTCCCCACTTCAGCGCAGAAACGTGTCGGCCATCGGCAAGCGGCGTAGCGACGCGCGAGACGACGGGACGTACCGACGCAGGCAACGCGAACTCGGCGATGTTCTCGTGGAACAGCCCGAACTCGTCATAACCAAACCTGGTCATGAGGTCAGGCTAGGCAGCGAACACCATCACGGCACGGTCGTCGGTGCGGTCGTCCCCGCTGCGACCGTCGTGGGCGGCACGCTCGTCGACGTCGTGGTGGTGTAGTTCGGATCCGGCTTGTCGAACGGTGGTGGCGGCGAACCGTACTCCTCCGGTTCCTTGATGCCATCGAAGACGTAGACACGATCGCCGTAAGCAACGAGGGCAGGGAAATACCGAGCGATCGACATCGGGATGCGAACACAACCATGAGATGCCGGCTCGAGCGGCACGAGGATTGCTCCGTGCACGGCGATGCCAAAGTTGAAATACACGGGGTTGTACATGCTGCCCAAACGTGACTCTCGTGTGCCCTGTTTGCGGTTGTAGAAGTAGAAAATTCCCGGCGGCGTCACCGCCTCACCACACAAGCCCACCTTGATCTGCTTCATGGTGTTGTTGCCCTCTTCACCCGGGTCGATCGTCACTTCCTCACACCAAGGTTCGTTCGACCCGCTCGAGATGTGCGTGATCAACATCACCTCGGTTTCCTTGAACACCACCATCACTTGTTCCGGGAGGTAGATCTCCACGTGCGACGGCGAATCGGCATCACGTCGTGGAATCACCTCAACGTTCGACTGCATGATGTCCCACATCTCTGGTGTGACCACGCCGGTGGCTTGTTTGCGGGGAGTTTTCAGGATCAATTTCTCGAACGCCCAGACCGCTTGTTTCGTGGCTTGTCCGAAGACCCCGTCGAGCGGGCCCGGATCGAACTTCAGCGCAGCAAGACGTTCTTGAAGGCGTAGGACATCGTCACCCTTCACACCTTCCTTCAATCGCCGATCGAGAGGAACCTTGGGAATGGTCGTTGTCGAGACGGAGACGTCGGCAGTGGTCGTGGGCGACGTCGATTGGTCGGACTCCTCACCATTCAGCACGGCAACGGCGACGACCGTCAGCAGCACCGCGATGGAAAAGAGGGCCGGGCGCCAACGGTCGTAGGCGTTCATGATTTTCCGGGCGAGATGGCATTGAGGTCGCGACGCAACGCGAATGCCTCTTTCAGAATCTTCAAGATCACGGTTGGTGAACTGAGCGTCGAGACACCGCGGGTTCGCGGAAAGTAGTCGACACCAAACTGCACCACTTCCATCCCCATCTTCTTCGCCGAGACCATCAACTCCGCGTCGATGAATGAACCCTCACTCTGCAAGGTGACTCGGTCCAGAACACGCCGACGCACCAACTTGAACGCAAAGTTCACGTCACGGAAACGACACCCGAAGAGCACTCGCACGAGCAGGTTGTAGAAGAAGGAGTAGATCACTCGCACGTACCCCTCGCCAGTGCGATCGAAACGGTATGCCGCGACTACGTCGGCCTCGTATTGGTGCATCAACCGCAAAGCCTTGTGCAACTCGCGCATGTCGAAGGGCAAGTCGGCGTCGGTGTACAGCACGATGTCTCCAGAAGATGCTTCAAAGCCGGATTTCATCGAACCACCCAATTTGCGATTGACGGGATGGTGCACCACTTTCACCCGTCGGTTCGCAGCGCTCATCTCATCGGCGAGCCGCGGAGTCGCATCCGTGCTGGCATCATCGACGATCACGACCTCGTAGTCGGAAATCGTCCCCCCCGCCATCAGCTCCTCGGAAATTTCGGTGGCGGCGTTCACCGCACGTTCCAAATACTCCTCCTCGTTCCACATGGGAAAGAAGATCGAGAGTTGACCGAATCGAGCAGCCGACATTTCGCGATCAGGCTAACTGCGAGCACAGGCGTTGTACCCTTCAGGACATGTCCACGGAAGTACCGCAACCACCGAGACGGCGGGATGCAGGGCTCGAAAAGTCGTGGGTCGTCATCGTCATCGTCTCGTGGTTGTTGGTTACGGCAGCGCTCGCTGCGGCCGCAGTGACCGGACGAAACATCGGCAAACCCACCTGGTGGCTCGGCACGACCTCGGACCCAGCGTGGCCACTGCTGTGGGTGGTGCCATTTCTCGCGCCCATCGCCGTGATCGTGAGTGCCATCACGGCCGGAAGATGGGCGCCGTTCGCAGGAGTTGGTGCATCCCTCTACCTCGGAGCAGTCGCCACGCTCGACATCGAGAGCACACCCGCAGTCGCGCTGATTCAAGTAGTGGTGGCGTGTGCCGCATTTCTCGTCTCGATTGCATCGCTGGCGGGCCGCAACCATTGACCGCAGGTCGCTCTCGATTACTCACAAACCTTGCGGGACCTCGGTACCGTTGACCCATGCCTGATCAGCCCTCTGCAGCGAGCAATGCCAAGGTTCTTGCCGGACTTCCCGTCGGCGAACGTGTGGGCATTGCCTTCTCCGGTGGCCTCGACACTTCGGCTGCCGTCGCATGGATGAAGTCGAAGGGAGCACTTCCCTACGCCTACACAGCGAACCTCGGACAGCCCGACGAAGACGACCTTGAGTCCATCCCTGCTCGTGCGTTGCAATACGGCGCAGAGTCGGCACGATTGATCGACTGTCGAACCGAACTGGTCCATGAGGGTCTCGTGGCCCTGCAATGCGGCGCATTCCACATCACGACCGCGGGCAAGACGTATTTCAACACGACTCCCCTCGGCAGGGCCGTAACGGGAACCTTGCTCGTGCGTGCGATGAAAGACGATGGCGTCGACATCTGGGGCGACGGAAGCACTTACAAAGGCAACGACATCGAGCGGTTCTACCGCTATGGACTGTTGGCCAATCCCGCTTTGCGCATCTACAAGCCGTGGCTCGACTCACAATTCGTTAGCGAAATGGGCGGACGTGCCGAGATGAGCGCTTTCCTTTCCTCGAAGAACCTTCCTTATCGCGATTCAGCAGAGAAGGCCTACTCGACGGATGCGAACATCTGGGGAGCAACGCACGAAGCAAAGAAGTTGGAAGAGTTAGCCACCAGCATGCACATCGTGCAACCGATCATGGGCGTCGCCCATTGGGATCAGTCCATGCAGATCGCTCCTGAGAAGGTCTCGGTGTCGTTCAAGGAAGGGTGGCCGGTTGCCCTCAACGGCCGTTCGTTCGAGTCGCAAGTGGCGCTCGTCGACGAAGCGAACGCGATCGGCGGTCGACACGGTCTCGGCATGAGCGACCAGATCGAAAACCGAATCATCGAAGCAAAGAGCCGCGGCATCTACGAGGCACCCGGCTTGGCGCTGCTACACATCGCATACGAACGCCTGCTCACGGCGATTCACAACGAGAACACGCTCGAGAACTACCGCCAAATGGGTCGCCGCCTCGGACGGTTGCTGTACGAAGGCCGCTGGTTCGATCCACAATCCCTGATGTTGCGTGAACCGCTGATGCGTTGGGTCGGCTCACTCGTCACCGGTGAAGTCACGATCGAGCTCCGACGTGGCGACGACTACACGATTCTCAACACCACGGGCGATCACCTCACCTATGCCCCCGAACGTCTGAGCATGGAGAAGGTGGAGGACGCCGCATTCGGCCCTCTCGACCGAATCGGTCAGCTCACGATGCGGAATCTCGACATTCAAGACACTCGCGACAAGATCGACGAGTACCGCCAGGCCGGCACCCTCGGCGGCGGATCGCTTCTCGAACTGGAGTAGTCAGGCGAGCGCGGCGACGAGTGCCGCCACGAGCGCACTTCGTTCACCCATCTTGGAGATCTTCACGTGCTCGTGATCGGCGTGCGCGCCTGCACCACATGCACCGAGTCCGTCCAACGTGGGAATGCCGATGGCAGCGGTGAAGTTGCCATCCGAACCACCGCCCACACTGATTCCCTCGATCGAGTCGATACCCACACTTGGCGCCACACGCCGAGCAAGCGCGAACAATTCCTGCGCAGCACTCTCGTGCATGGGGGGCCGATTGATGGATCCGCTCACCGTCACCTTCGCACCAGGCATGGACGCGGTGAGCGAATTCAGCGCGCCTTCCACTCGATCCTTTTCTTCTGGAAGAACGACTCGGGTATCCACGATGATTCGGGCGGAGGCGGGCACGACGTTTTCTGCGGAGCCTGCTGAGGCAACCGTCGGCGTCACGGTCGTTCCAATTTCTGGACGTGCAATCTCTGCGACCTTCGGAACCAAGTGAGCAAGTTCCATGAGCGCATTGATCCCCTTCTCGGGCTCGAGTCCAGCGTGAGCGGCGCGGCCCTCGATGTCGACGACGAACGTGCCGACACCTTTCCTCCCCACCTTGAGCGCATCACCATCACCTGCAGGTTCGAGTACGAGCACGGATCCGGCTGCTCGCGCTCGCTCTTCGATGAGTGTGCGCGATGCATATGAACCGATCTCTTCGTCGGAAGTGATCAACACCTCCACGTGCGACACGTCCTCGAGTGCGCTCAGGGCGTAGATCGCCTGGATGATCCCGCCTTTCATGTCGAAGACACCAGGACCACTCGCCTTGTCACCATCCACAGCAAACGGGCGCTTCGCCACCGTGCCCAGCGGGAAGACCGTGTCGTGATGACCGACGATCAGCACCTTCGGAGTGCCGCCTCCAGACCAATGGACGTGCGGACCTTTGTCGCTGGCGATGATGCGAGGTGCGACTCCCAAGAGATCGGTCATCAACACGCGTAGGAACTCGGCGCTCCGGTTCAAGCACTCAACTTCGTTCGACGGCGATTCGGTGTTGACGAATGCCCCGAGCCGCTCAACCATCTCTGGCGTGCGAGCCTCGAGTCGTTCACGAATGTTGGCACCGAGCATCGTCCTCAAGTCTGCCCGACCGAGTGACGAGTACGCCGTGCACCACGTCAATCAGGGAAAGCGATTCATCGGCGAACGTGCCCGGAACAGGACTTGAACCTGTACGGCCATTTCTGGCCAGGGGGGTTTAAGCCCCCCGCGTCTACCATTCCGCCACCCGGGCCTTTGATCAGGCTACGCGTGGTGCCGGAATGTCGCTGTCGTCCACTACTTGAGCAGACGCGACCACACCCATGATGTTGAGCATTGCCCACAAGGCGGTGCGAACTTGATCGGCATCGGGTGAGCTGAGTCGATTGACGACGACCACACCCTCGATCATGTCGGCAAGCACGGCAACGAACGGTCGCTCACGCACGGCAATGGCCACCACCCCGCCACGCTCGCGGCGACGGACCGTGCGATCGACGCCCAGCACCCCGGGTGGGCTGCGGAAGCTGGGGGCTTCCAACCCGTACCGCTGGGCCTCTCGGGAAATGAGTCGGGCTGCCGCCACAAACTGCATCGCCGACGTCCGCTCCATGCGGCGATCGTGGCATACCCGTGTGACAGAGTGACCGGCATGTCGGAAGTGGAGTCGGTGACCGAAAACGTCCTCGCTCCCGTTCAACAAACGGTGCTCAAGGCCTTGGCCAAGGAACCAGGTTTCGTGCCGCTCCCGACACAGTTGATCGAAGACATCCGCCACCAGATGCACAGTTTGGTGTCCGACATCGCCGAGCAACTGGAGCCCGACCAAGCGCTGTGGGTGAGCAAGAACAAGGTGACCACGGTGCATGGCTGCGAAGGTCATTACCTCGCCAACCTCGGCAATTTCGAATGGACGGTGGCAAACGTTCGAGGAACGGTCGTGCACAAAGCGAGCGAGCTCGCCACCAATTGGAAGGGAGACTTCACGCCAAGCGACGTGGTGGATGAAGCACTCGAGCGCGTAGCCGCGGATGAACGGATCAGCGCCGCCCAATTCGTCGATTCATTGAGCGACTCGGATCGCGCAGAACTCCGCAGCAGCGCCATAGATCTCTACACCAAATTCGAAGAGTGCTTTCCACCGCTCAAGGCCGCGTGGCGACCCGTGCTCGAGAGCGGTGCGCGATACGAGATGTTCGACAAGCGGATCATCATGTCGACAAAGACCGATCTCACACTTGGCGCCGCAGGCAACAAGGTGATCATCGACGTGAAAACTGGTTCGTTGCATCCCCACCATCGCGAGGAACTCCGTTTCTATGCACTGGTCGAAGCACTCCGCACTGGGCTAGCTCCACGAAAATTGGCGACGCTCTCCCTGCTCACGGCACGTATCGACGTGGAAGATGTCACCGAGGGTGTCTTGCAAGCAGCAACCCGCAAGACGGCTGATGCCGTGCGCAAGATGTACGAACTCGAACGTGAACGACGAGAGCCAAAGTTGGTGCCATCATCCACGTGTCGCTGGTGTCCGCTTGCCGATTCGTGCGCTGCCGGGCAGGAATACCTCGAACGAGGCGACGAGAAAGACGACTACTGACGCGGTGAGATCAACGCGACGTTGACGCCGAGACCCACCTCGCGAAGCACAGTGGTGATGCGACGGCCAGGCTGAACGGCATCTTTCGGAATGGACACCACCGATTCGCCAAGTTGAGAAACGACGTCATCAAACTTCCGTGCAACGAGAACGAAGCCCCAGAGGTGCGGTTCGGTCACGCCAGGGGCTTGCACCACTTCGATCACCACCTCTCCACTCCGATGAAACGCCTGTCGAACGCCTTTCCCTGCGTCTCTAGTTCTCCGTATTTCGAGACCGGCGCACTCTTCGATCGCCGATGATGTGCGCTCCAACGAGTCGGTCATCACCACCACATGATCAACGAGAAGATACGGCGAGGACGTCATCTCGCTGACGGGCACCCGAGCAGCCGAGACGATTCCATCGATCGCAGACACAGGTGGCTCGAAAGCCCATTGCAGGCTCCCATCTGGAGCGTCTTCGTCAACCTGAAGGATTACTTGACCGATCCGACACGTCTTGTGGTCATCAAACGAAAGACCTAGTCGTAGCCAAAGTTGGCTCGTACCGCCAACCGTCAATTGCACGAGGCGCGCTGGCGCCTCGACCGAACTGCTGGCCTCAGCCACGCCCCATGTTGGGACGCTTACCGTGGTTGGCCTTCGAGCGGCGGAGCTTCGCCTTGCGCTTCTTGGTCTTCTTCGACATAGGCGCTACAGGCTAACCCTTACGAGGTCCGTCTCCATCGTGGTCGCCCGTCGCTGTAGGGCTTCCCTTCGAGGCTTGTGGTCGAACATACGTAGGAAACTCCTTTGGCCGAAACACCCATCGCGCCCTCCGGCTTGCACCAAGCACCGGGAAACACCGTGCCCACCGAATTGCTAGGGACCGAGGAACTACTCGGCACCGAGGAACTGCTCGACGACGGCGTCGTCGGCGTCGTCGACGGCGGCGTCGGCGGCGGCACGGGAGCGGGGGTCGAAATACCCGAAATCGGACGCCACGCCGCGATTCTCAATCCACCACAACGCGACCGCAACACGTTGCGGATCCGTCCGTGCTCACTGCGATCCATGGACAAGCCCCACCGAGCTTTGATCGAGATCCAATTACCGAGATAAGCGCAGACATAGGAGGAACGGGTGGGTAACCAGTTGCTCGGATCCTTGTCGCTCTTCGAACGATTCGATGAGGCACTGGACGCAACGAGCGAACGCGTATCGCTGGTGTCGTTCGCGTAGGCCGTGCGTTGGGCAGCGTTCCACGCCCATGCCCCCGAATCCCAGGCTTCCTTCAACGCAACGACGTGGTCGATGTCCACTTGGGTGCGATCGCGCACGGTACGCCCGTCGTAGGGAGAAACCCAATCCCCCGCCACCACATAACAGTTGTACGGATCAACCTGTGGCAACGAGATGCTGTCGCGCTTCAACACCTGCTCGCGCGCATTGCAACCATCGCCGTCAACATCGAGCCAATGCGGAAACAACTCACGGGAGTAGCCCGTCGGGTTTTCGTTCTGAACCGAAATACCCTCCAGCACCTGCAGGGCGTCGAGGGAGGTCGATTGGGCACCGACTGAAGGGGCGGAGGCAACGCTGACGGCCATGACGACGCCTGCAATCGTCATCCTCCACGTCATACGAAGATCCTAAGACGTTTGTGGTACGGAATCTCCGTCAAGGACAGACGACCACGACTCGCCTTCATCGAGTTCGATGAAGATGCATTCTCCGGGGCAAACCTCTGCTGCACGCACCACCGATTGGGCATGTCGTTCTTCTACTCGCGCCAAACTGCCCGAACCACCCGGGTCGTTCAATACGAGACCCGATTCAGACACATAGGCAATTCCGTCCTCCAACTGAACGAACACGTCGTGGCAATGGTCCACGCACAGGCCATCGCCGGTGCATAAATCTTGATCGATCCACACGCGCACCTAGGAGACGCTAGGTGTCGGATGGTTCAGCCAACGAGCAGAGCGAACAAAAGCAGCCCGATAAACAGCATGTTGCGGGCGACGAACAACCACGTGATCGGACGCGCAGCGCGAACCCCGAAACAGGCACACGACGGCCGGTTGCCACGCACCAAGTTGGTCGAAATCAGCCAAGAGAATGCGATCAGGAGTGCAATTCCCGCCGAGGATGCAAGAGTCGGCCACCAACCCAGGATCAGGATCGCACCCAGGGTGAGCTCGACGAACGGGGTGAGTGGTATCGCCCACGCGGGTGCGCCCATGTCTCGCGCCTGTGCGGCCCATGCTGCTCGCGCCTGCAACTTCGTGGCCCCCGCCCACACGAACACGGCGCCCACGATGGCTGTGCACACCCAAGCGACGTCGCTCAACGGGCAGTGCCTCCAATGGCACCTCGATAGAACGTCATCGCTCCCGCACTCGACTCTGACGCTTCCAGAGTCGTCACCCTCCCTAGGACGAAGTCATGATCGCCCGCGAGCGTCACGCGCTCGACATCGCATTCGATCCACGCGACAGAACCCGTAAGTCGCGGGGAACCGTTCACCCCAGGTGAATGCGGCACACCTTCAAAGCGCGAGTCACTCTCCCGCGCAAATCGCCAACACCACTCTTCTTGTTCCACACTCAGCACGCTGGCACAGAACTTCCCTGTTTCCGCGATCATCTTCCAAGACGGCGATCCCGATCCGATGAAGAATCCCGCGAGCGGCGGCTCGAGCGAGACCGAAACGAATGATCCGATCGTTACTCCAGCGAGCTCACCAGATGACGAACGTCCTGCCACGACCACGACACCTGTGGGCAGGTGTCCCATCACCGTTCGGAAGTGACGCGGATCCGGTTCGAGATGACTCGACATCGCACCGAGCCTACTCAGGTACTGTTTCGGCGTGTCCGAAGACATCGTGCAGCGCGTAGTGCGCACCGAACGCCTCGAGTTCGCCACGCTGCAGTGTGGATCTGGTCCACTCGCGCTCTGCTTGCACGGATTCCCCGACTCCGCGCACTCCTGGCGACACCTGCTTCCTCGCCTCGCTGACGCCGGCTATCACGCCGTCGCTCCGTTTATGCGCGGCTACGCACCTACTTCGATCCCAGAAGATGGTGCGTACCAAACGTGTGAGTTGGGATTGGATGCGAATGCCTTACACGAAGCACTGGGCGCCGACGGACACGCCGTGATCATCGGACATGATTGGGGTGCAACGGCTACGTATGCCGCCGCAATCCTCGACCCTCAGCGATGGTCAAAGGTCGTCGGGATGTCGGTTCCGCCGTGGGGTGCCATGGCCCGTGCGTTCGTCGGCAACATCGAGCAGATTCGGCGAAGTTGGTACATGTTCTACTTCCAACATCCGCTTGCGGATCTCGTGGTGCCTGCCAACGATCTTGCGTTTATCGACATGATCTGGAAATCGTGGTCACCTGGATTCGATTCGGGCGAGGACGCTCGCAATGCAAAGAATTGCTTGATCGATGCGGCAAACCTGCAGGCCGCACTCGGCTATTACCGCGCAACATTGGGCAACGGATACCGAAACCCCGCCAACCAAGAGCTACAGCAACGTGTTGCCGGAGACCAACCTCCCCAACCAACCCTTTACCTCCACGGTGTCGACGACGGCTGTATCGGTATCGAGGTGGCTCGTGATGCGGCGCAACACGCGCCCGCAACAGCGCGGGTGCAAGAAATTCCCCAGGCAGGGCATTTCGTTCAGCTTGAACAGCCAGGTGCCGTCGCCGAAGCAATTCTCGAATTCCTGCAGAAGCAGGACTAGGTCAGCGCGAGATAGTCAGAAGAATCTGAACTTGGATCGCCAACAGAGCGAGACCAAAGGCAAGTCCTGTTGTCAATCCAACGCTCAGCCTTCGCTCCAAAGAAGCAATCTGCCGTTCCACATGATCGATGTCGCGCTTTCGAGCAACATCGGCCCAGCCAGTCGGAGGCAGATGATCCATCAATGTGTCAGCCATGTTGTCTCCCAACACCTAAAGCCTATGGCAATGTCAGGTAGCCGTTGGACACGGCAACGAGGCCTTCACTAATCAAATCCTCAACTAGCTTCATAGCGCGCACCTGCTGGTTTCCCAGTCCCATAACTGACGCAGCATCAGTTTGCTTGACTCCTGATTCAGTGAGAGCCTTCATCAACCGTCCGCGCGCCTGCCGATCCGAACCTTCGAAACGAGCTTGAGGCTTACTCGTCATCGCCGAAGCCGGAGCGGGATCTTCACCTCCTTGAAGTTTCCATCCGCAATTTGTGGCAATCGGACACTCCGCACAATGCGGGGAACGCGATGTGCACACGGTCGCACCCAAATCCATCAACACCTGGTTCCATTCCCATGCCGAGCCGAGCGGTACGAGGTCGTCCGCAAGTTGTTGCGCCCGCACCCTTCCGAGAGGCTCGTTGACTAGGCGCGCAAGCACGCGCGCGATATTGGTATCCACCACTGCGACATCTCGCGAGTCGGCGAATGCCATCACCGCACGGGCGGTGTATCCACCGACTCCGGGCAGGCTGAGCAACACCTCCAAGTCGCCGGGAACCTCCCCGCCGTGGTCACGCACGACGACTTTCGCCGCTTCGTGCAAATTGCGACACCGACGCGGGTAGCCGAGCCCCTGCCACAGGGCGAGCAACTCGCCAAGTGGTGCCTCGGCACACGCATGTGGCGTCGGAAACGCTTCGATGAATAGTTGGAACTTCGGCAACACCCGATGCACCTGGGTTTGCTGCAGCATCACTTCGCTGACGAGCACATGCCAGCGATCGCGCGTACGTCGCCACGGCAAGTCACGGAGTCGTTTAGTACCCCATTCCAGAACGGGGTCGACGATTGCTTCTAGTTGCCCCAGACGTCTTGACCGTCGTACGGACGCTCTCGCTTCGGCAGCGCCGATCTCTTCCACACCATCACTCGACGGCGGAAGTAACACACTTCCTTGCCGTCCTGATTGAAACCTTTCGTCTCCACCGTGACTACACCACGATCTGGCTTCGACTTCGACTCCTGAACTTCGAGCACCCTCGTCTCGGCGTGAATGGTGTCGCCGTGGAAAGTGGGGTGCTTGTGCTGCAGCGTCTCCACC
>VFQT010003515.1_pt1 | contig 14161 bp, 17 predicted proteins | sample 3512381 | NCBI WGS metagenome assembly VFQT01 (sample SAMN10412376, study PRJNA504923) | tailings metagenome | isolation source: Relicate 2 Philex TSF3 active mining site | place: Philippines: Tuba, Benguet | collected 2017-08-29 | reverse complement strand
GGCGCGGCGCCGCGCCTGAGGCCGGCCGCCTAAAATTCTCGCCCCGCCTTGGGCGGACGTCTACGCCATCCCCGCCCATGGCCATCCGCACCCGATTCGCCCCCAGCCCGACCGGGTTCTTCCATATCGGCAGCGCGCGCACGGCCCTCTTCAACTGGCTCTATGCCCGCCATACGGGCGGCACCTTCGTCCTCCGCATCGAGGACACCGACAAGGAGCGGAACACCGACGAGGCCCTCCGGGTGCTCCTCGAGGGCATGCGCTGGCTCGGCATGGACTGGGACGAGGGCCCCGAGGTCGGCGGTCCGTTCGGCCCCTACTTCCAATCGCAGCGCGGCGACCTCTACCGGGCGCAGCTCAAGGTGCTCGCCGACAAGGGGCGCGCCTACGAGAAGGACGGCGCCTGGTGGTTCCGCCTCGAGGGCGAGCGGCATGTCGCCTACGACGACTTCGCCAAGAAGGAGGTGGAGAAGGTCGCCGCGGCCCCCGTGGTGATCGACGACCTGGTGCGCGGCCGCGTCGAGCGCGCCGAGGACCGCGACTTCGTGCTGTTCCGCGCCAACGGGGAGCCGGTCTTCCACTTCGTCAACGTCGTCGACGACATCGCCATGGGCATCACCCATGTCATCCGCGGCGAGGATCACCTCTCGAACACCTCCAAGCACGTCGAGCTCTTCCGGGCTTTCGGCGCCACGCTGCCGACCTACGCCCACATCCCGCTCATCCTTAAGACGGACGGCCCGGGCAAGATGTCCAAGCGCGACCGCGGCGCCCTCGTCGAGGAGTACCGCGACCGCGGCTACCTCCCCGAGGCCGTGCGGAACTATCTCTGCCTGCTCGGCTGGACGCCCAAGGACGGGCGCGAGGTGCTGCCCATCGCCGACATCATCGCCCAGTTCGAGCTGGGGGACATCCACCAGGCCAACGCCCGCTTCGACGAGCGCAAGATGGCCTCGGTCAACCAGGCCACCCTGCGCCACCTGCCGGCCGACGCCTTCCCCCGCCTCGCCGCCGCCCGCCTCGAGGCCGCCGGCATCAAGGCCGCCGGCGCCGACCTTGGGCCGATCCTCGCCATCGTCCAGGAGAAGCTGAGCGAGCTCGAGCACCTGCCCGCCTTCGTGGGCTACTTCCTCTCCGACGACTTCGCCCGCAGCCCCGAGGCCCTGGCCCGCCTGAAGGGCGACCCCAAGGCGACCGTCGCCCAAGTCCTCCCCCATCTCGAGGCCGCCGCCTGGGACAATGCCGGCATCGACGCCGCCTTCGCCGCCGCCGGCGAGGCCCACGGCCAGAAGCCGACCGCCTACTTCGCCCCCGTCCGCTACGCCGTCTCCGGCCAGGCGGGCGGCCCGCACCTCTCCGACGTCCTCCGGGTGCTCGGGAAGGACAAGGTCCTCGCCCGGGCGCGCGCCTTCGCGGCCGCCTGAGGGCGGGGCGGGGGCGCCGCCTCGCGGCGGCACGGAGGAACGGCTTCACGGCTTCACAGCTGCACGGAAGCACGGAAGCACGGAGGCACGGAATCACGGGATCGGTGCGGATCAGCGATGCAGCGGAGCAGCGTAACGGCGAAACTCGCTTCCTGCTAACACCGCCAACACCGCTAATTTCGCTCCCGCTCACCCGAGGTCATGGGCGTAGCCATGACCCAACCCAAGCCACGGAATCGCGGAACGGTGCGGATCAGCGTTCCAGCGAAACAGCGAAACAGCGTCCCGGCGGAACAGCGGCTCAGCGAAGATTCGGCTCCCTCACTCCCGCGGCACGCTGAGGGGGCGCAGGGCGGAGCGGCCGTCGGCTTCCTTCACCATCACGTAGAGCGTGCACCGCTGGGCCGCGGCGAGCGCCAGCATGGCGGGCCAGTGGACCTGCGGGACGCCCGCGACGATCAGGACGGGGTCGGCGCCCGGCGCCGCCTCGTCCGTCTCCTCGATGGCGGTGCCCTTGTGCTGGACGCCGTGGTTGTGCTCCAGCCAGCGACCGAGCTGCCGGGCGAGGCCGCGCAGGTCGGAGGTCCGCGGGTCGACCTTCTGCCGGTCGACGAGGGCCCAGAGGGGAATCGCGAAGGTGTGCTCCATCCTCAGGCCTGGGCGACGAGCTCCGCGGTCGGCGGGATGTCGGCGATGACCTGGTCGGGATCGGGCCCGACGCCGACATAGCGGATGTTGGGGACCTGGGTGGGCGAGCCGCCGCGCGCGGCGAGGCGGACGATCTCCCGGGCCATGAAGGCGACGTAGCGGCGCGCCTCGCGGGGCAGGGCGGCGAAGGAGCGGACGCCGGAGATGTCCTCCGACCAGCCGGGGAGCGTGGCGTAGACGGGCCGGAGCGTGCGCCGCAGGGCGTCGTCGCGCGGCACGCCGGCGTGCACCTTGCCGGCGGCGTCGGCGTAGCCGGTGCAGAGCAGGAGGTCGCCGCCCTTCCAGTCGCCGTGGGGCGAGAGGGCGTCGAGCTTGTTGATGACGAGGTCGTCGTAGCCGCCGTAGCGCAGCGCGTCGGCCTTCTCCACGAGGTCGCACCAGCCGACCATGCGCTGGCGGCCCGTGCTGGTGCCGAACTCCAGGCGGCTCAGCCGCCGGCAGAGCGGGTGGTCGTCCGGCATCTGGGTGAGGAAGGTGTGCGTCCCGACCTTGGTGTCGTAGGCCTTGCAGCAGCCGATGACGTGGACGGGCTGGGCGGGGATGCCGGCCGAGACGAAGATCTCGGGGGTGAAGGTGTGCGAGGCGGTGACGTTGGGCGCGAAGCCGAGGCGCTTGTCGAGCCAGAAGGCCTGGCCGAACTCGCCGAGGACGCTGCGCTCCGCCGCGAGGTCGCCGAGCACGCGCTCGCGGACGTCGCCGATGCAGGCGGCGAGGCGGCGGCCGGCCTGCCAGTAGGTCTCGGTGACGGCCTCGCGGTCGAACGTCCAGGGCTCCTTCCCGCGGAAGCGCGTGAAGTCGAACTCGGAGGCGGGGAAGGCGCCGGACTCGATGGCGCCGGCGTTGGCGCGCTGCTCGGCCTGGGTGAGGCGGTCGAAGAAGCCGTGCCAGACCTCGGCCGGGACCTGGCAGACGTGGCGGGCGGTGCGCTCGGCGCGGTCGAGGCGGGCGGCCAGGCGCTGGGCGAAGGCCTCGCGGCCGGCGAGGAACTCCCAGAACTGCATCTGCAGCTGGGCGGTCTCGTCGACATAGGCCGGCGAGATGCCGCGGCCGGTGGAGCCGCGGGGCTCCTCGCCGAGGATGCGGACGCGGTAATCCTCCCAGGCGAGGTCGAGGAGGCGGTGCGAGACGTCGCTCACCATGCAGCGCTCGTCGATGAGGAGGCGGTCGAGGACGGGGATGCCCGCGCGCTCGAGGGGCACGGCCTCCCAGAGGGCCTTGCGGGGGTCGGCCACCACGCCGGAGCCGAGGGCGAGGCAGGGCACGTCGCGCTCGGCCACGCCGCCGGGCAGGAGGTTGAGCTTGAGGCCGGCGACGGTGTGGCCGGAGTTGGCGCCGCCGTTGACCTTGAGGACGGTGCCGACCGCGTCGCGCCGGCCGGTGAGGGCCTGCAGCTCGCGGACGACCTCGGGGATGAGGCGGCCCTTGCCCTCGTCGCCCATGCTCACGCCGACGTCGGCGATGAGGCGGCTGCGGAACGGAGTCAGCGCCATCTCAGGAGCCCTGCTTGTCGTAGAACGCGTTGATCTTGGCGGAGACGTCGCGGTAGGAGGCGTCGGCCGTGTAGATGACCTTGTACTCGTCGATGGCCTCCTTCGCCTTGCCGGCGGCCTCGAAGGCGCCGCCGAGGGCGTAGATGACCTCCTTCTTGAGGTCGTTCATCACGGCGAGCTCCGACTTGGCGAGCTGGAGCTGCTCGATGGCGAGGTCGAACTTGCGGCCGGCGAGCAGGGCGCGCCCGAGGCCGAGGAGGGCCGACTGGCGGAGCTTCGGGTTGCGCTGCGCGATCTGCAGCTGCTGGATGGCCTCGTCGAGGCGGCCGCGGGCGAGCAGGAGCTGCCCGAGCTCGTGGCGGTAGTTGTAGTCGTTGGGGTAGCGCTCGACGGCGGCGACCGCGCCGGCGAGGCGGAAGTCGGACTCCTCGGCGGCCAGGGCGTCGGCCCCGGCGGCGTCGCCCGCCTCCCGGAGGGCGGCGATGCGGGCCGCGTAGCGTCGGAGGCCGAGCTCGTATTCCTGGCGCTCGAGGGCGGCGTCGCCGCGGCCGAGCGGGGTCAGGCGGCCGCGCTGCAGCCAGGCGATGGCGCTGTCGAAGTCGCCGATGACGGTGAACTGGCGGACGATCTCGCGGTAGAGGTTGACGTTCTCGGTGTCGGTCTCGATCTGCCTGGCCAGGCCGGCGATGACCTCCTGGGCCGTGGCGGCGTCGGTCATGACGCGCGAGGCCTGCTCGAGGCGGGTGGCCTCCTCCGAGTCCTTGAGCTTGGAGCGGAAGTCCTCGCCGCCCTCCCAGTTGCCCTTCGCCATGGTCTTGGCCACGGAGGCCTTGCGCATGCATTCCATGAGGCCGCCGTTGCCGGGGAAGGCCTTGAGCTTGAGGTCGATGTAGGCGAGGGCCGTGTCGAAGGCCTTGTCCTCGATGTGGGCGTTGGCGGCGGCGACGGCGGGCTCGGGGTCCTTGGGGCTGAGCTCGCTGATCTCCTCATGGGCGAAGGCGGCGGTGTCCCAGAGGCCGAGCTTGGCCGCGGCGGCGGCGAGCTGGCGGTGCGCGCCGAGGTCGCCGGGCTTCTTGGCGAGGCGGGCCTCGGCGTCGACCATGGCCGCCACGGGGTCCGACTCCGCGAGCTTGAGGTTGGGGCCGCCCAGAAGGCCCCCGAGGAAGCCGCCCAGGCCGCCGCTGCCGGTGCCCAGCGCCGCCTTCTGGGCGCGCCGGAGCAGGCGCCGGATCTCGACGCAGCCGGGGTTGCGGGCCAGCAGGCCGGAGACGAGCTCCATGGCATACTGGGGATTGCCCTTGAGATTCTGCTCGGCGGCCGCGGCCTGCTTCTGCACGCGCGGATCGAGCGATGTGAGGGAGACTTTGTTCATGGGGTCCGGGAGGGAACCAAGACCGACCTTTGTCCCGCCCGCTGGGGGGGTCAATCCCTCCCTTTTGGGGCCCGCAGATGACGGCGAAGCAGGGGGCGGAGGGGCTCCGCGACGATGAAGCCGGGGCAGGCGGCGGCGCCGCACCGGCACGGGTGCCCGAGGGCCTCGGCCAGGCCGAACCCGTAGTCGAAGGTCACCTCCGTCCCGGCCTCGAGGTCGCGCAGGGCCCGGAGCTCGACGACATCCCCGACCCTCACGGCCTCGGCCGTCGGCTCGCAGGCATGGTTGGCGAAACGCGCGAGGTTGCCCGGGTCGCTCCCGTCGATCCACCTTCCGGGCTCCAGCTCGAGCGCGTGGACCCGGCCCTCGGCGTCCGGACCCGGCGGCGAGGCGACGACCGGACCCCGATAGGTCGCGAGGCGCTCGCCAGGGCGGAAGGCGCGGGTGGCGAAGAGGCCCCGGCCCTCGATGCGGGAGGCGCGCGCCTCGGCGCCGCTCATGCCTCGCGCTTCAGGCCGCGCCCCATCAGGCCCGCCACGGTCTCGGCCGTGGTGCGCTCGCCGCGCAGGAGGGCGTCGATGCCGGCGAGCACCGGGGCGTCGAGGCCGCGGCGGCGGGCGAGCTCGGCGAAGGCCTGCGCCGCCCAGACGCCCTCGACGACCGACTTGCGGGCGACGAGGCCGGCCCTGGCGCCCTCGAGGTCGCGCGCGAGCTCCTCGCCATAGCCGCGGTTGCGGCTCCAGGCGCCGTGGGCGGTGGCCATGAGGTCGCCGACGCCGCTGAGTCCGAGGAAGGTCTCGCGGCGGCCGCCGAGCGCCTCGCCGAGCCGGACCATCTCGAGGAGCGAGCGGGTGAGGAGCGAGGCCTTGGCGTTGGAGCCCAGCCCCAGGCCGTCGCACAGGCCGGCCGCGAGGGCGTAGACGTTCTTGAGCGTGCCGCCGATCTCGGCGCCCGCGAGGTCGTCCGAGGTGTAGACCCGCAGGCTCGGTCCGCTCAGCGCGGCCTGCATGGCGCCGAGGGCGGCGTCATCGGCGCCCGCGAGCACGACGGCCGTGGGCAGGCCGCGGGCCACCTCGTCGGCGTTGGTCGGGCCGGTCAGCGTGGCGAGGGAGACGCCCGGCAGGGCGGCGGCGAGGACCTCGGAGGGTCGGCGGAGCGTGCCGCGCTCGAGGCCCTTGCAGAGCGAGACGACGAGGCGCGGCGGCTGGGCGCGGTCGAGCGAGGCGGCGAGCGAGGCCGCCATCGCCTCGAGTCCCGAGGAGGGGCAGGCGACCAGGACGAGGTCGGCCTCCATCAGGGCCGGCGCCGTCTCCAGGCCCACCTGGATGCTGAGGTCGAGGAAGTGACCCGGGAGGTAGGCGCGGTTCTCGCGGCCGGAGGCGAGCTCGAGCGCCTGCTCCTGGCGGCGGGGCACCAAGGTGACGGTGTGGCCCTGGCGCGCGAGGTGCAGCGCCATGGCGGTGCCCCACGCGCCGGCGCCGAGGACGACGCTGTTCATCGGCGGCCGCCTTTCCGGACCTTGCCCGACCAGCGGCGGATGGCCGCCACGGCGAGGTCGCCAAGGCGCGCCTCGCGGCGGGCGAACGGCGGCGGGTTCTCCGATAGGCCGACCAGGTCGTGGAAGACGAGGATCTGGCCGTCGCAGTCGGCGCCCGAGCCGATGCCGACGATGGGCACGGGCACCTCGCGGCGCAGGCGCCCGGCCAGCCCGGTCTCGACGCATTCCGCGACGATGGCGAAGGCGCCGGCCTCGGCGATCGCCCGGGCGTCGGCGAGGACCGCCTCGCGGTCCGCCTCCGTCACGCCGCGCCGGCGGTAGCCGGCGGCATGGACCCGCTGGGGCAGGAGGCCGACGTGGCCCATGACCGGGATGCCGGCATCCACGAGGCGGGCGACGGCGGGGGCCAGCGTCGCGCCGCCCTCGACCTTGACCGCCTCGGCGCCGGCTTCCTGGAGGAGGCGGCGGCAGGCGCGGAGCAGGGTGGGGAAGCCGTCGTGCGCGAGGGCGAAGGGGATGTCGGCCACGACCAGGGCCTCGGGCTTGGCCCGCGCCACGGCGGCGGTCGCCCGCAGCATGTCGTCGAGCGTCACCGGCACGGTGCTGGCATGGCCGAGCACGACGTTGCCGAGGGAGTCCCCGACCAGGAGGAGGTCGACCCCGGCCGCGTCCGCCAGCCGGGCCGTCACCGCGTCGTAGGCGGTGAGGCAGACGAGGGGGCGTCGGCCCTTAAGGGCGCGGAGGGAACGGGTCGTCGCTTTCACCGCCCCCAGCCAAGGGCAACGGAGCCCGCTTGTAAAGCGTCCCCATTTGCCGCAGCATGGTCGGGATGTTCCGTCGGCTGCGGCTCCTGCTCCGCGGCTCCCGCGCCTACCGGGAGTCGGCCTACCCGCATCCCGACCTCTCGGGGCGGACCCGGATGCCCTGGACCGTGCGCCTGCGGATGTTCCTCACCGGGCAGGGCGCGGTCGACCATCGCGAGGACCTGCGGGGCGCCTGGATCCTCCATCGCAAGCTGCTCATCCTCGTCCTCGCCCTGCTCCTGGCCTGGCTCGTCGCCTCGGCGGCGGAGGGTTGGACCTACTTCGACGGCTGACCGGGCTCGCGCCTCGGGATCAGCAGCTTCAGCGGGAGCAACCTCAGCGAATCGGCGACCCCGAACTTGTGCCCGGCGCGCGCCGAGGCGGCTGCGGCGAGCCGGTCCAGCCAGGCCAGCGAGCTGCCGATGCGGGTCCAGCGGATGACGACCTCGCCGCCGTCCGGCTCCCAGGTGAGGCCCTCGGCGGCGATCTCCACGGGCCCGTGCTGTCCGGCGAGGTCCAGGACGAGCCGGAGCGAGCCCCTGCCCAGCGCGACCTCGCGCACGGATCCGGCGTCGCCGAGGCGATCGCCGATCAGCTTGGCCAGCGCCGCCTCCGCGGGGTTCATCGGAAGCCGACGAGGGTGATGCCGAGCTCGCGCGCCTTGGCCAGCACGCGCGGCTTGTCGAGGAGCAGGACGGCGTCCGCCTCGAGCGCGGCCTTGCGCACGCCGCCCTCGGCCATGCTCTCGAGGGTGCGCTCGCCGAAGCAGGGGACGTCGAAGCGCCAGTCCTGGCCGTGCTTGGCCGCCTTGACGAGGAGCATCTCGCGTCCGCCGGTGGCGCCGCAGCGCCGCAGCATGTTGTCCGTCCCCTCGAAGGCCTCGACGGCGATGACGGTCCCCTTGGCCACGACGACGGACTGGCCGACATCGAGGCGGGCCATCTCGCGCGCCATCCGGACGCCGAAGGCGAGCTCGCCGTCGTCGACCGAGCCGCCCAGCCAGCCGGTCATGCGCCCTTCCGTCGCGAGGTGCCCGTCGAGGTGGGCGCGCGCGTCGACCATGCGGACGCCGATGGCCTCGATCTCCGCGGCCACCGCGCCGAAGATGGTCTCGGCGTTGCGCTCGGGCAGCCGGGCGAGCAGGGCCACGAGCCGGAGGTCCGGGACCATGCCGGAGAAGAGCTTCCGCGGCGCGACCTGGCCGGCCATGACCGCCGACCCGGCGCCGAGGGCGCGCAGCGCGTCGAGCAGGTCGCCGAGCTTGCCCACCTCGATCGCTCGGCGCTCGGACTCGGGGAAGGCGGCGACGAGGGCCGGGTCCGCCTCGCCCTCGAAGGCCACGAGGCGCACCGGCGTGCCCGCGGCGCGGGCGGCCTCCGCGAGGAGCGCGGGGTAGATGCCGCGCCCCGCGATGATCGCGAGGGGCCGCGCCGGATCGAGGTCCTTCGGCAGGAAGCGGGTGGGCATCGGCGGGCATCCTTGCCCGGCGGCCCGACGGGGCAAGGCGGGAGTGTCAGGGACCGAGGCGGACGAGGCCCGCGGCGTCGACGCGGCGATCGTCCCCGGGCGGCACGCGCACGATGTCGCCCCGGGCGAAGCCGGCCGCGAGGTCCTTGGCCTCGCGCTTGCTCAGGCCGCGGGTCGCGGCCTCCACGGTGCGCAGCCGTCCGCCGGCCGAGACGACGAGACGGAAGAGCCCCTTGAGCAGCTGGGGCTCGGCCACGACGCGGGCGGCATCGGCCGGCGGCGCCGCCAGCGCGGCGTCGGAGAAGAGCGCCAGCGAGAAGCGCACGGCCCCGAGGTCGCGGTGCAGCTTGCGGTTGAGGTAGGCCGTCGCGGGCGGCGCCTCCCAGGCGCGCACCTCGTGGTCCCAGTGCTCGCCGCCGAGCATGGGGCAGGGCGACGCGTCCACCTCCGGGCCGATGCGCCGGGGCGAGAGCGACGCGCGCCGGTCCGAGAGCCGGCGCAGCGGCTCGGCCGTCGTCCGCAGCGCGGGCTCGATGAGGATCAGCAGGCCCCCGGGGGCGAGCGCCGCGGACGCCGCCTCGAACCAGGCGTCCTTGCCGGCGTCGTCGAGGCCGAGCTCGTTGAGCACGAACCCCGCCACCACGATGTCGAAGGGGCCCTCCGGCCAGGAGCGCGGCGCGCGCGCGTCGCCCACCGTGCCGAGGACCGACCATCCGGGCGCCGCGGCGGAACCGAGGGATTCGGCGGCCGCCAGCGCCGAGGGCGAGCGGTCGAGGAGGCGCAGCTCGCCCTCGCCGCCCAGCGCCCGCGCCAGCCGTAGACCGCAGGAGCCGGGCCCTGAACCGAGGTCGAGGATGCGGGGCCGGGCCGACGCCGGCTTCCAGCCGCGCAGGCGCGCGTGCGCCAGCGCCCAGCCGGCCCTCGCCCAGGATTGGGGGAAGAAGAACAGGCCGTAGGCCGCGAGCAGGGAATCGTCGGCCAGGTAGTCGGGGAACTCGCCGGACGGCCTGGCCATGGTGAAGAGGTCGGAGAGGCGCGCGACCGAGGGGCGGAGCCGCTCGAGCGCGGCCTCGCCGGCCAATCCGGTGGCGCGCTCGGCGCGGGCGACCCAGGCGGCCTCGACCTCGGCCGGCAGCGCGCCGGGAGCCTCAGGCCCCGACATCGCGCCGACCCTCCATCGAGCTGCGCAGCGTCTCGGCATCCGCGAAGGTCAGCCCGCTGCCGCTGGGCAGGCCGAAGCCGATGCGCGTCACCTTGGTGCCGAGGCGCGTGGCGAGGAAGCTCTCCCGGATATAGTGGCAGGTCGCCTCGCCCTCGATGTCGTTGCCCAGGGCGAGCACCACCTCGGTGACCGGCTCGGTCACCAGCCGGGCGCCGAGGCTCGCGAGGTTGAGCTCGCCGGGCCCGACGCCGTTGATGGGCGAGAGCCGGCCGTGCAGCACATGGTAGGTGCCGCGGAAGGCCGAGGTGCGCTCCAGGGCGAGCAGGTCGGGGACGTTCTCGACGACGCAGAGCAGGGAAGGGTCGCGCCTCGGGTCGGCGCAGATGGCGCAGGAGGGACCCTCGGCCAGGTTGCCGCAGCGCCCGCAGCGCCCGACGGCCGCCGCGGCCTCGCGCAGGGCCTCGACGATCGGGGCGAGCCGGGCCGGGCGCTCGACGAGCAGGTGCAGCGCGAGCCGCTCCGCGGAGCGATGGCCCACGCCGGGAAGCCCGCGGAGGAGCTGCCGGACCTTGTCGAAGGCCGGGGTCATCCCTCAGAGGCCGCCGAGGCCGGGGAGCGAGAAGCCGGCGGTGGCCGACTGCATGCGGGCCTGGTGGACCTCTCGGGCCTTGGCGGCGGCCTCCTGGAGGGCGGCGACGAGCGCCGTCTCGAGGGCGGCGGCGCCCTCCTTGGCGAACTCGGGGTCGATGCGGACGGACTGGACCTCGCCGTGCCCGTTGACGATGACGCGCACGGCGCCCCCGCCGTGGGAGACCTCGATGCGCTCGTCCGCGAGGGCCTGCTGGGCCTCCGCGATGCCGCGTTGCATCTTCTGCGCTTGCTTGAGGAGCTTGCCGACGCCTGCCATGGTGCCGTCCACCATCCGCCGTCCGCCCCGGGAGTCAAGCGGCCACGCTCCGGGCTTGTCGGCGGCCGCCCGGCGGCGAGCATCCGGGCGATGCGCCCGCCCGCCGACATCCAGATCATCGGCCCCTTCCTCGCCCTGCGCTGGGAGGACGGGCGGGAGGACTTCCTGCCCGGCGAGTTCCTCCGGGAGCGCTCGCCGAGCGCGGAGAACCAGGGGGAGCGCGACATCCTCGGCAACCTCCATGGCGGGGACGGCCCGAGGGAGTTCCCCGGCGTGGCCGTGACCGGCTTCCACCGGGTCGGCAACTACGCGCTGAGCCTGGTCTTCAGCGACGGCCACTCGAGCGGCATCTACAGCTGGGACCTCCTGCGACGTCTGGGTGACGAGGTCGCGCGCTGAGGGTTTGCGGCTTGCGCCCCGGCGGCGTCCGGGGGAGTATTCCCCAACGTGAAAAAGACCTACGTCCTCGACACGAACGTCCTGATCCACGACCCCGAGTCCTTCCGGAAATTCGACGAGCACACGGTCGCGATCCCGGTGGAGGTCCTCTCCGAGCTCGACCGCCTCAAGGTGTCCGAGGGCCAGGTCGGCGCGAACGCCCGGCGGGTCAACCGCCACATCCGCGAGCTCTTCGAGGGCCGCCCGCTGCGCGAGGTCGCCGAGGGCGCCGCCGAGTCGCCCCGCGCCCTCCGCGCCTACCTCCCCGCCGGCGGCGAGCTGCGCGTCGTGGTCAACGAGTCGCTCATCCGCGAGCATTTCTCGGGCGCGCGCGCCGAGCGCCTGCGCGCCGTCTTCATGCAGGTGGACGCGCCCGACCACCGCATCATCGCCTCCGCCCTCTACCTGCGCGACACCACGGACGGCCCCGTCATCCTCGTGACGAAGGACGCGTGCATGGCGCTCAAGGCGAAGTCGCTCGGCCTCGAGGTCCAGGACTACCGCAACGACCGCGTCGAGACCAGCGACCACGGCGAGTACCGCGCGGTGACGCTCGGCGCCGAGGCCATGCGCGAGTTCCGCGAGCTCGGGCGCACGACCGTCCCCGCCGCCGTGCACGGCGGCGCCCTCGTCAACGAGTACGTGATGGTCGTCTCGGACAGCTGGACGGAGCCCGCGCGGCACGTCGGCGACGGCGGCCTCGTCGCGCTACCCCTCTACCGCGAGTTCCTCTCCGACACCGCCGGCGCGCGCAAGGGGCTGCAGATGCCCCGCGGCACCCGCGTCATCCCCAAGAACTACGAGCAGTGGATCCTGCTCGACGCGCTGCTCAACCCCGACATCCGCCTCGTCACCTGCTTCGGCCGCGCCGGCACGGGCAAGACCTTCCTCTCCATCGCGGCCGCGCTCTCCCAGGTCCTGAGCGAGTTCTCCCCCTACAAGAAGCTCTACGTGTCCCGCCCCGTCGTCCAGATCGGCAAGGACCTCGGCGCGCTCCCGGGGACCAAGGAGGAGAAGCTCTCCCCCTACATCCAGCCCTACTTCGACAACCTCGAGGTGCTCTTCACCCGCCCCGGCGCCCCCGCCCAGCCCGCCGCCGCCCCGGCCGCCCAGGCGAGCGACAGCAAGGCCAAGCGCAAGCAGGCGATGGCCCGCAAGGCGCCGCCGCCCATCTTCGGGTCCCAGGTCCAGCAGGCCCAGGCGGGCCAGCCGCGCCGCCCCTACCAGTGGCTCCTCGACTCCGGCATCATCGAGATCGAGGCCATGACCTACATCCGCGGCCGCTCCATCGGGCACGCCTACATGATCGTCGACGAGGCCCAGAATATGACGCCCCACGAGGCCAAGACGGTCATCACCCGCATCGGCGAGGGCTCCAAGCTGGTGCTCATCGGCGACCTCGACCAGGTGGACACCCCGTATCTCGACGGCAAGTCGAACGGCCTCATCCACACCCACGAGCGCATGAAGGGCCACGGCATCACCGCCCACGTCCGCCTCCTCCATGGCGTGCGGTCCCAGCTCTCCGAGCTCGCCTCGTCCCTGATGTGAGCGCCCTCCGGCTCGGCATCCTCGGCGGCAGCTTCGACCCCCCGCACCTCGGCCATCTCGCCTTGGCCGCGGCCGCCCGCGAGGTTCGACCCCCCGCACCTCGGCCATCTCGCCCTGGCGGCGGCCGCCCGCGAGGCGCTCGGGCTCGACCGCGTCCATGTCATCCCCGCCGCGCAGGCGCCGCTGCGCGACGGCGCGCCCTCGGCGCCGGCTACCGAGCGGCTGCTCCTGCTCCGCCTCGCGTTCGACGACCTCCACTGGGCCGTCGTCGACGACCGCGAGCTGCGCCGCGGCGGCGTCAGCTACTCCGTGGACACCGCCCGGGAGCTGGCCACCGAGAACCCGGGAGCCGAGCTCGTTTGGATCCTCGGCGCCGACCAGCTGGCCCGCCTCCATCTCTGGCGCGAGGCGCCCGAGCTCTGCCGGCTCGTCCGCTTCGCCGTCCTTTCCCGGGATGGCGCGGCCGGCGAGGTCGATGCCTCCCTGCGCGACGTCGCCCGGGTGACGCGGCTGCGCGTCGCCGAGGTCCCTTTCAGCTCGACCGAGGTGCGGCGCGCCCTGGCCGCCGGCGAGCCCTTGGGTAAAGCCTTGCCCCCCGCCGTCGCCGCCGCCATCGAAGCCCGACACCTTTATCGCCCTCTCCCATGACCGCCGCCAAGAAGAAGCCCGCCCCGAAGACCGCCGCCAAGGCGAAGCCCAAGTCCAAGGCGGCTCCCAAGGCCAAGGCGAAGGCGCCCGTCCGGGCCAAGTCCGCCATCAAGCCCAAGGCCAAGGCGCCCTCCCGCGCCAAGGCCGCCGCCAAGCCCAAGACCGTCCCGGCTCCCAAGCCCGCGGCTCCCGCGAGGCCGTCCGCCCCCGTGGCCGCCGCCGCCAAGCCTGCCGCCCCGCAGGTCCCCGCCGCCCTCGCCGCCGCCGTGCGCGCGCTGGATGACAAGAAGGCGGAGGATATCCGGGTGCTGCGCCTGGGCAATCTCTCCTCCATCGCCGACTACTATGTCATGGCGACCGGCACCTCGGATCCCCATCTCCGCGCGCTGCGCGTCGAGCTCGACCGCGTGCTCGCCGAGACGAGCTCCCCGGTCCGCGGCATCGAGGCCCAGCGCGAGAGCGGCTGGGTGGTCGTCGACGCCTTCGACATGATCTTCCACCTCTTCCGTCCCGAGACGCGCGCGGCGTTCCGCCTCGAGGCCCTCTGGAAGGACGCCGAGGTCATCCCCGCCAAGGCGATCCTGGCGGCCTGAATCCTCCGGTTGGTGGTAGCGGGCGGGATCGAACCGCCGACCTAGGGCTTATGAGTCCCTCGCTCTAACCAACTGAGCTACGCTACCCTTCACCGGGCCG
>VFQT010003511.1_pt1 | contig 14187 bp, 12 predicted proteins | sample 3512381 | NCBI WGS metagenome assembly VFQT01 (sample SAMN10412376, study PRJNA504923) | tailings metagenome | isolation source: Relicate 2 Philex TSF3 active mining site | place: Philippines: Tuba, Benguet | collected 2017-08-29 | reverse complement strand
TCGAGATGGTGCTCGCGGACCCGGTCGGCTCCGCGCTCGCAGGCTATGTCCGCGACGGCAAGCCGGGCCCCTCGGGCTCCTACCTCGTCGAGGGCATCGGCCAGGACAGCATCCCCCCGGTCTGCGACCTCGGGTTGGCGCGCCACGCCTACTCCATCCCCGACACCGAGGCCTTCGCGGTCATCCGCGAGCTCCTGACCCTCGAGGGCATCTTCGCGGGCTCGTCCGCAGGGACGCTGATTGCCGCGGCCCTTCGTTTCTGCCGAGAGCAGACGACCCCGAAGCGGGTCGTCACCTTCGTCTGCGACACGGGCGGCAAGTACCTTTCGAAGGCCTACAACGAGTTCTGGCTCGCCGACCAGGGCCTCGTGAAGTCCGCCGTCCATGGTGACCTGACCGACCTCATCGCGCGCAAGGCCGAGTCTGGCGCAGTCGTCAGCGTTTCCCCGACCGACACGCTGCTCATCGCCTACCAGCGGATGAAGCAGGCCGAGATCTCTCAAGTCCCTGTCCTCGAGGGACAGCGCATCGTCGGCCTCGTCGACGAGTCCGACCTTCTCATCGCCGCGATGGGCGAGGGCGGCTTCGGCCAGTCGGTGACCGACATCATGGCCTGGAACCTCGAGACCGTCTCACCCGACACCTCACCGCGGGACCTGCTGCCGATCTTCGCTCGCGGCCTCGTCGCCATCGTCGTCGACGGCGACCAGTTCCTCGGACTCGTCACCCGCATCGACCTGCTGAACTGGCTCCGGCGCAAGGCGATTGCGTCATAGATTCAGATGGTTCCATGCGAAAATGAATGATGATTCAGCTCATCCTTGCAAATTGAGCATCGACCGCTCAATATGCAAGGATGATTTCGCGACATCTCTTGGAACGGCTCCGGGAGCGGCTCAGCATGCAGCCCGCCGTGGTCTTGCTCGGGCCGAGGCAGGTCGGCAAGACGACGCTCGCCGCACAGGTCGCTGAGAGGTATCCCAACGCCGTGTTTCTCGACCTCGAGAGCGCGCGCGACCGAGCTCGGCTCGGAAATCCAGACATGTTCTTCGCTCGCCACCGTGACCGTCTGGTCGTTCTCGATGAAGTCCAGACGATGCCCGACCTTTTTGCGACGCTGCGGCCCGAGATCGACGCCCACCGACGGCCTGGCCGCTTTCTCCTCCTCGGCTCGGCGAGCGGCCGCCTGTTGCGTCAATCGGCCGAGTCGCTCGCGGGCCGGGTGAGCTACCTCGAACTCACCCCCTTTAGAGTCGACGAGCTCCCTCCGGGCTCGGCCTCTTCGTTATGGCTCCGCGGCGGCTTTCCGTTGAGTTATACCGCAGAGAGCGACGCCATCTCACTCGCCTGGCGACAAGACCTCATCCAGACCCTTCTCGCGCGAGACCTTCCCCAACTCGGCGTGACCATCCCAGCCGAGACCCTTCGCCGATTCTGGATGATGACAGCGCACGTCCACGGTCAACTCTTCAACGCGAGTCAACTCGGGCTCGCGCTCGGTGGACTCGCCCATACCACCGTCGGTCGCTACCTCGACCTGATGGTCGACGCGATGTTGCTCCGTCGGCTCCAGCCCGTCCTGCCAAACCTCGGCAAGCGCCTCACCAAATCGCCGAAGGTCTATGTCCGGGACTCCGGACTGCTCCATGCACTCTTTGGATTCCGGGACCTCGACGCGCTTCTCGGCCATGCAGTCGCTGGTACCTCCTGGGAGGGCTTCGTCATCGAGCAGCTCTTCGGACTCGCGCCAGCGCTATCGAACTGCGGATTTTACCGCACCGCCGCTGGGGCCGAGCTCGACTTCGTCATCGAGCATGAAGGGAAGCGTCTCGGCTTCGAGGTCAAACTCTCGACCGCTCCAAAGCCGACGAAGGGCTTCTGGCAAGCCTGCGAGGACCTCGGCGTAAGCCGCGCCTGGGTCGTGGGCATGGTCGATGAACCCTATCCCCTGGCCGAATCGGTCGAGGTCATCGGCGTCTCGCACCTGACCTCGGCGCTCGGTGAGTGATGCGCTCTTTGGACCTGGACGGACTCAGCCGACGGTCCGGACAATCGCCTCACCGAGGCGCTTTGCCAGAGTGTCGATCTCCTCCTCGGTGATGACGAAGGGGGGCGCCACCATGACGAGGTCACCGCGCTCGCCATCGGCGTGCCCGATATTCGACCACAGCACGAGCCCGAGGTCCTGTGCGTTTTTCACGAGGCGCTCGGCGACTTTTTCAGACCGCGCAAAGGGCACCTTCGTGTCCTTGTCTTTCACGAGCTCGACGCCCCCGAGGAGCCCCTTGCCGCGGACATCGCCGACCGCGGGCAATTCGAGGAGGGTCGAGAGCCGATTCTGCAGAACCTCGCCCATGCGGGCCGCGCGCGCGATGAGCCCATGGGCCTTGATATGGCGGACGGCCGCGAGCCCAGCGGCGCAGATGGCGGGCGTATGCGAAAAGGTCTGCGCGTGCTTCAACGCGCCCGATATCTTCGCGATGGGGTCGATGATGCGCTCGGAGGTCACGACCGCGGACAGCGGCACATAGCCGCCCGAGAGCCCCTTGCCGAGGGTCATGATGTCGGGTGTCACGCCGAAATGCTCGATGGCGGCCCAGGTGCCTGTCCGGCCAGCGCCGGTCAGCACCTCGTCGGCGATGAAGAGGACCTCGTAGCGGTCACAGATTTCGCGGACCCTCTGCCAGTAGGCGAAAGTCGGGACCGAGCCGCCCGTCGAGGACCCGCCGATGGGCTCGGCGATGAAGCAGGAGACGGTCTCGGGCCCCTCGGCGAGGATGGCCGCCTCGAGCACGTCGCCCGTCATCTCGGGCGAATCGGGAGCACAACGATAGGGATACGGGGCGCCGATCATGCGGACGGGGACGAGCCACGGACCGTAGAGTTTTTTATAGTGTTCGCGCGCAGAGGCCGAGAGGGCGAGCAGCGTATTGCCGTGATAGCCCGGCGTGCGCGCAATGATCTTGTGTTTGGAAGGGCGACCCGAGTCGACGTGGTGCTGGCGCGCGAGCTTGAGCGCCGCCTCGACGGCCTCCGAGCCGGACGAAAGGAAATACGTGTGCGTGAGCCCCGCGGGGTTGAGGGTCTGGAGCTCGGCCGCGAGCGCCTCGGCGGGCGCGTTGGTGAAGGCCGTGCCGTTGACGTAGGCGACCTTTCGGATCTGTTCCGCCACTGCATCGGCGACGACGCTCACCCCGTGACCGAGGTTTGCGACGTAGGCCCCGCCGCAGGCATCGAGATAGGCCTTGCCGCTCTCATCATAGAGCCAGACGCCCTGACCATGCGTGATGAGCGGCAGTTCGCGGGTGAGGTCGCGATAGAAGACGGCAGATTCAGGATAGCGATGGGCCATGCCCCATGAAAAGCACAGCTCGTGACACTCCGGAAGACTCTCGCGTCGGAATCGTTTAGTGACGCGCTCGAGAACGACCTTGTCAGGACAATGACTCGAAAATCGAGCCATCGAGTCCCGAACAATTCCTGGCAGCGAAATGCTCGAAAATCAAGCGAACGTACGGACGCGTGACGACATCACTGGTCGCCACCTCCCGAGAAACAGGTCGAGTAGGCCGAACCACAGGCGCCATCAGGCCCGCGCGCGGGGGTGGCGCAGCCATCGAAGTCTTCCCCTGTGAGACCCGAGCACTGCCCAAGGATGCAGCGGTCGAGATCGAACCAGGCCCGGACTGCCGCCTGGGTCGCGCTCGTCGCACATCCACGCTCGCAATAGGCATCGCCTCCGCAGCCCGACATGCACGCGGAGAAGTTTGCACAATTCGGGTCGGCCCCGAAGGATGCGCCGCTGTGGCAATTCGTGAGCTCGGAGAGGCAGCTCGTCCTCTGGCATTCGTAATAGGCGCGCCAGCTCTCGTTGCCGTCGCTCGGGACGGGCTGACCGCACCCCTCGAAACTGCAGATGCTGATGGAGTCGGCGAGCATCAACTCGGTCTCGTTCGTAGCCTTTTGAAAGCAGGCCTGCGCGCAGCCGGGGCTCGCGTCGGGCCCCATCGGACAGCGGTCGATGCACTGCCGGATCCCGGTACAGAGCCCCGCCCCGAGGTCGCTTGCCGACGCGACACAGAGGTTGCCGACGCAGGCTCCGGAGGCGCATTCCTCGGGCGTGTCACAGGTCGCGCCGAGCGGGAGTTTGCCGTCATCTCCACAGGCGCCGAGACCGAGGGCTCCGAGGAGAACCACGGATGCGATTTGTCGGGAGCACTCGAGGAGAGATGCGATTCGGTGTGCCATGCTGAGGTTCCTGCGACCGGGGTTGATTCGGGAGATGAGGACATCTTGTCCCCCTATCCGCAAGCGCATGCTAACTCAAGCGCCTACCGTTCGCGAGAGCCGACAGGGGAGTTCTCGCCCATTCGGGAGACGTCGCCCTCGAAGAGCGCGAGGCCCGCCCCTTCGTGGAGGGCGAGGCTCAGGCTCCCACCCGGGGCGGCCCCCGAGCGGAGCTGGATCTTTTGAATCGCGTCCCGTGCCGCGGCCTTCAGCACCACCGAGAAGACCTTGTCCCGGTAGGGGACGAGATGGGGAACGGCCTCGAGCGTGCCGACGCGGCCGAGCGAGCCGATGGCGGCACATCGGATGGCCTCGCTCTCGCCATGCTCGAGGACCTCGAGCAGGTAGCGACCAGCTTCAGGGTGGTGGATGTCGCCGAGCGCGACCGTGAGCGCGAGCCTTGCGCGTGGGTCGCTCGTGCGAGCCTCGAGCCAGGAGGTAAGTACGGCCTCCGCCTCGGGGGTATGCGGAAAGCGCCTCCCGAGGAGCTCGAGCGCCGAGCTCGCGGCCTCGACCGAGGTCAGATCGCGCCCCGGGGCGACGAGGGCGAGCGCAACCGAAGCGAGGAGCCCCACATCGCCTGTCGCGCGCGCGGCGAGGAGTCGTATCTGGGGGCTCTGTTCATGAGTTCTGGCATATTCGAGCGCGCGAAGAGTCGGCGGCGCCTCCCGGTAGCGCGATAGCAACATGGAGAGGCACATGAGGCGAGCTTCGGTTGACGGGTCGCGAGCGGCTCGCTCCGACAATCGCTCGGTGACGTCTGTCGGAGTCTCGAAGGCCCTCGTAAGCCGGAGCCCCTCGTCGATAGCCTCGCCGAGCCCTTCCGTCGCGGCGCCCGAGAGGACGAGCTGCCACTCTCCCGCGGCGTAGGTAAAACCTGCCTGCCGCGCCTCGAGGACGGCGGTGCGCGTTGGGCCATCAAAGACCGCGAGCACGAGGGCGGCATCCCCTCCGACTACGCATCGGGCGTCAAAGCCTGGGTCTCCTGTCTCTGCGCGGGGCTTCTTCATGCGCATGAGGAGTCCGCTATCACCAAGCCTCAGGTCTGCAGGTTGCTTTCCCCTGACCCTGACGAGAGTGACGCGTCGCCTGTGACCTCTCGCTCCCGACTTCAGGCGGACCTCGACAAGGCGGCCGTCGGAAGTCCCAAAGACGCGCGTCCTCGAAGTGAGCGCGAGCCCCCGCTCGGAGGCTACGTATCGCCAGTAGGCGAGCCGCTTGCGTTCACTCTTGACGATCGCCGAGACGACGAAGCCGAGGGTGACGACGCACAGCAGCGCGACCCACTCCATCAGGCGCCCTGATATCTCGAAAACCGAGCTGCTTGATTTTCGATCATATCGACCGCCTCAAAGGATGCGCGGGAAGGCTCGGGTGATGGCGCCAAGGAGTCCCATAAAGGCCGGAAGCTGGTTCGCGATGAGCGCCTTGCCGCTCGTCAGGAGCCCGACCGAGATGTCGCGCTCGGGGTCGGCATAGGCGACGATATTGACGAGCCCGTAGTGGCCGAAGGCGCGCGAGGTATGGGGCCCGAAGAGGCTCACGGGGTAGGAGCCGAGCATGACGCCCTGGCCGTAGCGGACGGCGAGACCGAGTGTGAGGTCGGGCTCGAGGAAGGCGCTCTCGACGAGGAGGCGGCGCACGGTGCGAGGGTCGAGGACGCGATGGCCGTCGAGCTCGCCGCCGCGCATGAGCATCAGGAAGAAGCGCGAGAGGTCGTCGGCCGTCGCCATGAGATTGCCCGACGGGACGACGGCGTTGAGCCAGCGCGGGTCGTTCGAGGCCCGGACCGCCTCGGGGAGGGGCATGCCGAGGGCCTTCTTGATAACGCGCGAAAATGGGAAGGGCACGCCGTAGCCAGTGTAGCGGTTCTCGGCGGCGAAGTGGTGGGCTGCGGGGGGCAGGCCGAAGCTCAAGTATTCGAAGCCGAGGGGGCTGGCGATTTCGTCGCGCAAGAGAACGTCGATGCCTTGACCGGTCACGCGGCGGGCAATCTCCCCCAGGATGAAGCCGCCCGTCACCGCGTGGTAGGCGAGGCGACGTCCCGGAAGAAAGACGGGTTTTTCGTCGCATAGCGTGGCGATGACGCCCGCGGGGTCGGTGAGCGCCTCGAGGGTGCCCTTGCTCCCAGCGACCGACGGAATCCCCGCGCGATGCGTCAGGACGTGGCGAATTGTGACCCAGTCTTTGCCGTGGCGGGCGAACTCCGGGATGTATTCGCAGACTGGGTCGTCGAGGCGCAGGAGGTCGCGCTCGTCGAGGAGGTGCATGAGGGTCGCAGAAACGGCCTTCGAGACCGAGAAGGCGCAGAACGGGGTGCGAGGCGACACCAGCACGCCGTCACGAGCATGTCCGATGGCGCGTTCGAGGACGAGCTCGCCGCGATGGCGAATGGCGACCGAGATCGCAGGCTGAGTCTGGGTTCGGTAGAGCCGGCGAACCCGGTCCCAGATTGTCTCGATTTTCGAGACATCCACCCCGAGGTCGGTGAGTGGCGTGCCCTCGAGGGCGCGTTCGGAGTGCGACTCGACGGACTCGAGATCTGTGGGGACATCGACGAAACGATTTCGAAAGGGGCGCTTCACAAGCCGTTTATCGCCCTGAAACCGCAAAATGTCGAACGCGATCAGAGCACTCGGGAATTCAGCTCACGAGGTCTCGTAGGAGTCGGATCATCTCGGACTCCTCGACGTCGATGCGACCGTCGGCCGTGACGACCTCGAGGAACGCTTCGAGGAAAGCCGAACGATGTTCGTGCGGGATATCGTAGGGGTCGAACTCCGGCGGCTCATCGTCGAGCCAGTGCTCGACCTCGGCGATTTCTTTCGGGGTGAGGGCGAGCTGGGCCGCGAGCTCGAGGACGACACGGCGCTCGCTGTCTTGGATCCGCAGGTCCGACCAGGCGGCGATACAGGCCATTTGGACGAGCTTTTTCCGCGTGTCGTGAGGCATGGATGAGATGGTCATCGAGACTTCTCTTGGTGGGGTTGGGCGGCTCCTCGAGCGCATCTTTTCGTAGCACGACCACACTCATCGTGGAAGCAGGTCAAATGGGGCGTGCTAGGGCGTTTGGGCGACTGCCGTTTATAGGACACTCGAGGCCGATGAGGTGGGCTTGGCCCATTGAAACCCCTCGCACCCTGGACTAGCGTGTCTCTCGAATGGCGATGACGAACGACAGCGATGTCAGAACAGCCTGCGCTCTCGGACACGGCGCTGCATCGCGACGTCTGGCCGCCCTGTTTCTCCTGGTCGTCACCCCGGCCGTGTCCAATGCCTCATGCCGCAGCGCACCTCCGCCCGAAAGGCTTTTCGCCCTGCGCGCCGAGGCGATGGAAGCGAACGCACTTGCGCTCAGGGCCCAGACGGATGGGGAAGAGGAAGAGGACGCCCGCACCCTCAAAGTCTCGGGAGAAGCCTCGAAGACTGCGCTCTCCTGGGAGACCCTCGACAAGCTCGCGACCTCTCGGATATGGACGAAGAACACGCAGATCCCCACCAATCGGACCCGAGTCATCGAGTATCGGGGCATTCTCATCCGCGACCTGCTCGACCATGTCGGTGCTTCTCCGATGACTGAGGAAGTGACCTTCGTGTCCTCGGATGGCTTCAGGTCGACGATCAAAGCCGCGGACTCACGACAGTACGACATCCTCCTTGCGGTCGAGTCCGAGGGCAAGCCCATCGCCCGATCTGAAGGAGGGCCCCTCTACCTCGTGTTTCCCCACTCCGACTCACCAGCCACCGAGCGCCTCTACCCTGATCGCTTCTGGGCCTTCTACGTGACGCATGTCGTTGTGGGGACCGAACCCATCGGCCTTCGCATCAACGGGCAGACGCTCGACGGTCGCGCCTTTGCAGCCCTTCCGCAGATCTCGATGCGCGAGGTCGTCGGCTGGATGGTGCATTGGCCGAGCACCCCTGTCCGCGTCCGAGGTGTGCGCCTCGCTGACGCGATACACGCTTCAGGCCTATCGCCAGGCCCGGAAAGTCGCATCACCCTCCGCGGGAAATCCTTCGTCCATCGCACCCCGAAGAGGCCGAGGACCCTGCCCTTTGCAGACGTCGAGCGATGTGGCGTCCTCCTCGTCACCCACTCGGGAGAGGATGACGAACCGGTTCCAGCACGGCTCGGAGGTCCCGTCGCTTCTGCGGTGCCAGCAGCCTGCGCCACACGTTTTGGAGGGGATTTCTGGGTGCCGTTCCTCGAAGAGGTCTCGGTCGAGGGGCTGCCGTGATCAAGGCCTTGCGAAAAAGCCTCGTCGTGAGACTCGCGCTCCTGACCGCTCTCCTCATCGTGGCCATCGTCGGGGGCACCGTCTGGCTCTGGGCGACGACCGAGGCGAAGACCGTCCGCGAACAGAAGCTCGTCGAGGCCCACACCCTCGCCACCGCGATCTCCAACGTCCTCCTCAACGAACTCGACGACGAGAACTGGGCCCAGGCCCGCGTCGTGGCAGAGCTCCTGCTGAGCGAGAACAAGGACCTCCTCTACTTCGTCCTCCATGACAAGCGCCGCGCAAACCGCATCGTCACGGGCCTGCCCCGCGACCTCGACGCCCAGTTCATCCCCGACGTGGTGGCGCTCGATGTCACCCGGGCGGCCCTCGCTTCGACCGCACCTGTCAGCCAGGAGACCTGGCTGCTGAGGCCCATCGCCATTGGCACGGAGACGATGCGCGCCCCCGCAGGCGACCCAATCATCGAGGTCGCATCGCCGATGCGTCGCGCCTCGGGTGAGGTCATCGGCACCCTGCGACTCGGTATCTCGCTCGTCGCCATCGACCGCGCCGTCGCTGAGGTCATCCGCACCACCTTCGCGCTCGGCGCGATCGCGCTGTTCTTTGGGCTCGCGGGCGCGGTCCTCCTCGCCCAACGCATGGCCCGTCCCATTCGCCGCCTCGCCGCCGATGCCCGCCACATCGCCTCTGGCGACCTCAGCCATCGCGCGCAGGTCGAGCGCAGCGACGAGATCGGACAACTCGGCCACGCCTTCAACGGCATGACCGAGAACCTCGAGCAGAGCTTCAACCGGCTCAAGCGCACGCTCACCACCTTCGAGCGCTTCGTCCCGCGCAAGTTCCTGACCGTCGTCGCCCCCGACGGCATCGAGAACATCAAGGTCGGAACGAGCGCACGCCGCGACATTGCCGTCCTCTTCTCTGACCTGCGCGGCTACACGAAGCTCTCCTCCGGACTCAGCGCCGACGAGGTCTTCGCCCTGCTGAACGACTATCTCGAGCGCATGGGACGGGCGATCGACGGGGCCGGCGGTTTCGTCGACAAATACATCGGCGACGCCATCATGGCGCTCTTCGACGACCCACACACCGACGCCGTCCTCGACGCCGTCCTCGCCATGCGCCGAGAGCTCGCCGCCCTCAACACCGAACGCGAAAAATTGGGCCTGCCCCGCATCGAGAATGGCATCGGCGTCCACGTCGGCGAGGTCGTCATGGGCACGATCGGATTTGCCTCGAAAATCGAGTCAACTGTCATCGGCGATGCGGTCAATGTCGCCTCACGCGTCGAAGGCCTCACGAAGGAACAGGGCCTCGACGTCCTCATCACAGATGCCATCGTCGCCCGCCTCAGAGACCGCGGACGCTTTGCGCTGAAGCTCGTGGCGACTCAGGTCACACTGCGCGGTCGCTCGATTCCCATCGACCTCTACACCCTCGAGGGCTGAGATCGTCCTCCCGAGGGCCACTCCGCGCCACGTCTCGCTGTGCCTCAAGACCGAGCGTTCGCTCAGTCTCAAAGTCGGGTCAAGTGCTCCCCCGTGCTTGCCGAGCGGTGTTCGTCCTCTGTATGACACGCGCACGAGCGGCGGATTCTGCCCTCGCGCAACGCGTCCACTGAACCCGAGAGGTCCATATGCGCACCGGCTCAGAGCTCAACATCGCCGTCAAACCCTTCCAGGAGGAAGACCGCGGACATAGCTGGCAGCTCCTGCTCATTACGCTCGCCGTCCTGCTTGGCACCCTCACCGCCATCATCGCGCTGCCCTCGAGCGGCGCATGGGTGCCGCTGAAGGTCGCCCTCGGCGCCCTCGCAGGCCTCGTCCAGATTCGATTTTTCATCTTTTATCACGACTACTTGCATGGCGCGATCTTCCACGAATCCAAGCTCGCGAGCGCCCTCATGTCGCTCGGCGGCTTCTACATGCTCGCGGTCCGCTCGGTCTGGAAAGAGACCCACAACTACCACCACAAGAACAACGCGAAGCTCATTGGCTCCGCCATCGGCAGCTTCCCCGTCGTGACCGTCGGCATGTGGAACGCGATGAGCCCGACCCAGCGCCGCCTCTACAAGATCCTCCGCCACCCCGTCACCATCTTCACGGGCTACTTCACGGTCTTCCTCATCGGCATGACCTTGTCCCCGTTCAAGCGCGACCCGAAGGCCCACTGGGGCGGCCCTCTCGCGGTGCTCATCCACTTCGCGATGCTCGTCGGTGCAGCCCTCGCCTTCGGTTGGACGACGGCCCTCTGCCTCATCTTCGTGCCATCCTTCGTGGCGCTCGGTCTTGGCTCCTACCTCTTCTTCGTCCAGCACAATTTCCCTGCGATGAAGCTCAAGGACCGCCGCTCCTGGGACTACACCTTCGCGGCTCTGAAAAGCTCGAGCATGTTCGAGATGAGCCCACTCATGCACTGGTTTACCGGCAATATCGGCTTTCACCACATCCACCATCTGAACCATCGCATCCCCTTCTACCGCTTGCCCGAGGCGATGGCCGCCATCCCCGAACTGCAGGCTCCGGGCCGCACCTCGTGGAAGCTCTCCGACATGGCCGCGTGCCTCGACCTCGCGGTCTGGGACCCCGACAAGGACCGGATGCTGACCTACGCCGAGCTCGACCGCCCCGTCGCCGAGCAGGCCGTCGCCGCGTGAGCTCTATCACCAGGACGCGCACACCTCTGGGAGTCCCCGCTTGACCGATCCTAACCGCGAACCCCAGAAGCCCCGCGTCGCGACCTTCCTCGCGTCGGCGACCGAGCTCGTATGTGCCCTCGGCATGCGCGAGCGCCTTGTCGGTATCTCGCATGAGTGCGACTTCCCGACGACGCGTTCTGGTGCAGACGCCATCCCTGGTATCGAGATGCTCCCGCGACTTACGCGCGCCCGGATTTCGGCGCCGACCTGCCGGCAGATCCACGACCAGGTCGAGCGCCTCGTGAGCCAGGCGATGGCCCTCTACGAGGTCGACCTCGAGGCGCTGAAAGCCGCGTCCCCCGACATCCTCATCACGCAGGACCTCTGCGAGGTCTGCGCGGTCACCCTCGACGACGTCCGTCGCGCGGCGAGCACCGTCCTCGAAAAACAAGTCACCATTTTGAGCCTCGCGCCAAAGCGCCTCGAGGACATCTGGCAGGACCTCATCCGCGTCGGCGAGGCGCTTGGCCTGCGCATGACCGCCGAGGCCGTCGCGAATGGCTTCCGAAGCCGCATCGCGCGCACTGCGAAGCGGGCCGAAGCCCTTGCGCGCCCCCGTGTCCTCGCGGTGGAGTGGCTCGACCCCGTCATGGTAGGCGGCCTCTGGATGCCCGAGCTCATCGAACTCGCGGGCGGAATTCCTCTCGTCGGCGTCGCGGGCGAAAAGGGCGTCATCCTCCCCGATGCAGAGGGAGGCGCCGACGTCGACCCGGACGTCGTCATCCTCAAGCCCTGCGGATATCCGCTCTCGCAAACGCTCGCCGAGGTCGACGCCATCGCCGCCCTTCGCGCCCGATGGCCGATGGCCCGCTTCTACGCGGCCGATGGCAATGCGTATTTCAATCGCTCGGGTCCGCGGCTCGTGGAGTCGCTCGAGATCCTCGCAGCCTGCCTCCACCCCGAGGCGATGGCGGATCTTGCCTTGCGCCACAAAGACGCCTTCTGCGCTCTTTGAGACTTGTCTCGATTTTCGAGTTTTCCAACATTGCTCATTCTTCGAGATGAATAGCTCGATTTTCGAGACGAACAGCTCGCTCGATTTTCGAGTTATTCGCCTTCTTCGCGCTCGCCTGAAGACGGGGTCGACACCGTGGCCGTCTCCGCTTTCGAGGCGGCCAAGAGCTGCCTCTGTTGGGCAATGAGGGCCTGACCAAGCTGGACGATGGCCGAGACGGTCCGCGGATCGTAGTCCCCGTCGCGGACCATCAACTCGAGGCCAGGCGCGATCGCGAGGCGACGCCAGGTCTCGCTCGCTGGCGCCGTGGGCTCGGCCCGTTCCGCACGCACGGGGGATGCGGCCAAGACCCCTCCTTCGAGGCGGAGGGCGACTTCGTCGAGGGGGACGCCCGACTCCTGGAGCTGCCGAATCGCGATGAGCCGCGCGAGGTGCCCCTCGTCGTAGTAGGACCCACGCCCGCCGCCATGGGGAGGAGGTAGCAGTCCGCGCTGGACGTAGAAACGCACGGTGCGGCGCGAGACCTGACCCCTGTCGGCGAGCTCCCCGACGGAGAGCTGTACCGCCTCGCGGCCTTCTGTGTGGGACTCCTGCATGGCTCGACGACATTACGACACGAAAGTGTCACATTCAAGTGTCGCATTTTGAGCTGAATGGCCTGCTCGTTGATTCGAGCAAAGGATGCGCGATAGGCTCGTCTTATGGAACGTCGAGACAGAATCACGCTCGACGCCAGCGTCAGGGGTGGAAAGCCCTGCATACGCGGGCTCCGGATCACTGTGTATGATGTCCTCGACTACCTCGCAGGGGGCATGACGTTCGAAGCGCTGCTCGAGGATTTTCCCGACCTCGAGCGTGAGGACCTCCTCGCCGTGCTCGCCTTCGCCGCAGACCGGGAACGTCGTCTGGTCTCGGGCTCCACTGCATAGGGCACCCCCTTGAGACTGCTCTTCGACGAGAATCTGTCTCCCGGCCTCGTGAGGCGCCTTGCGTTGCTGTACCCCGGGTCGATACATGCACGCGATGTTGGACTTTCGGCCGCCTCCGACGAAGCCGTCTGGGAATATGCGAGGCGAGAGGGCTATGCGATAGCCACGAAAGATGACTATTTTCGGCAACGTAGCTTCCTCTATGGAGCTCCTCCGAAGGTCATTTGGCTGCGGCTCGGAAACTGTACCACCAGCGACATCGAGGCCTCGCAGCGCACCATCCGGGGGTTGTCGCCTTCATGGCAGAGCCCGAAGCGGCTCTCCTGATCCTTCCGCGGAGTCCTCGCCCACACTGAACACGCATCAAACGCCAACACTCAGCGGGCCACGCGGGTGAGGGTGATATGGCCACCCCAGGGCGCGGCGATGGCCTGGTAGGCTTGTAAGCCATAGCCACCGCGCAAGGTGTTGCGATATGCGAAAAGGCGGACGAGCTCGGTGTTCATGACGCCGATGCCAGCGATCTGCATCGGCACGTCGATGTAGCCGTCGCCGACCGTGATGGTTGCGGGCTCCGAGGCGAAGCGCACCCAGTCTGGGCAAGGGCCCTGGCAGGTCGGACCGGAGAACGAGAGGGCGGGGTTGGCGGGGTTGGCGATGTTGGCATTGGCGGTGACTGCGATGCCACCGAGCTCGATCTCCACGCGATAATCCCCGACGAGTGAAGCTGCCGTCGTCTCGAGGCAGTAGTCCTCGAGCCAGAGCCCATCGGCCATGGGAGCAGGGACTGCGGCGTCTGCGCTCACATCGGTCGAGAGTTCGTACCGTGAGAGGGCCGTTCCCCACAGGAGATAGTGGACGCCAGCGGCCGCTGGCTTGCAGTTCTCAAGCGGCGAACCGCACCCCGTCGAGCCACAAGCGAGCACCTCGGTCGCTCCGGTGGCCTGGCCGACAAGGAGTTCCAGGTCTTCTACAGAGATGGCTGGGAAGCCCAAGCAGTCACAGGTCGGACCATCATTGCAGGACTGATTGAAGGCCGCGAGGCCGAGAGCGCCGACGGTCTTGATGGGGCTTCCG
>VFQT010003509.1_pt1 | contig 14193 bp, 9 predicted proteins | sample 3512381 | NCBI WGS metagenome assembly VFQT01 (sample SAMN10412376, study PRJNA504923) | tailings metagenome | isolation source: Relicate 2 Philex TSF3 active mining site | place: Philippines: Tuba, Benguet | collected 2017-08-29 | reverse complement strand
TTCCCGACCGCCTCTGGCCAGCAACCGATGATGTGCGCGGTGAAGGAAGCATCCCGGGTAATCGCGACCGACGCAGCTTCCCATACGTGATCTCTGCCCCGGTAGCGAGCGACACGTTCTCGTCGCAAGTAGCGCTGAGTCCGTTCAGCATGCGCATGCTCTTTGATGCAACACTGCTCGTCCTCCAAAAGGAACAACTCGGACGTGATGCAGCACCCGACATTCTCTGTGTTGGCGTATCAACACCCGACTATGTTGGACACTTGTATGGTCCGGATAGTCGCGAGGTGCAAGAGCTCTATGTGCACGCCGATCGCGAAATCGCTCGACTCATTGATGCGCTCGATCGTCGTGTCGGACGCAGCAAGTATGTGCTCGTGATTACATCTGATCACGGAGTTGGACCAGTCCCTGAAGTACTTCGGCAAGCAGCGGAGCCACAACACACATCCGTTGATGCTGGACGCTTGCGTGCATCGGAGATCAAGCAGCTGATCAACGCGAAGCTCACACAACATTTTGGAACTCCGCAAGGGGGCTCGTGGGTCGACCACGTGATGCCACCATCGATCTATCTGCGCGACTCCGCAGTGCAAACTTCACAACGTCAGGACGTGATCGATACCGTCGTGGCAGCTCTTCGACGTCACCCACATCTGGCCATCGTGGCAACACCATCATCATTGCTCGACGGCGTGGTACCACCCGGTGTCGATAGCGCAACAGCGGCAGCTGCGCGACGAAGCATGCGTCGCGAACGGAGTGGGGATGTTGTGATGTATCCGAAACGCTACTGGATCTTCGGTAGCAATCCAGCCACACACGGCACGCCGTATGACTACGATCAATGGGTGCCGCTCATGATGATTGGCAGTCGCATTGGTTCTGATACACCATCGGCCTCGGTTGCTCCCGTGGATCTCGCACCAACCCTCGCCGCACTGTTAGGCATAGCCCTGCCAAACGTCGATGGAACACCGTTGCCCCTGCGACGCAAGTAGGATCCGCGGAACGCGAATGATTAGAGTTCTGCCACGAGCTTGCGCGAGATAACGACCTTCTGGATTTCGCTCGTGCCTTCACCAATGGTGAGAAGCTTCGAATCGCGCCAGAACTTCTCGACCGGATACTCCTTCACGTAGCCGTAGCCACCGTGAATCTGAATTGCTTCTTCCGCCGTGCGAACAGCAACTTCAGATGCGAAGAGCTTCGCTTGCGACGCTGCAACAGTAAAGTCCATGCCTTGGTCGCGCATCCATGCTGCCTTGTACGTCATCATGCGAGCAGCATCGATTTCCATCGACATCTTCGCGAGCTTGAACTGGATTGCCTGATTGTTGGCAATTGGCTTACCGAACTGTACGCGCTCTGTGCTGTACTTCAGTGCAGCTTCAAACGCCCCTTGCGCAAGACCAACACTCAACGCAGCAATCGAGATGCGACCACCGTCGAGGATCTGGAGCGCTTGAATGAAGCCCTCGCCCTCGTTACCGATGAGATGCGACGCAGGTACGCGGACGTTGTCGAACGTGAGACCTGCGGTATCTGAGCAACGCATGCCCAGCTTGTTTTCTTTTTTTGAGCCGTAGAAGCCGGCCATCGACTTATCGATAGCAAAGGCAGAGATGCCACGCTTGCCACCGTTTGGATCCGTCACCGCCATCACCACACAGATGTCGCCGACATTGCCGTGTGTGATGAAGTTCTTTGCACCATTGATGATCCAATGGTCGCCATCACGCACAGCGGTAGTGCGTGTACCGCCCGCATCGGAACCAGCGCTCGGCTCAGTGAGACCCCATGCGCCCATCGTTTCGCCCTTGGCAAGACGTGGGATGTACTTCTGGCGGAGTTCTTCTGAACCGAATCGGTAGATATGGCCTGTGCACAAACCGTTGTGTGCGGCCACGCCCAGCGCGATTGCTGGACATCCACGACCAACTTCCTCCACAACGAGGGCGTACTCCATGTAGCCCATTCCTGCACCACCGTACTCCGTCGGGATAACGATTCCAAGGTATCCAAGGTCGCCCAGCTTACGAAATACCTCGTGCGGAAACTCTTGGGACTCGTCGCATTGGAGAGCGATTGGCTTCACCTCTTCTTCGACAAACGCTCGAATGTGGCTGCGAAGAGATTCTTGTTCTTCGCTGAGCTCGAAGGAGATGCCGTTCAATGACTGGTCCATGATGTACCTGTGGCGAGATAGATAGTGTGCAATCCTACAAACCTACGAAGCAGGATTGTTGTGGCATGAACACACCGTCGGTCAACAAAAGTTCGACGTTGGGGTGTGCGACACGCCATCGCCGCTCTTGTTACAGCTGCAATCGCTGCAACTTTTGATGCGCTCCGACGTCCAACGGCCCGTCACGAACGCGTGCTCTACCGTAGTTTTGTGGCCTTCGTATCTCACACGCCCCCTTGGGGCAGCTCAGGAGCTGTTCATGAATCGTCTGTTTGCATTCGTTCTTGCAATATCCCTTGCCACAGGAAGCCTAGCAGCACAAACAACGTTTGCGCTCTCCGATACTGTGCGGTTTAACCCAGCCGTAAAGGTCGGAAAACTGTCGAGCGGCATTCCGTACTACATTCTCAAGAACGATCGTCCTGCAAAGCGTGCAGAGATGATGCTCGTTGTGAATGCTGGTGCAGTGCTGGAAGACGACGATCAGAATGGTCTGGCGCACTTCTGTGAGCACATGGCCTTCAACGGCACACAGAACTTCCCAAAACTCGAACTCGTGAACTTCCTCGAGTCGATGGGTGTGCGTTTTGGTGCCGACCTCAACGCGTATACAAATGCGGACGAGACCGTGTATATGATCACGGTGCCGCTGGAACGTCCGAACGACTTCATCAAGGGCATCCAAGTGCTTCGCGACTGGGCGGGCAGTGTGACATACGCAGATGCAGATATCGATGCAGAGCGCGGAGTCGTGATGGAGGAATGGCGCTTGGGTAAGGGGGCGGGAGCACGCGTGAACGACATTCACCGTCCGTTCATCTATTACAAGTCGAAGTATGCGGTTCGCGACGTAATTGGCGACACGAACGTATTGCTCCGCGCACCAGGCGAAAACCTCCGTCGTTTCTACCGCACATGGTACCGTCCGGAAAACATGTCTGTTGTGATCGTTGGCGATATTGATCCATCAACAGTGGAGCAGTACCTACAGAAGTACTTCACATCGATTCCATCGAGCGGTGAGTCAGCATCACGCCGTCCACAACTCGCGCTTCCAGCACACAGCGAAACGCTGATCTCGATCGCGTCGGACCCTGAACTCACGCAAGCAAGTGCTGAACTCTACATCAAGCGTCCATCAGATACGGTCCGCACGTATGGCGACTATAAGCGTCAAATCACGCAGCAGTTGGCATTCGATCTCTTGAACCGACGCCTCGAAGAACTGACGCGCAAGAACCCACCACCGTTTTCAGCGGCAGGATCGGGAACATTCGCATTGGCTCGCGAGACACGCGCGACGTACGCTTCGGTGACAGCGTCGGATAAGAATGTGCTCAAGAGCGTGAATGCCCTTCTGACGGAAGTCGAACGCGTGCAGCGTCATGGTTACACAGCAACCGAGCTTGCTCGCAGCAAGGACGCGATGCTGTCGATGATGGAGAAGTACTACAACGAGCGCGACAAGTCGGAATCACAGCAGTTTGCGCAAGAACTCACACGCCACATTCTCTCGCGTGAGCAGGTGCCGGGTATTGTGCACGAGTGGGAAATCTATCAGACGTTGCTTCCGCAGATCACACTTGATGACGTCAAGGCAGCAGCTGTTGCGATGTTTGGCAAGGAGAATCGTGTTGTTACGATTTCTGTACCTGATGGCAACGGCTATGTCAAGCCAACACAGCAGCAAGTGCGCGATCTTATGGCTGCTGTTGAAGCGAAGAAGATTGATGCGTATGTCGATACAGCTCCAACGAAGCCGTTGATGGATGCGCCGCCAACTCCAGGAACAATTACTGGTCTTCGTACAATCAAGGAGATTGGTGGCACTGAGTTGACACTGTCGAATGGTGCACGCGTGGTGTACAAGAAGACAGACTTCAAGAATGATGAGATTCTGTTCTCTGCACAAAGCTGGGGCGGACGTTCATTGTCCCCAGAAGCAGATCATTTCACGACGATGGTAGCAACCGAGATCATCGACAACGGTGGTGTTGCTAGCTTCTCGACGACCGATCTCATGAAGATGCTTGCAGGCAAGAATGTAGCGATCTCGCCAAGCGTATCGATGGAGCAGGAGAGCATCAGTGGTTCGGCATCGCCGAAGGATCTGCGCACGTTGTTCGAGCTCCTTCACCTTGGATTCACACAGCCGCGTAAGGATCCTGAAGCATTCGCAGCATGGAAGGCCTCGATGAAGGCTAATCTGGCGAACAAGGAGAAGAGTCCGGAAGCAACCTTCTTTGATACGATCATGGTAGTTGCTACAAACAACCATCCACGCGTCCGATCCATGTCGGAAGCTGATCTCGACAAGGTTGATCTCGATAAGGCGTATGACTTCTTTCGTCAGCGCTTTGCAGCAGCAAGTGACTTTACATTTTACTTCGTGGGCAACTTCGACGAGGAGATGCTGAAGAAGTACGTCGAAACCTACATCGCATCGCTTCCATCGTCGCCAACGAAGGAGCAGTGGAAAGACGTTGGTATCCGCAGCCGCAAGGGCCAGTTCCGCAAGACAGTGTACAAGGGTGTCGATCCGAAGAGCTTTGTTGTTCTCTCGACATCTGGACCAATCACGTACGGTCCTCGCGAGCGATATGATCTGCTTGCACTCTGCGAAGTAATGGAGATTCAGTTGCGCGAGCAGATGCGTGAAGAAAAGGGCGGGGTGTACTTCGTCAACGTGATGCCAAACTTCACACGCATCCCTACACAAGAGTATTCTGTGTCGGTCATGTTCAGCTGCGCGCCTGAGCGCGCGAATGAACTTGTAAATGTTGTTAAGAGCGAGATGGCATCTCTGCGCACAGCGGCTGTTCCTGACTCTCTCGTCGCGAAGGTTCGTGAGATGCAGAAGAAGGAGCGTGAAACGGGCATGAAGACGAATCGCTTCTGGCTCAGCGTAATGTCGCAGTTCGAGCGCGATTTTGAACCATTCACGAATGTGAATCTGCGTGATGAACTTATCGCAAAGCTCACGCCACAGCAGGTGCTCGCAGCTGCGAAGACCTACCTTGGTGGTGCGAACATTGCAGAGTTCGTTCTCAAGCCTGAATCAGAGCGTGGCAAGGATCCTGCCGACACACCGGCAGCATCGACACCGGCTCCAAGCAAGGGTACGGGCAAGAAAAAGAAGTAACGCGTTACAGCGATTCGATTGACAGCATGTTCGTGCGGGCGCGACCAACCAGTGGTCGTCCTACCGTAAACACAACAGTTGACCCCACAGGAAGGCGCTTCTCTTTTACGAGGAGCGCCTTTATCTGTTCTATGGCCTGGTCTGTTGACGATGTCTTCTTGAAGGTCATGCCAGTCACGCCCCAAAGCAGTCCCATGCGACGAGCAACGGCTACTTCCGTGGTGATCGCGAAGATTGGTGCGCGAGGACGTCGATTTGAGATCAGACGCGAAGTTTCACCGCTGTAGCTGAGGCTGGCGATCGCGGCAACGCGTTTTTCTTCTGCAATGTGCGCAACGGCCATTGCTACCGATTCCGTGTTTGTGCGATTGCCATCAGGTGCTGGTTCGTACCCGACATGAATCTCGCCATCATTGAGGAGCACCGACTCGGCCTCCTGACAAATCGTACGCATGTAGTGCACAGCTTCAACGGGATATGAGCCAACGCTCGTCTCTGCGCTGAGCATCACCGCATCTGTGCCGTCGAGCACAGCGTTCGCAATGTCACTCGCTTCAGCACGCGTTGGACGTGGTGCATGAATCATCGACTCGAGCATCTGTGTTGCTGTGATCACCGGCTTCGCCTTGGCGTTGCACATGCCGATCAGTCGCTTCTGCACGATCGGGACTGCGGATGCGGCAATCTCTACACCCAGATCACCGCGCGCCACCATCACGGCATCTGATGCATCAACAATAGCTTCAATGTTGGAGAGCGCTTCAGGTTTCTCAATCTTGGCGATCACCCATTGCAGACCGCCGAGCTTTGTGATGTAGCGGCGAACGTGCTGAACATCATCGGCAGTGCGGACGAACGACAGTGCGATGTAATCGACATTTTGATCGATCGCGAATCGCACGTCGGCGCGATCCTTTGCCGTGAGCGCAGGCTGTGAAACCGCAGTGTGTGGAAGGTTGAGCCCCTTGCGTGGCTTGAGTGCGCCACCATGGATCACCACACCACGAACAACCTTGCCGTCGGTATCGCGCACCTGCACTTTGAGCAGACCATCGTCGAAGAGCAGAACGTCGCCCTTCTTCACGTCCTTGGCAATGGTTGGATACGTAACGGGGATGATTTCGTCGCTTGTACGAAGCTTCAGCGACTTGAGTTGTACGGCATCTACGATTCGCACTTCATGTCCGTTCACAAGCGGGATCGATTCGCGATCCTTGAAATCGGCAACACGAATCTTTGGACCCTGCAAGTCGGCAATGATGGGAAGGTAGATGCCGAGCTTGCGCTCGGTGTCGCGGATGGCCTTGATGTATGCAGTGTGGCTCTCATGCGATCCGTGCGACATGTTCAGGCGGAACGCATTTGCTCCTGCGTGCACAAGTGCGGTGATCTTTGCGGTCGACGCAATGGCCGGACCCATGGTACAAAGGATTTTAACCTTCTGGTGCATCATCACATTCGTCGAAGCCATACGTGTCTGCTCGGTAGTAGGTGATTAGCTCGTGCGTGTCGCAGGGCGCGGCAACATAAACGGTTCGATCGCGACGGCCTTGCCGGTATCCTCGTCGACCACGAAGTGTACGCCACAGATGCGAACGTCGCCATCTGCTATTTCATACTTGTGTGCTGTTTGAAGCTGTAAGCGGCGCAGTGCAATGTCTTTCTTCATTCCCAACACGCTGTCATACGGACCCGTCATACCGACATCGGTCAGGTATGCAGTCCCTTGCGGGAGGATGCGCGCGTCGGCTGTCTGCACGTGCGTGTGTGTGCCAACGACGGCGCTCACACGTCCGTCGCAGTGCCAACCCATTGCAATCTTTTCGGCCGTTGCGTCGGCATGGAAGTCGAGGAAGATCACCTTCGTCTGCGGAGCGATCTTGTTGATCGCCGCATCAACGCCCTTGAACGGACAGTCGATTGCTTGCATGTAGACGCGACCTTGCGCTTGAATCACGCCAATCGTGCGCTTGTCTGGAAGCGTAATCAACGTCCAGCCACGACCCGGGTTTTCGCTCGGATAGTTAATCGGACGGAGCACGTTGGCATTCGACGCAAGGAGCGGACGTGCCTTCCAGTTTTCCCAGATGTGATTGCCTGTGGTGATGCAATGCACCCCGGCAGCAAACAGCTCGTCGGCCTCTTTTTCGGAAAGCCCCTTACCATCGACAATGTTTTCGCCGTTGACGATGATGCAATCGGGGTGATACGTTTCGCGCAGTGACGGCAGGTTCCTGAGCAGCTCGCGCAGGCCAACGTGACCAACCACATCGCCAATAAACAGAATGTTGAGTGCTCGCATAGTGCACAAACCTACAAAAGCCATGGAAAGGGGGTATCTTCGTATCCACATGGCAACACGCATTTATACCAAGACTGGCGACGACGGCACCACCGGATTGTTCGGGGGAACCCGCGTTCGCAAGGACCATCTTCGCATCGAAACCTACGGAACTGTTGACGAGCTGAACTCGATTATCGGGGTCGCGCTTACTACAGATGTTCCCGAATCACTCGCTGTGCAGCTGCGGAGTATTTCGTCGGTACTCTTCACGCTCGGCGCTGATCTCGCCACGCCTCTTGATCCGCCGCCGGCATATGATGTGCCGCGTATCAGCGATGAGCACATCGCCGAGCTCGAGCAGTGGATTGATGGACACGACGACGCACTCGAGCCACTGAAGACGTTCATCTTGCCGGGTGGATCGCCTGTAGCGGCGCATCTGCATGTAGCGCGCACGGTGTGCCGTCGCGCAGAGCGCAACGCTGTCGCATTAGCGTCGTACGAGGACGTTGGTGCACATGTTGTGCGATATCTCAACCGTCTTTCGGACTACTTGTTTACTGCAGCACGTGCAGCAAACGCCCTGCTTGGCGTTGCTGATGTGCCGTGGCGTCCGCGACAGTAATCGTGGCGTGTTAGCGCGTGCGCACTAAGCGCGCACCGAATGCTCCATCTGACTTATGCAGATGCGGCAGGGTTTGGAGCATTCCATCCTTGCAGACATCACCGGGGAGACGTGTGTCTGCAGGATCGAGCGCGAACTCTGGATGGTTCTCGAGGAACCACTGAACGATGTTGGCGTTTTCCTCTGGTTCGATCGAGCACGTCGAGTACACAATTGCACCACCCACGGCTACGAGCTGCGCAGCATGGTCGAGGATTTCGCGTTGTGTGACGGACATTTTGCGAATGTCGTCGATGTCCCGACGCCACTTGATGTCTGGCTTCTTCGACAACGTGCCGAGTCCAGAGCATGGTGCGTCGACCAACACCAGATCTGCGAGTTCCTTCGTCTCGTACGTGCGCGCATCGCCATGTTCCGGACGAACGATTGTGCAGCCAGAACGTTCTGCGTTTTCCTCGATGAACCGCAGCTTTGATTCGTACTTCTCGAGCGCAATCACGCTGCCTTGGTTCTTCATCAGTTCGGCTGCGTGAACTGCCTTACCACCAGGCGCAGCACAGAGATCAATCACGCGCATACCAGGCTTTGGATCGGCAAGCTGAACCGCGAGGCTCGCGCTTGCGTCTTGTACCGATACGTGGCCCTCTTGAAACAGCGGAAGCGACCGCACATCACGCAGTGATGTGATGAGCACGCTCGATGGATGTACAGGGGAGAGTTCGTACTTGATTTCAGCCTCGGCGAGCTGACGCTCAACGTCGGCCACGGTGGTCTTCATCGTGTTCACGCGCAGCGTGAGCATCGGACGGTGTGTGTTTGCCGAGAGAAGAGCTTCGGCACCCTCACTGCCATAGCGTTCGAGGTAGCGCTTGACGATCCACTGTGGGTGCGCGTAGTGCACCGAAAGATGCAGCGCTTCATTCTCTGAACGGTCTGGGTAGCGAATCGTCTGGATGTTGCGAAGGATGTTGCGCAACACGCCGTTGACGATACCTGCGTGGCGGTCGCCCTTGATGCGCTTGACCAGCTCCACAGATTCGTTGATCGCAGCAGGAGCTGGGATCTTCGACAGGAACATGATCTGGTACAACGCAATGCGCATCGCATTCTTGACCAGTGGCAGGCACTTGGCGAATTCGCCGTGATAGAATCCCGTCAGAACCCAGTCGAGACGTGATTGCCAGCGGACCGTACCATTGACAAGTTCTGTAACTAATGCGCGGTCGGCAGCTTCAAGCTCCGAGCGGCGAAGCTCTGCATCGAGCAACTTGTCGATGTACGAGTCGGAATTTTCGTACCGACTCAGGAGTTTCACTGCGGTGCCGCGTGCAGTTTGGAAGATCGTCGTCGAGGAATTCTCGATCGTCGGTGCCGCCTGCTCATCACGTTCGGCGGTCGAAGGTGCTGTAGACTCTGTCATGACACAAGTATAGTCAACAATGTTCTGTTGCGATTGACCCCGAATGATAGCAAGTTTGTTCATCTCTCGTTTGGAACTCCAGGAAGCCATGCGCCCAGCGTTGTCAATCCTTGCCATCGTCCTTCTCTCGCTCCTCACGGTAGCGACAGGAGTGGCGCAAGTCAATGTGATGGACAGCGATCCCATCGCCGCCCGCAAGCGTCTCGTCTACAGTCAGGTAGGGGGCTTTGCAGGACTCGGAGGGGTGATGCAGGGCGGCACAATTACCACCGATTGCCAGTGTGACTTTACGGGAGGGGGCGGCACCCAGTTTGTTGTGGGTGGTGTATTCGAGCGTCTGACGCGCTCCCAGCTCATCTGGGGTGTCGCTGTAGGGTACGACCGTCGCGGACTTACTGGCCAGTTCACAGAAATCGAAGGGGTGGCTCAGAAAAGCCCGTCTGGACGTGAGTTTACCGTGCCAATGACGTTTTTGAACGAGGCCGATCTGGCGCTCGATGTGGTGACAGTAATGCCGTACCTCAAACTCAAGCCCTTCGGACCCGTTTTCCTACGTGCCGGGGCGTCTGTGGGCTACGTATTGTCCTCGTCCCTGGTCCACCGCAAGACCCTGACGACATCGGAAGTGGTGTTTCCCAACGGAGAAGTTGCCTCGGCTGAGCTGGTGGGCGTCGATGGATCGTCGGTGGTGCTTCAGGACGGACCTGTTAAGGAACTTCAGCCCCTGCAACTTGGTCTTTTTGGTGGGGTAGGGGTCGACGTGAACCTCTCAAAAAAGGTTATGCTGAGTCCAATGCTTCAGTATTTTCAGCCAATAACCTCGATCAGTGCTCAGGGAACGGGATTCTCGGTGCGTTCCTTTCAGTTTTTGTTGGAACTCCGCCACATTCTGTAACTCTGGGCTTGGGTGGTTATCCACAATTACCTATTTTTTCCGTCCGTTGCCTGGGGGCAGCGGATCATCTTTTGGGACCCAAGTGGTTGGGACACAATCACCATTAGGACGGGATGTGTATGATGCAGCGATTGGTGACGGTCTTGTTCAGCGCTCTTTTCCTTGTTGCGTTTGGGCATGCCGCAGCATCGGAACCTGAGTTGTACCTCATTGGTCTGACCATTGAGGCAACACCTTCGGCAGATGAGGACTCACGGGGAGATATCCTTGAAGACCCGAAGAAGATCCGAATCTTGAATCTCGGGAAGGTGATCAACCATAAGGGGCTTGATTACGGTCCAACGGTCAGTGCCGATGGTAAGACACTCTTCTACGTGTCGAACCGTCCGGGCAGCCGTGTGACGCGCGATGGCGACTTCTCGCACGACTTCTGGTCAGCTCGTAAGGCAAACAACCTTGACACGATCTTCAGTGATCCAGTCAACATCGATACGCTCGATGCTGGCGTGAACACAATCATGAACGAAGGCGTCGCATCGATCGCAGCTGATCGTCAGACACTCTTCTTCACAGGTTGTAACCGCGCTGACGGTCTTGGTGACTGCGACATTTATGTTGCTGACATCGAAGGCGATCGCTGGTCGAAGCCACGTAACCTCGGCCGTGCAGTGAACTCAGAATACTGGGACTCGCAGCCAACGATCTCTCCTGACAAGTCACGCCTGTACTTCTCATCGAACCGTCCATCGCCTACGAATCCGAATGGCGAAGGCGACGACGACATCGACATCTGGTACAGCGACTGGGACGACGATCTCGGTGAATGGAAGCCTGCAAAGAATCTCGGACCAGAAGTCAACACATCGAAGCAGGAAGTGTCTCCGTTCATCGCATCCGACGGCTACACGCTGTTCTTTGCATCGAATGGTCACACGCCAAACATGGGCGGACTCGACTTCTATCGCACAAAGAAGAGTGGCGAAAAGGAACGTGATGGTCGCGAGAAGTGGTCAAAGCCACAGCCGCTGCCAGCACCAATCAACACGCCGCAAGACGAATATTTTATCTCGTTGCCAGCGTCTGGTGACGTACTCTACTTCTCGTCGCGCCGCACAGACATCCCTGGGTATCAGGGCGAGATCGACGTCTTCATGGCGTTTATCCCAACGTACTTCCGCGCCGTCAACGTGATCGTGAATGTGATCGACGAGTGTACTGGACAGAATGTTCCTGCAACGCTCACATTCCGCAACAACAAGACATCACGTCAAGTCAAGGATAGCGTCGACATCCAGCGCATTGAGTCGAACATCATCGTGTCTGACGATGATTACGGTCTTGCAAGCGCACGTGATGGTATGACGTCGTTCACAGTCACAGCCTCGTCAGCAACATATGGCGAGCGCTCGATCACAATCGACGTGAAGGATCCAGGTAAGACGACAAACCAAGACGAAGCAAAGCAGCAGACAGAAATCCGCAAGACCATCACACTCGGTCAGCGTCCGAAGCTCGGCGCCGAAATGGAATTCTCGAAGTGGGCAAAGGGCAAGAACAACGGCTTCAAGGGTCTGGTAATGGAAGAGCGTGCGACGATCCAGCTCTATCCGCTCCTCCCATACGTGTTCTTTAACCTCGGCGAAGCAACAATCCCTGGTCGTTACAAGCAAATCTCAAGCGGCCAAACATCAGACTTCAACGACGAGCGCATTCCTGGTGGTACACTCGATAAGTACTATCACGTGATGAACATCTACGGATACCGCCTGCGCAAGTACCCGAACGTGAATGTCGAAATCGTTGGCTGTCTTGACGAAACAAACGAAGACAAGAGCTCGGACCTCTCGAAGCGTCGCGCTCAGGTTGTGTACGACTACCTCAAGAACGTGTGGGGCATCAGCGAAAGTCGCATGAAGCTCACTGCTCGTGGATGGCCAGAAGTTCGTTCGAATCCGAAGGATTCGTTCGGTATCGTCGAAAACCGCCGCACAGAATTCCGCTTCTCGGGCGGAACAGCTGATGATCTCTGGGAAGTTCAGCGTCCAATCCTGGACAACGACCCTACAGTCAGCCCAGATCCAGACCGTATGACATGGACAATGGCGAACGGTATCGACGAGAACATCGTCGCATCACGTCGCATCGAAATCCTTCGCAACGGTCAGCCATGGAATACGCTCACAGCTGTTGGTACAACAGATGCATCAACGCAGTGGGATTGGCAGAACACAGACCTTGAGTACCCGAAGGAAAAGGGTGCAGACGGTGCTGCTGAAGTTGGTCTGAACCCATTCAAGGCAGTTCTCGTGGTAACATCGAAGAACGGTCAAGAGTGTAAGTCCGACACCGTAACAGTTCCTGTCAAGCGCGTCTCATCGAAGATGATGGGTACTGAGCGTGGTGCAGAAAAGACGCTCGAGAAGTACAACCTGATCCTCTTCAAGTTCGACTCTCCAGAAGCTGGTGAACTCAACGAGCGCATCATGGCAACGTGGGTATTCCCACGCGTGAAGAAGTCGTCGGACATCCGCATCGAAGGTCACACAGACATCGTCGGTCTGGACACACGTAACAAGAAGCTCTCGGAAGATCGTGCTCGCACAGCTGAGAACTTCATCAAGAAGCGCACATCAGCATTCTCGTCGCTTCAGTCACGTGGTACAGGCGAAGAAGAGCCTCTCTACTCGAACGAGTTGCCAGAAGGCCGCTTCTTCAACCGTACGGTTCAGGTGATCATCGAAACGCCACTTGCTGATGCAGAACTCGGCGAGTAAGGCCTCTAACCATAGATTCACATGCAGTGCCCGACCATTGGTCGGGCACTTCTGTTTAGTTTCGCACCTATGATTGAATGGAACGTTGATCCGATCATGTTCACCGTCGGACCGCTTTCACCGCGGTGGTACGGTGTGATGTTCGCGCTCGCCTTTTACCTGTCGTTTATCGTGATGAAGAAGATCTTTCTCGCCGAGAAGAAGGATCTCCGTCAGCTCGACTCGCTCACGATCTACATGATTTTAGGCACAGTGCTAGGTGCACGCATTGGTCATGTTGTCTTCTACGAGCCAGAGATTGTTCTCCAAAACCCACTTGATTTGTTTGCCGTGTGGAAGGGTGGACTTGCTAGTCATGGTGGCGCGCTTGGTATCATCACTGGGCTGTGGCTCTTCCACAAGAAGTACGCGGGCTACCCGATGATCTGGTTGCTCGATCGTCTTGCCATCGTTGCAGCACTTTCAGGCATGTGTATCCGCATCGGGAACCTGATGAACTCGGAGATCATTGGGAAAGCAACCGATGTGCCGTGGGCGTTCTGGTTCCAACGTGTGGATACCGTCGCGCCCGTATGGCGTCACCCAACGCAGATCTACGAAGCACTGCTATGCCTCGTCGTCTTTGTGTGGCTCTGGTCGCTGTACAAGAAGGGTGTTGCGCTTCAACGTCCGGGTCAGCTCATCGGCAAGTTCTTAATCGCAATCTTTTGGGGACGATTCGTGATCGAATTCCTCAAGGAACATCAGGTTGATTTCGAAGCAAGTTTGCCAATCGATATGGGACAGATTCTCAGCATCCCATTTATCGTTGCAGGCATCTACTTTGTCTGGCGCTCTTCACGCACACAACACGCATAACGATCAT
>VFQT010003508.1_pt1 | contig 14196 bp, 10 predicted proteins | sample 3512381 | NCBI WGS metagenome assembly VFQT01 (sample SAMN10412376, study PRJNA504923) | tailings metagenome | isolation source: Relicate 2 Philex TSF3 active mining site | place: Philippines: Tuba, Benguet | collected 2017-08-29 | reverse complement strand
CGCCCGCCTCCTTCTTCTCCGGAGCCGCAGCCGCCTTCTTCTCTCCCGCGGCCTTCGCAGCGCCCGCCTCCTTCTTCTCCGCGGCCCCCGCCTTCTTCTCCGCGGCCCCCGCCTCCTTCTTCACAGCCGCCCCGGCTTCCTTCTTCGCCGCCCCGGCCGCCTTCTTCTCCGCGCCCCCCGCCTTCTTCTCACCCGCGGGCTTCAGCGCCGCCTCCTGTGCCGCGAAATCCCCCTTGGTCTGCGCCGCCTTCTTCGCGATCTCCTTCGTCGTCGGCTCGAGGTTCCTCTTCTGTGACTCTTTCTGGCCCTTCGAGGCCTCGTTCACCAAAGGCATGGGTCTGCTCCCTCTCGCTCAGCACCACCGAAGACGCGCCCCTGCGCACCCCGGTGTCCGCCTCTCGTCTCTACCGGGAGAGGGACTCGCCCCACCCCTCACGGCGCCGTAACCGCCGCGCGCATATAATGATGCGCGCGCCACTTCGGGACTGTCAACGCCGAGAGGATGAGGACGAAGTCTCTACACTATAGAGACATAATCGCTATCCTGCTGAGGCTCGACCCGTATCCACCCGTCGGTGCTCCCACCTCGTCAACTTTTTTGGGTCTGTCCAGGATCACGACCCGACCAGAGGCCCCTCGAACCGTTGCAAATAGCTTCCTCAGTCACGCGCAAGGCATTGAAAAGACTTGTGAAAACACCTTGATCTGTCCTGATCGTCACCCGAGCCGATTCCGATCTGACCGCCTCACATACAGTTCCAACGCCTCACGAACTCTGACCGGCTCGCCTGCCACCGCGACCGCCTAAGACGCCCGATTGAGTTACATTGATAGAGTGCGATCAATGCCTAGGTTTTGTCTCAGGCACTCCACGCCCTCAGACCCACCGATTCGGCGCGGTTTTCAATTCGAGCCAGGCCCCCCAACCGACCACCGACAAAAAGTTCAATCGCGCCCTGGTGCCGGATTGGGTCGTATTAATCAATGAAATCGGATGTTTAAATCATAACATCCTGTCGAATTAGACTTTGTCGCATGACCTAGGTGAATTTGCCTTATGGCTGAGTCTGTTCACCTAGGGCATTGTGAGTACACCGAGGTAGGGACACCGACCTCTGCAGGCCCAGAGCGGCCACCGTCATTCGAATCAACTTCACTTCGAACCGCTCAATCAGGAGTAGTCCAAATGCGTAAGTTCATGCGTTATGCAACCGTCCCGATGTCCATCGCTGCACTCTCGGCCTGCGCCGACCAGTCCTCGGGCCCGACCGGCCCCCAGGGCAACATCAACCTCTCGGTCGCCCCCTTGTCCCTCCCGGGCATCGACGACGCCGACTACGCCATCGTCGTGACCAACGGAGCGGGCGACATCGTGTGGCAGGAAGAGGCCCTCACCTCGAACCAGTACGGTGACGGCGCGGGCTCGCTGACCTACGTCGGCACCTGCGACGCGGACGAGCCCGTACACACGATCGCCCTTACCACCAAGACGCTCACCGACTCGGACGGCACCGAGCTCTTCGCCGCCGGTGAAGCGGTCAATCCCTGCCCCGCCGCCGCCCCCTGTGAGCTCACCGCTTCCTGCGTTGAGAACTCCGACGTGTTCGTCGAGTTCAACCTCGCCATCATGCGCGATGCGAACCAGGGCTTCTTCGACGTGGCCGTCAACTTCCAGGACATCTTCTGCTCGGCCAAGGTCGACTGCCAGGCTGAACTCCTCCATGACCCCGCGACCGGCCTCCGCGCCCCGACCGCGGTCATCGGCTTCGCATGCACCTCGGGCGCGAGCAGCATCAGCGCTCAGGAGCCCACCAACCTCTACGTCGACTACATTGTTGACGGTGTCGGCCTCGACGAGACGATCGACGGCAACTCCGGCGACGGCCAGTACGCGATCTACAAGGACGACGAGGAGCTTGCCGGCTACACCAAGGGCTTCTGGAACGCGGCCGTGCTCATCCCCTCGGGTGGCGTGGTCATCACGGGCGTCGCCACGGCGGCTCCGGGTGCCCTCCCCTCGGAAGCTCCGGGCACCTTCAACAACTACCCGGTCATCGGCTTCAACGTGACGGTTCCCCAGAACTGCGCGGGCGCCTTCCCCGTCCAGCTCGACTCGGGCAATGGCGTCGACACCTTCTACTCGGACAGCCCGGCGACCGAAGGCACCTACGAGTCGCGCGCTGTCCAAGCTCCGACCCCGTGACCTGATCCAAGGCGAAACCGTTCTCGCGAGTCCATCGCCTGAACGGCACGATCTGAACCCCTGAAGCCCGGCTGGGGCGCCCGAAAGGACGCCTCACCCGGGCTCAGGCCATTGAAGGGACCTGACTTCTCGCGGCCCACGCGACCTACAAGTCCCTGAAACGCGGCGCGCTCAATCTCGAGATCAGCCGCCGGACATGCGGCCCTCATACAGCTCGAGCGGCCTACTTCCCCTCGCTCGGTCGATGACCTCGGAACATTTCCGACGATTCCATCCGCCCCTCGAAAAGTTTTTTTGCCCCCAAAACCTGGCCTCGATACGCTCATAACCACACGGTTTAATGGGCTATTTGCGTTTTCCCAAGGTTTAGTCTACAACCCCCAGGGTTTGCTCCTCCTTTCAGAGCCCGGTCGAACCGGTGCATCTTGGCTTCACCGAGGTAGGGACACCGACCTCTGCAGGCCCAGAGCGGCCACCGTCATTCGAATCAAACCCACTTCGAACCGCTCACTCAGGAGTAAGCAAGCCATGCGTAAGTTCATGAAGTATGCAACCGTCCCCATGTCCATCGCCGCCCTCTCGGCCTGCGCCGACCAGTCCGCCGGCCCGACCGGCCCCCAGGGCAACCTGAATCTCACCGTTGCCCCCTTGAATCTTCCAGGCATCGGCAACGCGGTCTATGACATTTCCGTCACGGCGAAGTACGCGACTGGGCCGAATCAAATCGTCTGGTCGGAGACCAACCTCTCCTCGACTTCCTACGGCGACGGACAAGGCTCCCTCACCTACATCGGAACCTGCGACGCCCAAGCCGCATCGCACGAAGTCACCTTGGTAATGCAGAGCCTCACTGACGACAATCAACTTTCCCTGTTCCCGGCCGAGGCCACCAACCCGTGCCCGTCCACGAAGCCTTGCACCGTAACCGTATCGAAGTGCAGCGAAAACCAGGATACACTGGTCGAGTTCAACCTCGCGATTATGCGAGATGCTAACCAGGGCTTCTTCGACGTGGCCGTGAATTTCAATGACATCTTCTGTTCCGCCAAGGTGGACTGCCAGAACTCGCTCCTCCACGATGCGGCTGGCAACCGCGTGCGCACCGCCGTCATCGGTTTTGCGTGCACCTCCGGCTCCAACAGCCTCGGCAATGTGGAGTCAACCAAACTTCACGTTGACTACCAAGTCGGTGCAGTCTCGTTGCTTGAAGGCACTGAGGGCATCCAGACCACTGACGGAGTGCGCTACGCGATCTACCGCGATAAGGAGGACCTCCTCGGTGTGACCAAGGGCTTTTGGAACGCCGCTGTCGTCGTCGGTGGCGGAGCTGGCAATGTGAGGGTCAAAGGCTTCGCGACCGCTGCTCCTGGTGACCTTCCGGGAGACACGGGCGACGGAAAGCTCACCAGCTACCCGGTGATTCAGTTCGACGTCGAAGTTCCGCAGGGCACAGGCGCCGCAGGTACATCCTGCGGGGCGGGCTGGCCAAAGCAGCTGGACGACGCAGCCGTTACCCGAGATGAAAATGGTAATGTCACCGCCGGTATCGGTACGACATATTCGGGCTCGCCCGCTGACGACGCGACCTGGAGCACTTGGATAGTGGCGGCAGATCAGTGACCATTTAGCTTCAACCTGAAGCCCGGTGGGGCCTCTTGAAAGAGAGCCCTATCCGGGCTTCAGGCTTTTGTAGTTCCTGGTGGTCGAACAAGAGGCTGAATCCATCGGTCGACAAGCCCTCGCGAAACACCGCTAGTGTCGAACAACGCGGCCTGTGCAAATCCCTCGCATCTAAGCCGCTCTCCCTTGGGCCGACGACCTTCGCTCATAGCATATTTGAGATGTTGCGAGATGTCACCTGCGGTAAATCCCGCGCCTTCACCTGCGGTGAGGATGAGGCTCGCGGCGACGCGTAAGGGGAAGCTCCGACCGCGCCTAGTCAGCTCGGGTCAGCCCACGCGGAGGGGGTCGCTCGCCTTGTCGTCGCCGCCTGATGTGAGCTTTACCAAGAGGGTTGGACTCTGGCCGAACCGCGCTCAGACGCCCCTCGATCTCACTCCCCTCCACGGGCGACGAGCGATTCGAAGTGTCGCTCGAGCGCCTGCGTAAAGGCCCGCGTATCGAACAGCGGGCTCTTCGGGGCGAGCTCGACGAGGCGTGCACGAATGGCCTCGAGCCTCGGTTTGTCAGCGGCCCAGAGTCAGCGCTTCAGGCGCTGCTCGAGAGCGAGCGCAAATCTCGCCGCGTCGAACAGCACCGACTCTGCAAGTCCCTCGGCTCTAACCCGCTCTCCCTTCGGGCGACGGCCTTCGCTCACGGCGATATCCCGATACTGCGCAATATCGTCCGTGACAAATCCCGCGCCTTCACCTGCGGTGAGGATGAGGCTCGCGGCGACGCGGGACGGGAAGCTCCGACCGCGCCTTGTCAGCACGGGCAAGCCCACGCGGAGGGCGTCGCTCGCGGTGGTGTGGGCGTTATAGGGGAAGGTGTCGAGCATCAGATCGGCGAACCTCAGCCGCGCGAGGTGTTTGTCGACGGGCACGCTGTCGGCGAAGATGACGCGACTCGGGTCGACCCCGTGAAGGCTCGCTCTCCGCCTCAGATTCTCCCGCGCGTCGTGATCGGTGACCAGCATCCACAGGACGCTCCCGTCGACCTCTCTCAAGATGTCGAGCCAGCATCGGAACATCTCGGGCGTGATCTTGTAGTGCGCGTTGAACGAGGCATAGACAAAGCGCCCCTCAATCTCGTCGGGTAATCCGAACTCCGCCCGTGTCATGGGTTCCGTCGAGATGTCGCGCTGTCGGCAGTTCGGCTGATAGCTGTTCGGGAGGTTCAGGACCTCTTCGCGATAAAAACCGCGCAGCTCGGCTGGGATGATGACCTCGTCCGCGAGGATGTAGTCCATAGATGACATCCCCATCGTCGAGGGATAACCGAGGAAATTGATCTGAATGGGCGCGACCCTCTGCGCGAAGATCTCCGCGCGGTGGTCTGCGGTAAATCCCTTCAGATCGATCGCGATATCGAGCTCGACTTCTCGCGCTTTCTTGACGAGCTCTGTGGTCGTCATCGCCGACACGTCGAGAAAGCTGTCGAAGGCCGCCACCGCGCGTCTCCGCCAGGGACCGTCAGAAGGCGGCCCGAACGAGAACGCCACGAGCTCGAAGCGCGCGCGGTCGTGATGCTCGAACAGCTCCGCCATCAGGTGCATCGTCGCGTGGTCGTGAAAATCCCCCGAAAAATACCCGAGCCGAATGCGTCCGGGTCGACGGACCTGCGGTCGTACGAAGGTGTCCTCGCTGAAGGCCTGCGTTTTGACGTACCGCTCATGGATCTCCCGCAGCAGGCCCGGATCATCCGTCAGCGCCAACATCGGGAACGGACTATAGACGCTCCCTCCACGCCGAAGCCCCTCGACGAGCTCGCCCCACATCAGGTCGAAGTCCTCGTCATCACACAGGTACATCTTCGCGAGCAGCGCCTGTCCGAGCACCCTCGTCCGCGCCGGGGTGGTCTGTCCCATCAGGGCGAGGGCGTCCTTGAAGCTCGACAGGGCCTCCCGATATCGCTTCATCCTCATCAGCGAATGGCCGAGATTTTCATGGGCCTCGGCAAATGAGAATTTCAGCTCAATCGCTCGCCGAAAATGTGGCTCGGCCTGCGCAAAGGCTTTGAGCGCAGAGAATGTCTGGCCGAGGTTATGGTGAATCGCGGCGTGATTCGGTGCAAGCTGTCGCGCTCTCTCGAAGACGGGGAGGGCCTCGCGCGGCCGCCCGAGCTCGGTCAGGATATTGCCATAATTATTCAGCATGCCGACATTTTGGGGCGCGAGACCGACCGACCGCTCGAAGACCTTTAGCGCGAGCGTCCTCTTATTCTTCCGCTGACTCTGTGAATAGGCGATGCCGAGCTCGTTCAGCATGTCCGCCGAGTTTGGCGCGAGCTTGACCGCGTGCTCGAGGTCGCTCACCGCGAGGTCATAGTCCCCGCGCCTCATGTGGACGACCCCTCGACGCATCCACAGCATGGCGATCTCGGGCTTCTTTATAAGCGCCTGCGACAGATAATCGAGCGCCTCTTCGAAGCGCCTCTGCACCTCGCAGAGCTGAGCGAGGACAAAGAGAGTGTCGACATCGCCTGGCCTCAGCGCGAGGATCGACAGGAACTTCTCCTTCGCTTGTTCGAGCTGGTTTGCCTTGACGAGCGCTCCCGCCTCCGCTCGCAGCGAGCTGACCTTTTCGTCTCTGTCCATCACTCCCCTCCGCGGGCGACGAGCGATTCGAAGTGTCGCTCGAGCGCCTGGGTAAAGGCCTGCGTATCGAAGAGCGGGCTCTTCGGGGCGAGCTCGACGAGGCGCGCACGAATGGCCTCGAGCCTCATCTTGTCACGACCGAGCGCGATGGCGAGGTCCTCGAAGCTTTCGAGGTCGGGGGTGATGAGCTCGGGGAGCCCAACGGTGTTGAGCAGGCTCGCCCCGACCCTCGCGGCGAAGGACTCGCCGAGCATGGTCACCATCGGGACCCCCACGCGGAGGCAGTCGCTGCCCGTCGTGTGCGCATTGTATGGCGTGCTGTCGAGCATCAGGTCGGCGAGTTTGATGCGTTGGAGATGTTCATCGGTCGGAAGATGATCGGCGAAGATCAGCCGCGTGGGGTCGACGCCTCGGGAGTGTGCCTCTCTGCGGAGATTTTCGCGCGCGATGTCACCTCTCGCGAGGACCCAGAGGACGCTGCCCTCGACGGCCTTCAGCAAGTTCATCCAGCGGTCGAACATCCACGGGGTGATCTTGTACTGGGTATTGAACGAACAATACACGAAGGCCTCTTCGGGGAGGCCAAAATCAGTTCGCGAAATGGATTTTTTGGCAATCTCCCTCTCGCTGCAATTCACCTGATAGCAGTGCGGCATATACAGGATTTTTTCGGTGTAATATCGGCGATGAGTCTCCGGGATGAGGGTCTCGTCCGCGATGATGTAGTCCATATTCGGCAGCGCGGTGGTCGATGGATAGCCGAGGTAATTGACCTGGACGGGGGCCGCTCGCGTGAGAAAAACACCTGGCCGACACCCGCCTGTATAGCCGCTGAGATCGACGGCGATGTCGATCCCGATCGCTCGCGCGAGCTTGACCACCTCAAGGTCTGACATCTTGCGAATATCGTGAAAGGCGTCAAACTGCTTCTTCACTCGCTCGCGCCAGGGGTCTCCGGTGTCGTCACCGTTGGAAAATGCAAATAGCTCGAAGCGCGTACGGTCGTGGCGCTCGAACATCTCCGCCATGAGGTGCATCATCGGGTGCTGCTGGAAATCCGCCGAAAAATAACCGACGCGGATCTTCGCATCGATGATGCGTGACTTCGGCGCAGGCAGCCGCGAGACATGCTGCTTCGCCGAGTGCGCCGCCTGCATGCGGTTCGCCTCGAGCTGCATCGCCGGGTCGTCGAACAGCGCGAGGGTCGCAAAGGCGCCTATCAGGCGCTGGCCTTGCGCGAGCCCCTGCGAGATCGTCTCTCTCGCCTCGTCGAGCCCGCTCCAATCGCATAGGTGCATTTTCGCGTGCACGAGGGCTCCGAGCGCCGACTCCGAAGGCGCCGAAAATCGCACGGCATATTCGAAGCTCTCCCTCGCCCCTTCATATTCCCGGCTGGAGAGCTGGAAATTACCCCGGTTGAAATAGGCCTCGCTGTGGTCAGGCCTCAGCGCGATGGCGCGATTGACGCTCTCGATGGCCTCCTGTGTCCGGCCGACCCCGTCGAGCGCGTTGCCCCGGTTGAGCCAGGCCTCCGCGAGCGTCGGCATCCGCTTCAGCGCCTCATCGAAGGCCGAAATAGCGTCGTTGAAACGGCCAAGGGATTTCAGCGCGATCGCCCGATTATTGAGCACCTCGACATTGCCGGGCTTCAATTTCAACGCCTGATCGAAATGCCCGAGCGACTCCTCGACGAGGCCCATCTTCATCAGCGCGAGCCCCCGCCTCCCCCAGAGGTTCGGCTCGGTCGGAAGGACGTTGATCGCGCGCCCGAGGAGCTCGACGCTCTCTCGGTAGCGCTGCCTCTGATACGCGATGATGCCGAGCCCATAGAGGCTCTCGGGGTCCTGCGGCGCCTCTGCGAGGACCTGCTTGAAGAGGTTTTCGGCCTCGTCGAGTCTGTTCGCCTGGTGATGCTGCTGCGCCTGTCGCCTGAGAGTGCCAATCATCGTCATGTCCTGTGATCCGCCCTTGCGCGCCACGCAGCATAATTCAGCCGCCCCACCTTGGCGAGCCGTCTCACGAATGGTCTCCAGGCCGACGATGGAGGGTCAGCCTCCTCGCTGACCCAGTCTCGCTCTGTCTCAGGCGACCCGCTTGATCCAAGCCTGGGGCCAGTGGGTGATATTGTCGGTCAGGTCACTCTCGTTGAAGGGCCAGGGCGGCTGCTCGATGACGAAACGCGCATCGGCCGCGACGAAATCGAGGGCCGCCTGGCTCGGGTTGTCCGTAACCCAGGACGGCTTGCCCCGGGGCGTCGTGGCGACGTCGCGCATGACGCCGTCGGTTGCGACGATATAGGACCCGATGCTGACGAGGGGAGAGTAGCGCCGGAGCTCCTCACGGACGTGCGCGTAGCTGTGGTTCGAGTCGAGGATCACGAGCACCGTCTGTCCCGGCGAGACCTCGCGTTCGACGCGGTCCATGACCTCGTCCGAGGTGGAGCTCCCCTCGATGAGGGTGATCGCTCCGCTCAGCTCATGGGATTCGATTGCGGCGCGATTATGGGGGCGAATCTCGATGTCTACGCCGACGACCTTCGAGGGCAGCCCCATCGCCTTGAGCAGGCTCGCATAAAAGATCAACGACCCGCCGTGGGCGACCCCGGTCTCGACGATGACGTCGGGCCTCAAGCGGTAGATGACCTCCTGTATGCGAATCATATCCTCTGGCAATTGGATGATGGGACGTCCCATCCAGGAGAAGGTGTAGACATATTTCTGGTTCCAGCCGAGCCTCACCCACTCGCTCGTGAGAATCTCAAAGGCCTCCTTACCATAAAGCGAGAGGGTCTCCTCGTGCCCGTCATGTGCGACGGTCATGGTGGCGAGCTCTGTGTCGATTGAAATCTTCATGGGCTGTCTCCCTCTCGTATTTGCGAAGCCATCAGGTGCGGGGTGTCATGTTCGCGCAGCATGTCGTCGAGCCCCTCGCTCAGCGTGATGCGCGGCCGCCATCCAGTCGCCTGGATTTTGTCGATATTCGCGACGATCTGCGCGGGCTCGTCAGGCCGCGTCGGGAGCGCACCGAAGCGGACGAGCTCGGCACGGCCGATGCGACCTGCGAGATATTCGACCGCCTCGCGTAACGACGTCGGCACGCCCGTCCCGAGGTTGAACGCGCCGGAGAGGCGGTGGTCGACAAGATGGAGGAGCGCCCGCGCGACGTCGTCGACGTGGATGAAATCCCGAACCTGTCGCCCCTCGGTGCAATGAAACGTCTCGCCTCGCATGAGCGCCGCGATGAGCGAGGGCAGTAGCCGGCGACATGCCTCACCTGGACCATAGGCCTGAAAGATACGGCCCCACGCGACGGGCAGATGATGCAATTCGGAGAAATTCGCGCACATCTCGCCGCAAATTCGTTTGCTCTGCCCGTAGAGCGTCTCGGGTTTCAGCGGCGAGACATTCTCTGTCAGGATGCCCGCGCGCAGGTCATACTCCGCGCAGGTCCCCGCGATGACCGCCGCCTTGCCGCCGCAATTTCGGAAGTATTCCAGCAAGTTCAGGGTCGCGGAGACCCACGAGTGATTTTCAGGAGACGTCCAATAAGTGCCGGGCTTCGCGCACCACGCGAGGTGGACGAGCACATCAGCGCGGGCCGCTTCGCAGAGCCTCTCGACGTCCTCTACCTCGAGGAGGTTCGCCCGAACCCAACGCACCGCACCACCCGGCCGCGTCGGCCTCTCGCCGCCATGGACCACCTGTGACGTGACGGCGAACACCTCATGGTCGGTGTCCGCGAGCCGGCTCAGGACCGCGCGACCGATGAATCCGTGGGCACCCGTGACGAGGACACGACTCATGGGACAACGACCTGCAGGGTCGGCACCGCGACGACGAAACATCCGCCCCATTTGCCGATCTGCGCCTCTTGCGCCATCACCTCGTCGCACAGATTCCAGGGCAGGATGAGCAGATAATCGGGTCGCTTCTCTGCAATCTGCGACGGTGGCACGATGGGGATGCGACTGCCTGGCATGAACTTGCCCTGCTTGTGGGGGTTCGCGTCCGCGACCCAGCCGATCAAATCCGAGCGAACCCCGGCATAATTGAGCAGGGTATTTCCCTTGGCCGCGGCACCATAAGCGGCGACCGTCTTCTTTGCCCTCTTCGCCTCGAGCAGGAACTCAAGGAGCGAGTCCTTGATCGACTCGGCCGCAGGCCCGAGCCTCCCGTAATAGGCCCGGGTCGTGACTCCTTTGTCGGTCTCTTCGGCAAGCAGCGCCTCGACCCTCGGCTCGATGGGCTGGGGTCCGCCTGCACGCTGGACATAGACGCGCAGCGACCCGCCGTGGGTCGGCAGGGGCTCGACGTCGAAGAGGTCGAGTCCGTTGCGGACGAGCTGATGACGGACCGCGGTGAGTGACAGGTACGAATAGTGTTCATGATAAATCGTGTCGAACTGCGAGAGCTCGATGAGCTTCGTCAGATGCGGAAACTCGAAGGTCGCGACGCCATCGGGTTTGAGTAATCTCGCAAATCCACGCAGAAAATCGTTGATCTCTGGCACATGGGCGAGGACGTTATTGGCGACCATCAGGTCCGCTTGCCAACCCTCGTCGGCGAGCGCCGACGCTGTGGCCTCTCCGAAGAACGTCTCGCGAATCTCGAGGCCCCTCTCCCTCGCAGCGCGGGCGGTGCTCGCCGTCGGTTCGACCCCGAGGCACGGAATGCCGCGACGCGCGACGAATTGGAGCAGATATCCGTCATTTGCTGCGACTTCCACGACACGACTCGCCTCGGTGAGCGAAAATCGTCGCGCCATATCGTGGACATATCGCTCCGCGTGGGCGAGCCATGTCGTCGAGAACGAGCTGAAATAGGCATACTCCGAGTCGAAGAGCGAATCTGCGGCCCGGAAATCCTCGGTCTGGACGAGCCAGCATCTTTCGCACACCAGCACCCGCAGCGGCACCCAGGTCTCCGCGGCGTCGAGCTCGTGCGGCCGCAGATAGGCGTTCGACGGCGGCGAGGTGCCGAGGTCGATGAGGGTCAGGGCGAGGGGGGTCGAGCAGCCGCGACACTTCATGGGGTGATTCCTTCAAAGGATGGCATGAGAAGTGGGTGGGCGCTGTCTCGCGGCGAGAGCTGGGTGATGGGGAGTGGCCAGGGGATGTCGAGCCGCGGGTCGGTCGGGCAAAGGCCCCCTTCGTGGTCTGGCGCATAGTCGACATCATGCAGGTAGAGGAGCTCCGTGTCGGGCTCGAGGACCTGGAAGCCATGGGCGAAACCTGGCGGCACGAGGAGCGCGCGCCCATCATCGGCGTCTAGCCGCTCGGCATGCCAGCAGAGGAAGGTCTTCGAGCCCCGGCGGAGATCGACCGCGACATCCCAGACCGCCCCGCGCAGACAAGAGATGATCTTCGTCTCCGCAAATGGCGGATATTGGAAATGGAGACCGCGGACCGCCCCGACTTGATGGGTGCGCGAATGATTGATCTGCCGAAGGTCGACAGATAGACCGGCACGTTCGAGACTGCCCCGACAGAAGATGCGCGCGAAGCGACCACGATCATCCTCTCGCACCCGGTGGTGCAGGACAAATAGACCCTCGAGGGGCAGGGCGGTGAGCTCGAGGTCACTCATGGTGTATCCGAATATCGTGCAATTTGCCTCAGCGTGAACTCGTGCATGTCCTGTCCCATGGACCATGCGCGATGCCACTCGAGCGTCGCCTCGAGACAGGTCGACAGGCTCCATCGCGGACGCCACTGAAGCTGCTCGCGCGCGAGTGTGCTGTCGAGGCGAAGCAGTCCCGCCTCGTGCAGCTCGGCGGGTTCGACCCGAAATCCGGGGCAATCGGGCCACCTGTTCGAGAGCTCAGAGACCACCTCTCCGACGGTCCTCATGTCGACCTCGTCAGGGCCGAAATTGAAGGCATGGGGCAACTCCGGCCGGTCCTCGTAGAGCGCCTCGGCGAGCTGCAAGTAGCCTGCGAGCGGCTCGAGGACGTGTTGCCAGGGCCTCACCGCCTGAGGGTATCTGAGGGTCACGGCGTCTCCCCGGCTCCAGGCGCGGAGGATATCGGGGATGAGGCGATCGGACCCAAAATCGCCGCCTCCGAGGACATTGCCCGCTCGCGCGGTGGCGACCCGCGTCTTAGGCGACGTGGCAAAATAGGACGCGATATAGGACTCGGCGAGGATTTCACAGCAGGCCTTGCTGCTGCTGTAGGGGTCATGCCCGCCCAGCGGTTCGTCCTCGCGATAGGGCGCGATCGTCTCTCGATTCTTGTAGACCTTGTCGGTCGTGACGAGGACACAGCTTCTGACCGACAGCGACTCTCGGACGACCTCGAGGATATGCAAGGTGCCCATGACATTCGTCGCGTAGGTGTTCACCGGGTCTGCATAACTCGCCCGGACGAGGGGCTGCGCGGCGAGGTGGATGACGATCTCGGGCTCTGTCTCGCGAAAAATCCTGCGGACACTTTCGAGGTCTCGAATATCGCCAAAATGACTCGCCATGCCCTCATCGACACGCGCGAGCTCCCACAGGCTCGGCGTCTTTGGGGGCGGCAACGCGAGCCCCGTCAGCTCTGCGCCGAGCTGTTGCAACCAGAGCGACAACCACCCGCCCTTGAAGCCGGTGTGACCCGTCAGGAGCACGCGCTTGCCGCGCCAGAATTCGGCATTTACGACCATGTCTTCCACGGGGCTTGACCACTCTGCCAGAGGGACTCGAGGTGATTTTTGTCGCGCAGGGTGTCCATCGGTTGCCAGAAGCCCCGATGTTCGTAGGCCCGCAGCTCACCCTCGGCGGCGAGCTTCGAGAGCGGCTCGGCTTCCCAGGTGATATTGTCACCCGCGATATAGGGCAGCACTTTCGGGGACAGGACAAAGAAGCCACCGTTGACCCAGGCGCCATCCCCCTGGGGTTTTTCGACGAATCCGTGGACGTGCTCGCCGTCGCGCTTGAGCGAGCCATATCGACCAGGAGGTTGGACCGCGGTGACTGTGGCGAGACGACCATGGCCGCGATGGAACGCGACCAGGCGTCCGATGTCGACGTCCGAGACCCCGTCGCCGTAGGTAAAGCAGAAGGCCTCGTCCTGTGCGAGGTAGGCGCCGACACGTCTCAGGCGGCCGCCCGTCATGGTGTCGAGGCCCGTGTCGACGAGCGTCACGCGCCACGGTTCGCTGTAGTTCTGGTGGACCTCCATGCGATTGTCGCGCATGTCGAAGGTCACATCCGAGGTGTGGAGAAAATAATTCGCGAAGAAATCCTTCACCGCATAACCTCGATAACCCAGGCAAATGATGAAATCATGGATTCCGTGGGCCGAATACATTTTCAGAATGTGCCACAGGATCGGCATGCCGCCCACCTCGATCATCGGCTTTGGCTTGAGGTGGGACTCTTCACTGATGCGGGTGCCAAGACCTCCCGCTAGAATAACTGCTTTCATGGGTTCCTTTCTCTCACTCGTCCTCAGGGTTGGAAACGGACCATGACCCGGGAAAGAAACGTCAGTCGCACGCCTCGGGAGGCGAGCTGTTCTACGCGTCTTGCATCGAATTCATCTTCTGAAATCGCGATGAGCACGCAATCGGTCAGTGCGTCCTCGGGCACGCCTTCGACGACCCGTTCCCCCACAATGGTTTTCAGGTACGGATGGAATCTCTGCGCGAAGTTAGGTGAGCACGCAATTCGCTCTGCTGGGGCTGAACCGCCTTCGCCGTGCGCGACGAACCAAATGGCCGCCCGTATCGCGAGGCTTTGGAGCGGTATCGGTA
>VFQT010003507.1_pt1 | contig 14196 bp, 7 predicted proteins | sample 3512381 | NCBI WGS metagenome assembly VFQT01 (sample SAMN10412376, study PRJNA504923) | tailings metagenome | isolation source: Relicate 2 Philex TSF3 active mining site | place: Philippines: Tuba, Benguet | collected 2017-08-29 | reverse complement strand
TCCGGATCCTGCTCAAACCGCTGCCGATTCCAGGCACTGCTCAGGCGATAAGCTCGGCTGCTGACCATCTCACGAATCAGCGTTTTCACCGACCAGCCGTTGTCCATGAACTGAACGGCCAGATAGTCAAGGAGCTGCTGATCCGTGGGCCCCGGCCCCGAGGCTCCGAAGTTTTCAGTCTCCCGGACAATCGCCTCGCCAAACAGGTGGAGCCAGATGCGATTGACCATGACTCGTGCCGTCAGCGGATTGGATTCGTCAGCAATCCAGCGGGCCAGCTGCAGGCGACCGGAACCGTTTGCGGGCATGGCGGCGACAGGCCCACCCAGCACCTGCACGAATCCTCGTGGCACGGTCTGAGCCTGCTGATCAATTTCACCTCGAATCAGCAGTCGGGCGTCCTGAGGCTGTAGCCGATCCTGTACTCCCATGCAGACCGTCAGCGGCTGCCCATTTTCATCGACGCTGTTAATGCGTGTCGTCAGCTGAGTTGCCTGCTGATCGAGTATGAACTGATTTGCAGGATTAGCCTGAGGGTTCGTACCACCTGGCTGGGGCCGGAAGGCAGCTCGGCGAGCTTCTGCAGCCTGCTGCTGAACTTCATCACGCCGCCGCCGCAGCTCGGCCAGCTCGTCTTTGGACAGCGGAGTGTCAGACGGGTTGGGATCATCGACCGGCAGGATCAGCAAATTCGAGGGATGCCGATTTCGCTGACTGCGAACGCCTCCAAAACATGTCTCCGTGCTTTGAAAGATGCCGGCAAGGGCATAGTAGTCAGACTGCGGAATCGGATCAAACTTGTGATCATGGCAGCGAGCACAGGCGACAGACACCCCCAGAAACACTCGAGTGGTCACATCGATCTGCTCATCAATCAAATCGGCCTGAAACTGCCGCGGATTCTGCTCGATCAGGGCTTTGGGACCCAGTGCCAGAAAGCCGGTGGCAATCAGCTGGCTGGCCCATTGTTCATCGGTCTTTGCCGCCAGCAGATCACCAGCCAGCTGCTCGCGGACAAACCGGTCATACGGCTTGTCTTCGTTGAACGCGTCAATCACGTAATCCCGATAACGCCACGCGTTGGGTGCCGAGACATCGACTTCCTTGCCGGTGGACTCTGCAAAACGCACGACATCCAGCCAATGGCGTCCCCAGCGTTCACCATACTGCGGTCTGGCCAGCAGCTCATCAGCGGTGGTTTCCACTGCCTGCTGCGGATCCTGCTGCCATGCAGCAGCAAACCGCTGCTGCTGATCAGGGCTGGGCGGCAGTCCGATCAGATCCAGGTACAGGCGTCGCAGCAGCGTCAGGGGTTCTGCATCCGGAGCCGGCTGCAGATTGCGGACGGTATACTGACGTGCCAGCAATCGATCAATGGGGGCTGAGGACCACTGCGTGGCCGGCGGCAACTCCGACCGCTGCGGCATCTGAAAGGCCCAGAAACTGCGACCTTCGGCAATCTTCTCAGGTGTCACTTTCGACTGCACGACCTGCTCCGTGGGGACTCGCGGATCCGGAGCCCCCATTTCGATCCACTGCCGGAAATCGGCGATGACTTCCGGGGGCAACTTTTGGTTGGGCGGCATTCGCAGACCGCGGTAGTTGATGGCTTCCCAGAGCAGACTGGCGTCGAGGTCGCCTGGCACGACGGCGGGTCCCGATTCCCCGCCCACGCGAAGTGATTCACGGCTGGAAACAGACAGCCCTCCGCGAATTCCCTGACCACCCTCTGTGGAATGGCAGCGCCCGCAGCTGTCCATCAGCACCGGCCGAATCCGAGCTTCAAAAAATCGCTGCTGCTCGGGCGAAATGTTCGGCTCATCCGACGCAGCAACAGCCCCCTGCGTCGTTACCGGTTCGTCACCGCAGGCGGCATTCGCCACACCAGCGACTGGCAGCAGGAATGACAGCCCGTGAATCGCGAGCAGCAGGCGTCCAACTGAGCAGAATTGAAGTGGCAGCAGCATGAGCAAAATCCATGAGATCAGAGACAGCGATGTAACCAGCCGGCGTCCGCAGCAGACACGGGGACGCCTGAGGGCTGGTCGATCACCGCAAACCTTTTCATCCTCACTCGCACTCACTCGCCTTCAGGTCGTCCCGGCCGCACGCCTTCGCCACCACCACCCTGCCCTCGACGGCCACCTTCAGGGCGGCCAGCGGGGTTCCGACCGGCGGCGCCAGCCATGCGAGCCATAGCCTGCTGCAGTTCGGTCCTGTCAATTCCACCGTCCTTATTGGCGTCGACGCGTTCGAGATTCTGACGCATGCGTTCGGGAATCTCATCCCCGGTGAGCTTTCCATCTTTATCGGCATCGCGAGTTTCGAACATGCGGGTGAGCATTTCTCCGGTCATCGCTCCACCCGCCTGCCCTGGTCGCCCGGGAGCACCGGGGGGGCGACCTGCGTCCCCGGGGCCACCCTGTGCAGGCCGCAGCTCGTCGGTGCTGAGGGTGCCGTCACCATTCTTGTCCAGTTTGGCCAGAGCTTTGGCGGCGTTTTCGATTTCTGCGGGCGACAGGGATCCATCCTGATCCGCGTCCAGAGCCTGCATCAGGGGTGCCGAGCCCATGCGTTGCCGAACGCCACCACGACCGCCTTCCGGTGCGTCCTGGGCGACTGTGGGGAGTGTCAACAAGAGGAAGGCCATGCCGGAGGGAAGGCAGCGTATCACTGACATTTGAGAAGTTCCTGATCACATGGTTGGGATTGACTGAACCGATGGGGGGTACCGGGCAGGCAGACACTTGCTCGTATTTCACCCCCGACATTGTGAAATTCCGACACTGACTGCCTCGAATCCACATGACTTTTGATAATTTTCGGGCACCGGGAACGAATTGTCGGCACCGGGAGTTTGGGATTGGGGGTTTGGGTGACTGCGGGGCCCACATTTCCGGATACTGTTAAAAGGAGCGGGGGGTACTTGATGACGTCAGCCGCATTTCAGGAAGATCTGCAGCGACTGCAGCAGTTTGGCCAGACTGCGCTGGCAGATTTGTACGGAGCCAGCCAGCCGCGGCTGGAGCGGATCCTGAGATTCCGTATTGATCCGCGAATTCGCAGTCGGGTTGAGTCTGCGGATGTGCTTCAGGAGGCCTGGCTGACAGCATCGCGGCGTTTGGCCGAGTATCTGCAGCAGCCGACGATTTCACCATTTGTGTGGTTGCGACAACTTGTTTTACAGACTCTGGTGGACATGCATCGGCACGAGTTTCGGCAGCGGCGTGATGCGGGGCGGGAGCTGCATCTGGCAGCGGCCGGCCCGGTGGGCGACACCAGTTTGTCAATGGCCGAAGTGCTGCTGGCTCAACTGACATCCCCCAGCGGTCGACTGGTACGGGCGGAGGAAGTTCAGCAACTGCAGCAGGCGCTGGATGCGTTGCCGGAGCTGGACCGTGAGGTTCTGGCGCTGCGGCATTTCGAGCAGTTGAGCAATCAGCAGACAGCGGAGGTACTGCAACTGACGCCGACGGCGGCCAGTAATCGGTACGTGCGTGCCGCAGCAAGGCTGGCGGAGATTCTGCGGAGCCGGGAGTCGGAGCAGACTTGAAAGTCAGTTTAACAGGAACTCCAGAGGGTCCATCGGATGAGTACTGCAGGGGAACAGCCTGATGAACAGCGGCACCCGGTGGAGATGCTGGCGGAGGAATTTGCAGAGCGTCTGCGCGGGGGCGAGTCACCGGAGGTGGAGGATTACTGTCGGCGTCTGCCTGAGCACGCAGATCTTGTGCGTGCGGTGCTGTCCACGGTCCTTGCGACGGAGCGTGTCAGCGGGCAGCAGTCTGCGGCAGCGAACTGTACGCTGACCGACGGAGCGCTGAAGATGCCTCAGACAGCAGGTGACTTTCAACTGCTGCGGGAGATTGGCCGAGGTGGCATGGGCGTGGTGTATGAGGCCTTGCAGAAGTCGTTGAAACGGCGTGTGGCGCTGAAGGTGGTGAATCAGCTGATTGCCGGTTCAGAGAAGCAGTTGCGGCGATTTCGGCGGGAGGCAGAGTCGGCAGCGCGTCTGCATCACAGCAACATTGTCCCGGTGTACGGCTTTGGCGAGGATCAGGGGCTGCAATTCTATGCGATGCAGCTGATTGAGGGTGCGACGCTGTCCGAGGTGCTGGAGAGTCTGCGGGAACTGGGCCATTCGGCCTCGCCGACGTCGGCCTCCGTCGGCCATCGCAGCCTGCGTGCAGGCACGGCGGCCAGGCGACTGCTTAGTTCTGCGGAACAGCCCGCGTGTCGTCCTGAGTCACGGGCCGATCGTACGGCGGACCTGTCGGCAGTTGCGGCAGATTCGACTGATCCGGGACGCACAGTGGTGGCTGCTGCAGCGGATTCTGCGCACGGTGACTTTCAACTGACACAGGCCGTGCCGGCAGCGACATTTTCGGACGAACGGCTGACGGCTTCCGGGAAGCTGGCGGGGGATCGTGGGCTGCTGTTGCCTCCCGAGTATTTTCGGAACGTGGCGAGGCTGACGGCTGCTGCGGCCAATGGCCTGCATTATGCTCATGGCCAGGGCATCCTGCATCGCGATATCAAGCCGGCCAATCTGCTGCTGGATGCGGATGGAACCATCAGGATTGCGGATTTCGGTTTGGCGCGGGCGGTGGAGCCTGACGCACAAACTCAAACGGGGGATATTGTCGGGACGCTGCGATACATGGCTCCGGAGCAATTGCGGGGACAGGCGGATCCGCGGACGGATGTGTATGCTTTGGGTCTGACGCTGCAGGAGTTACTGACTCTGGAACCACCGGGAATTCCGCTGATGTCAGCGAGCGGGCAGCGGGAGGCCGTGTCGCTGCGTGCAAAGCGACCGGAGATCCCGCGGGATCTGGAAACGATTGCGCGGAAAGCCTGCAGTGCGGAACCGGAGCGGCGATACCAGACGGCCGCGGAATTTGAGGCCGACCTGCGGAGATTTCTGGAAGATCGTCCGATCATGGCGCGTCCGGCGGGGATTGCCGAGCGATTGTGGCGCTGGTCGCGCCGCAATCCTCAGCTGGCAGCGATGTCGGCAGCGACTTTGTTGCTGATGCTGTCGGTGGTGGTAATTCTGGCAGTCAGCAATCGGCGGATCCAGCGGCTGCTGACAGCGCGGGACAATCAGTACAGCCGGGCCGAGCAATCTCTGCAGCAGAAGGCGGAGGCACTGCAGGAGGCGGATCGTGAGCGGGAGCGTGCGGAAAAAAATCTGCGGCTGGCAGTGACGGCGTTCGAAGAAGTGTTTGCAAACATTGCCGCCCGCGGTCGAGCGGAAGTGCTGCTGGAGGAGATCAGTGGCGAGGAGTCGATTGAGGAGTCGGCGGCGGTGCTGAGCGCGGCCGACGTGACGCTGCTGGAAACTTTGCTGGGATTCTTTGACCGACTGGCGGCAGAGAATTCGCGGAATCTGGGACTGACGGCAGCGGAATCTCGACGTCGCGTGGGCGACATTCAGCGGCAGCTGGGACGACTGGAAGATGCGGCGAGGTCTTATCAGCAGGCGCTGGAGGTGTGTCGCGGGGCCGAGCTGTCGGGGGACACAGCACTGGTGGAGTCGGGGGACAGGGTGGGGTCGGGGGACACAGCACTGGAGTCCGCGAGCACTGCACAGGTGTCGCAGGCGCTGGTGGAGGCTCGAATTTTGCACGAGCTGCAGCAACTGGAGCTTCGGCGGGGCAATCTGCCGGCAGCTCTGCAGGCACTGCAGCAACTGCGCGTGGTGCTGGGGCCGAAGACCGCAGCCGGGAATTCCGCGGCCGGTCGTCACCTGCTGGCGGCGTCACTGAATGGACTGACGGCTTTGGCCCTGCGCCAGGGTCTGGATCCGCGAATCCGCTTTCGCGGGTTCGTGGGCGGCGTCCTCGGGGTCGCTCCGGGAGGTCCGGGCAGCATTCCCTCTGAGGCCGGTTCAGCCGGCCCGTTTGGCGGGGTAGCGGGGGCGGCGGAGGCGGCGCAGGAGCAGCGATTGCGAAGGGCGTCGGACACGAATTCCGAGGCGCTGCGAATTCTGCGGCAGCTGACCTCGGAGGACTCGCAGAATCCTGCCTGGCAGCTGGATCTGGCTCGGGCACTGAGGGACAGTGCGCGAATCGCTCAACTGCGACAGGATTGGACGGCGGCCGAATCCGCAGCGCAGGAGTCGACAGGAATCCTGGAGGCATTGCATGCGGGTCATCCTGAGACGGCCTTGTTTCAGTTTGAACTGGCCGACATGCTGAGCACGTTATCAGGGGGACGGCCGGGTGACATGCCGAAACTGCAGCGATCGCTGACCCTGAGTCGGCAACTGTCTGAGCGATTTCCTGGCATCCCCGAGTATCGCAGTCTGCTGGCAGCCACTCTGGCGCGCACAGCCGGACTGTCCGCGGTGCAGGGCCAGTTCGCACGGGCGGAAGCCGGGCTGCAGGAGTCACTCAGAATTCTGCGGGGACTGACGGCGGAGTATCCGGATTCGGTAACGTATCATGTGGCACTGGGACGCACGCAACAGCAGCTGGCCGGACTGTATCTGCGAAACAACCGACAGCAACAGGCGAGGGTCGTGCTGCAGGAAGCCTTGAGAGAGCTGGAGCACGTGGTGCAGACAGCAGAGTTGAGCGGCCGGCAGCGACCGGCACTGACGGCGCTGCTGAAGCGACTGCGTGAGATGCAGCCGGAGGAATAAGGCAGATCTGTGATCCTGCGGATCGTCTGTTTCGGAGCGATGTAGTCCACTGAAATCTTGCGTTTTCCCAATTTGCGGCTTAGCATTGTGCTTTCCGGTAACTGTCCTGACCCGCCGTGGAGAGTTCTCGAATGCTGACCATGCTGGGATCTCCACGCCGCTGCTGCGACGGCATAACTCGCAGACAGACGCTGCAGGCGGGGATGCTGGGCGGGATGAGCGGGCTGTCGGGCCTGGGGCTGTCTCAGGTATTATCGGCGGAAAGTGACGGACTGCTTCGCGACGCAAAGGCGAAGAACGTCATCTTCATCTTTCTGCTGGGTGGTGCTGCAACTCAGGACATGTACGACCTGAAACCCGGGGCTCCATCTGAGGTTCGCGGTGAATTTCAGCCGATTGCGACGACGGTCCCGGGACTTCAGGTGTGTGAGCATCTTCCGCGACTGGCGCGAATGGCTGACCGGTTCGCGTTCATCCGCTCGGTGACTCATGCGGCCGGCTGTCACAACTGTCTGCCGTGTTATACAGGTTACGATCTGATGCCTCCGGATCAGCATCCGCGCCCCACGGATGCTCCCAGTATCGGTTCCGTACTGCAGTATCTGCAGGGCCAGCCGGCGGGTTCACCACAGTATGTGTATATGCCGAACTGGCTGGGCTGGGGTCAGTCATTTCGTCGAGCGGGCCCATATGCCGGGTTTCTGGGACGTCGTTATGATGCGCTGACCACGGAATGTTCGCCGTACTATGACAAGGACTCCTTCGCACCATCTCCGGGTAATCCGCAGATCGTGCAAGGCATGCCGCTGCTGCCCAGCACAGCGCTGGAGGACGGCATGACGCTTGACCGTCTGAACACTCGCAGGACTCTGCTGGCGCAGATTGATGAGGAACGGCGGCGACTGGATGACCTCGCAGTCGCGGGTCTGGCCTCGTGGGACAAACAGCAGCAGCAGGCCTTTGACCTGCTGACTTCGTCCGCGCTTCGGCAAGCTTTTGACCTGTCGCGGGAGACTCCGCAGATTGTGCAGCGTTACGGCAATACACTGTTTGGGAATTCCACGCTGATCGCGCGGCGGCTGATTGAGGCGGGAGTGCGTTTTGTGAATGTGACGTGGGATCTGTTCTGGGGCCCGGTCAATGTCGATTACGACGCGTGGGATACTCATACGAACAACTTCCGGATCCTGAAGAACAACAAGCTGCCGGGTTTTGATCAGACGATGGAAGCCTTGATGACAGACCTGTCGGAGCGAGGATTGCTGTCCGAGACGCTGATTGTGGTGACCAGCGAAATGGGGCGGACTCCGAAGATCAACGGCAACGCCGGTCGCGATCACTGGACGAACTGTTATGGATCGCTGCTGGCTGGCGCCGGGATCCGGGGAGGTACGGTCTACGGTGCGTCTGATGCTCAGGCTGCCTGGGTGGCCGACAATCCCGTGCGTCCGGCGGACTTGCTGGCGACTGTGTATCGCTCGCTGGGGATTGATCCGGCGACCAGAGTGCCGGATCACACCGGACGCCCCGTGGAGATTGCTCAGGGCGGCCATGAGATTCGGGATGTGATGGCATAATCGACCACATGCGCGGCAGGGCAGTCGAATTCCCCTTTGGGAGTGTAAGGTATGCTGGCGATACTACTGGCTTTCACGTGCAGCGTCTGGGGAACAATTGTCGATGCAGCCCTTCTGGATGAACCAGCAGTCTCTGCTGCGGATCCGCCGAATGAACCGCCGGTGGCCGGACCGGAGCTGCTGAAGTACACGCCCGAGCAGATCGAGAAGGCGTATGAGGGCCGGCGGATTCCTGAAGCGGTTTCGATGTATCTGGTGATTGCCCGCGGAGGCCAGCTTGATGGAACGGCCGGATGGTTTCACCCGGCAGCCAGCCGATTCTCCTTTGAGTGGCTGGCCGGGCATCAGAAGGCGAATCCGCAGCAGCCGCTTACAAGAGATCACTTCATGGGTCAGGAGCGGATTTTTGAACAGCTGGACCGGGATCACGATGGCAGTCTGACGGGATTTGATCTGGACTGGTCGGACAGTAATCCGTGGGTCCGACAGTCCTACATGGTCAATCGCATTTTTCGACGCATGGAATCGGACGGAGACGGCCTGCTGACAGCCGACGAGCTGAACGCGTGGTTTGGAAAACTGAGCCGTGACGGACAGCCGATTCGGTTTGAGCAGTTTCGTGACGCGCTGGTACCTCCGGGCAGCGGATTCTCGCCAGGAGACATGCCGTCGAAGGAAGTTCTGATCAAGGGATTTCTGGCCGGCGAGATTGGATCGCTGCAGGAGGGGCCGGGGCTGAATGATTCAGCGCCCGACTTCACGGTCCGAGCAATTTCGGGCGGGGACACGGTAAAACTGTCGGACCGTATGGGAAAGCGACCGCTGGTGCTGGTCTTTGGCAATTTCACCTGCGGTCCATTCCGCTCGATGTATCCAACGGTGGAAGCGGTTTGGAATCGTCAGAAGGAGCATGCCGACTTCCTGTTTGTGTACGTGCGGGAGGCTCATCCCACGGACGGCTGGGCCATGAAGTCAAATGAAAAGGCGGGGGTGCTCGTGTCTCAGCCGCGGACGTTCGAGGAGCGGCAACTGGTTGCGGAGCAATGTGTGGCAAAGCTGAAACCCAGTATCCCGTTTTATGTGGATGACATTGCGGACACTGCGGGAAATTTGTGGAGTGCGATGCCGGCGCGTCTGTATGTGATTGACTCGCAGGGCAAGGTGGCATGGAAGAGTGGACGCGGTCCATTCGGGTTCAAGCCGGAAGAAATGGAGCAGGCTCTGCTGATGCTGCAACTGGAGGAGAGCGGTGCGAAATGAGCTGGCGGGTTCTTCTCAGCGTTCCGGGCTGCTCTGCCCCCGACAGGTGCCGGCTCAGGTGGCGTGCGGAGTGCTGCAGACTCATCAATTTCGCCGAACGCAGCCGACTCGTGGACACTGGAGCCGAATTCTCCGTTTACTAAAGGGACTCCGAATTTTGACAGCAGCGTCCGGACGGCGTCAGATCAACGCAGTGACCACGAGGTATCCGTCATCGCTGAGTTTCAGCGTTAGACACTTCCCTGCCTGTGGAGGATTTCGATGCTGCCATTTTCCAGATTGTACAGTGCAGCGACAATCAGGATTCTGCCGGTGTCTGCGAGGTCACGCAGGGTACTGCTGTCCTCATAGATCCTCTGCGCAGACTGAATGGTATTTCGACGAGCCACGTCATCGACGAACTGCTGTCTTCGCAATTCGGACCAGTGAGTCCAGCCGATCAGTTCATCAGCACTGAGATTCTGCTGTATATCTTCAATCACAACATCAAGGTGCTGACAGCCAGCATCTGAACAGCTGTGGCGTCCTTGCACAGCGAGACCTACGGCAGTTGAGACTGCCCCACAGCGGGTGTGTCCCATAACCAAAATCAACCGGGCTCCCGCCACTGCGCAGGCATATTCCAGACTACCAAGTACTTTGTTGCGAACGACATTTCCTGCAATGCGCGTACTGAACACTTCTCCAAGTCCGACGTCGAATACAATTTCAGCGGGAGCCCGTGAATCGATGCAGCCGAGGACGATGGCCAGTGGGTGCTGCCCGGCAGCAGTTTCCCCCATTTGTCGGTGCAGATCCCGCACCAGTTGCTGGCCAGCCCTAAACCTTTCGTTTCCCGCCAGCAGCACCTGCATAATCTCTTCAGGGCTCAGTCTTTGCTGCAATTCCTGAGTTGAGTACTGAGTGTACAGGATTTGATTGTCGAGCCCGGAAAACGGGCGGAAGCCAACGGTACTGACTTTTATGCCTCGTGCCGGACCGGACGCCTGCTGAAAGTCTCGCAGCATTGCGATAATGTCCGGATCGATGAAGTTTGTCGCTGTGGCATCAAATGCAAGATGTGCCCCGGACGGCGTCGAATCCAGAAGTCGCTGCAGGCTGCCACGATTCAGAAAACTGACCTGATTAGCCAGTTGTACATGAGTTATTTCTTCCCCGAATCTGTGTTCCTGAATGACCGCCACCGGACGCTGCATGTTGCTGAGAAGTATGAACGTGACGCTGATCATCAAACCGCAAGCCACACCCGTGAGCAGATCCGTAAGTACAATACTGAGCAGCGTACCGACAAATGGCGCGAACTGGTACAGGCCATCGGTGTACATACGCCTGATCAGTCCCGGATTCACCAGCTTCATTCCGGTGTGCAAAAGTATGGCAGCCAGCGCGGAGAGCGGAATCTCGTTGAGCCATTCGGGAATGAGAATCACACACGCTGCCAGCAGCACACCATGAAAGACAGTGGAAAGTCGGCTGGCGGCACCGGCATTTATGTTGACAGAAGAACGCACAATCACGGATGTGATCGGCAAGCCTCCCAGCAGACCACACAAAGTATTGCCCACGCCCTGAGCAATGAGTTCGCGGTTCGGCGGCGACACACGTCGACGTGGATCCAGCTTATCAATTGCCTCCAGATTCAGCAGAGTCTCAAGCGAAGCAACGATGCAGACTGTCAATCCAACTCCCCAGACCGCAGGATCCAGCAGTCTTGACCAGTCAGGATGCTGTAACAGCAGTCTCAATGCTCCGACACTTCCCGCCACCGGCACCTGAACAAGGTGTGTGGCTTCGATCAGCCATCCGCCACCCAGGGAATCCATTCCCACTTTGAGGGCACAGCCAAGCAGCACAGCGAGAAGAGGTGCTGGCAGCGGAATTCGCCTGCACCATGGAACCCGATCCCACGTCACCAGCAGCACTAAAGCAGCCACACCAACGACGATGGCCCCCGGATGTATCTCACCCTGGAACAGCCTCAATATTTCCGAGAATGTGTTCTCCTGATCCGGCTGAGAAAACGACATCTCGCCTTCCGGATCAGAATCATGGCCAAGCAGATGTGGTAATTGTTTAAGGATCAGAATCATTCCGATTGCCGCCAGCAGTCCCTGAATCACGCTGGTCGGAAAAAATGAGGACAGATTTCCTGCTTTCAGCATTCCGAGTGCGATCTGCAATCCCCCGGCGATGACTACTGCCAGCAGAAATGCGTCGAAACTGCCCAGCCCTCTGACCTGTGCAGCAACGATGGCTGTCAGACCTGCCGCTGGTCCGCTGACACTGGTGGATGAACCACTGAGCAACCCAACCACAACGCCGCCAATGATCCCTGATACAAGACCGGAAATCAGTGGTGTCCCGGAGGCGAGAGCGATTCCCAAACACAGTGGCAGTGCAATCAAAAAAACCACGAGGCCGGAAATCAAATTGCTGACCACATCGCTGGATTTAACCCGAGCTTCACGCACACGGGAATCCTCAGGACGCGGTGCAGGGAACTTTGTTCGCATGGTCTGATTCCGGCCGGGAGGTGAAGCGGATCAACGCGATCCTTGCCTGGACGGAGCCACCAACTGAGGGCAGGCCCAGTTTTGTGTGCAGCCGCAGGCCGGCACATGCTATCGATCATTGCTGCCTGCGAAAAGTCCTCACTGCATCCAACATCACCCATAGAGATGATTCAGGGCCTGCTTCAGTTGCGGGAACTGGAATTCGAACCCGGCTTCAGCCAGGCGTTTTGATCGCACAAAACGCCCGTACAGTGCCAGTTCGGGATCCGTCCGCAGCAGCCAGCGGGCTCCCAGTCGGACCATCCATTCAGTGGCTGGCAGTCCCACCGGCATTCCCACAACTCGCCGCAGTTCCCGCATGAATTCGGACTGCGTCACGGGGTACGGGGCAGATGCCACGTAGATGCCCTGCATGGTGGGCTCACCTGCCGCCAGCGTCATCAATCGACACAGGTCGGTTTCGTGGATCCAGCTCAGGCCCTGCCGTCCGGATCCGACTCGCCCCCCGAGGCCGCAGCGTGCCAGCGGCAGCAGCTTATTCATGGCACTGGCACCAGCACCGCGGTCGAGGCCCAGCACGAAGCTCGTCCGCAAAATGACCAGCCTCTGTGCAGGCAGCACGCTGTCACGATATGCCTCCTCCCAGGCCTTGCCGACAAATGGTGCCAGCCCATACCCTGTTGCCGAATCTTCATCACACCACGCAGTCGGAGGATCTCCGTAGATATGCGCGGTGCTCATCTGTACCCAGACCGGCGGTGGAGCCGCCACGGATCGCAGGGCAGCGCCAAGGACTCGGGTTGACTCAACGCGTGACCGCAGGATCTCATCCTGATGATCGGGTGTTTTGATGCAGTCGACGCTGCGTCCAGCCAGATTGATCAAACACGCGGTCCCCTCAAGACAAGTCGCCCATGCACCCGCCGTACGCCCGTCCCAGCAAACGTGTCGCCACGGCCCGACAGGCGGGCTGCTGCGAGCCAGGATGACCACTTCTGCCCCGAGACTGTTCAGGTGGGTGGCAATTGACAGGCCGAGGAACCCGCTGCCGCCGGCGATTACAACACGGCGATTGCAGATGGCGGCAGCGGCAGCAGATTCGTTCAGCGACAGGGAATTTGACATACGCAGGCTTCCATCAAAGTTCTCCGGTCCAACGGCACTGCGAAAACCGCTGCCCGGAGCAGGAAATTAACAATGATGGACGACCTCCCTGCCAATCAATTGTCGGTGCGTACACAGTAGATCCGAGTACCCGTCCGAATTACAAAGTTGCCATCGGCGGCAGCCACGCCATAAACGATAGGGTCGCGAGCGGATTCCCGAGACCCCTCGCGGCGCTTACGAAAGCTCTCTTCCATGGATTTCATCTCAGCACCGTCAATAGATTTGTCGCCATTCAAATCCACGCGCGGAAGCATTTCCCGAAACTCGGCCGGCAGCTCCTGTTCGCTGATCAGCCCATCCGCGTTTGCATCGGCCTTCATCAGCATGGCCAGCATCCCGGTTGCAGGACCACCGCGACGACCTTCCGCGGGAGCTTTCGCAGGATCCGACGGAGCATCCGCCACTCCCCCGGTCCGCCCATTCTCCGTGGCTGCCGGCGGGCCATAGGCACTTCCCTCGCCCTCACGATACGATTCCGGCTTAGGCGGATTCACGGGATCCCACAGCAAATTCACACTGACCCTTTCAAAACTCGCTCCACCCTTAACGACGTGGGTACTGCCATCCTTTCCAAAAAACCACGTATAGGGTCCGGCAACGACCGGAGTCGCCCAGCATGTTGTTCCCAGTCGTTCCATATACTCCAGCCGACCAGTATCCGTCTGCAGACACGACAACACACCGACGTTGTTCAGATAGTACACGTGCGAGCCATTGACAACCGGGCTGGCATAATCACAGAAAGACTTCGAAGCACGCCAGAGCACAGCAGGAGCCTGCCCGGGGTTCCCACCGAGAGACAGGCACAGATTTGACTGAGCAGCATCCTGAGTCGAGCCGAATTCCGGCACTCGAGCCCCAACAAACAGTCGACTGTCAACAGCTGCAGGTGACGGAACTGAATTGCCGGCGAGGCCACCGACGGTCCACAACCGCGTTCCGTCCAGCGGGCTCCACGCGATCACCGAACCTGCAGAGCTGACGATCACCTGCTGTTCGCCATTAATCTCTGCCACAATCGGAGATGTCC
>VFQT010003506.1_pt1 | contig 14199 bp, 11 predicted proteins | sample 3512381 | NCBI WGS metagenome assembly VFQT01 (sample SAMN10412376, study PRJNA504923) | tailings metagenome | isolation source: Relicate 2 Philex TSF3 active mining site | place: Philippines: Tuba, Benguet | collected 2017-08-29 | reverse complement strand
TCCGACCCCTATGGCCATGATGAAAACGCCAATGGTGAGGGTCAGGGCAGGCGAAAATCGTTTGTCAGCCCAGCGCATTACCGGGTACTGCAGGGCAATGCTCATGATGGAATTGATGCCATAGATCCAGCTGACAGCATTGTTGTCGTGCGCAATCGTAGTGGCTTTGAGGGGGATGGCCAGGGTGATTTGCGTCCACAAAAACCAATATCCGAGCAAGAGCGCATTGTAGGTCATGAAGCGGCGATCACGCAGTGCCAGCCCAATGCCATAGGTCAGGTGCTCTTGATTGGTGGCGACGGCCACGTTTGGCAAGAGGATGAGCGTGACTACCCACGCCACTAAGTAACACGATGCTGCTGATACGGCTACCACACCGAAGTCGTAATCGAGCAGCCAGGTGCCAATGAGGGGCCCGATGGCCATGCCCAAGTTGCGCACAATCCCCAGAATCGAAAAGTAGCGGGCCCGGTCTTGTTGGGTAGTCAGTGCAGCAATGGTGGCCGAGCTGGGCGAATCAAACAAGGCCCCACCCAAGGCAGCCAAAATGGCACTCATCAACAAGAGTGGGAATGATGTGGCCCAGGCCATGGCGGCAAAGCCGAGGAAGCGCACTACGAGACCGCACAAAATCAGCAGACGTGCGCCCAAGCGATCGGCGAGCATGCCACCGACGACGGTGAAACCCTGCTGGAAGAGCTGACGCACGCCGAGGACTATACCGATGGCCGCCGTGGTCCAACCGAGTTGTTCGACATAGTGAATCGAAATCAACGGGACCACCATGAAGAAGCCGCCCCACATCATGAACGAGTTGACGATCATGACCAACATGCCATTACGACGCTGAGACTGTGTCAAATCAAGTGCTTGAATCATCGGTCTGCTCCTTTGGCAGATAGGGTCCCTCGCAGATGAGGGCAGTGTGGACGTCGGCAACACGAGTCAATACCACCACAAGCGGACGACCATGTGGCCGCGATAAGCGGCGCGCGAGTTGATCGCTGTCGACTGGTGAGCCTCTTTTTTTGACGGTGATGGCTCCAGCATCAAAGCTCGCCAGGGCGGCCTGAATGCCACGTTCGGAGAAGGGCAGAGCTGTCAATATGCGCCAACATCGGGCTAGTGGCGTGGCAATGACTTGGGTGTGTGTCAGATAGGCAATGTGTGTATCGAGCATACTGGCACCGATTGATTGGGCCAGGTGTTTGACCAACCCAGCTCGGATGACTGCACTATCGGGCTCGTACAAGTACTCGGCGGGGGCTGTTACTGCTACCTGAGTACTTGGTTGTTGGTCGGTGATGGTATGTGTGTTGTGGTCACTCAGCACGGTGGCGCGCCGGCGCCAGGGCACCGCATGATTGAACCACAGCACGGTTTCACGCATATCACCAGCGTATGACACGCATTCGACGGCATAGGGATGTGCAAAGGGCAGATCAGCGTAGTCGATGCCAGGGGCACATTTGATGGCAACGGTGCGTTGTGTGCTCATCCAATGTGTGGCAGTAGTGAGTGGCGGTTGATAGGCACCGTGGTGCATGATGCGCCGTCCGTTTTGCCGTCGCCCCGGATCAAAAAACACGGCATCGACGTCGGCGGCGAGGGCATGTGTGGTGACATCGCCGACCTGCACCTGCGCGCGAGCGGTGAGCCCACGCTGACGGAGGTTGGCCTGTGCAAGGGCGATGCGGCCCGCATCGAGATCAATACCGGTGGTGCGGGTGTGTGCGCCAAAGGCCAGCAAATCACCACCGCACCCACAACACATGTCGACGATGTGGGTGGCATCAGCGAGTTGTTGGGCACGGTGTTGGGCTACACGTTCGTGGCTGGCCTGCTCGAGCCCCGTTTGGGTGAACCACAGCTGGTGCCCATCGTGGAACTTGGTGAGGGCCTTGTGGCGCACGCTGACAAGCTCAAATACGGCTGCTGCTCGCTCGAGGGTCGTATGCGCCCGTAGCCGCGTCATGCTGGTGAGATGCTGCTGTGGGTCTACCAAGTGCATGAGCTCTTGGGCCTGGGTTGTGTGTAACCAGTCTACCGTGTCAGGATTCATGGGTGTTTGGTGTCGTTTTCTTGAATAGTGTGCGCCAGCTGCCGCCAGCAATCAAAATACCGGCAATGATGATGCTGAGACCGAGTATCGAATTGGTCGAAATCGGCTCTTGCAAGAAGATGAAGCCGTAGACCACCCCAAATGGCGCCACCAGATATGACACCATCGACACTTTGGTGGCACCAATGGTGTCGATGAGGCGATAGTAGAGGATATACGCGATGGCCGTGCAGAATACTGCCAAGATAATCATGGCGGTGATGACGCGTGTCGATGGCACGACTGTGGGCATGCCATCCCAGATAAGGGCAATCGGCACCAATAGCGAGGCACTGGTAATCATCTGGCCAGTCGAGGGTATGATGGGTTTCATGCCAGCAAATACGCGGCGGCTATAGAGTGCCGAAATGGCATAACACAGGGCTGCACCGAGCACACACAGCTCGCCCCAAATGTTGCCTTCGGTAGCACCGACGATGCCGATGGCCACCATGACCCCCACAAAGCCGATACCGAGGCCGATAATGCGCTCATTGTTGATGCGTTCTTCGGATTGCGAAAAGACATTGATGAGAGCCGTAAACAATGGTGTGGTTGCCCCGAGAATGGCGGTCGTGCTACTGGGGATGAGGCGTTGGCCCCACGAGATGAGCAAAAACGGAATGACCAAGCCGAACATGCCCACCGAATAAAAGTTAATCCACGATTGGCGGTCGCGTGGGAGCGAATCACCGCCGATGCGCAGGACCCCCCACAAAATGACGGCGGTAATGACAATGCGTACGGCGACAAGTGTAGCCGGGGTAATCTCGGCGACGGCAATTTTGATGAGCATGAAGGCGGCGCCCCATATTGCTCCCAACAAAAACAACATCCCAGTTTGACGCGCGGTCATGGTGTATCCTTTGTGATTATGGGGTCCCGTGCAGGTGCAATGGCACCATCATACCACGTCTACTTTTGCTGCCAACAGAGGCTGGGGAAGTATGCGATAATGCACAGCACGTGCTCTTTTCGATGAACCAAAGGAATCACCGTGGATTCGTATCGATCAATCCCAGCAGCGGCGTGGCGTGTCTTGTTGCACAACGTGTTGTTTGGTCTGGGTGTGAGTTTTTTTGATGTGTTGTTTAGTTTTTATCTGGTGAGCATGGACTTCGGTGTCGAATCTGCCGGGCTGTTATCGACCACGGTGCGTATTGCAGGCCTGGTATTTGGGATCCCAGCTGGCATGCTGATTGACCGGATTGGTTCCCAAAAAGCCTTGGTGTATGGTGTTATTGGTTATGCCGTAGCCATGATTATATTGCTCTTGATGCCCAATTTGTGGCTGCTCATTGCCAGCCAGTTCGTGGCCGGCTGTTTGTTTGCCATCGGCATGTCGGCATTGATGCCGTTGTTGACGCAGACCACACCACCAGCCCAACGCACCACAGTGTTTGGGCTCAACGAAGCCTCGATGAGCATCGGCCTGGTGGGGAGCATCTTGGCTGGCTGGTTCCCCAGCTGGTTGGCACCGTGGCTCGGTGTCAGTGCCCAAGACGCCAGCGCTTATCGTGGCGCATTATTCATCGGATGTGTGCTGATGATTATCGCCGTCATCCCCGTTACCAAAGGATTGCATTTGGCACAGCGGGTGCGTGGTGGCGATGTACCCATAGACCCCACCCATGTTGCCGAAGAGACATATGCACCGATTAAACCCACCCGCAAAATTGTAGGGTATGCGGTCGCGAGTATTTTTGTGGGGTTGGGGGCAGGCACATTTTTGCCATTCCAGTCGCTCTACTTCCGCATGCAACACGGCATGCCCGATCAGCAAATCGGCTTTGTGGTGGCTGGGGCAACCATCCTGATGGGGGTAGGTGCCATGGTGGCCGGGCGTTGGTTGGGCCAGCGCAATTTGCGTTTTTGGGCCGGGGCCTTGCGGCTCATTACGGCGCCAGTTTTTGCGTGTCTGATGGCACCCGTGCTGCCACTCGCCATTGTGGGCGCGTTTGGGCGTGCGTTTTTCATGGGTGGCAGTTTTACGCTCAATGATGTGTTGGTCATGGGCCTGGTGCATCCACAGCAACGTGGTCGTATGGCGAGTATTATGACGATGTTCTGGTCAATGGGGTGGGCGATTGCGTCGACGGCGAGCGGTTTTTTGCAGGAATCTGTGGGATTTGCTCCACTCATTGCCATGAGTGCCGTGGCCTACGTCTTTTCGGGGTTGTCGATTTGGTGGCTAGAACGTGATTAGGCGAGGTGCCGTGTGATTGCTTCGTATCGATTGATTCCACGTGCAGTGTGGCGCGTGTTGTTGCATAGTATGTTGATTGGGCTCGCCATGAGCTTTTTCGACGTGTTGTTCAACTTTTTCTTGGTGAGTATGGGCTATGCCGCCGATACCGTCGGTGTGCTGTCGACCGTCGCCCGCATCGCCGGGCTGGTGTTTGGCATCCCGGCTGGCATGCTGATTGATCGCATCGGGGCGCGGCGGGCCTTGATGGGGGCCGTGCTGTTGTATGTGGGCGGGTTGATTTGGGTGGTCTTTGCGCCGAGTCAGCTGTGGTTAATTGTGAGTCAGTTTGTGGTGGGCTGTGCCTTTGCATTGCTCTTTTCGGCCTTATTCCCACTGTTGACACTCGCGACGCCACATACGTTGCAACCCACCGTGTTTGGTCTCAACGAAGCCGCGCTCAACATGATTGGCTTGGTGGGCAGCCTGGTGGCTGGCTGGTTGCCGAGTGTGGTGGCACCGTGGCTTGAGGCCGATGCCCAGAGCACGGTGGCCTATCGCACCGTGTTGTTGGTGGGTGTGGCCATCTTACTCACGTCGGTGCTGCCGCTGTTTGGCGACATCCCCAAGGCCCCCGATACGGATGCCGATGGCGTCTTGTTGGTGACCGATGCCCCGCGGCGTAGCACCTGGCAGATTGTGAAGTATGGAGTGTCCGGGTTTTTGATTGGGGTGGGTAGTGGCACGTTTTTCCCCTTCCAAAGCCTCTTTTTTCGCTTTCAATTTGATTTGCCCGATAGCGCAGTAGGCACGATTTTGGCGTTTAGTGGCGTGGCACTGGGCGTAGGTGCGGTCAGCATCGGCCATCGCATTGGTCAGCGTAGTCTGCGGACCTGGTCGAGCGTGTTGCGCGTGTTGGCGGCTCCGGCGTTGCTCTTGATGCTGGCACCTTGGTTGTGGCTGGCGTTGATCGGCTACTATGTGCGCGCCTTTTTGATTGGCGGCAGTATTGCGCTCAGTGATGTGCTGGCCATGCGCCTCGTCAATCCCCAACAGCGAGGTTTTGCTTCGAGTATCTGGAATATGACCTGGGCCGCTGGTTGGGCCATCACCTCAACACTCAGTGGCCTGATCCAAACCGAATATGGCTTTACGCCGCTCCTCATCGTGGGGGCCTTTGGTTATGTGGGGTCGGGGTTGGCGATTTGGTTCCTGATGCGTGAGGATGCGCCGGTGCGTGACCCAGTTGTTGGTGCGCCGCAGTAGTCACGGGCGGTGCGTGATCTGGAGTGGGCGGCATGGTACTGTCCACTCTCTGTATCAATAGAATGTCCAAAATCACGAAAGATTTCCGCATTTTTATGAAAAAAAATATGCAAATAGCGCATAAATTCCCCGTGTTTTTATTATAAAAACCACATCAAATTTGATGGTAAATGTCGAACTGGTGTCTACGAATTCCTCAATCAGCATCTGTGCCATAGCAATCTTGTACTACACTAAGGGGACAGCGCAAATACAACGGAATCAAGAGGCACAGAGTGGCGATAACAGGACTCAGCAGTGAAGACGTCCGCGAGCGATTAGCCCGTGGGGCATATAACCGTCAGTCGCATGGGAGTAGTCGTAGTTATTGGGACATCATCCGTGCCAACATGTTTAATTTGTTCAACAACATTTTGTTTGCAATTGGGATTGCGTTGATTGTGCTCGGGCAGTACAACGATGCGCTAACCAGTGTGGGGCAGGGCCTCGTCAATGCCATCATTGGTACGGTGCAAGAAATCCGAGCCAAACGCAAACTTGACCAGATTGCCCTGTTGAGCCGTACCAAGGTGCAGGTGATTCGTGATGGGCAACCACAGCAGATTGATCCGTCCCAATTGGTGATGGATGATGTGATGCAGATCCGGCAGGGTGACCAGGTCGTCGTCGACGGGCGTGTGCTGGCCGATGGCCAACTCGAGATGGACGAATCGTTGTTGACGGGTGAATCTGATGTGATTGTGAAACGCCCAGGCGACGTGCTGTTGTCAGGGAGTTTTTGTGTGAGCGGTGCGGCACAGGTGGTCGTCGAACGGCTGGGTGATGACAGTTATGCCAGTCAATTGACCAACACGGTGCGTACCTTCCAGACGGTGCGCACACCGCTCCAGCAGCAGATTTCGTTGGTGGTGCGCCTGGTAACGCTGGTGGTCATGCTGATGAGTGGCGCCATTTTGGTGCAGACGGTCATCGAGCAATTCCCACTCATCCGGATTGTGCAGATCTCGGCAGTGTTGAGCGGCCAAGTGCCGTACGGGTTGTTCTTTTTGGTGGCATTGGCGTATGCTACCGGGGCTGCCACCATCGCCAAGCGTGGGGCACTGGTGCAGCAGACCAATGCGGTCGAGTCGTTGAGCAACATCGACGTGCTGTGCATGGACAAGACGGGCACGCTCACCGCCAACCGCCTACAACTGCAGGATGTGTGGGTGGCTGACACCGACAGCGATCATCCGGTACGCACTTGGTTGGGCGTGTTTGCGCGTAGTGCTCAGACCAGCAATGCCACCAGTGAGGCCATTGCCGAGGCCTGTGCGGCGACTGCATTGCAACCCACGGCCGATGTGCCGTTTACCTCGGGGCGCAAATGGAGCGCGCTGGCTTTTGCCGATGCTGAGATGCCGGGAATTTGGGTGCTGGGGGCGCTGGAAATGGTGGCACCGTTTTTGGCAGACGAGGCAACGCATCCACAGTCTGCGTTGATGGTGCAGGCCCAACACTGGGCCAATCAGGGCTTGCGGGTGCTGGTGTTCGCCCGGCATGCTGACGTGCATGCGGCACTGACCGTGGATTTGCCAGAGTTGACGCCCGTGGCACTCGTGGCCATCAGCGATGAATTGCGCCCGCAAGCCGCCGAGACACTGGCGGCGTTTGTCAAGCAGGGTATTCGCCTCAAGATTATTTCGGGTGATCACCCGCAGACGGTGGCCGCCCTCGCCAAGCAGGCTGGACTTGATGCCTCGTTGCGGGCGGTATCGGGCCTCGAGTTGGATCGTTTGTCCGATCATGAATTCGCCGAGGTCGTCGATCAGAGCACGGTATTTGGGCGCATTACGCCACAGCAAAAAGAGCGTATTGTTGCCGAACTCATGCGCCAAGGGCACTATGTGGCTATGATGGGTGACGGTGTCAATGATGCCTTGTCGCTCAAGAAGGCGAAATTGGGGATTGCCATGGAAAGCGGGAGCAATGTGACGCGGAATGTGGCCGACATGATTTTGCTCGGTGATTCCTACGCGGCCTTGGTGCCGGCGTTCCATGAAGGCAAAAAAATCATCAACGGACTGGCGACCTCGCTGTACCTGTTTTTGTCACGCGTAGCGACGTCGATTTTGATTATTGTGATGATTAGCATGATTGGTCTGGGCTTCCCCTATGAGCCAGCCCAGGTGGCGTTGACACTGTTTACGGTGGGTATCCCGACGTTGATGTTGACCATTTGGGCTCGAGCGGATACCCCGCACCACGATTTACTCAAACGCTTGTTGCGTTTCGTGTTGCCGGTGGCGGTTGTCACTGCCGTCTTTGGTGTCGGCGTGTATACCTATTTCTTCACTTTGGTGCAGTCGGGTGTGCAGAGTGCGGCGGTGCCGGCACAGGCCATTGCGCGTTGGGAAGAATTCACGGGGCTCACCTATGCCAGCGATGCCCAATTTACGACGGCGGCGGCCACCATCGTGGCTCAGACAGCGTTGTCGAGCTTTGTGACGTTGGCTGCCTTCGGCTTGATTGTGTTCCTCGAGCCGCCGACGCAGTTTTTCGCCGGCTGGAATCCGGTTAGCCCCGACAAACGTCCAGCGTGGTTGGCGTTGGGCTTGGCAGTGCTGTATTTCGTGGTGTTGTACACTCCGGCCACAGCCAACTACTTTGGGCTGGTGACCCCAGGCGGCCCCGAACTCAGGTTGTTTTTGACCACCATCCCAGCCTGGTTTTTCGTGTTGCGCACCATTTGGCGGCAACGCTGGGTCGACCAGTTGTTGTCGCTGGGTGATGACGAGACCGACGCACGTCCGAAAAATACGTAGAATGAAGACAACAATCCTTGAGCAGGTGAAAGGGAAAATCCGATGACAGAGCTGTTGTACCATACTGACGCATATCTGCGTGAATGTACTGCCACCGTCGTGGCCCATGCGAGTGGCGGCGATGGGGTCATCCTCGACCGCACCGTGTTGTATGCCACCAGTGGTGGCCAACCCCATGACACGGGGACACTGCACGCCGACGGCACCACCTGGCAGGTGACTGCTGTCAAACGTGGCGACGAAGGGGTGGTGCACACGCTGAGTGGCTCACCATTGCCGGCAGTGGGCAGTACCGTGCAGTGCATGGTGGATTGGGATCGTCGCTACAAACTGATGCGCACACATACGGCTTTGCATCTGCTATGTGGTGTGGTGTTCCGTGATTATGGTGCGCTCGTGACGGGTGGCAACATGGATGTTGATGAGGGTCGCCTCGATTTTGAAATCAGCGATTTCAGCAACGAACTCGCACAGAGTATCGTGGATGCGGTCAATGTCGAAGTGGCGGCCAATCGCCCCATTGAAGTGTCCATTTTGCCCCGTGAAGAGGCCTTCCAGATCCCCGACCTCATCCGCACCAAAATCAACCTACTGCCCGAGGGTATCTCACACGTGCGCACCGTCAACATTGTTGGCCTGGATTTACAAGCCGACGGCGGGACTCATGTCGCCCACACGGGTGAAGTGGGCACGGTGGTGTTGCTGAAAACACGTAGCAAGGGTGCGACCAACAAACGCATTGTGATTGGACTGTCAGTATGAGCGACGCATCCATCAACCAGTCAATTCAGCAACAATTTGGAGCAGTAGCGTCCAATTACACCACTAGTGTGGTGCATGCCAGTGGCGCCGATTTGCAGGGACTGATTGCCCGGACCAGCGAGCTGGTGCACGCCCAGACGCGGGTCATCGACGTGGGGTGTGGGGCTGGGCATGTGACGGTGGCCATTGCACCACTGGTGCATGAGGTCGTCGCTGTGGATTTGACCGAGGCCATGTTGGCCCAAACGGCCCAACAGGCTGCCAGCAAGGGGCTGACCAATGTGCGCATCGAACGTGCTGACGTGGCCGCCCTGCCGTTTGCTGATGCGTCGTTCGACGTGGCAGTGTCACGCTATGCGGCGCACCACTTCGGCGATCCACAGGCGGCCATGCACGAGGTGGCACGGGTGCTCAAGCCGGGTGGCCGCTGGCTGTTGGTCGACGTGGTATCACCGCCGCAGCCCATGGCCGATACGTTGCTCAATACCATTGAAATCCTGCGTGACCCGTCGCATGTGCGCGACCACAGTGTCGAGCAGTGGTTGGCCATGTGTAATCGCGCTGGATTGCCCGCCGTGCATCATCAGACATGGTCGATCCGCCTCGAGTTTACCTCGTGGGTGACGCGCATGGCCACGCCGGCGTACGAGGTCGAGCAGCTACAGCGGTTGTTACGCCAAGCCCCAGCCCACGTGAAGGACATCCTTGGTGTAGAGGCAGATGGCAGCTTTCATATCATGGTCGCATTGATCGAAGGAAGCAAAGCATGACGCGCTGGCAGACCATTCGTATGGCTTTCGTTGATACCATTATTGTGTGGCCGGGGGTGGCCCCGTTTGGCATGGTCTATGCCGTGAGCGCGCTGGCTGCTGGTTTATCGTTGAGCGAAACCATCGGGATGTCACTGATTGTGTTCGCCGGCGCATCACAGTTCACGGCCGTGGGATTGTTTGGCAGTGGCGCGCACCCGCTGAGTATTATCGCTACAACGGCCATCATCAATGCGCGCCACCTGTTGCTGGCAGCGTCTACGGCCTCGTACATACGACGCTCGCCGGCCTGGTTGCGCGCCTTGGTGGCCTTCCAACTCACCGACGAGACCTATGCTGTGGGGATTCAGCGTTTTGCCAAACACGGCGGCGATGCCTGGTATCAGCTCGGATCAAATCTGAGCCTGTATGTGGTGTGGTTTGCCAGCACGGTGGTGGGGGCGCTACTGGGGGCACTCATCCCCAATCCTGGGGCACTTGGTCTTGATCTCATCTTCCCGCTCACGTTTATTGCCTTCACGATGCCCATGTTGCGTGACCACACCAATCGCATCGTGATTGTGGTGGCTGGTGTGATTTCGGTTATCAGCGCGTTGTTGCTCCCTGGCAGTTGGTATGTCTTGACGACGGGGATTGGGGCCAGTGCCGTAGGGGCCTGGTTGGCGTCTCGATCATCCCGTCAGCATAGCGAAACAGAGGTTTCTGATGCGCATTCCTGATTTTGCACTCGAGCGCTATTTTGCGCGTTATGAATTCAGCACCCCCTACATCCTCTGTAGCTCGGATGTGCAGGGCATGGCCATGCAGGATGTATTGGCGCTCGCCGATGACGAGACGTTGGCGCTCTGGCACCGGCTCGAATTGGGCTATACCGAAACAGCCGGATTACCCGCACTCCGCGATGCAATTGCCACCTTGTATGCCGGCATTCATGCCGATGAGGTGGTGACTTTTTCAGGTGCCGAAGAGGCCGTATTCGTGGCCGCCAATGTGCTACTAGGGCCAGACGATCATTTTGTGACGACCTGGCCGGGCTATCAGTCGCTCTACGAAGTCGGTCGGGCTTGTGGTGCCGATGTCACACTGGTCGAACTGCATCCCGAGCAGCAGTGGCAGCTCGATGTGGCGGCCATCAAACAAGCAGTGCGCCCCAATACCAAAATGATTGTCGTCAATGTGCCGCATAATCCGACCGGTGGTATGATGCCTGCCGCTGATTGGCACGAGTTGGTGGCATTCGCCGATGCCGCTGGTATTGTGCTGTTTGCAGACGAAGTCTACCGCATGCTCGAGTACAATCCCCAAGACCGGCTGCCGGCTGCCTGCGAGTTGTCGGCGTCAGCACTGAGCATGGGGGTGATGTCCAAGGCCTTCGGCCTGGCCGGGCTACGCATTGGTTGGTTGGTGGTGCGCAATGCCGTCTTGCGTCAGCGTTTGTTGGCGTACAAAGACTACACCACGATTTGCAATTCGGCACCGTCAGAAATCTTGGCGTTGATTGCGTTGCGGGCTGCCACTCGGGTGCTGGTGCGCAGTCGCCAAATCGTGTTGCGCAATGTGCAACTCTTCCACGAGGCCTGTCGCGCACACGCCGATGTCTTGTCAATGGTGCCGCCACGCGCTGGCAGTGTGGCCTTTGCCCGCTTGGAATTAGGGCGTCCCATCGCCGAAGTGGCTACCGAGCTCGCTCATCATCATGGGGTGATGATCTTGCCGGCAGAAGTATACGGGTATCCGGGCAACTATTTCCGGGTGGGTTTCGGCAAAGAAAACTTTTCTGAGGGATTGGCCCGTTTTGTGGCGTACATTGCAGAGCAAAAGCGGAGTAGATGATGTCGATTTGGATGACGTATCTCGGTATGTTTGCAGTGACTTATGCCGCTCGGGCGATCCCACTGCTCCTGATGCGCAACGATCCACCACAGTGGGTGGCGCAATGGCTCAAATATGTGCCGCCTGCCGTCTTCACGGCCCTGATTGTGCCGGCCGTGCTGACCGCCAATGTCGATGGAGTGCGCAGCATCGCTGTTGGCCCGGCAGTGGCGGCAGCCTTCATCGGCGCTGTAGTGGCTTGGCGCACCGAAAACGCCATCTTGACGGTGGTATGTGGCATGGGGTCATTCTGGCTGATTCGTGCCGTGTTGTAGTACAAGGAGGGCCTAATGGAGCTTCGCACCATCACCGTAGGAGCCCGCGAAGGGGATTGGCAGCGTGCAGCACAGGCCGCACAAGATCTGCGTACTGTATGCGCTGAGGCGGGCATTGTCGTGCAGACGTTGCGCGCTGCCCCCACGGTCAGTGGTTTTAATAGTTGTGCTGATGTGGTGAGTGTGGCACGTGCCATCGAAGAGCGTGCGCTTGATTTGGGTTTTGACTACGCCACACTGGGTGTCGTACCACGCGATCGCCTGCCTCAACTTCCGGATGCCATGGCGGCTACCCAGGCCGTGTTTGCTAGTGTGAATATTACTCACAACGGAGCAGTCGATGATTCGGCTGTGGCGCAGATGGCCGAGATGACGCATCAGTTGGCACGCGATGTGCCGGGTGGTGTGGGCAATCTGCGTGTGGCGGCTTTGGCCATGGTGCCAGCGGGTAGCCCCTTCTTCCCGGCTGCCTGGCACGATGGCGGTGCTCCGTGGTTGGCGATTGGCCCCGAGGCCGCTGCACTGGCGTGGCAAGCTACCCAGCCGCTGGCCGATGTGCCCCACGATGCCCCACAACGCCCTGCATTGGTAGCTATTGCGCTGCAACGTTTGGCTCAGATGATTACCGACTACGATCAGCGCTTGCGCCAGCTCGCAGAACCGATCTGCCAGCGATATGGCATCACGTATGCCGGCTGTGACTGGTCGCTCGCCCCCCACCCATTGCCCGACCGCAGTATTGCGGCGGCTGTCGAACATCTGACCGGCGTGCCCTTCGGTCATTGGGGCACACTCGCCGGTGTGCGTGCTTTGACGGCCACCATCCGTCAGTGTGCGGTCACCCAACTCGGGTTTTCAGGAGTGATGCTGCCCGTGGTCGAAGACTCGCGCTTGGCGCAACGGGCCCTGCAACACTGTTATACACTGCGTGATTTGCTGGCGTTTAGTGCAGTGTGCGGTACTGGTCTTGACACCATTCCCCTGGCAGGTGATGTTGATGTAGCAGTGCTTGCCGGCATTTATCGCGAAGTGGCCACACTCGCAACAACGCTCCACAAGCCATTGACGGCCCGTCTGATGCCGCTGGCCGGCCATCAGATCGGCGACACGACGCGCTTTGCTGAGTTGTTGCCGCCTCCGCTCGCACAGTTCTTCTGCGAGGCGCGCGTATTGGCATAGCCTACGTGTTTTGTGCGATGAAGGGGTGTTGGTCGTGCACTGTCGGCAACGTAAACATGAACGTGGTGCCTGACCCCACCGTGCTAGTGACCCAAATGCGCCCGCCGTGCCCCTCGATGAGGTGGCGTGCAATCGCCAGACCAAGCCCACTGCCCGATCCGCGGGTGCGGGCTTGGTCGACTTTGTAGAATCGCTCGAAGATGCGCGGTAGATGCTCGGCAGGGATGCCCACACCCGTGTCGGTGACACGGAACAACACCCATTCGCCGGCCGCATGATTGGCAGGGATGTGTGCGTGTTGCTCATGGTCGTCGGGCACCTGTATCACACTCGCCGCAATGACGATGTTGCCGTGATCGGGTGTGAATTTCACCGCGTTGTGCAGCAAATTGAGGAGCACCTGATCGACACGTGGTGCATCACTGAGCACCTGCGGGAGCGATTGTGATGCATCATAACTCACCGTGATTGCGTGCTCGGCCGCCGTAGGACTAATCCGTTCGATGACGCGTTCAATGTGCGTATACGGGTCGTGTGGAGCCAGTTGCAGCGCAATACGCCCGGCTTCGATTTGTGAAAGATCATGCAGATCGTTGACTAAATGGTTGAGCGTGTCGACTTCGTCGCTGATGCGCAATGCCATGCGCTCAGCAATGGCAGCAGGCGGGTGCGTGGCAATGGTTTCGCTCAGCAACTTGAGAGCGGCTAGTGGTGTGCGCAGTTCGTGCGAGACGCTGGCAATCATGTCGCGCCGAGCACGTTCGAGCTGGCTAAGCTGGGTGACGTCACGAATGAGCACCAAAATGACCGGCGTCGCCACACCTGTACCGATAGTCTGGGCACTGAGTTTGAGCGTCCGGGCCGGATTGCGGCGCGGCAACAGCATTTCGTCGCGTTCACCGCGCCGACTGCTCTGGTGGATGAAGTCATCGAGCTGATGGTCGCGTACCACGCGCATGATGGTCTGACCATGGCTGGTCATTGT
>VFQT010003505.1_pt1 | contig 14200 bp, 13 predicted proteins | sample 3512381 | NCBI WGS metagenome assembly VFQT01 (sample SAMN10412376, study PRJNA504923) | tailings metagenome | isolation source: Relicate 2 Philex TSF3 active mining site | place: Philippines: Tuba, Benguet | collected 2017-08-29 | reverse complement strand
GTGGAGCCCCGAAGCCGACTACCCCGAGGTCGAGGTCTTGATGGCCAACTCGGTCTTGTCGAACGGTGCCCGCTACTACGTCGACCATGCCCACCCCGAGATGTCGACCCCCGAATGTTCCTCGCCGCTGCAGGTGGTGGTCTACGACGTGGCGGGTGAAGAGATCGTGCGTGAGTCGATGCGACGGGGGAACGTCCGTCTCGACGGCGTCGGCGAACTGGTTGCGTACAAGAACAATTCCGACGGCAAGGGAAACAGCTACGGCTGTCACGAGAACTACCTCGTGCCGCGCTCGCTCCCGTTCGGGCGCCTGTCGTCCGCCATGACTGCACACTTCGTGACGAGACAGCTCTTCTGCGGTTCCGGCAAGGTCGGGGTGGAGTGTCCGAGAGAGGGCGAATCGCGGCCACTGTTCCAGATATCGCAGAGAGCCGACTTCTTCGAGGAGGCGATCGGACTCGAAACCACCGTGCGGCGACCGATCATCAACACACGGGACGAACCGCATGCCGACCCGGAGAAGTACCGGCGCCTCCATGTCATCGCGGGTGATGCCAACATGTCGCAAGTGGCCACGTACCTGAAGGTCGGCACCACGGCTCTCGTCATTGCGGCACTGGAAGACGATGCGCTCGAGTGGCCCGAGCTCGTCGACCCGGTGCGCGACATCAGGACCGTGAGTCACGACCCCGATCTGCGCGCAACCGTCGAGACCTCGTCCGGCGAGCGCGCCACTGCACTCGAGATCCAGTACCGACTCCTCGAGTCCGTCAGTAACTGGTTCGACTCCGGGGTTGCAGATCCGATCGGAGGTTGTGCGCCCGATGTGCTCTCACGATGGGAGCAGGTGCTCGAGTGGCTCGGTCGAGCCGACATGGAGGCCGCAAAATGGGTCGACTGGGTCGCCAAGCGTCGCCTCGTGGAGGGTGTCGCATCACGCAACGGTCTGCCGTCCGACCATCCGAGGTTGCGCGCCGTCGACCTGCAGTACCACGACATGAGGCCCGAACGGTGCCTGGCGACCCGTGCGGGGCTCACGCGGCTGGTGTCCGACGCCGAGATTCGGTCGGCGATGGTGGATCCGCCCGCAACGACCCGAGCATTCTTCCGGGGAGAATGCATCAAGAGATGGCCGTCGTCGGTGGTGTCGGCGAACTGGGACGGAATCGTCTTCGACATCGGAGGTCCTGCGTACCAACGGGTGCCGATGACCGAACCGTTGAAGGGGACCCGCGAGATGGTGGGGGACGTTCTCGACGCGTCGACGACGGTCGAGTCCTTGCTCGATGCTCTCGGGGCCGGCGCAGTCGAGGAGATCGTCGACGAGCCCGGCTGGTGAGCGAGCGTTTCGCATGCCGTCGGCGTCGGTACGGTAGGGGCATGGCAGAGCGGATCCAGCGTCAGTCGGACTCGAGGAGCAGGACGGAGTCCGCGGCGGAGACTGCTCCTGTGGCTCCGGACGGCCAGCGCCTCAGGGACGACATCGACGACCTCCTCGACGAGATCGACGACGTTCTCGAGACGAACGCCGAGGAATTCGTGAAGAACTACGTGCAGAAGGGCGGACAATGAGCTTGTTGCCTGTCTACGGACTGGGAGAGGACCCGGGGGCGAACTTCGCCGAGTTGTTGCGGCGTGCGGGGGTGGCCCCGTTCGCGCCCGGCTCGGTGCCGGCCGACCTCGTTCCCCATGCCACGACGTGTGTCGCGGTGAACATCTCTGGCGGAGTGGTGGTGGCCGGCGATCGGCGTGCAACCGCCGGAAATTGGATCAGCCACCGTGAAATGGAGAAGGTGGTCGCTGCCGACCGTCACAGTGCGGTCGCAATCTCCGGTGCCGCCGGCCCGGCGATGGAGATGATCAAGCTCTTCCAGGTGCAGTTGGAGCATTTCGAGAAGATGGAAGGTCGTCCTCTCTCCCTCGAGGGCAAGGCGAACCAGTTGTCGATGATGTTGCGCACGAATCTCCCCGCTGCGATGCAGGGAATGGTCGTGATCCCGCTCTTCGCCGGATTCGACACATCCGAGGGCCGGGGCCGGTTGTGGGACTTCGACGTGACGGGCGGTCGGTACGAGGAGCGCGAACACGTGGCCATCGGCAGCGGTGGCATGCTCGCCGGAACCGTCGTCAGGGTGGGTTGGAAGCCTTCGCTCTCGGAAGACCAGGGTGTCGATCTGGTCTGTCATGCACTCTGGCAGGCGGCAGAAGGTGACGCAGCGACAGGTGGACCCGATGCGCTGCGTGGCGTCTACCCGATCGTGCTCGTGATCGACAGCCAAGGGGTGCGCAGACTCGACGACACGGTGCTGGCGGACGTGTTCGCCGGGATCGAGCGAGAGGCAGGTGCGCGATGACGATGCCGTTCTTCACTCCTCCCGAGGAGATGATGAAACAGAAAGCCGACTTCGCGCGCAAGGGAATCGCCCGGGGTCGTGCTCTGGTCGCACTCAGGTACGCAGACGGGATCCTGCTCGTGGCCGAGAACCCCTCGAACACCCTGCGCAAGATCAGCGAGATCTACGACCGTCTGGCATTCGCGGGCGTGGGCAAGTACAACGAGTTCGACCAGCTTCGCCAGTTCGGCGTCCGCAATGCCGACCTTCTCGGATACCAGTTCTCGCGTCGTGACGTGGAGGGCAGGAGTCTCGCGAATTCGTATGCGCAGATCATCGGACAGTCGTTCACGCACGAACCGAAACCGCTCGAGGTGGAGATACTCGTCGCCGAAGTCGGCGTGACGCCCGACGGCGACCGCCTTTTCCATGTCACCTACGACGGAACGGTCTTCGACGAGACGGACTGTTGTGCGCTCGGTGGGGACTCGGATGCGATCACCAACAGACTCAAGGAACGACTCGATTCGTCTGCATCGTTCGATGATGCATTGAAGAACGCCGTGGCGGGACTCGCGGGTCCCGATCGGACCCTCGTGGCCGACGATCTCGAGGTCGCGATTCTCCGGAGAGGTGATGCGCGTCGCTGTTTCGAGCGGGTCGAGGACTCCCGCATCGCGACAGTGCTCGGCGGGTGACAGCGCCATGGCGAGGCTGAAGCGGAGGATCTTCGGTCTCGAGACCGAGTACGGCATCACGTGCACCCTGAAGGGTCAGAGAAGGCTCACTCCCGACGAAGTGGCGCGCTACCTGTTCAGGAGCGTGGTGTCGTGGGGTCGTTCGTCGAACGTGTTCATGGAGAACGGTGGCCGTCTGTACCTCGACGTCGGATCGCACCCCGAGTTCGCGACTCCCGAGTGCGATTCGGTGTACGACGTGGTGCGCTACGAGCGTGCGGGCGACCGGATCATGCACGATCTGGTCGGCAAGGCCGAGACCAGGCTCCGTGAAGAGGGCATCAGGGGAACGGTGCACCTGTTCAAGAACAACACCGACTCGGCCGGCAACAGTTACGGGTGCCACGAGAACTACCTCCTCGCGCGCGAGGGAGACGATGCGCTCCTCGAGAGTGTGTTCATTCCGTTTCTCGTGACACGTCAGATCGTCTGTGGGGCCGGTCGGATCCTGAGCACGTCGCGCGGTCCGGTGTTCACCATCTCCCAGCGTGCAGAGCACATCTGGGAAGGAATGTCGTCGGCGACCACCAGGTCGAGGCCGATCATCAACACCCGCGACGAACCGCATGCCGATGCGGATTCCTTCAGGCGTCTGCACGTGATCGTGGGCGACTCGAACATGAGCGAATTCTCGACGTACGTCAAGGTTGCGTCAGCGGCGTGCGTGGTGAGGTTGATCGAGGAGGCCCCGTCGTCGCTCCGGGACCTCACCCTCGAGAACCCGATCAGGGCGATTCGTGACATTTCGTCGGACGTCACCTGCAGGAAGACCGTGAGGCTCTCGAACGGGCGATCGGTGAGCGCCCTCGACGTCCAGCGTGAACTGCTCGACAGGTCGTTGGCGTTCGCCGACCGGGGTGGTTACGACGATCGTGAAACGGCCGGACTCGCTGCGTGGAAATCCACGGTGGAGGCGCTCGAACACGGGGGAAAGGGACTCGAGACGAGCGTCGACTGGATCATCAAGCGTCGCCTCATCGACCGGTACTGCGAGCGACACGGAGTCGGACTCGGATCGGCGGAGGCACAGTTGGTCGATCTGCAGTACCACGACGTCGACCCTTCTCGCGGTCTCTTCCACAGGCTGGTTGCGCGCGGACTCGCCGACACGGTGATCGAGCCGACAGCCGTCGACGAGGCTGTCACGAAACCACCGTCGACGACCCGGGCGCGACTGAGGGGCGAGTTCATCAAGACCGCCCGCGAGAGACAGCGGGACGTCACCGTCGACTGGGTGCACCTGAAGGTGAACGACCAAGCCCAGAGAACAGTCGTGTGCAAGGACCCGTTCAAGAGCAGGGACGAAAGAGTCGACAGGTTGATCGCCACCTTGTGAGCAACGGCAGCCGTCCGACCACTAGCGTGGCAGGGGCATGGACGAACCTCTCGAGATCCTCGCGGAGGACGCCGAAGAACACGAACCGCAGAGGTCGTCGCTCAGGGTGCTCACCGAGTGGATCCTCGTGGTCGTGGTCGCGCTCGGGGCCGCAATGGGTGTGCGGGTCTACGTCCTCCAGCAGTTCTACATCAGCGGTCCGTCGATGGAGACCACACTCTTCGGAAACGACAGGGTCCTCGTGAACAAGTTGGGGTACCGGTTCGGTGACATCGCACGAGGCGACGTCGTGGTGTTCGACCGGGTGACGACGAACAACGGCGTCGTCGAGCACGACGATCTCATCAAGCGCGTCGTCGCGCTCGGAGGGGAGTCCATCGAGATCAAGAAGTGCGTCGTGCACGTGGACGACGTCGCGCTCGCCGAGCCCTATCTCGACCCCGAAGTGGTGTCGAACCCGAATCTCACCGAGAGGTGTCGTGTGGTGGACATGCCGAAGATGGACGTCCCCGAAGGCTCGATCTTCGTGCTGGGGGACAACAGAGCCGAGTCTTTCGACAGCAGGAGTTTCGGGGTCATTCCCGAGTCACTGGTTCTCGGAAAGGCGTTCGCGGTGGTGTGGCCACCGAGCCGCTTCGGCGGCCTCTGACGATCCGTCACGGGGTCAGGACATCCGACCGTCGTGGTCGGTCGTCCGAGGTGGGACGTCACCCGTGTGGCGACGGTACGTCTCGACCATCCGGTCGACGTGGTCTCCGAAGATTCCGTCGACTCCCATTCGTAACAGGGACTCGATTCGGTGGTCCTGTTGCGCGTCCCACGCGAGCGCGAGCACTCCGAAACGATGCGCCAGCGTCGTCAGGCCGCCCGTCCACTCTTGTTGGGGCAGATTGAGCGCATCGATGCCGTGCTCTGCGAGCCGAGCGCACCGACGCTCGACGCCTTCTGTGATCCTCTGGATCCTGGTGGAGTCGACGAGTCGCACGTCGTCGAAACGGCGCCACCCGGTCACCACGTCGACGTCGTGGTGACACAGCCACACCCTGTACCGAGGGAACCCCGCGGCGTCGCATGCGTCGACGATCGGTTGTGCGGCGGCGGGATCCTTCACGTCGATGCTCAATTGCATGCCGGGCGAGAGTCGCGACAACAACTCGCCGAGCGACGGGACCGACTCGGGCAGATCGCGTCGCACCACGGACGACATGGGTGCCTTTCGCAGACCCCGGCGCACGGTCCCGTCGTGGTCGAGAACCACGGTGCCGTCGGCGGTGAGCCACGCATCGGTCTCCACTCCGTTGGCCCCGAGTCGCTCGGCGAGGGCGAAGGCCTCCAATGTGTTCTCGGGCGCATGTGCGCGAGCTCCTCGGTGGGCGAACACGACCGGCCACTCGAGGAGAGAGGGGAGCATCTGCTGCACCGGGGCAATATAGAGCCGGGCTCGCCCACACGACCCACTCCTATGCTGGAGTCGTGTTCAATCTGTCGGGCAGCGAGTTGGTCTTCCTCCTCGTTGCGGGACTGGTGGTCTTCGGGCCGGACCGGCTGCCGGGCATCGTGCGCTCGGTGGCGCGAACCTACGCCGACGTCAAGCGAGCTGCACAGGGTGTCGAACGTGACCTGAAGGACGCATTCGCCGAGCCGGTCGACCAGATCAAGACGATGACGAGCGACATCCGAAGTGAGATCGAGGGAACACGCGATCTCTTCGGCACGGTCGACGACGAGCCTTCTCCGCCGATGCGTCCCGAGAGGTCGCGCGGACCCGAGGTGCTCGAAGGACTCGGAGACGGTCCGCCCGCGACCACGACGAACGACAGGGCCGCGGTGAACGACGACGGTGCGAGGCGCGATGACTGAGACCGGTGCCGTGATGCCGATGCTCGAGCACCTGCGTGAACTGAGGACGCGAATCGTGCGGAGTGCGCTCGCGGTTGCAGTCGGGACGGTCGTCTTCCTCGTGTTCTACGGCTGGTTCAAGGGGTTGCTGACCGCCCCTTACGTCGACATCTGCCGCACGAATCCCGACCTGAAATGCGACGGTTCGCTCTATTCGCTCGGGCCCCTCGACGGGTTCAGCGCGAGAGTGAGGATCTCCGTCTACGGGGGAATCTTCGTCTCCCTGCCGGTGATCTCGTGGCAGATCTGGCGGTTCGTGGTGCCGGCGCTCGAGACGAGGGAACGTCGTTATGCCGTGCCGTTCATCGTGTCGTCGGTCGTGTTGTTCGTCGCCGGATGTGCGCTCGGGTACTGGACCCTCGATCGAGCCCTGGAGTTCCTGATCTCGTTCGCGGGGGACGACATCACCGAGGCGTACCGCATCAGCGACTACGTGAATCTCGTGTCGCTCATGATGCTCTCGTTCGGGGTCGGATTTCTCAGCCCTGTCCTGATCGTGTTCCTGCAGCTGGTCGGCCTGGTGCGTCCGGCGACCCTGCTCCGCAAGTGGCGCCATGCGGTGATGGGAATCTTCGTCTTGGCGGCAGTGATCACGCCGTCGGGTGACCCGGTGACGCTGCTCGCACTGGCGGTGCCGTTGTCGTTCATGTACATGATCGCTGTGTTGGTCGGGTGGCTGGTGGTGCGACGTCGGCCACACGCAGAACAGTGAGTTCGGGGGCGTCGACGTCGGACGTGCGTCGCGCGTTCGTCGACTCGCTCGATCATCCGGTCGACGATTTCCAGGTGACCGCGATGGATTCGCTCGACGACGGTGCATCCGTGCTGGTTGCCGCACCGACGGGATCCGGAAAGACCCTCGTGGCCGAGTACGCGATCGTCAGGGCACTCGCGTCCGGGTCGCGGGCTTTCTACACTGCGCCCCTCAAGGCTCTCTCGAACCAGAAGTACCGGGATCTTGCGGCTGTGCACGGACACGACAGGGTGGGCTTGGTGACCGGCGACAACGCGATCAATCCCGATGCGCGTGTCGTCGTCATGACCACCGAAGTGCTGCGGAACATGATCTACACGGGCTCGTCGCGTCTCGACGATCTCGCCGTCGTGGTCCTCGACGAGGTGCACTTCCTCCAGGATGCCTACAGGGGGCCCGTCTGGGAGGAAGTCATCATCCAATTGCCCCCGGAGGTCCAGCTCGTCTGTCTCTCTGCGACGGTGTCGAACGCGACCGAGGTGGCGGAGTGGTTGAGCACCGTGCGCGGTCGGACCGATCCGGTGGTCGAGCACACCAGACCCGTCGAGTTGCTGACACACTTTGCTTACCGCGATTCGGCGACCAACCGTGTCGAGATGCTCGACACGATCGTCGGAGGAGAGCCGAACAGGCACCTCCAGAGATTGATGGCATCGACCGGTACCCGCTCGGGTCGGAGGGGAGGCGGTGGAGGTTCCTCCCGGCGACGGTTCTTTCCGCCGTCGCGCACCGACGTGGTGGACATGCTCGAGTCGAGGTCGATGCTGCCGGCGATCGTGTTCATCTTCAGTCGTGCACAGTGCGAGGACGCCGTCAGGTCGTGCGCCAGGGACGGCCTCGTGCTCACGTCAGCCGACGAGGAGGACGAAATCATCGGGATCGTGGAGGAGAAGTGTGCCGTTCTCTCCGACGACGACAGGGACGCCCTGGACTACGCGGCCTTTCTCGAGACCGTCGGGAGCGGTATCGCATGTCACCACGCCGGGATGATCCCGATGTTCAAGGAGGCAGTGGAAGAGTGCTTCGTGAGAGGCCTCGTGAAGGTCGTCTTCGCCACCGAGACACTCGCAGTCGGGATCAACATGCCGGCAAAAGCGGTGGTGATCGAGAAGTTGACCAAGTACACGGGGGAGCACCACGCTTTGTTGCGAGCATCGGAGTACGCCCAGCTCACCGGTCGAGCCGGTCGTCGTGGTCTCGACGACATCGGACATGCGGTGACGTTGTGGAGTCCGTGGGTGACGTTCGACCAGGCAGCGGGACTCGCACTCAGTCGCAGCTTCCGTCTCTCGTCGGCCTTCCGTCCGACGTTCAACATGGCTGCGAACATGATTGCGCACCACACACGAGAGGCCACGATGCACGTCTTGAACCTCTCGTTCGCTCAGTTCCAGGCCGACAGAGACGTCGTCACCACCGAGGCACTGCTCGAGCGCAAGAGGCGTGAACTGGCGATGCTCGAACACGAGATGGGCTGGTCGTCGGGGGAGGCGGGTCATGATCCCGTGGTGGATCCCGAGCAGGCCGCGGGCGCCGTGGAGACGGAGATTGCGATGCGAGCGCTCCGACCGGGGGACGTGGTCGTCTTCGACGCAGCCAACGTGCGTGGACGTGGACTCGTTCTCGCGACGGCGGCACGTCGCTCGGGTGTGCGGTTGACCGTGCTGTTGCCGAGTCGCAAGATCGTCGAGGTGACCGGGCGCGACCTGCGGTCGTTGCCGCGTCGTGCCGCGACCGTGATGCTGCCGGTGCCCTACGAACCGGCGCGCACAGAGTTCCTCCGCGAGGCCTCTGCGAGGTTGGTGCGGGCGCGTGTCGACGAATCGGTCTCGTCGAGGCCGGTCGTGCGCGACCGGACCGACACCGACAGTGCGTCCTCCGGAACGAAGGCGGTGAAGCGTCTGCGGCGTGAGGTCGAGAGCCTGGCGTCCCGTGCCGAGGGGCGAAGTGGTTCGGTCTACGGGCGCTTCGTGGACGTCACGGATGTGCTCGCCGAACTCGGATACGTCGACGGTTGGTCGCTCCTTCCGAAGGGTCGTGCCCTCGCCACGATCTTCCACGAGAGCGACCTCTTGGTGGTCGAGGTCATGAGTTCGGGTGCATTGTCGAAGCTCTCCGCCGTCGACCTCGTGGGTGTGGTGTCGTCGTTGGTGTTCGAGCCGAGGGGGGCCGACGCGGGTGCCTTTCGTTGGCCGAACGACACCGTGCGGAACAGGATCAAGCGCATCGAGAAGATCAGCGAGCGTCTTCACGACGTGGAGAAACGACACGGTCTGCACCTGCATCGGTCGCCGCATCCCGGACTCTCGTGGGAGTCGTCCGCATGGGCTTCGGGCAGACCGTTGTCCCGTATTCTCGATCCGGAGCTCACTCCCGGAGATTTCGTGCGGTCGATGCGACAACTGATCGACTTGTTGCGTCAGATTGCGGTCTCTTCCGACGATCCGGATCTCCGACAGTCGGCCCAAGAGGCTGCTCGGTCCATCGATCGCGGAGTCGTTGCCGCCGCAGCCGCCGGAGGGACGGGGTGACGATCGAAAAGGGTGTCGCATGGGGTGAGCCGGGACAGGTCCCCGCCGATGCTGTCACATGCATCGACGATGTCGCGGTTGCCGCCGGGCACGATGGGGTGGTGGTGGTCGCCGGCGGTGATCTCCACAAAGGTCTCGGCATGCCGCGAGTGAAGACGCCGGGCGAGGAGTGCATGTTCCTTCCGGTCGACCTCATGAGGGTGGCGGTCGAGACGACCGACGGAATGGTGTTGCAGCTCCGTGCTGTCGCGCACGTGTGCATCGGAAGCTTCGGCGCACGCGGGGGATTCAGTGGGTTGGTGAATGCCGGCTTCGTCGACGGCTTGAATCTGGCCCCGCGGGGACACCCGGGCGATGGTCGGGTCGAGCTCGTGACGATGGACAAGGACACTCCGTGGAGACAGCGGCTGATGGCGCGACGTCGGGCGGTGACAGGCACGCACGTGCCCCATCCGATGATCGACGTCGCCGTGTGCGACACCTGGACGGCATCAGTCGAGGGAGGAGACCTCAGTGTCGACGGCGTGATGATTCCGGGCGCACGGCGAGTGACAGTATCGGTCGACCCGGGACGGGTACGGGTCGCCGTCTGACATAGCCTCCACGGTCATGGGAACAATTGGTGACGTGGAAGACCTCAAGAATCGTGTCGCGGCTGTGGTCGACTCGGTCGCCGAGGAACTGGTGGAGGTCAGCCACGAGATCCACGCCCGTCCCGAGCAGAACTTCGAGGAGCATTTTGCGTCTGAGCTGTTGACACGGGTCGCAAACCGTCACGGTCTCGCTGCAGAGCGTGGCGCGTTCGGTGCTGACACCGGTGTCGTGGCCGAGGCAGGCAACGGGCCGGTGGTCTGCGTGATGAGCGAATACGACGCACTGCCCGACATCGGACACGGATGCGGACACAACGTCATTGCCGCCGCCGGATTGGGAGCGGCGATCGCGCTCGCCGCTGTCGCCGGTGATGCCGGTGGGCGCCTCCGTTGGCTCGGTACGCCGGCCGAAGAGGGGGGAGGGGGAAAGATCCTCATGGCCCGCAATGGGGCCCTCGAAGATGTCGAGCTCGCAATGATGGTGCACTCTGCCGATGCCGATCTGACCCAGATCGATGCCATCGCGCTCCAGCAGCTCGTGGTCGAGTACCACGGCACGGAGGCCCACGCAGCGGCAGCACCCCACATGGGCCGCAACGCCCTCGACGCCGCTGTTCTGGGGTACATGGGCGTGGCCGCACTGCGCCAGCACATCAGACCCACGGAGCGCGTCCACGGCATCTTCACCGTGGCGGGGGAGAAGCCCAACATCGTTCCCCGAGAGGCCGCAACCGAATGGTACGTGCGTTCCGACACGATCGGATCGCTCAACGATCTGAAGCCACGCGTTCTGGCTGCGCTCGTGGCGGGTGCAACGGCGTGCGGGTGCACTGCCGAACACCGCTGGGTGGGAGATGCGTACGCCGACCTCGTCTCGAACAATCCCGCGGCCCTGTTGTATGCGTCGAATGCGGAACGCACCGGCCGACGCGTCGTCGACCCGCGCAGCGGCGGCCACCGGGTGGTAGGAAGCACCGACATGGGCAACGTGAGTCATCTGGTGCCGTCGATCCATCCGATGATCGCTTCGGCGCCTCGGGGATCGGTGATCCACACCGCTGACTTCGCGGCACATTCGGTGTCGGACCTGGCCGACAGGGCGGTGGTCGACGGAGCGAAGGCAATGGCAATGACAGCGATCGATTTCTGGACCGATGCAGAGGTGCGCAGGGCTGTGCGCGTGGATTTCGAGCGTTCGTCGCCTGATCCCGCGGTTCTCTGAGGGATCCCCTGACGGAGGGGGTCCCACTCGTAGTCTTGGCATCCGTGACGGTCTATGTTCCTGAACAGTTCAGCGACGCCGAAGCGGAAGTACTCCGTCGCTACTTCACGAATCTCGACCTGCCCGTGTTCGGTCTCGTCAACCTCCCCGAGGTCGTCAAAGGGGCGCTCTTTGCCCGGTACAGCCGCACCCACAAGAGTCTGCGGAGACTCTTCCTCGACGAGTTTCTCGGCGACCTCGACGTCACCGGCGACCAGGCGTTCGATGCAACGGTCGGCCTCGACCGCGCCGAGGCGCTCTACGAGAAGGTGTTCGTCGAGTACGGCGACGACTCCGTGGCCCAGCTTGGTGGAGTGCATCTGGCGTGCGAACAGGCCTCGAACATCCTGACGAAGATCCTCGAGTGGGGTCGTCTCATGAGTTATCTCGAGCAGAGCACTCGCTACATCGCCTACGACGAGCGCCTCGGCGGGCGCTATCGCTACTACCGGGACCCCGATCTGTTGGCCGGTCGTTTCGGCACGCGCTATGTCGGCGACATGGATCGCATGTTCGATTCGTACAGCACGATGGCAGATGCCGTGACGGAGCACGTGCGATCGACCGTTCCCAAGGATCCTTCCGACAGTGACTTCGTGTACCGCCAGGCCACCAGAGCCAAGGCGCTCGACGCGGTGCGTGGTGCACTCCCGGCGGCATCTTTGTCGAACGTGGGGATCTACGGCACGGGTCAGGCCTTCGAGGCGCTGCTCCTGCGCATGCGTGCCCATCCGCTGCCCGAGGCCCGTCATTACGCAGACCTGATGCTCGGAGAACTCCGGAAGGTCATCCCGAGCTTCCTCCGCCGCGTCGACGTTCCCGACCGTGGCGGACGCTGGTCGGCGCACATCGCATCCACACAGGCCGACACCGCCGAGGTGGTTGAGAGGCTTTTCGGCGATTCGATTGCTCGTGACGTCCCGGAGGTGTCGCTCGTCGAGTTCGACCCGGCCGGAGAAGACAAGCTGATCGCTGCTGCGGTGTATGCGCACTCTCACCTTCCCGAGAGCCAGATCATGGCCCGCGTCGAGAAGATGTCACACGACGACAAAGTGGCGATTCTGCGGGCGTACGTGGGCGAGCGCGAGAATCGTCGTCACAAGCCCGGCCGGGCCTTCGAGAGAACCGGGTACCGCTTCGACGTTCTCTCCGACTACGGAGCGTTCCGTGACCTCCAGCGACACCGCATGTTGACGATCGAATGGCAGCCACTGACGCCCTACCACGGGTACTCGCGCCCGGATCTCGTGGATGCTGCCGGATGCGCCGCCGAATTCGACGAGGTGATGGAGCGTTCGTCGTCGCTCCACGACGCGCTCCTGGCCGAGCATCCGCAGCAGGCACCGTACGCGGTCTCGATGGCCTATCGCCTCCGGTACGTGATGCAGTTCAATGCACGCGAGGCGATGCACATGCTCGAGCTTCGCTCGAGCCCCCAGGGCCACCCTTCGTATCGCCGTGTGGCGCTCGAGATGCACCGTCAGATCGCCGAGGTTGCCGGTCACCGGGCCATTGCCGCCACGATGACCCACATGACGACCGAGGCACCGGAACTGGAGCGCCTCGAGGCCGAACGCCGGGCAGAGTCGAAGAGGTCGAAGCCCGCGCCGGAGTGACCCCCGTCACGCCGACGGCAGAAAGTTCTTTCATACCCCCACGCAGTCTCCGGACTGCCTATTATCCCGCCCTTGAACCACCGAAGAGGAGAAGACGTGGCCAACGACGACATCGACGCCGAAGACATCGACCCGGGCATGCCTGAGTTGGAGGGCGACGAACTCGATCTCGAAGCAGACGACCTGCTCGACGAGGGTGACGATCTCATCGACGGTGACGACGAACTGCTCGACGATGAGGACGAAGACGACGACGATGGGGACGGTCCGCGTACGACCGCGCGTCGCGGTGACGACGAAGACGACGACGACATGGTCGCGCCCGACGACGTCGAGGAGGACCTCGCCGAGATCCTCAAGGACCGATTGGCGAGCGAAGACACGGAACCGGACGACGAGGTCGTGGAGGTCGACGAGCGCGCCACCGGCGATGATGCGTTGCAGCCGAAGCGAGCCGACGAAGTGCTCTGCAGCAGTTGTTTCCTGTTGGTGCGCCAGGGCGCTCCCACCTGCCCGGTGGGCGACGACTCGTGTCCGATCTTCACCTCCTGACCGTTCTCGACCGAGCCGTCAAGACGGTGACCGGGCACGCCGCCCGCACCGTGAGTTCGTTGCGATCGCAGGCGCCGGGTGCCCGAATGATCGGTGAGTTCGCGGTGAAGACCGGTCTCGGTCAGTTGCGTCGTCGGATCGTGCGCGACGCCGGTGGCAGCAACTCCCGAGGCAGCGGCGACGTGACCGGATCGGGTGAGGTGTGATCGTGGACGCGATCTTCGTTCGGACGGCGACACCCGACGACGACGCAATCATCGAGAAGTTGTCGGAGATGGCATGCGCCGAGCAGGAAAGACACCGTGGTTGGTGGGTGCTGCCTCCCGGAACCGATCCCGATGGAGACTGCGTGACGCTCGTCGGTGGACTCGGAGAGACGGTGTTCGGCGTGATCCGGGTGCGTGAAGGTCTTGACGGTGCGTGGGGTGTCGAACTTCTCCACGTGGAGGAGCGGGCGCGTGGAGTGGGCATCGGAGACGCACTCCTGGCGGGCGCGATGGGGATGCTCTCGGCCGAGGGCGTGCCGTCGTTGGCCGCCTCGGCTCAGCCGGGCGACAGGTCGCTCAAGAATCTCTTCGAACGACACGG
>VFQT010003503.1_pt1 | contig 14215 bp, 7 predicted proteins | sample 3512381 | NCBI WGS metagenome assembly VFQT01 (sample SAMN10412376, study PRJNA504923) | tailings metagenome | isolation source: Relicate 2 Philex TSF3 active mining site | place: Philippines: Tuba, Benguet | collected 2017-08-29 | reverse complement strand
TTTATGACGGCGGTAAATACAATCGAGTATGCGAACTCGGCATTCAATCCATTTGACGTAAATTTGGATGGTTGGGGAGAACAAGTGAGTGATGATATTGATAGCTATGACGAGATTTTCGGGGAATTATACGAGAAATATAAGGGCGGAAAGCTGGCGCCGGAGATTGCGCTGATGTTGAGGCTGGGATTCAGTGCGGCGGTAGTCAATTTCACAAATCGGGCGCTTTCGTCGGCGACACCTGGGTTTAATGATGTGATAAGACAGAGCCCAGAATTGATGAAGGCATTTACGAATGCGACGGTTAATTCGATGGCACAACAGAGCCCGGGATTTGCGTTTGCAAATAATTTGGTGAACCAGGAGCCGAGTGGAAGACAAGGGCCGCCTCCGGCGGCCATAGACCCGAGAAGTCAGGCTGCGGCGGCATCAAGACCGGGAATGGTATTTACCGAGCAAAAGAGTTCTAAGGGCGATAACTCTCGCCCCGATATAAGTGCTGTTCGCGGATCAATGTTCAAAGAGTCTGGCGTTGATTTGACCAATAATTATGAGTCGCCGAACCGTAAACCCCCAATAGCACCGCCAAGGCCAGAAGCAGTGCGACCAGAAGCAGTGCGACCAGAAATGTCCGGACCAAAAAACGGCAACTTGGATTCAATTTTGAGCGGTCTTAAACCCAAGAATATTGATATTCACGAGAACCGAGATGATGATTCGGTGGTGAGTGTGTCGTCGTTGAAAGACTTGAATGGGGCCAGCATTCCATCGGGAAGAAGACGCAAGGGGTCGGACAAGAACATTGTGTCGCTCGATTTGTAAAGGGGTCAACGAAATATAATTATATTTTGAGAACGAATATAATTATTTATGGATTTATAATGTAAATCCTATACCAAAACCAACTGTTAAACCTCCTTGTTCTGTTGATGTTATAGCACTCCAAATAGTGCCATTTGTGCTTGTTGCAATTTTTGAACCTTGTCCAACAATAACCCAACGTCCATTTCCATATACTACACTGTATCCAGTAGTAATACTACCACAATTAGCAACAGGTACTCCTGTCCAAGTAGTTCTGTCTGTACTATAAGCAATGACAGAACCATCACCAACAACAACCCAGAGACCATTCCCATATGCTACACCATATCCAAGATTAATACCACCACTAGGACTAGCAAAAGTCCAACTAGTTCCATTTGTACTGTATGCGATTGTTCTGCCAGTATAACCATCACCAACAACAACCCAATTTCTATTTCCATATGCTACACCACGACCAGAAGTAATACCACCAAGATTAGCAGCAGTAACAGCAGTCCAAGTAGTTCCATTTGTGCTATATGCAATGCCCGAACCATTACCAACAACAATCCATAATCCATTACTATATGCTACACCATAACCTAATGTAATACCACCACGGGATGCACCCGCAGTAACTGCCGTCCAAGTAGTTCCATTTGTACTATATGCAATACAAGATCCTTCTCCAACAACAATCCATCGTCCATTACCATATACTACATCATTTCCATAGGTAATACCACCAAGATTTGCACCAGTAACTGCTGTCCAAGTAGTTGTATTTGTACTGTAAATAATTGGAGAGGTTAACCCAACAGCAACCCATCTTCCATTACCATATGCGACGCGTTTTCCACTATTAATACCACCAACATTTGAAGCCGCAGTCCAGCTTGTTCCATTTGTACTTGTTATAATCTTTGAGCCTTCACCAACAGCAACCCAATTTCCAAATCCAATAGGTGACCCCCAGGCTAAAGATGTGCAACTATTAATACCTGCTGTATCTGCATATAATACAGATGTCCAATTAGTTCCATTTAAACTTGTTGCGATTGCTGAATTAATATCTATATCCGCACCAACAATCCATTTACCATTTCCATATGCAACTGTATATCCATTACCAGTACTATCCGAACTAACAGGATTCCAAGTATCACCATCAGTACTTGTTGAAATATTTACTGAACTACCAGAAACACCTGTTAAAACCCATTGATTATTCATATATGCTATTCTTCGTGGAGAAATACCACCATTAGAAGAAACTGGTGTCCAGTTATTTCCGTCTGTGCTTTTAGAAATACCCGTACCATTATTTCCAACAAACCATAATCCATCGAGGTATGATACACAAAATCCATTATTAATACTACCGATAGACGTAGCAGCATTCCAATTAGTTCCATCTGTACTTGTTGCTACCATTGAACCACCACCACCGGCAACCCATAATCCATTACCATATGCTATGCTATATACTTGATCTGTGAGACCACCAACTGATATACTGGCTGTCCATATATTTCCATCTGTGCTTGTTGCTATTCTTGCACTAGACACATTATTACTACCAACAACAACCCATATTCCATTACCATAGGCAACATCATATCCAAAAACAATACCACCTTTTGTAGAAGCGGCTGTCCAAGTAATGCCATTTGTGCTATAAGCAATAACAGAACCGACACTACCTCCTACAACAACCCATAATCCATTTCCATATGCTACTCCACGTGGATTAGTAATATTGCCAATATTAGAAGAAGCAGTCCAAACAGTTCCAGTAGGACTTGTAGCAATAATTGCTCCTGTATTACCGCCACCAACAGCAACCCATAGACCACTTCCGCCCCCTCCGCCCCCGCTCGCCGCCGCTTTCCGTATCATTCCAAGTGATGAGAACGACGAAATCATTTATATAAAGCGCATATTTTATATAAATCCTTACAAACGAATTGGCATTTATAGTGGCGTCGGTTTGAACGCCACATCGATACCAGATTCGTTAGTCCTCCATTCGTTGTTGCCGCCGACCAATTTATGCCGTCTGTGCTCGATACAAGGAGGTTTGCTTCGAACAGCATATCGATTCAACATATTTGTGAATGTGAATGACATTGGTGTGTATAATATTTGTGGTTATGTTTTATGCCGGGACAGCGATAATAATTGCGCCTGCGTTTCCTGGTCTTGATGGAAATGACGGACTACTGCCCGGATCTGCCCCCTGTGCACCACCTCCATATCCTGATCCGCTTGCGTATTGTTGACCTCCACCACAAAACTTATATGAAGAAGTATAAACGGACAATATTCCGGCTAATGTAGTCGAAACACCAGGTCCCGCCGTGCCAGCACTACTACCACTCGCATTCCCTCCGTTTCCTCCTGCTCCACCACCACCACCTACTGAACCACTGCCAGACCTAAAATCACCTGCTCCTCCGCTTCCTCCAAATACACCAGTGCCCCCATTATATCCACCGTGTATACTATATCCACCACCTCCGCCTCCACCACCATTTGCTGGTGCGTTACTAGCAGAACCACCTGTTTGAAGTCCTATACCACCACCACCACAAGAAATATCACCAACTGACGGAACAGAAAATGTTATAGAACTTGTTCCTCCAACTTGGTTTCCATTTGCTCTTGCTGGAATAGTACAAGTAAATGTTTGTGTGGGCGTTAGTGCCGAAATTAGTTTGGATGCTTCACGGAAACGGCCGCCACCGCCACCACCAGCCATTTCAGATGTCGTATAAGATCCACCACCGCCACCACAAACTACAATATTAATAGTTGTATCGCTCGCAACAGTTGCCGTTATGGTTCGTGTCATTGCGGTTGTGCTGCTTATCGTATAAACTTTCCACCCAGGTGTTCCTGTATGAAGTGTGACACCGGTCATACTATCAAATGACAAGGTGATTCCGCCTCCGGCCTTTTTCGGCGGCGTTTTCAGCATATTGAATCCGTTGAACGGCATATATTATACCAGCATAAACACTTTATCGCTTTCCCACACAGTTCGATACGCCCAATTTACAAAATAATATGCTCCACTCGTTGTCGTAATGTGTATGATTCTTGCGTCCCTCTCTAAACATTGAATTATTTTCTGGTTATCTCCCACGCTATCCACCAACAACATCTTGTAGTCCGCGTTTTGCTTTCTTATCTTGGCCAGAGCGCCGGCGAAGCCGGCATAAATTGACACCGAGTCATTGTCCATAGTTATTGTCGCCACCAATCTCAGTGTTTTGCCTCCGTGGTCATCAATGTGTTCATACAACATATGTGCGTCTTCGATGAAATACATGGCAACAATGGTGCCTCTCCTCATCAGCGCATAAATAAAGAGAACACCCGCTTTCACACGGGCCTGAATCGCGCCAATATCGAGGGACACGACGAATCCGCGAACACTGCTGACAGCATCCAACACTGTGTGCCAGTTGTCCTTGTATATTTGGACCAGCGTGGTGTCTTTTGCCAACTCGGGATTCGAATCCACATAAAATAAAGATGTGCTAAATATGGTGAGAGGTCGCAGTCCCGCGCATCGTCCGACGTCCTTTTTTAAAATGAACGCCGATTTGTCCGGTGTTTTGTCGTGGACGTTATATATGTGGGTGGCAAGCAGTTTTTGTGTGGTGCCGGAATCGGCAGAAGCAATGTGCGAAATATAATTTGTTGTGGTCAACGATGGCAATCCGTCGTCGCGTATATTGACTAAATAAGATGCTATAACACCAGTTGGTTCTGTGTTGCTTTTATTCAATAAAATACCTATATAATTGGCATTTTCATTGAGTAAAGGTGTATATAAAGACATTTGCGCATTGTGTCCGGTCATTCTCACCTCTATGTGTTTGGCCTCGCATTCATACAAAATTTTGTCGGACGGGATATAATATTTCTGTAAAAGGATTGCACATTTATCAAAAAATTTGGGTTCGTCAGTGATCACTTGATTGCGAACTACGAACTTATTTCGAGATGGTATTCGAGAAATAAGATGCCCCGGTTGGCGCAAAAACCAGTCGTAACTATGGTTGGCGTTAATAAATGACCAGAATGGATATTTGATTCGTATATAGATGATTGCGCAAAATGATGTGAGCATTAGAAAAAACATAAAATATAGTAGCCAGTCGTGCATTTCTAATATAATAGTGAACATTTCTTGTAGTGTTTTGTTGCGCAGAGGGCTGAAAAATTGAAATCTTTGTGTACAGCAAAATGGTAAGCATAAAACAACAAGAACCAGACCAGTAATAACAAGATGCAACAGAACAACACCATGACCAATACTCACAAGATGCAGACTCGTAGCCAATCACGTGCTAAGAAGCAAATAGTTTACAAAGATTATGATAGTTGGTATAGAAATACTTTTGAGTCAAAATTAACTGCTGACAGTAATAGTAACAACTCGATTAAAAATCAATCAAATAATAATTCAAACAGTGTATCAAAACCTGTCACAAGATCGCAGACCAATAGCAATGCACAGGCCAATAGCAATGTTAAGACTAGTAATCACAATATGCAGACCCGCAGCAAAACCAAAATTATAAATGAGAAAAAAAAGCAAGAGATGAATGAATTTAATAATGGATTTAAGATTTGGATTGGTGAATTTAATACTTGGGCTGAAAACAACAGCGACAGTGATTATAACCCGGAAAGTGATGATGAAATTGATTTCGATGAAGCCAGTTGCGCCTGGCGACAAAATAAAACACATATTGGCAATGGAATGTTTAAGTATAATACTAGATCAAGAGCATAAAAATTATAAAAATATAAAACAAATGTGTTCGTTCAAGCGAACCTTTGTTTTTTTCTGTCGTCAATATATACTAAAAATGCCTCCAAAACGTCTAAATGAATCGTTAGTTGCCATTTTAGGAGAATTAGCCTCTATAAAAACCGATTCCCCATTCAAATCTCGTGCCTATACACGAGCCCAAGAATCTATACTCGAAATTCAAACAGATATTACTGATGTGAAAAGCTTACGTGGAATATCCGAAATCGGCGCCTCTATTATCCAAACCTTGGAAGAATATGTTGCCACCGGAAAAATCGCAAAACTCGAAGAATATAAATCGACACCTATTCATATTTTTGGCGAGATTTATGGAGTGGGACCCAAGAAAGCCGAAGAATTGGCGAAACAAGGGTTCAAATCGATTGCTGATTTACGGCAAAAACTGAAAAACGACCCAAATATATTAAATGCCACGCAGAAAGTGGGTCTCCAATACTATGAAGATATTCTTGAACGTATTCCTAGGAAAGAGATTGACGAATATCAGTATGAGTTTAGTAAGGTGTTGAGCCAAAGGCGGAACCCAGCGGAACCAGTGGAACCAGCTAAATACGAAATTGTTGGAAGTTATCGTCGCGGTGCTGAGAGTTCGGGAGATATCGATGTTATTTTCACATCAGCAGATGTGGCTCTTTTTGACCAATTCTTGGATTCACTCATTCAAAATGGCGTTATCAAGGAAGTTTTGTCGAGAGGTAAATCAAAATGTTTGGTGATTGCTTGTTTGCCGTCGCATAAAGGCCGACGCCAAGGTTTCGTATATAGACGTGTTGATTTTCTGTATACGACTCCTGCCGAGTTTCCATTTGCTGTCCTCTATTTTACCGGTAGTAAAGGGTTCAATGTAGTGATGCGGAATCATGCACTTGCTCGTGGATATTCGATGAATGAACACGGGATGACGGTGAAGGCTACGGGACAACCAGTTGATCATTATTTTTCAAGAGAGGCAGATATTTTTGATTTTTTAGGACTAGAATATAAGTTGCCCGAAGAGAGGATTGATGGGCGGAGTGTTGTGTTAAAGGCGGCATTAACAATAGAGGCGCCGAAGGCGCCCTTGACAAAAGAGCCCTCACCATTAACAAAGGTACCATCTCATTTAATTAAAACACCTTTGGCGCCTCCGGCGCCCTCTGTAAAAGAGGCATCACCAAAAAAATTGAAATCTTTATTTTCAAATTCCCCGAATAGTATTAATATACATAACCCCGAATTACATAAAGCCAACTCACCAAAAACCAAGAAGAATAAAGCGAAAATGAATCCCGCCAAAACTAAGAAGAACATGAAAGCCGTCAAATCATCTCCTGAGGCCCTACTTAAACTATTTGCCGACACTGGCATTATGGTTCTCGACTCATTGTCTCAGGACCAATTATCCTCGATGATTATCAAAGCAAACGACGATTATTATAATAAATCCGCGCCTCTCATTACCGATACCCAATACGATATTATCAAAGAATATATCGAGCGCAAGTACCCCGCCAATGTCGCCATCAAAGAGGTTGGTGCAAAAGTTATTAAAAACAAAGTGACGCTCCCATATGAAATGGCGTCTATGGACAAAATCAAAGCCGACAGTGATGCTCTTGGGCGCTGGACAGCTAAATATACCGGACCCTATGTGGTTTCCGCAAAGATGGATGGAGTCAGTGGTCTCTTCTTATGTCAAGAGGATAAACCGCATCTTTATACTCGTGGAGATGGCAAAGTCGGCCAAGATGTGAGTCACCTGGTGAAAACACTATCACTCCCGTGTGTTCCCGGTGTTGTTGTGAGAGGCGAGTTTATTATGCGCAAAGATGTGTTCGAGTCTAAGTACAAGGCCACATATGCCACTTCGCGTAATCTGGTTGCCGGTATTGTCAATTCGCGCACAATCGATGAACGCATGGATGACCTCGATTTCGTCGCATACGAACTGATTTCACCCGTGATGAAACCCAGCAAACAAATGGCGGCGATGGCATCCTATGGATTCCGCGTGGTCAAATACAGCACACACAAAACATTGTCGAACGAGAGTTTGTCGACGATTTTACAGGATATTCGCTCTAATTATGATTATGAAACCGATGGAATTATTGTGGCAAATGATGCCACTTATCCGCGCAAATCGGGCAATCCCGAGCACGCTTTTGCATTCAAGATGGTCATTGGCGACCAAATGGCGGAGGCCAAAGTTGTCGATGTTATTTGGGATGTCAGTCAAGACGGATATTTGAAACCGCGTATTCGTATCGAACCTGTGAATATTGCGGGCGTCAATATTGAATACACCACCGGATTCAATGGCAAGTTTATCGAGGAAAATTGTATTGGTGTAGGAGCAATTGTCAGGATTATTCGATCCGGCGATGTGATTCCTTATGTTCGCGAAGTCATTTTGCGCGCGGAAAAGGCGAAGATGCCGGATGTACCCTATGTGTGGACATCGACCCACGTAGATATTGTAGTCGAGAATGTTGCCGAAGATCCGACAGTTAAGCGCAAGAATGTAGTGGGGTTCTTTATGGAACTCGATATCAAGGGTCTAGGTGAATCAAATATGAAAAAAATTATGGACGCGGGATACGATTCAGTCGCAAAGATATTGACACTTGGTCGCACAGAGTTCGAGAAAGTGTTTGGAAAAGGGAAGACTGGACCGGCATTATACGAAGGCATCCACGAACGAATTCGAACTGTGTCATTGGCTGAATTGATGACTGCGTCCAATATGTTTGGGCGTGGAATTGGACGCAAATCGGTGGACGCATTATTAGAAGCGCATCCGGATTTCTTGACGTCGACTATACCAAAGACTGCGAAGTTGGCGATTCTCAGTAATATTGGGGTCAAGAAGAATGGAGAGCAGTTCTATGATGCGATTGTGCCATTTAGGCAATTTTTGGAAGAATGTGGTTTAGCGCACAAATTGACGGAAGTACAGGCCAATGTTGTTGAGTCAGTTGTTGTTGATAATTCGTCGCCTCTATTTGGCAAATCTGTGGTGATGACCAAAGTGAGAGATGCGGAGATTATTGAATTTCTAAAACGTGTGGGAGCGACCTTAGATGACGCGATGAAAACAACGACATTTGTTTTAATCGTGAAAGATAAAGGAGATGTATCGGCGAAGACTAAATATGCGGAGGCAAAAGGAATCCCAGTAATGTCGGTTGAGGAGTTTAAGGCCGAATACATAATGTAAATCTATTCCATTATATCAACGCAGTTATTTGCCAACATCTTTTTTTCCGTTATTCTATATATCTAGTCTTGCCTAAATATATAATATGAGTACAGCCGAAGAACTCAAAGCTCAAATTGATAAAATGGCTATCGAACTCGATGCTTTACGAAAACAGGTTGTTCAGCAAAGAGCTCAGGATTTTGCTAATCGAGTAAGTAATGCCGAAGAGCAATTTATTGCGAATAGAGCCAAAGAATCCGGTATTGATATGAGTGCGCCTCTTCCCGATGAAGTAGAATATGAGAGGGCTTTAAGAAAATATAATCAAGATATTAATGACAGAGCACATTTCACACATTTTTCAAATGAATTGAAAAAGGATTTAGATAACAAGAAAAAGGGAGGCAAAAGTAAACGCCAAAAACGTAGTCGCAAAGGCAAACAATCAAAACGCACTAAACGCTAAATCGTCTTATTATATCTATATCAAAACCAAATATGAACTCGTGTCCATATTTTTTACCCATTGTTTTGTAGTGTGTGATATATTCTTCCGCGCCAAATTCTTCTTCATTTGTGTAGAGCGTAGCTCGATATGTCTTTCCGCCATATTTGTATTCCTTGACTATTTTGGCGATTTCATTGTGAACCAGATCATCTAATACTCGTTCTAGGTCGCGCTTTGATTCGCGCATCACGCTCCCATCGGTGGTTGTCACATTGTAAATAATATTTTCCATAATATTATTTATGTGTTCAGTTCTTTTTATATCTTTTATATACCACACCCCCTAATTACATAATTTGCGTGTCTGGAAAAATTGATTTTGAATAGTCGTTATTGGAGAAAACAACATAATATAGACTATACTTGTTAAAATGACAGATACCTTTCCATTCGAATTATCCCCTTTCCAAACCCTTGCGATACAAGCTATTACCGATGGTAAACACGCCCTCGTATGTGCGCCAACTGGTTCCGGTAAAACCTTGCCCGCCGAGTTTGCCATTAAACATTTTACTTCACTCGGTAAACGCGTGATTTATTGCTCACCTATCAAAGCTTTGTCAAACCAGAAGAAATATGAATTTACCAAGAAATATGGCGACCAAATATCATTCGGTCTTTTGACGGGTGATACAAAGACAAATCCGGGTGCACAAGTTCTTATTATGACTACGGAAATATTGATGAATAAGTTGTTCTTGGGTTCATCGGCGCCTTCGGCGCCATCCTCTCTCACTTTCGACATCGATATTGAACACGATTTAGGCGCCGTAATTTTCGATGAAGTTCATATGATTAATTCTCCCGACCGCGGCCACGTATGGGAAAAATGTATTATGATGTTACCAAACCATGTCCAAATGGTGATGTTATCCGCTACACTGGATGGCCCCCAGAAATTCGCAGACTGGGTTCGTTCCACTGGCACGAAAGAGGTTGTCCTCTGCGAAACTTATAAACGCATTGTTCCACTCACGCACTATGTATATATGACCTCGGGCGAAGGGCTCTACAAGAAAGTGAAAGACAAGGAAACACAGGGACGATTGCGCGCGTCGATTGGCAAATGCTTGGTTATCCAAGATGCCGACGGGGTGTTCAACGAGAACACATATCGCGAAACCGGTGTCGTCTTGCGCCATTTGGCCGACAACCACGTATTTATGAAACGCAAAGCGGTGCTCAACGAGTTGTTTGCGCACCTGAACGCGGAGTCGATGCTCCCCGCAATCGGCTTCGTGTTTTCCCGGAAACTCGTGGAATTGTGTGCCGAAGAATTGACGATTCCGTTGCTCGACGAAAATGTGGACCCCGTGCCCTACGTAATTCGACACCAATGTGACGCGATTCTGCGTCGTTTACCCAATTGGCGCGAATATGGCGGACTGCCCGAATACGAATCGTTGGTGCGTCTTTTGGAACGCGGAATTGGTATTCATCATTCGGGGATGATCCCAGTGTTGCGCGAAATCGTGGAGTTTATGATTGCCGAGAAGCGGATAAAGGTGCTCTTTGCCACGGAGAGTTTCGCGATTGGACTCGATTGCCCGATTAAGACGGCGGTGTTCCTCAATTTACAGAAGCACGATGGAGGCGAGACGCCGCGATACTTGTTGGCGCACGAATATACGCAAATGGCCGGCCGAGCCGGCAGGCGAGGACTTGACACAATAGGCAACGTGGTTCATTGTTCTAATTTGTTCGATTTGCCTCCGGCAACCGTGTACAAAGAAATCTTGTCGGGAACTCCCCAGCGTCTTACCAGCAAGTTCAAGATATATTACCCAATGGTACTCAATGTGTTGTCGCATAGGGGGACCGCACGCATCGACGACTTTATTGACTTTGTTCGGTCCTCGATGCTCCAAGGCGAAATTGACGCGGAAAATGGTGGTTTAGCGACAGAAATCGCGAATATGGAAGCAAAAGTGGAGAATCTTGATGCCGGGTTTGCCAATTTGCGTACACCGCGTGAGAAACTGGCGGAATATGTGGGGCTCATTGAAAAGCTCGAATATTCGGCAAATAAGAAACGCAAAGAGGTCGAACTAGCTTTGCGTAAGATGCGCGAAACATATTTGGCATTGGAACGAGATGTGGAATATTATAAGGGATTCGTCGCATTATCAAAACGATTGGAACACAATAAGCGACAATATACTGGTGCTGTGAATTATGTGCGGAAGTCGGTGGAGAATCTGTTGGGATGTATGATTGAGAATGGGATTGTCTCGCACAGTGAGGGCGGAGAATATATACTGACAGTGCCGAAGGGTATTATTGCGTCGCGTGTGGCCGAAATAAATCCCGTGTTGATGGCAAATGCGTGCGAACTGTTTATGGGAATGAGTGCAACAGATTTGGCAGCGACATTTAGTTTGTTTACAGATGTCCGCGTGAACGAGGAAATCCGGATATTTGCCGGGTTTAAAAATATATCCAACAATGTTTTACTAAATAATTCATTGTGCGAGTTCGGGAAAATTGTGGAGGACCTCTATAATTGTGAAAACCAGTATGCGATTATGATGCCGGCAACCGATTATTGTTATGATATTGTGGATTATGTGAGGGAGTGGTGTGAATGTGGCGATGAAGCAGAATGTCGTGAAGTGATTCAGCGATTGAATTTAGAGAAAGGGGTTTCGGTGGGTGATTTTAGCAAGGCATTGTTGAAAATCTCGACGGTGTCGCGGGAATTGATGGCGATGTGTGAAGAAGCGGAGTGCGATATTTCGTTTACTCGGTTTGCTTATCAGCTGTCGCTGATTGATGGCTTGGTGTTGAAATATGTTGCGACGAATCAGAGCTTGTATTTGTAGGAGAAACGAGACTGAGACCGATAGGGTGAATTTGTTCTTCGTATTTGGCGGGTTGTTTTAGTGTGGCAATATTTTTTTTATGTTTAGATTCCATTTCATCGACTAAAAATGACATACTTCGTTCAATACCGTCTTCCATTGTGTATAAAAACAATTGCTATATTGTTTTTACACTGTTTACACCGGAATTACAAATTTGCGGGTAGTTTGTTTTATTTCGCTTCGCTCAATACTCGTTGAAAGAAGATGCCGATTTGGTTGACATCGGATCCGGCCACAGCATAGTCAGGAATAATGTCGGTATTGCCCTGTTTATAACAGAGGATGGCGGGTATTCCATTGATTTGGCGCTTGGTTTTTAGCAAAGCGTAAAGCTCGAAGGATTCGTCGATATCGATGATATGGGTACTGACAGACTCGGGCATCGCAGAAAACCACTGGTCGACAAGAGATTCGATTTTCTTACAGGGACCACACCACTCGGCGCCGAACTTGATGACGACGTGGCCGGGGTTTTGTGCTAATAAATCCTTGAATGATTGAACAGACATTCCGTCTAAATATTGGATGGTAGATGGTTGTTGTTTGATTTTATTTCCGCCGTTATTTGAGAATTGCATATATATGGAGGATGGATATTTTGGAGAGTGGGTTTGAGCGCGCAAGAAATATAATATTAATATTCAATTATAATAACTACACCAGGTGAACCAGGACTTCCAGGCGATGCACCATTCCCAGAATTAGCTGGTTCTCCATTTCCTCCGTTTCCACCTTTTCCATAAGTACCAAGAGTTGTTATAGCAGGTCCATAATCACTCAAATGTGCGCTTAAATCTATTGTAGACCCTCCTGCTCCACCAGTACTAGTAGATTCATTTGCACCGTTTGAACCAGCAATACCTTTGGTTTTGAATATAGAAATTATTCTTACATTAGATGTAGCTAACGGAGAATTATCAGCTATTGCTCCACCATCGCTACCTATATTACCAGCTGTAAAGGTTGCGGCTGGTTTTCCACCATATGCTTCTATCGATATAGTATCAGAATTCCATGTAACAGTTGTTGACTTACCAGCAGTTGGGTTAGTTGTCGGGTATTGATAGTCAGAAGTAGTATCCCAACCAGTTCCACCATCACCACCTCTACCAATAGTTATATATAAATTTCTATTTGTTGGAATATTATTTGTAAATGCAACAATAGATGTACCAGAAGCACCACCACCACCGCCTGCACCCTTATTACCACTAGAATACTGTGTTCCGGCTTGACCTCCTCCCCCACCACCGACAACAATAATTTTAAATGATGTAGTTGCTGCGTTTAGTGTATGTACATAAAGAACAGAGGTAACCGTAGTTACAATTGGCATTGATGTTAAGATACTATTATAATAGAAGAATACTATTGCGCATCCAGGATTTCCAGAATATCCTGACCAAGCCCAGTTATTAGTTTCAGGTGCTTCTCCTCTTCCGCCTCTTCCACCATCACCATATTCACTCTGATTATAAGTATAATATATATCTGTTTCATTGCTGCTTTTGTTTTTTTGATTTTCAATATTTATAAGTTTTTTATTAACAAATAAACCAACATTATCAACACTAAAATACTCATGATTTCCGCTTCTACCGCCAACTCCACCAGCTATATTGTCTATACTGTCGTTTTTTGAACCATTACCACCATTAACTCCATCTTTCCATATAAATGGAGTTGGTGTTCCTCCACCTGTTCCACCAGTTCCGCCACTAACCGTGCCAGTTGACCCACCAGACCCACCAGATCCCCCTGGACTTGAATATGTTGTTCCATTATACACAAAACTAGTTGCCGAACCATTGCTACCCGCATTTCCAGAACCATAAGAACCTTCGGTTGATTTCATACCTTCTCCTACTGTTGTATTACCAGAAGGTCTTCCAAAAGCCCCACCATTTCCAATAGTAACATTATATGTTGAACCAACACTTTGAACAAACCATCCATTTAGAGCTCCACCACCTCCACCACCGCCAGATCCACCGTTATAATCC
>VFQT010003500.1_pt1 | contig 14223 bp, 10 predicted proteins | sample 3512381 | NCBI WGS metagenome assembly VFQT01 (sample SAMN10412376, study PRJNA504923) | tailings metagenome | isolation source: Relicate 2 Philex TSF3 active mining site | place: Philippines: Tuba, Benguet | collected 2017-08-29 | reverse complement strand
TCTGCAGGAAAAAGATTACTCTCCAGTAAGGTTCTCAGTTACAACGGCAGTTTCACTTTAAAGTCAGGATATAGTTTTAGAGGAAATGCAATACTGGATAATTCAACTTCGCGCGTTATTCAACTAAATACTGATGTGATTATAAAAAAAGGTAATTACGAGCTTTCAATTCCCCTTCGTAAAACCACATTGGTGAACAAAGTAAAAATCCAACTGGGAAATCAAACCCTTCGTCCCCGCTAATTGCCTTTCGATTTTTCTTTTTGCTCCCACTCAATAATCCTATAACCATCTTCAGGCACATCAAACAGTGCTACCTGAACAGGATTGTAGTTCAGCTCCTTTAATTTGAAAATAACAGCTGTGTTGCCCAGGGTAGTTTCATATTGAACGAGTAAACCGGGTACCTTTTTTGCAAAAAGTTGAAACTCCCTATAAATAGGAACCACTTGTGTGGTAAACCAAACCGCTCTGGAAGTTCCATCGCGAAATTGGAAAAGTGCTTTATTACATAAGAAGCCATTGATACGCAATGTATCCGTTGTGATTTTTAGTGTGGCATCCTCATAAACTTGATTCAATTGTTGCCATTGCGCAGCCGTCATTTTTGTTAAGTAATGCTGCGTGCCGTAATCCTTCATAAGGATTGCTTGCCCCGTTTTTCCCAATAGCAACGTGCTTTCCTTGCCCATGGGAGACTCCAGTTCCATACGACTATTTACACCTTTGATGTAACAGGTATAACGAACCCCCTGTAGTAAAGCTTGCGTGGCGCTATCACCCTGAACAGTTTCAACAGTGTAATGCAGGGTAGCCTCCGTCAATCTGCGTTGTGCAAAGGAAAACTGAATAAAAAAAAGACCACTACTAAGAAATAAAACTGACCGAAGCATTAATATGAAGTTACAGCAACAGGCTAACAAATCATCGTTTAGACTTGTCTTGCATGTCTTTTAACTTTTTCTGCTGTGCTTGCATCTGCTCTAATTTGTCCTGCCACATAGATTTTGGCTTTGGCTTTTTTCTATTTTCCTGAATTTGCAACAGGATCTTATCATGATCGATAATGTAATTCTGTATAACAAATTGGAGCACTAGTGTAATCAAATTGGAGACGGTGTAATACCAAGTCAAGGCTGCCGGCAAGCTGTTGAAAAAGAAGAGCATAAATACAGGGAAGATGTACGGCATGTACTTCATCATCGGATTGCTTTGATCCGGGCTTAAGCTCATGCTATACACAGAAATTAATAAGCTAGTGGCCGTTGCCAAGAAATTGAATAAGCTAAGATGATCTCCAAACAGAGGAATGGTGAATCCAAAACGAATAGGCGCATCATAGGCCGAGAGATCATTCGCCCATAAGAACGATGCTCCACGTAATGCTATTTCCGCATTGAAAAAACTAAATAGAGCAAAGAAGATGGGAATTTGGAGTAATGCAGGAATACAGCCGCCCAGGGGGTTAACACCAGCCTCCCGAAATAACTTCATCTGCTCCATGCTAATTGTCTGCTGATCCTCACCATACTTCTCCTTCAACTTGGCGATTTCCGGACGCAAAGCTTTCATCTTGGCACCACTGAGATAGCTTGAATAAATCAAAGGAGAAGTCAACACACGTATAAATAATGTTAACAAAGCAATGGCCAACCCAATATTACCTAGTGAGATGTTTTTTAAGAAATCGAATATGGGCACAATAACATATTTGTTTAATGGACGAACAAAAGTATAAGCCCCTTGACCCAGGTTTACGATTTTCTCAAATTCGTTATCATACTTCTTCAACACTGTATAATCAGCAGGGCCAAAATAAAATTTGAGATTAACTGAGGAACGATCGGCAGCTGGAAGTTGCATTTTAAGCGCGGCAGTAGCTTTGATCACTGAACCTGTTGAGTCCGGAGGTAAAACCCAGCTCAATTGACCAGCATTAAAATTGGCAGGTGCTTCCATGGCGGCAAAGAAGAACCGTTGGCGAACGCCTACCCATCCAACTGGCTTTGTAAAATCTACTGTGCTTCGATTCCCGATGGTGAAGTAATCAAAAGCACCATCTTCTACAAAGCCTACCTGAGTATTCTGCTTTTCATATGCAATATCCGATTCCTGCTTAAGCGCTTCATATTGCCATAAAAAAGGTACCACCCCTTGGGTAAATAATTGAGCAGGGGCATCAAAATCCAATTGTAAATTGATCCGATAATCAGAAGGGTAAATAGTATACTGGTGCGTAATTCGACCTGAAAAATTCGAGTCAGCAGCGGCCAAAACAAAAGAGATCACTTGAGCACCATCCGCTTTTTTTTCTACGCCTTGAAAACTAAAAAATAACTCTGCACTAGGTGCTGTACGGTTTAATCCGGTATTCACGGAATAGCCAAAACGCGAGAATGATGTAGCAGAGAGCTCAACGGGCTTATCTTGGCCATATTGCGCATGCTCCTTTAGTGTTATCGATTTTACCTGCCCACCTTTATTAGTGAAAACAACTTTCATTTTTTGATTCTCTACCGTTTGCAACTCCTCCACACCATCGGCAGCCGCTACAAAATAGCCAGCAGCGGTGGCACGCAAGGCACTATCCGCTTTAGCCATGGAAGTGGATGCGGCTACCGTATCAACCAGCGGACGATTTGCTTTTGCGATGGAATCTTGCACAAATTGCTGACGCGCTTTAGCCTTATTATAAGCGGCCTGCTCCATGTTGGTATAGTAAAAATACCCAAAGAACAAAACGGCTAGCAACACAAAACCCAGTACGGTATTACGATCAAAATTCATACGTTAGACAAGTTTGGCGATAAGAGCCGACAAAGATAAGGGAAGCCAACCGGCCCCGGGTTAGGAGTGAAGCGGCTGAGCAGATTTAGAATAGGGTTGCTGAGCATGTTGCAGCGCTGCTTTTATAAAATGAACAAAAATGGGTTGAGGATCCTCTACAGTGCTCTTTAACTCAGGATGATACTGAACTCCAATAAAAAAAGGATGGTTTTTAAGTTCAATAATCTCAACCAAGCCTGTATCCGGATTTTTACCACTGGCCATCATACCTGCTTTTTCAAAATCCGCCAGGTATTTATTATTAAACTCCCAACGGTGGCGATGTCTTTCTGAAATATTTTCTTTTCCGTAAATACGGTAGGCTAATGAGTTTTTTTCCAAGGTACATGGATAGGCTCCCAACCGCATGGTTCCTCCTTTAGCGGTCACTTGCTTTTGTTCGTCCATTAGATCAATTACAGGGTCTGTTGTACCTGGATTCATTTCGGTTGAATTGGCGGCCTTAAGCCCTAGCACATGACGAGCAAACTCAATGGCTGCCATTTGCATGCCTAAGCAAATCCCAAAAAAGGGCAGCTTTTTTTCTCGGGCATATTGAACGGCAGCAATCTTTCCCTCTACCCCACGATGACCAAATCCTGGTGCCACTAATAAAGCATCTAGCCCAGCTAATTTTTCATTTACATTCTCAGGCGTAATAAATTCGCTATGAATGTTGACCACTTGTACCTGACATTCATTGATTGCCCCGGCATGTATAAAAGATTCTAAAATTGATTTGTAAGCATCCTGCAACTCGATATATTTTCCAATCAACCCCACGTTTACTTTTGCTTTTGGATATTTTAATTTATCCAAGAAAATTTTCCAACGGGTTAGATCCGGTTGCTGAGTACCCGTTAAGTTCAACTTTTTCAAAACCGTTGTATCCAATCCCTCCCGCATCATTAATACAGGAACCTCATAAATTGTGGAAGCATCGGCAGCCTCGACAACAGCTTCTGGTTTTACATTACAGAATAATGCAATTTTTCTTTTAAGATCCGGGCTTAATGGTTTTTCAGTTCTACAAACAATGATGTCCGGATGAACCCCTTCTTCACTTAACATACGCACGCTATGTTGTGTGGGCTTTGTTTTTAATTCTTTGGCTGCCTTGAGGTAAGGAATTAATGTAAGATGAACGACTACGGTGTCTTCCTCAGGCAATTCCCATTGCAGCTGACGCAGCGCTTCTACAAACGGTAAACTCTCAATATCACCAACCGTTCCTCCGATCTCTGTGATTACAATATCGTATTCTCCAGTTTCTCCGAGCAACTTCATTCTTCGCTTGATCTCATCAGTGATATGAGGTACTACTTGAACAGTTTTTCCTAAAAAAGCCCCTTCTCTTTCTTTGTTAATGACAGTTTGATAAATTCTACCTGTCGTAACATTATTTGCTTGTGAAGTATGTAAATTCAGAAAACGCTCATAATGTCCCAAATCCAAATCTGTCTCAGCTCCATCTTCCGTTACATAACACTCGCCATGCTCATATGGATTTAATGTGCCCGGATCTACGTTGATATAGGGATCAAATTTTTGAATTGTTACACGGAGTCCCCTAGCTTGTAACAACTTGGCTAATGAGGCAGCAACAATACCTTTACCTAATGAGGAGGTTACTCCTCCAGTCACAAAAATGAATTTAGACATGGACGTTTCTTTTTCCATTGTTTTTACCCTTAGTGACCTTCGGGCAACTATCAGCCTTGATAAAAGGGAATGTGCAGGAGGTCGTGTAAAGTTAGGAATTATCCCTTATTCATTACACCTCCAATTGCAGAATCATAATAGTTTTTCCATTCCTCCACAGTGCCCCAGGAATGACCGTCCAGTTCCACTATGCCCGGAATAGTTTTACCGAGCAAGGTAACTGGAGTACTTCCCGTGGCAGTTAATTGGAGGAATGCTGTGCGATGTTGTGGAGAAACAGAAACCACTACCCTTCCCTGAGATTCACCAAACCAGCATGCATCAGTACGCAAAGGCTTGCCATCAAAGGCACGTTCAGGAGCGATAACAGAGAAACCAATACTTCGGTTAAAAGATTTTTCCAATAGGGCTACAATTAATCCCCCCTCGCTACAATCGTGTACACTTTCAACTACACCGGCTTGAATTAGTGATTTCACCAATTGGTGAAGTGCTAATTCTTCCTCGACATTAAAATAGGGAGCTGGGGAAAGTGTGTGACCCAGTACATCATGTAAATAAACCGAGGAGCTCAAATCATTCTGAACAGAACCCAGCAAATAAATTTCGTCGTCGGTATTTTTGAAATCCAAGGTCATCTTTTTATCTACATTCTCTAGTAAGCCAACCATACCAATGGTAGGAGTTGGGTTTACAGGGCCATCGGGATTCTGATTATAAAAGCTAACATTTCCTCCAGTAACAGGAGTGTCAAAACGTCGACAAGCTTCACCCATTCCTAAAATGGCCTCTTTGAACTGAAAATATACTGCGGGATCATAAGGGTTACCAAAATTTAAACAATTGGTGACACCCAGCGGTTCACCTCCCGAGCAAACAATATTGCGCGCAGCTTCACTTACAGCAATCATTGCACCCACCATTGGATTAGCCATTACGTAGCGACTATTACAATCCGTTGTAACTGCAATTCCCTTCTTAGTTCCTTTCACCAACACCACAGGGGCATCGGAAGGAGCATTTGTAGTAGTGTTGTTAGTACCAACCATACTGTCGTATTGCCTGAATATCCATTGCTTGGAGGCGATGGTAGGATGCTTGATCAGTTGTTGTGCAGCTCCTTTTAGATCAGTGGGCAAGGAAACGCTACTTAACTCAAACTGATCAATTTTTTCAAGGTAAGCAGGCTTAGAAAAAGCTCTGTCGTATTGGGGAGCACCACCTCCCAATACCAATTCATGGGCTGGTATGGAAGCATCAAGCTTACCATGCATATAAAAATTCAAAAGACCATCTCCCGTTACTTCGCCAATAACGGCACAAGGAAGGTCCCACTTTTCAAAAACTTTTTTGACCAACTCTTCTTTGCCTTTCTCAGCAACCAACAACATTCTTTCCTGACTTTCGCTGAGTAACAACTCCCAGGTTTTCATGTTGGGCTGTCGTGTTGGAACCTTGTCCAAATCAATACGCATTCCAACACCACCCTTAGCACTCATTTCTGCTGTTGAGCAAATGATACCTGCTGCACCCATATCTTGCATTCCCACCACGGCGCCTGTCTGTATTACTTCTAAACAGGCTTCCAATAATTTTTTCTCTTGAAATGGATCCCCAACTTGTACAGCTGGTAATTCCTTTGCACTTTCTGCGGTGATATCTGCAGAAGCAAAGGATGCACCACCAATTCCGTCTTTTCCTGTAGCACTTCCCACAAACAGCACAGGATTTCCAATTCCCTCGGCCGTGGCAGAAACAGTTTGTCCGGCTTTGACAATTCCCACACTCATTGCATTCACAAGTGGGTTAGTGTGATAGCATCGATCAAAATAAATTTCACCTCCCACGGTGGGCACACCAAAACAATTTCCGTAATGACCAATCCCGTGTACCACGCCCGCAAGCAAGTGTTGCGTTTTTTCATCTTCCAATAAACCAAAACGAAGAGAATTCAAAGCAGCAATTGGCCGTGCGCCCATGGTAAAAATATCCCTGTGTATTCCTCCTACGCCCGTGGCTGCACCTTGGAAGGGTTCTATCGCAGAAGGGTGGTTGTGCGATTCTATTTTAAATACCACTCCCAATCCGTCGCCAATATCCATTAAGCCCGCATTTTCCTCTCCGGCCTTCACTAACATTCTTCCCCCCTCTCTTGGTAAGGTTTTCAACCACTTGATTGAATTCTTGTAGCTGCAATGCTCGCTCCACATCCCAGAGAAAGCACAGAGTTCATTAAAGTTGGGAGTTCGCCCCAGTTTTTTACAAATCAAATCAAATTCTTCGGCAGTCAGGCGGAGCTGTTCCGCCGTAGAAACGGTCACTTCCATGCGGGTAAAAAATTGAGGAACAAAGGTATTTTACAAGATTCAGCTTCCTTATAAAAGTTGTTCCCTTCCTCTTCACATTACTATTTTTTTTAATATAAGAAATAATAAACGTTCGACCTCATTTTTTTTGCATTATGACCCATGTAATCACATTTTATGAACATATGCATCCATTTTTTTGGACCAAACGATTAAAAACAGTTGCTTTGCCGAAAATTCAGCAATTATGTCAATCAGATTTCAGGCTTTGGAAAACCTCAGCAATAAGAAAAATGTAGAGGTGGGTTCGCCTAACAAAACCACTAGCTTCTTTGCCTCTAATGTTTTCACGGTACAGGTAGCCAGAGAGTTTCTCAGCGACGAAGCCTACAAAAGTTTGAAAGCTTCCATAAAAGCTGGAATGAAGATAGATCGCAATATGGCTAGCCAGATTGCAAACGGAATGCGGGCATGGGCGGAAACAAAGGGAGTAACACACTTTACACACTGGTTCCAGCCACTTACAGGAACAACGGCAGAAAAACATGATTCTTTTTTTACGCTAAAAAGTGATGGCACCGCTATTGAAGAGTTTGACGGTGCTGCATTGATACAACAAGAACCAGACGCTTCCTCATTTCCAAGCGGAGGTCTACGCGCCACATTTGAAGCACGCGGCTATACTGCTTGGGATCCTTCTTCCCCACCCTTTGTAATTGAAATCGGAAACGGAAAAACACTTTGCATTCCCACCATATTTGTTTCCTATACAGGAGAGTCACTCGATTACAAAGCCCCCTTACTCAAAGCAACGGAGGCATTGAGCAAAGCGGCCACAGAGGTTTGCCATTACTTTGATAAGAATGTAGGCAAAGTAAACGTTACACTGGGTTGGGAACAAGAGTACTTTGTCATTGACGAGGCATTCTATAACGCACGTCCGGATCTTGTGATGACGGGCAGAACAGTATTCGGAAGTGGCTCAGCTAAAAATCAACAACTGGAAGATCATTATTTCGGCTCTATCCCTGAGCGCGTTTACGCTTATATGCGAGATTTTGAAAACGAATCTTACAAATTAGGCATTCCTCTACGCACTCGTCACAATGAAGTAGCCCCTGCACAATTTGAGTGTGCTCCGATATTTGAAGAAGTAAGTGTGGCCGTGGACCACAATTCATTATTGATGGACGTAATGGATCGGGTTGCACGTAGACATAATCTACGCGTGCTTCTGCATGAAAAACCATTTGCAGGTATCAACGGAAGTGGAAAGCACAATAACTGGAGTATGGCTACAGACACAGGCGTTAATTTATTAGCCCCTGGAAAAACGCCCAAGACAAACTTAATGTTTCTCACGTTTTTTGTAAACACGATCAAAGCAGTGCATGATTATGCCGACGTATTACGCGCATCGATTGCCTCCGCACCTAATGATCACCGTCTTGGAGCCAACGAAGCGCCACCAGCTATCATTTCTGTGTTCATTGGACAATACCTCAGCAAAGTGCTTACGGATGTGAAAGAGCGCGTAACCTCCAAGATGGACGAAACAGATGAGAGCTTGCTTAAAATTGACATTCATAAGAGCATCCCTGAATTACTCATGGATAATACAGATCGTAATCGTACTTCTCCATTTGCATTCACCGGTAACAAATTCGAGTTTCGAGCCGTAGGATCTTCTGCAAATTGCGCCAACCCCATGACGGTGCTTAATACAATTATGGCCGCCACCTTGAAGCAATTCAAATCTGAGGTTGACGCGCTAATCGAAAAAGGCGAGAAGAAAGAGATTGCCATCATGCATGTGATCCGCGAGTATATTGTAAAAAGTGAAAAAGTGTTATTTGAAGGTGATGGCTACAGCGAGGCATGGGAAAAAGAAGCTGCCAAGCGTGGCTTACCTAACGTAAAAACCACTCCATTGGCATTGGATGCCATGGTTACCAAAAAAGCAATGGCTTTATTTGAGGGCAACGGCATTTATTCTCACCAAGAGTTGGAAGCACGACATGAAATTGAATTAGAAAAGTATATTAAAAAAGTACAGATTGAGAGCCGCGTTATGGCTGAACTTGCCACCAGCCAAGTTTTACCTGCAGCCATCCGTTACCAAAATACTTTAGCTAACAATGTGAGGGGATTAAAAGAGGCCGGGCTAACAGAAAAGAGTTTTAAAGTACACAGAGAGCTGCTAGAAAAAATCTCTACGCATATTAACAAGGTGAGTGAAGCGGTCGAAAAAATGACTGAGGCGCGTAAAGCTTGCAACAACATGGACAATACACGTGACAAAGCAATCGGTTACCAAACAAAAGTCAAAGACGCTTTCTTTGATGAAATTCGTTACCACGTGGATAAACTAGAATTATTAGTGGATGACAACGAGTGGAGCCTGCCAAAGTATCGTGAAATGCTTTTCTTGCGCTAAGAGCGATTAGCTTTTATAACACGCAATACATTACCGCCGAGGATTTTTTTCAATGCTTGATTGGAATATCCTCGGCGTTTTAATTCCGCCGTGATATTAGGGTAAGTGCTCACATCCTCCAGGCCTTTGGGAACAAAGCCAATCCCATCATAATCGGCCCCAATTCCTACATGGTCCACTCCTACTAACTTGGCCACATAATCAATGTGATCCACCACCTCTTTGATGCCTGGTAAGTTTTTACTTAGTTCTAGTTGCACTAATGCGTTGACCTGCTTCGCCAACATTTCCGATTGATCCCGATAGGCCGGTAATTGTTGCAACACCGCACGAATGGAATCTTTTCCCGGACCCTCCCAATATTTTTTTGCATCCACAAATGATTTACTAATGAATGCTGGATAAAAGTTAATACAGATAACGCCACCATTTTTAGCAACTGCCCTGATTTGCTGGTCTTTTGCGTTTCTGAAAACAGGACAGATGGACCAAACAGAACTATGCGTCAATAATACAGGCTTGGTTGTTACAGCCAGGGCATCATAAAAGGTTTGCTCCCCGACGTGAGAAAGATCCACAATTACACCGGCCTCATTTAGTTTTCTCACCACTTGCTTACCAAACTCTGTAAGCCCCTTGTTGGCCAATGGCTTACCAACTCCGGACTCATCCATAGCGCTGGTGGCCCAATCATGGCTGTTATTCCAGGTCAATGTGAGATAAGACATTCCTTTTGCAATCAGTGAATCCAGCTTGGATAAATCTGATTCAATCATATGTCCACCTTCCACACCTATCATTGCCACCAATTTATTTCGATGTGCTTTTTTACGCGCCTCATTGTACCCAGCGGCAAAATCAAATTTATCGGGGTGACGTAAGATGATCCGGTTCAATGAATCAATCTCCTCGAGAGCGTCTTGATAGAAACCTTCCTTCTTTCGAGGGGTTTCGCCGGTAAAAACGGAAAAGAACTGAATATCTACCCCACCTCGTTTCCAACGGACATAGTCACTATGTCCTTTTGCCAATAACACACTAATATCCCTCCCCTCCAACACTTGTCCACTTAGACAATCATTATGGGTGTCTACAACAATTGCCTTACGATGAACCTTATTAACGGATTGGCTGAAACCAACCGAAGAAAAAAATAGTAGAAAAACAAAAAGTCCTACAAAACCTCTATGACTTTGTTGTAAAAAAAACATTAGCCCATTGTTTTCTTAGCGTCCTCTAAGAATTTTGCAAGCCCGATATCCGTAAGCGGATGTTTTAACAATCCCAAGATAGAATCCAAGGGACATGTACAAACATCAGCCCCCGCTTCCGCACATTTAACAATATGTAATGGAGTACGAATGGAAGCAGCAAGAATTTGTGTCTTGAAACCTTGTACGCCATAAATCTGCGCAATTTGTGCAATCAACTCAACCCCATCCCAGCTGCTATCATCTAATCGACCAATGAAGGGAGATAGATAAGTAGCTCCCGCCTTAGCGGCTAAGATGGCCTGTCCCGCTGAAAATACAAGCGTACAGTTTGTTCTGATTCCATGATCAGTAAACCACTTGATTGCTTTAATTCCATCCTTAATCATCGGAACTTTAACCACAATGTTGGGATGAATGGCAGCCAATTTTTTCCCTTCTTCTACAATACCGTTAAAATCGGTACTGATTACCTCAGCGCTGATATCGCCGTCTACCATTTCACAAATGGTGCGGTAATGATCCATTATCGCCTTCTCTCCTTTGATGCCTTCTTTGGCCATCAAGGAGGGATTAGTAGTAACGCCATCCAGAATACCTAGTTCATGCGCTTCTTTGATTTGAGCGAGATTGGCTGTGTCAATGAAGAATTTCATATAGGAAGTTAAAAGTTTAAATAAAAAATGGCAGGCTTATTACATCGCACCGCTCAACCACTTACTCTTGCTGCCTTCCGGCCCTGGGAGGGTTCAGCAGGAGCTGGTCGTGTAAGACCTGCCGGTACAAATTTAATGAATATTCCCTCATTGCTGAAAAGCAGAGCGCACCCACGTATAACCCACTAACTCATCTGCCCTGCTTCCGATGGGTCTTACATAGACTAATACCAGGTACTCGTTTTCAGTACCCCAATAATTTCCTTCCGTCCACTGTGTAACAGGAGCTTGCCGACCATCCAATTCGTCTAGGGTTACATATTGGTAATTATAATATCCCTGCTTTAACAAAAAGGACTTTGTATATACACCCCGTGAGGCATCATAATTCATTTTACTGGTGGGGGCCAGTGAATAATTAGTGAGTTCGCCATACAGATAAACAGATTTTCCAGGCAAGGCACGTCCTCCATTGGGGTAGAAAGTAAAATGGACCCATGCATACTCCCCTTGTAACTGTGCATTTGAGTTATCGCGACTTTCCACAAAAAAAGCACCATTAATATCCCGATTCAAAAGACTCATTTTTCCTTCTCTCGGATAATCCGGGTTAACCCAGATGTCTACACGAGAAGTACTGTCACTATCTTCAATTCGAGAAATACGTTCACTTCGTAATCGGAAACTTCGCAAGTCTACCCAACGCCACTCCTGGCCAGCAGGAAAAAGTGAGAATTGTTGGTCCGAGTATTCAAAATAATTTCCACGAAATAATGTTGGCGTGCGTTGCACTTTAGCCGTAGACCAACCTCTATTTTGTATCAACCACACACTCAACTCCGTGGGCGTGTATGACCCTCCAGCAGTTTGTAGAGGAGTAATTCCAATTTGCAACTGTTGATGTGTACGCAAGAGTTGGCCATCGAAGGGTTGTCTGACCTGCGCGCTAATGGACACTTTTTTTGCAGCAATCAATACTCTTCTGGTAAAAGCCAGTTGTGTGGTATCATCATTCAAAAAGACTTTTAACAAATAATTGCCTGCCCTCGTAGGACCGCTTCCTGCTTCAGGGAGCATAGCTTGGTAATGTGTATATCTTATCTGCGTAAGAGATGATGGCCTGTAGTTACGTATCCGATTAGTTAAAAATCCACGTAAATAATCAAATGGTTGCAAAGAAGCAGGTGTCCAATCTGCATTACAAAGTTGAAATGTATAGTAATAATTTTTTATATCTGCATCCAGGTCATCAAAATGTAATTCTAATTGTTGATCTCGTTCACCCAACACCAATATTGGGTAAGCAAGTGGATCTCCCGCTTTAAACAACTTGACCGTTTGAATAGTGGGACGAAAGATCTGGTCTGGATTTTGCGCATTAGCTGGTAGCAAAGCTGCTAAGCAATTAATAAGGAGGAAGATTGTAAATTCGAGTTGCCGCATAGGGCAAAGTATGAAAATAGCTCGATTTATAGCCAACCGAATTGCCCGAAGCAAACAACAAAGCTTTTCCCGCTTTATTCTTCGACTTTCTTTCACTGCTACGGCGTTGAGCGTTGCCGTTATGATCATCACCTTAGCCTTGGCTACAGGTTTCCAAAAGGCCATTGAGGACAAAATCGTAGGCTTCTGGGGGCATGTTCGTATTCAAGAGAAACAAGCGGACAAATCGGTGCGGGTAAGAGAAATTCCTCTGCAACGAAACCCAGCTGTAGAATTGAAAATTAAAAATCACCCTAATGTAAAATCAATTCACCCCTTTGTTAATCAGTACGCCCTTCTCAAAACCAAATCATCATTAGAAGGAGTGTTGATAAAAGGAGTTGAGTTGGGTACTCATGGGAGTTCCTATCAACAATTTGTAAAAAAAGGCCGATTACCACTACCTCTTAACTCTGTTTTTTCCAGAGAGATACTGCTCTCTGTCTACCAGGCTAACCGACTCAATTTAATTCCAGGTGATTCTGTTGTACTATACTTTACACAAACTGGTCAGGCACCTCGTCCACGCAAAGTGATGGTTGCAGGTTTGTATCAAACAGGAATTGAGGAGTACGATCGACTCTTTGCCATTGGTGATCTTAAAATGATCGTCCCGCTAACAGGGTTTCGCAACGAGGAAATAGGGGGATATGAAATCTATTTGAAAGAACCCTCCCTTGCCGCTCAAACTGCTAGCCAATTATTTGAATCCGACTTATTCCCACCTACCTGGGATGCATTAACCACCCGGGATGTTGCCCCTCAACTTTTTGACTGGTTAAATATGCAGGTGGTTACAAGGAACGTATTGCTTGCATTCATGTTGATTGTTGCGCTAGTCAATCTACTCACCTGTTTGCTTGTATTGGTATTAGAACGAATCCCGATGATTGGCGTACTTAAAGCCATGGGATCAACAGACCAATTGATACAGCATATTTTTATAAGGTTTGGAGTGATTTTCACAGCGGGGGGTGTTTTAGTAGGTACCCTTCTTGCTTTAGGGTTACTTGGTTTACAAGCAACTACCTCCTTTATTCGGTTAGACCCCGCTGCCTATTATATTGACACGGTGGCTGTTGAGATCAAACCACTTCATGTGCTAAGCGTGGTGATAGGAACATTAGTAATTAGCACCTTGGTACTTTTGTTACCCTCCTTTTTGGTAAGAAAAATAAGCCCCTTGCGGGCCATTCGTTTTAACTAAGCCAAGAAAGTAAAATTCCGGTTGCCACTGCAGCATTCAATGACTCTGCCTCTCCAACTCTCGGAATGGTGACCCCTATCACATCATTGGTGATCAAAGTCTCAGGCACTCCCTTTGCCTCATTTCCAATTAACAATAATCCATGTTGTGGGCGCTTTATCTCATATACAGGCTTTCCATTTAATACGGCTGCATAAATTGGTAGTTGCTGTTGTGAAATCCATGGCAACAGATCGAGATAATGGATCTGCAACCGGGCAATACTTCCCATGGTGGCTTGCACTACTTTGGGATTATAAACATCTACCGTATCAGGACTACAAACTAATTGCCGAATACCAAACCAATCAGCTGTTCGTAATATAGTTCCAAAATTTCCTGGATCTTGAATACCGCAGCAAACCAAAGTCAAACCTTGATCAACCTGTAATGACTT
>VFQT010003498.1_pt1 | contig 14230 bp, 14 predicted proteins | sample 3512381 | NCBI WGS metagenome assembly VFQT01 (sample SAMN10412376, study PRJNA504923) | tailings metagenome | isolation source: Relicate 2 Philex TSF3 active mining site | place: Philippines: Tuba, Benguet | collected 2017-08-29 | reverse complement strand
ATCCTATTTCGATTCCACACCGATTTTCACTACAACAAGATATTGAAATAGCAGGCTTCTTTGCCGCTATTTTTGCCTGGGGTAATCGAACCACAATTCTCAACAAGTGCAATGATTTATTAAACAGAATGGATGCAGCACCCTTTGTATTTATACAACAACACCAGTCAGTAGACCTTAAACGATTTTTATCGTTCAAACATCGAACCTTTCAACCGACCGATGTTCTTTATTGTATTGAATTCTTGAAATACCATTATCAGCGCTTTACAAGTTTAGAGCACGCATTTTGTTTACAAACACAGGACATGGAAAGTAGATTAAATGCATTTCATACTTATTTTTTTTCGTTACCTGATGCTCCCGAGAGAACGCGTAAACATATTCCTGCTCCCGCAAAAGGATCTACTTGTAAACGATTGAATATGTTTCTTCGCTGGATGGTTCGAAAAGATAAAAGCGGTGTAGACTTTGGTATTTGGAAAAAAATAAAGCCCGCCACCTTAATTTGCCCGGTAGATGTGCATGTAGCAAGAGTAGCGCGTATGCTTGGGTTGATTGAAAGAAAGCAAACGGATTGGCAAACAGCAATGGAACTAACTACTGCACTGAGCATGTTTGATCCCACCGATCCTGTAAAATATGATCTGGCTTTATTTAGCCTCGGGGTACACGAACAGGCCTGAATGCTTAGGGATTCTTTTCAAACATCAAGGCCTTGACCTTTTCCTGATCTTCCTGTTCCTTATGTAAATCGAACATGGTTCCAAAAATATGATCCCAAAGCGTTGAACTCACGCCAAATCCCTGCTGTTCATTTTTATAATGATGTAGGTGGTGATTTCTCCATAGCGGCTTCATCCATTTAAACGGAGGATTCCACGCATGAATCGCATAGTGCATAGAGCCGTACAATAGATATCCCAACACAAAACCTGGAAAGAACATGAATGCGTACGTTCCCATACCCACACGCACAAATAAAAACAGCGTGCTTGCAATTAGCAAACTAGGAAGTGGCGGCATAAATAAACGTTGCCGATCACGAGGATAATGATGATGATTGCCATGCAAGGTGTACACAAACTTTGTTGAACGTGGCGTCTTGGGAATCCAATGGAAGAGAAACCGATGTGCCACATATTCAAAAAGTGACCAAAAGAGAAGTCCCGCTACAAATACCAGCAAAATGGTTGGGGTTGTGAATCCAAGTATGCTGCCCGAACGATAGAGAAAATAGATAATAACAGGCAAATACATACCCCAGATAACCAGCGGGTGTGATTTGGTGAGCGCCTCTAAAAAGGGATTTTCAAAAAGACGCGCTTGCCCTTTGTTATGTATTTTTTCAAATTTCATGGCGCAAAGATAATGCGGTTTTCATTGGAAGAAATGATTAACGTCATTCTAACATCATTAACTTCGCCTGACGAATGTTTCACCTATGAAATTGTTAAGCTATTATAAAGAGGACCGAGAACAGCTAGGCGTTCTGATCAATGGCCTTGTTTACGACATGGAGCAGCTACATCCTGATTTACCTAATAGCATGAATCTGTTTCTCAATTTTTGGGACGATTATTTTCCGGTGGCGCTGGCGGGTGAAACACTTCTCAAGGAGGGGCAGCGCGCAGTGAGCGGCGGGCAGCCTATAGAAAATTTACGGTTGATGGCCCCCGTACCTTTCCCATCCTCCTGTCGGGACGGTTACGCTTTTCGACAACACGTAGCTGCCGCTCGTAGAAATCGAAAAGTGGACATGATTCCCCAATTTGACGAATATCCCATCTTCTATTTTACCAATCACCATAGCATCCAGGGACCTGGTCCTATTCGTTGCATGCCGGACCATTTTGAAAAATTAGATTTTGAACTGGAAGCTGCAATTGTAATAAGTAAACACGGGAAAAATATAAGAGCCGCAGAGGCGGATCAACATATTGCAGGGTTGATGATTATGAATGACATGAGCGCACGCACTTTGCAGATGGAAGAGATGTTGTTAAATCTGGGACCCGCCAAAGGCAAAGATTTTTCAACAGTGATCGGCCCCTGGTTAGTAACATTGGACGAACTAGAACCGTTTATCACTGCGCCAAAACCCAATCACCAGGGACTAAGCTGGAATCTCAATATGACCTGTAAGGTGAACGGCATCCAGGTAAGCGCAGGTAATTTGGGAGATATGGATTGGACCTTTGCCGAAATAATCGAAAGAGCTTCTTATGGGGTAGATCTTTATCCCGGCGATGTAATTGGAAGTGGAACAGTGGGGACCGGCTGTTTTTTAGAATTAAATGGAACTGGCAAGCTTAATGACCCTAACTACAAGGAACAATGGTTACAAGCGGGAGACATAGTAGAGATGGAGGTTGATAAGCTGGGCATACTCACTAATGCCATTGTACGGGAAGAAGAGGACTGGAGTATTTTGAAACAGAAAAAAACAGCACAGTCATAAATGGTATTTGACTTTTCAAAATTGAGTCCGGCAGATCGACAGTACTACTTGCAAAATGCAATAGCACCAAGACCAATCTGTTTTGCCTCCACTATTGATTCAGCAGGAAATGTTAACCTGAGTCCTTTTAGTTTTTTCAATGTATTTTCTGCTAATCCCCCCATTGTAATTTTTTCCCCTGCAAGACGAGTAAGAGATAATAGCACCAAACATACCCTTGAAAATGTTTGGGCAGTGCCTGAAGTAGCCATCAACATGGTTACACTAGATATGGTGCAACAGCAATCGCTAGCCAGTTGTGAATTTCCAAAAGAGGTGAATGAATTTGAAAAAGCTGGATTTACGCCTATCCCTGCTACAAGAATCAAACCTCCGTTGGTTAAAGAAAGTAAAATACAATTGGAATGCAAGGTGGTTGAAGTAAAACCACTCGGCGATGAAGGGGGTGCAGGCAATCTGGTGATCTGTGAAGTTCTTTGCATGCATATCAATGAGGCCTTACTGGATGCTGATAAAAAAATGGATCCCCGTCATCTACCCCTGGTAGCTCGTCTAGGGGGAGATTGGTATACCGTTGTGAACGAACAGAATTTATTCCAAGTCCCTAAACCAAATACTGCGCTTGGCATGGGAATTGACGCCTTGCCGATGGCCGTTCGTACTAGTCAAATCTTAACCGGAAACGACCTGGGACAGCTGGCAAATTTTACCAACATTCCCCCCATTGACCCGGATTTTCAAGACCCGCATCTGAAACAGATCGTTCAATATTTTTCTGTTAATCCGGACGAAATGGAAAAGGAAATACACCGGTATGCCAGCCAATTATTGGGTAAAGGGGAGGTTGCTGCGGCCTGGCAAGTACTACTTTACTCAGTAGTTTCCTGATTTACAATAAATTAAACCCAAACCGGCGATAAATATTATCAGGCCAGTTCTGCTGAAGTTTAGGGAAACTAAAATATCTTTGCGCGCAACAGCCTAAGTAGTAAATGCTTAACTTAGGTTGCCGTTTTAGCTGAACCAAAAAAACTGATATGAAAAAATTGTTTTTCCTGCTCGCCCTTGTTGCACCCTTTGCTTTATTCGCCCAAAAATCTATGGTGGGTGTAACCGGCGGTATCACCATGGCTAACCAATATGGAACCAAAGGTGGAGCGCTGATTAAGGACGATCAAAAAATCGGCTACACATTGGGATTGATCATGGAAACTCCGATTGCTAAAAGCAATTTTAGTTTTCAACCTGGTTTATTCTATGCACAAAAAGGAAGAATTGAAAATGTAAGCTTCAAAGAAAAGCGTCATTGGAGTCTTCGTTACGCTGAGTTACAAGCTAATGTACTCTACAATTTAAAATGTGATAAGGGTGGTACTTTTTTTGCAGGAGGTGGTCCCACACTTGCGGCAGACCTTCCTTCTTTTGTTGAAACACGTCTATTGGATACAGATCCTACCTCTTCTACCAGCAATGATTTTGTAGCTAGTGGAACACGTAGTGTGAACTTTGGTACACAAGCTGCTTCTGATTTTAAAGGACCTGATTGGGGTGTAAATATGACAATTGGCTACCGTACCAAAGCAGGATGGTCTATTGGATATAACTACACCATTGGTCTACGCAACATTATGCCTGTAGTAGCAGGTGATGATGGCGTGCGTAATCACTTCATGGGTCTTCGCATCAGCTACTGGGTGAAGAATAAATAATTTTTCCCGCTTTGCGGGATATTCGAAAGCCTCCTGCATGGGAGGCTTTCGCATTGATACCCCAAGCGAAACAAATAACTTTGCGCGCGTAACAGTAGAAATAAACGAATATGAGTGCTCTGCAACTTTCAGAACAAGAACAATTAAGACGCGAAAAACTCGCTGAATTAATTATGATGGGGATTGAACCCTACCCTGCCCCTCTTTATCCTGTCAATATTTATTCCACTGATATCAAGGAAAAAGCGAACGACCAAAATATAAGTGAATTTGCAGACTGCTGTATTGCAGGGCGTATTATGAGTGTACGCGATATGGGCAAAGCCAATTTTGCAGTACTACAAGATGGTAAAGGAAGAATTCAGGTTTATGTAAAACGTGATGACATCTGCCCCGGTGAGGACAAAGCTCTTTATGATATTGTTTGGAAAAAGTTATTGGATATTGGAGATCTAATTGGCGTCAAAGGATATGTGTTTCGTACTAAAACCGGTGAGCTAACTATCCACGTAAAAGAATTTACACTCCTTAGTAAAGCATTGCGTCCACTTCCGATCGTAAAGGAAGCAGAGGGACAGACCTTTGATGCGGTAACAGATCCGGAATTTAAATATCGTCAGCGCTATGCTGATCTTATTATCAACCCTGCTGTTAAAGAAACATTCATCAAAAGAACTAAACTGATCAATTCAATCCGCACCTTTTTGAATGAACAGGGTGCGTTGGAGGTTGACACACCTGTTTTACAATCCATACCCGGAGGCGCAGCCGCGCGTCCATTTATTACGCATCACAACGCATTAGATATACCACTCTATTTGCGTATTGCAAACGAATTGTATTTGAAACGACTGATCGTGGGAGGCTTTGATTGGGTGTATGAATTTAGCCGCAACTTCCGTAATGAGGGAATGGATCGCACACACAATCCTGAGTTTACTATTTTAGAATTTTATACCGCTTACAAGGATTATTTCTGGATGATGGAAACCACCGAGCAGTTGCTGGAAAAAGCTGCACTCGATGTTTGTGACACAACGGATGTAACGGTTGGTGATAGAGTAATCTCATTCAAAGCTCCCTTCAAACGGATCAGTATTTTTGATGCGATACAAGAACATACCGGATTTGATGTGAGTCGGATGAACGAAGAACAATTACGTTCCGTTTGTAAGCAATTGCATATCCAGGTAGATAATACCATGGGTAAAGGCAAACTCATCGATGCCATCTTTGGTGAAAAATGTGAGAAGCACTATATCCAACCTACATTCATCATTGATTATCCGGTGGAAATGAGTCCGCTTACTAAAAAGCATCGCGACAAACAAGGACTTGTAGAACGTTTTGAATTAATGATCAATGGAAAAGAAATTGCCAATGCTTACAGCGAATTGAATGATCCAATTGATCAGCGCGAACGATTTGAGGAACAAGTGAAATTAGCGGCGCGAGGTGATGATGAAGCTATGTTTATTGATCAGGATTTTTTACGCGCGCTCGAATACGGAATGCCGCCAACAGCAGGTATAGGTTTTGGTATCGATCGTCTGTGTATGCTATTGACCGATAACCCATCTATACAAGATGTATTGTTATTCCCGCAAATGCGTCCTGAAAAAACTTTTACAACCGGAGAGGAAGCGTCTGAAGCGTAATGATGTTGACCTTTGTTAGTCAGTGTCCTCCAGCGAAAAAAAATCTTCTACCTTCTTATTAAAAATTCTAGCAATTTTTAAAGCGAGTGTTGTAGAGGGCACATATTTATTTAATTCAATAGCATTAATAGTTTGACGACTAACAGCCACTTTTTTTGCTAACTCCTCTTGCGTAAGTCCCGCAATGGCCCGTTCGATCTTAATTGTATTCTTCATGCCGTGGCTTTATTATTTCGATAAAGTACATAGTTAAATCGAATGATGTAGATAAACAGGGTCGTAAACATATTATAAAGCATCACGTGTAAAAATGCCACTCCATAAATAAACAGAAAGGCGAAGGCGAGCAACGTATAATTGACCAACACCGACCAGAGCAAAGAAGACTGGCGAAGAGAAGAGATAAACTCATCTTCATTTTTTTCTTGAGAAAATGTAACGAGCAGCCCGCCAGCTATCAAAAGAATTCCAATCAGTGTATTGATAATATTGGTGTGCACCAGGCTGAAGAATTGCTTTGGCTCCATAATTTCTTCATCAATAATTGCAGGAACCCAGGTTTCCCATTTAAACGTTTCAAATCCCGTACTCATTGAAATAATTCCCAGTATGATAGCGGCAATCAGGAGAACCCATCCGGGTTTTTTAAATGAGTTGGGGAGCAATAATTGACTTTTCATCATAGTGGATTTATTTATTCAAATGTAGCGTATACTTTACATTTTGACATGTTTAATTTACATTTTATTATTTAACGCTCATTTCAAACTATATTTACGATCATAACTGAACGATTATTGGTATTCACCTACCTTTTTTTGAGCGATAAATGACTTTGAATGTCTCGACCCAAACTTTTAGAAAACAAGGAAGGCATCGTTGAATTTGTTAAAAACAACCCCAATTGTAGCACAGAAGAAATCAGGATGGGGCTGGGTCTGATTATTAGTGTTGCCACGCTTAAGAGGTACTTGCAATCGCTAGTAACATCAGATAGTATTGTAGCCATGGGTGCTAATAAAAACAGAAAGTACATTCTTAGTTTATCCTATGAGCTGAAACGTCCCGTAGATCTTGATGATTACTTTAAAAAAGATATTGATCAAAGAAAAATTAAAAAGTCATTTAATCAGCAATTGCTTGAAGAGACACTTACAAAAGTTTCTTTTTTTTCACCTGAAGAACTCGCCTACCTCGAAAAACTTCAAAGCCAATTCAAACAACATTGCAGCACCCTCTCCACAACAACCTATAATAAAGAAATGGAACGACTGGCAATTGATCTAAGCTGGAAGTCGTCTCAAATTGAAGGAAATACTTATACCTTGTTAGAAACAGAACGATTACTTCTTGATAAGGAAACAGCAGGCGGTAAATCAAAAGATGAGGCAATCATGCTCCTAAATCATAAAACTGCACTGGACTTTATTCTTTCTCATCCTGATTATGTAAGACCACTTGCTATTGCTAGTATCGAAGACATACATAGATTATTAGTTGATCAACTAGATGTGTCTAAAAATATTAGAAACAGAGCTGTTGGAATATCAGGAACCAACTACCGGCCTCTTGATAATGAATTTCAAATTAAAGAGGCACTAGCAACTATGTGCGTATTAATTAACAATAAATCCAACGCCTTTGAAAAGGCGCTACTGGCATTGTCATTGATTTCATACATACAACCATTTGAAGATGGCAATAAAAGAACTGCAAGACTAATTGCAAATGCTTTATTGATTCAGAAGGGATACTGTCCAATCTCATTCAGAACAGTTGATAAATACGATTATAAGAACGCTCTACTAATATTTTATGAGCAGAACTGTATTTCACCATTTAAAAAACTGTTCATAGAACAATTTGAGTACGCAGTCAATAATTATTTCTGACATCTCAGTCTACGAATAAATCCGGGTAGAGTTCTGCACCAGGAACCACCGAATAAGTAGACAGGTCAGTAATGCCTTCGGCCGCTAGTACTTGTTGATCCAGGAAGAGATTTCCCGTGCAAGTAGCCGAAGGTTTGCTAAGAATATAATATGCAGCGTCTGCAAGGATCTCCGGCTTACGACTCATGTTAGCCAGCATTTGCCCTCCTAATAAATTTCTTACAGCAGCCGTATCAATGGTAGTGCGAGGCCATAGTGCGTTAGCTGCGATGCCGTCTTCTTTGAATTCCCGCGCCCAACCAATAGTGAGCAAACTCATGTCATATTTACTGATAGTATAAGCCACATGATTGGCAAACCATTTAGGATCAAGATTCAAAGGAGGAGACAGCGTAAGAATATGTGGGTTATTGCCTTTTCTTAAAAAGGGAACACAAGCTTTAGTAACCAGAAAAGTTCCGCGTACATTGATGCTATACATTAAATCAAAACGCTTTGCTTCTGTTTGTTCCGTTGGAGTTAAAGAAATAGCAGAAGCATTATTGATTAAAATATCAATACCTCCAAAATGCGCTACGGCTTTATCAACTACATTTTGTATCTGCTCCTCAAAACGTATATCACAGGGAACCGCTAATGCTTTACCACCCGCCGCTTCCATTTCGGCTGCCGCAGTATAGATGGTACCTCCCAGTTTGGGGTTCTCTGCTACACTTTTAGCTGCAATTACAATATTGGCGCCTTCACGTGCCAAACGGAGTCCCATGGCTTTACCGATGCCCCGTGTAGCTCCGGTAATGAGTACTGTTTTGCCAGCAAATGACATATTCAATTGCATTAATATTCTGGAAGAATAGGTTTAGTCCCTGTTATGGTATCAATACGATTCATCACATCAGGCGTCAATAATTCTAACACCTCTAATGCTTTTAGATTTTCCAGCAATTGTTCTTTGCGTGTTGCTCCCAAAATAGCCGTAGTAACATTTGGATTTTTTACACACCAGGCAATACTTAATGCAGGCAAGCTAACGCCTAGTTCCGTAGCCAGTTGTCCTAATGATTGTACGGCTTGTAGTACTTTATCCTGCATCCAACGATCCTTGAGCCATTCAAATCCTTTGATCCCAAAACGACTATCATCGGGTACTCCCTTGTTGTACTTACCGGTTAACATACCGGAGGCCAGCGGACTCCAAATAGTAGTGCCGAGTCCAACTGTTTTATAGACCATCAAAAATTCGTTCTCAATTTTATTCCGCTCAAACAAATTATATTGAGGCTGCTCTACAGTAGGACCGATCAAATGATGTTGTTGTGCAATTCGATGTGCCTCCATTATTTCTACCCCACTCCACTCGCTGGTTCCCCAATATAAAATTTTGCCTTGCGTAATCAGATTGTGCATAGTCCAAACCACTTCTTCAATTGGTACATTTTTGTCCGGACGATGACAGAAATATAAATCCAAATAATCTGTTTGTAAACGTTGCAAGGCCTCATGACAAGCTTCTGTAATATGCTTACGGCTCAGTCCATGTTGATTCGGTTTATTCTCTTTACCGCGCCAACCCCAAAAAACCTTTGATGAAACAGTATAGGAAGTACGATCCCAATTTTTTTTCTTAAGCACGCGCCCCATCATTTTTTCACTCTCTCCGAGTGCATATACTTCTGCGTTATCAAAAAAATTGACGCCGTTATCATAAGCAATCCCCATTAACTCATCTGCAATACCGTCATCAATTTGTTTATGAAAACTAACCCAACTTCCGAAGGAAAGGACGCTTAACTGAAGGCCTGTTCGGCCCATATTTCTGTATTGCATAGTCATTAAGATTGAGAAATGTAAAGTTAGTTCTTATTGGCTCTTGGGCGCATTGACCAATCCAGTAGTAGACTTAAAAGTAATTCGCTTTAAATCCTGTGTGGCTTCTAAACCCTGTCCACCTAAAATTTGTTGACCAGGACTACGATAACTGGCATACTTATCTGTATAAAAGAGTTTGGTGTTTTGGTCCCACCAGAGTTCCGGGGATAACAAGGTGTCGCCTTTCTCGGTAATTACTACCACGCTATCGCGGAGATACACTTTATTTAGATTTTCATAATAGATCCCAAATTTTGCATCCAAACGAGTTTCGATCAGGGCGCTATCATTATAAAAATCGCAATGAAGTGTTCGAGGAAACGTCATCTGAATGGTATCCCCTGCTTCTTTAACCATAAAAGGGGATTTGATTTTAGCTTTCAATTTTCCCTCCTGACTGATTGTACTCAACACATCAGTGGCCTCTTCCTTGAGTCGTAACTGCTTGGTCCAATTCGTGAGCACACGATCATCATTCTCGCAAGCGGAGAGTAGTAAAGTGAAAAAAGCCAAAGGGGCTGTCCAATTGGACTTAATCATATTGACGCTTGATAAACCAGATATCACTTAAAGAGAAACCAAGGGTGAATCTGAATAAATTATCCTGTAACAAATTTTGCTTGTTACCACGCTTGATATATTCAAGCGCTATATTGACAAACGTAATCTGATTGGGGGCTTGTCGGGAAATTGAAATGGGCAAACCGGCACCAAAGCTGGCCCCGAATCGAGGTGTATTATTTATTAAACGAACGTAATCAGGACCAACAAAAAATCCAAAGCGGTAATTAACATTGGTAAAATAACTGCGGCGTGGTACAGGACTGATCTGCGCCCCTACACGAATTTCCCAGGTATCCTGAATAGAATCTGCCTTTCCGAAAAAACGATAGTCGCTCCAGGCTTGTTTAGTATAGTCTGCGCCAATCATCCAACCTCCCTCTTTGTTAGGGATAGCATACTTCTGCCAAACAAATCCAAACGTATAAGAAGCTGGCAATATCAATGTACCCTTCCGTCCGCGGATATCAGAAACACTATCTAAACGTACCTCACCCTGACCTTGGTCATAATAGAATGTTTCACGAAGTACATCCTGTTCGGCATTGATCTCTTGTCCTAAATTTCCATAAGCCCCTAAAGTGAGCGTCATACTTTTATTTAGAGGAATCTGATATTGCATACCTGCGCTGGCTTGTAATTTTCCAAACGTAGACTTTGTTTGAAAATTTGCTTGGTAATAAGAAACCGAGTCATTGATCAGACTTCTTCGGCTGCTATAATCTTTCTTTCCAAATAAATATCCAGTGTTAAATCCCAGGCTAAACTTTTCTTCCAACCCAAACTTCTCCCGACTAAATAAAGAAAGCCCAGTACCAACGGCAGCCAAGTAAGAACCGCCGTCTCCTTTATAACGGGTTATAGCGCTATCAATAGCAACTCCGGTAATGGGATCTCTCAATCGTTCGTTCTTATCAATACGATAGCTGATTCGAGAAACAGGACGTAAACCAAAGCTCATGCCCCATCCGCGACGAAGCGGCAACCCAACTTGCATATATGAGAAAACTGCATTGCTAGCTTTGAAACTATTGACAACAGCTGGATCCCGTAAGGTGCGATTGTCTACATTCACCCCCATATCTAATATGGCACGACCTGAACTTAACTTTTTTGATTTTTTTTCTTTCCAGGCTTGAAATGAAGAATAAGAAGCCGGGTTATTAAAATTAACCGACAGCTGATCGGTATAACCTGCCGTGATACCACCCATACCTCTATTGTTAATATTAGTGGTGGAAGTCAAATCTCCGATTCCGTATCTGGAATAAGGAGAGTTATCCTGTGCAAAAGCCGCTGGAAATGAAATTGTAACCAGCAATGCGGCCAGGCCGAATGACTTGTATAACAAATTGATACTGTTAGGAATTATTGACTTCGCTGATGGCATAGAGCCCCTTGTAGATTAAATCAGGGTCCGCAAATATCCTGTTTTTACAGTGGGCAGCCAAATAGGGCAGATCCCCCCCGGTTAAGAGCACGTTAAAGTTCTCATAACGAGCGCGGTACGCATCAACAAATCCATCTATTTCATAGGCCATTCCCTTGATTACCCCCGATAATATGTTGGTGGTAGTATCATACCCGATTAATGGAACATCCGCATCGGGTTTGACCAAGGGTAGTAAAGCTGTATAATGTTGGAGTGACTTTAGACGCATTTCAAGTCCCGGAGAAATGCCACCCCCCAGAAAAGCATGCTGCGCGCTAATAAAGTTATAAGTGATACAAGAACCCAATGCAATTACCAGCGTATGTTGATGGGGATAATAGTGAACTGCTGCAGCTGCAATGGCCAGGCGATCCGCCCCAATAGTTTCGGGTTTCCCCACCGGGGTTGTAAACGCCAGGCGTGTTTGATGATTGAGCTTGTGAAAACGGGTGTTTTGCAAAAGCAGTTCTTCCAACTCCGGATTATGATTCACCACTGAAGATAGAATGGATTTAACGGGCTTAAACTCTTTGATTAGTTTTTCAACCGTGTCCTTATTATCGTTAGAAAGCGTAATTGCCTCTCTTAAATCAGCATTTTCAAAAACTGCTACTTTTCGACGAGTATTACCAAAGTCAAAACAAAAGGTTACAGCCATAGCGCAAAGTTATCCTTTTTGTAAGGAGTCAAACCAATTCAAGGCAATGGCAACACTTTGATCCCAGCTGAATTTTTTCAAGAGTTGGTCCCGGCTTTTTTCCGCCAATTGAATACGTAGCGCATTATTTTCAAATAATGTAGTAAGTGCTCTAATGATTGCAGCAGTACTTTCCGTTGGGATCAGTAGGGCGGTTTCGTTTTCTGTGGTATAATCTGCATGGCCTCCAATGTTTGTACAAACTACCGCAGTTCCACAGGCCATTGCTTCAGCCGGAGGTAATGCCCAACCTTCTCCCAGTGAAGCAGATAGGAAAATGGCGTGTTGGTTATAAAGAGTTGACAATTCTCTAGGTTTTTGATAATACTGTACCCATTCAGGTAAAGAAGCAGGCCGAGGATAAACCCCAAAGAAACTGAACTGCAATCCTGGATATTGAGTGCGTAAAGGTTCTAGTGCAGCAATTATATAACGTGTGCCTTTTCTGGACTCTTCAGAGTAAAGCGCAAGAACGGATAAATGATTACGTGAAGCTGGTGATACTACTTGTTTGAAAATGGATGTGTCAATAGCGTTAGGTAATAATTGCACCGGGGTTCCTGATTCATTTTCCACAAGCACTCGAAGCCAATTAGAAATTGCAGCATGCCGGAGGGGCAGTCGATAAGATGATTTTACTAAGTCCTCTTGTCCGGTCCAATTCTCAAAATCCTGCACTAAATTAACAGGCACCCCTTTACACGGAGATAGCGTAGCCAAGGCATAGGCAGTTTGCCACCAAGTAGAAAAGAGAATATCTCCATCAGGAACAAAGGCATCACTGATTTGGTCTACAATTTTAGAGTTGACTCGATCATCCAATGGAAACCAGGCAGGGCGAGCGGCACCTCTACATGCAAATACCAATCGCTTCCACCACAAAGGAGAGCGCATTTTTTTAAAAGGACGACGCAAAGAATGTAAGATGGTTACCTGATGCCCTACTGCAGCAAATCGGTTGGCATATTCATACATCACCCGTGCGCCACCAACAGGCTTTGTAACAGGAAAGGGAAGAAGGAGGGTGATGCGCAATTTTTAAAATAGATTTGTAACCACAGCAATTTAGTAAACCATTTTATTAGTTGCTGAACTAATATGAAAGAATCTACGTCAGTTGTTCCTGAGCTACCTGCTGTAACCGTGGTACTTTGTACCTACAACGGAGAAAAATATATAGACCAACAACTACACTCGATCCGAAATCAGTCTTATAATAATTTATTGATCCTTGTTTCCGATGATGCCTCGACCGATCGCACCTGGGAAAAATTGAATGTACATGCTATCGACGACCAAAGAATTCAGCTTCACCAAAACACAAGCAATCTAGGATATAATCAAAATTTTAGTCAAGCTTGCGCACGAGTTGTTACACCACTCCTTGCCTTTGCAGATCAAGACGACCTATGGCACGAAGAAAAAATAGAACGCTTGGTCAAAGCACTCGGTAAAAACTCGCCCTTGATCTATTGCAATTCGCGTTCCTTTACAGGAGATACTCCGCAAACTACTCCGCCAAAATCACTTTATCAACGGTTTGAAGGAAGTAATATTCTTCAACTCAGCTTATTTAATACAGTGAATGGCCACGCCATCTTAGCACGAACAGATTTTATAAAAAAGATACTTCCTTTTCCCGCACACTTATTTTATGACTGGTATATCGCGGGAAAAGCTGCCCTCGAGGGTGGTGTTCAATATTTGCCGGACCTGCTAGTTTACCAACGTATGCATACGTCTAACGCATCGGTTTTTGGAGAAAGAGCTGGACAAAAAAAGACAAAGCTCTTACATATGACAGCGGTAAGAGCGCACTGTAAATCCTTTGCAGAGAGTCCTGGGATTTCAAGCGCACCCCTTCAAATCTTACAACAGTGGATTGCCTGCTTGGATCAATTAATTGAAAAACGAAAAGGCTGGGCTGCATTTGTTTTTATGATGCAACATC
>VFQT010003495.1_pt1 | contig 14235 bp, 15 predicted proteins | sample 3512381 | NCBI WGS metagenome assembly VFQT01 (sample SAMN10412376, study PRJNA504923) | tailings metagenome | isolation source: Relicate 2 Philex TSF3 active mining site | place: Philippines: Tuba, Benguet | collected 2017-08-29 | reverse complement strand
GTAGTACTTCTCCGTGTAACCCGGGCCATCAGGAATGTGGCTCTTGCGATAGATGCCCATCACGGCTCCATCGGCATCGATCATCGCGACGGTGTTGAACAACGCATTGTTCGCTCGCTCGTAGACGCTGATCGGCAACACCACACCGAGCTCGCGCGCCACGGCTCGAAAATGCTCCACCGTGGGGTGTCCCTCGATCGGGATCGCGCGCTTCAAGTCGTCAGCGGTTTGGTCCTTACAGAAGTAATGACCCTCGAACAACTCGGGGATCAACACGACTTGCGCGCCCTGCTTCGCCGCATCGCGGACGAGACGCTCCGCAGTCGCCACGTTGGTCGCGACATCCTCGGCCATCGCCATCTGGATGGCGGACAGAATCATCGTCAGAGCGCGCTCTCGATCGCGGCCACCACCTCGGGCGCATCCGGTGCCGTCTTCGGGTGGAAGCGAGCCACCACCTTCCCCGAACGATCCACCACGAACTTCTCGAAGTTCCAGCGAATGTCTCCGCTGTAGCCCTCGCCGTCACTCGCCTCGTTCAATTGTCGATAGAGCGGGTGCTGATTGTCGCCATTCACGTCGACCTTGGTCGTCAAGGGAAATGTCACGTTGAATCGCGTGTCGCAGAATTCCTTGATCTCCTCGGCAGTCCCAGGTTCCTGACCGAGGAACTGGTTGCATGGCACACCGAGCACGCTGAATCCCTTGTCGGCAAACCGTCCATGGATTGCCTGCAGGGCTTCGTACTGCGGCGTGAGGCCACATCGCGAAGCCACGTTCACCACCAGGGCCACTTTGCCCTTCACTTCGTCGAGCGCATTGCCACTTCCCATGAGCGGTGCAATTGCATTGTCGTAAACGGACATCGTCGCCTCCTTCTTCACGAGCGTACCCGTACACCTGCTACACAAGTCGGGTGACTCGAGCGAACTTCGACGCCAACTACTACCGCCGCTTCTACGCACAAACCCCTGTGCCCTCGCGCAACAAGGTGGCGCTGCTCGCCACTGCAGTGCACTCGATGTGCGAATGGTGGGACGTGCGGGTGAAGTCGATGCTCGACGTTGGTGCGGGAATTGGTTACTGGCGCGACTGGTACCGCGAGAACCACCCGAAGGTGCGGCTGCAGTCCGTCGACATCAGCGAGCACGCATGTCAGAAGTACGGCCACGACCTTCGCGACATCACCGAGTGGGCGCCGGCCAAACCATTCGACCTCGTCGTTTGCCACGGCGTGCTGCAGTACGTGAGTGATCGCAACGCTCAGCGCGCAATCGACAACCTCGCTTCCGCGACAAAGCACGTGCTGTATCTCGAGATCCCCACGAAGGACGATCTCGATGAAGTGGTGGACACGAAGTCGACCGACCTCGACATTCACTGGCGAACAGGAGAGTGGTATCGCAAACGTCTCGGCAAGCACTTCGTGCAGGCCGGTGCAGGAATGTGGGTGAAGCGATCGAGCTCGATCGTGTTGTACGAGTTGGAGCGCTGCGACTAGTTCTTGCGGCTCACCGCAGCCCACACCGTGCTCGTGCACGCTGCGGCTACCACCGTCTTCAATGCATCACCAACGAGGAATGGGGCGACGCCGAGCGAGATCGCGTTCTTGTCACCCGTGGCGACCGGGACGCCAAGGTGGATGCTCAGCCAGGCTGCGCCAAACGCGTAGATGATGGCCGAACCGAGCAGCATTGCCGGCAACGACGTGGCGAAGTTGCGATCCTGCTTGCGCTCGGCAAGTCGTCCTACAGCCCAGGCGGCAACGATGAATCCGAGCAAGTACCCCATGGTCGCGCCAGTCGCCGTCTCCCAACCGCTTCCGCCACCCGAATAGAACGGCAGGCCGACGATTCCGCACAACCAGTAGGCACCCATCGACAGCGCGCCTCGATTTGCGCCGAGCACTGCTCCAACTAAGAGCACCGAGAACGTCTGCAGCGTGAGGGGCACCGGGGTGAATCCGAGTGGGATCTCCACTTGGGCAGAGACTGCGGTCAACAAGACGCCGAGGGTCACCAGTACTGCATCGCGAACGAGGGCGTTTTCACGCTTCTGGGAAAGAGGGATGAGATCGGCAAGCACACGGGAAGACGCGACGGTGTTCATGGGCGATGACGCTACTCGCGGCGGCGTTCGGTACGAAAGCCGACACTTCCTCCGCTTGGCAAACGCTTCGTAGGATGAGGACATGTCGGGCACGGTTGCCGAAGCTTTCGCTCTTGCGGAGAAGGCCGGGGCCGCCATCGAATCGGCCTTCGACGGCAAACACCATCTGCTCGTCGTACTCGGATCCGGCTGGGCCGAGTCGGTGCCCATGCTCGAGCAGGCATCGACCACTCCCAGCCGCTCACTTCCCGTTCACGAAGTTCCCGGGTTCGCCAAACCCACCGCGCTCGGTCACGGCGGTCAACTTGTCTCGATCACGATCGGTGCAACTCGCGTGCTGTTGCTCACTGGTCGCACCCATCTCTACGAAGGTCGTGGTGTGCACGCTGTCGTGCACGGCGTCCGCTCGGCACACGCAGCTGGTTGCACGTCGGTCGTGCTCACCAACGGAGCAGGATGTTTGCGACCAGAGTGGAAAGTGGGCTCCGCGGTCCTGTTACGAGATCACATCAACCTCACCGGACACTCCCCGCTCACGGGCGACAATCCACCAGCTCCGTATGCCGGACGGTTCGTCGACCTCACCGATGCCTACTCACGCGAGTTGCGTGAAGTCGCCAAGCGCGTCGCACCCGAGATCGAAGAGGCGGTGTATCTGGGACTTCACGGCCCTCATTTTGAGACACCCTCGGAGATTCGCGCAGCAGCGTCATGGGGTGCAGACATGGTGGGCATGTCCACCGTTCTCGAAGTCATCGCTGCTCGTCATCTGGGGATGAAAGTGCTCGCGCTCTCACTTGCCACCAATCAAGCAGCTGGGCTTGGTAGCGAGCCACTTTCGGGAGAGGAAGTGATCAGTGTGGGCAAGGAAGCTGCACCACGGGCCGGTGCACTGTTGCGCGACGTGCTCGTCGCACTCGATCGCGCCGAAGTCGTATGACCCTCGCGATCACCAACGCCACGGTGGTGGTGGCCAACGACGCTGGTGAAGTGATCGAGCGCGGCAACGTGCTCGTGAACGATCACGGAGCCATCGAGGCAGTCACCACCAAATCGGTCACCGCGAATGAAGTGATCGATGCCGAGGGTGCGATCGTGATGCCGGGAATCGTGAACGCGCACACGCACCTTGCGATGACGCTCTTCCGCGGACTCGCCGACGACATGAACCTCGAGGCCTTCCTCGACAGGCTGATGCCCGCGGAGTTCGCGGTGCTCTCGCCACAAGCCGTTGCAGCAGGTACGCGTCTCGCGGCCCTCGAATCGCTACGTGGTGGCATCACGAGTGCGCTCGACATGTATTACTTCCCCGAGTCCATCGTGAACGTGGGCAAAGAGACGGGTATGCGCATCCTCACCGGGCCGACGCTCCTCGAATTCGATGGCCCCGAGCAGCTCGCCTTCGATGCTCGACTCGAATGGTCGCGACGCTGGCTCAACTCGGCCGAGCGTTTCGAAAAGTGGCTCGGGCCGCACAGCACCTATCTCTTGAGCGAGGAGCAACTACGTCGCATCGCTCAACTCGCGGGCGACACGGGCGCCAGGATTCACGTGCACGCCGCCGAGACTCGGGGCGAGATGAACCAAGTGGGCACGCGCCATCAAGGCCGCACACCCGTTCAAGTGTTGCACGACACCGGGCTCCTTCAGAGTGCGGTGCTTGCTCACGGCGTCCACTTGAACGACAACGACATCGCACTCGTTGCCGAGCACGGAGCTTCGGTGACGCACTGTCCCGCTTCGAACCTCAAACTTGCGAGCGGTTTTGCTCGCGTGGTCGATTTGATGCATGCAGGAGCCAATGTGGCACTTGGAACCGATGGTCCAGCATCGGGCAACGATCTCGACATGTGGCTCGCGATGCGACTCGCCGGTTACGTACAAAAGAATCTCTCGGGCGATCCCGCGCAACTCACGGCGGCTCAGGTGGTGAGGATGGCCACGTTGAACGGCGCGCGCGCCCTCGGCATCGACGATCTCGTCGGCTCGATCGAAGTGGGCAAGCGAGCCGACCTCGTGGTGCTCGATCCACGGTCACCCTCTCTCATGCCCACGTTCGATGCACACGTGGCACTTGCCGCATCGGCCGGCCGCGGCGACGTGCGGGACGTGATCACAGATGGGCGAGTCGTGGTCCGCGATCGACGGGTGCTGACGATCGATGAATCTGCAGTGCTCGCCGAAGCCAACGAGTTTGCGAACCAAATCAAGGCTGCGGTTATCGTCTGAACATGCCAGAGATCGATTGGGAGCTCCTCCGCACAACGGCTCGCGAAGCCGCCACGCACGCCTATGTGCCGTATTCAAAATTCCGCGTCGGTGTGGCGGGGTTGGTGGATGACGGTCGCGTCATCTCCGGCTGCAACATCGAGAACGCCTCGTACGGACTCACGTTGTGCGCCGAGTGCGCGATGCTCGGCGAATTGCACATGGGGGGTGGCGGCCGCTTGCTCGCCGTCGTCTGTGTGGGTAACGACACACACGTCACACCGTGCGGTCGTTGCCGCCAGTTGCTCTGGGAGCACGGAGGCGCAAACCTGCTTGTCGAAGTAGAAGGTGTACCGCGACCGCTGTCGGAACTGTTGCCTGCCGCATTCCCCGAATTCTCCAACTTCGAGAACCCTGCCGAGGCGTAGATGCTCACCGCGGCACAGGTGCAGCGATTCCACGACGAGGGCTTCCTCGTTCTGCCCGATTTTGTGCCGACAGACAAGTGCCTGGAGCTTCGCGAGCGGGCGATGATGCTCGCCGAGAAGCTCGTGCCCTCACCCGAGGAGGCCACGATCTTCACCGCGGATACCGAGGCGAAGCATGCTGCCGACAAGTACTTCCTCGAGAGTGGCGACAAGATTCGTTGCTTCTTCGAAAAGGATGCATTCGACTCGACGGGTACGTTGCGCAGCCAGGCGCATCTCAGCCTGAACAAGCTCGGTCACGCGATGCACGATCTCGACCCGGTGTTCGATTCGTTCAGTCGAACTCCCGAGATGCAAGCAGTCGCAACTGACATCGGGATGGACGATCCATTGCTCCTGCAGTCGATGTACATCTTCAAGCAACCCCGCATCGGTGGCGAAGTCAATTGCCACACCGACCACACTTTTCTCTGGACTGAACCCGCGTCGGTGGTCGGTTTCTGGGTGGCGATCGACGATGCCACTACCGAAAACGGCTGCATGTGGGCGCTGCCCGGTGGACATCGCATTCCCGTGAAGACACGTTCGCGACTGAACGAGGACCGTACTGCGACGATCACCGATGTGCTCGATCCCACGCCGTACCCCACCGAAGGTCTCGTGCCGCTCGAAGCGCCACGCGGAACGCTCGTGGTGTTGCACGGAACGCTGCCGCACCTCAGTGGGCCGAACACATCTGACAAACCGCGACACGCCTACACCGTGCACGCCATCGACGGAACGTCTGATTATCCGAGCGACAACTGGTTGCAGCGACCGAACATGCCGCTTCGTGGATTCTGAACTACTAGATCAGTAGCTCAGCAATTTGCAGGGCGCTGAGCGCAGCGCCCTTGCGCAAGTTGTCATTGGAGATGAACAACACCAAACCTCGGTTCCCGTCCACGCTCGCATCTTGACGAATGCGGCCGACGTAGCTGGGATCACGACCAGCTGCACCGAGAGGAGTCGGAATGTCGTCAAGGGCGACACCCGGCGCATCCGCCAACAACTCCATCGCCTCGAACGGTGTGATCGACTTGGCGAACTCGGCGTTGATGCTGAGTGAGTGCCCGGTGAACACCGGTACGCGTACGCAGGTTCCCGACACCCGCAAGTCTGGGATGTGCAGGATCTTGCGGCTCTCGTTGCGCAATTTCTGCTCTTCGTCGGTCTCGAACGAGCCGTCGTCCACGAGCGAACCCGCCAACGGCAGGACGTTGAATGCGATGGGCTTCGCAAACTTTGCCGGCGGAGGAAACTCCTGCGCCGTGCCGTCGTACGTCAGTGCCTCCGCTCCGTTCACTACTGCCTGTGCCTGCACGTTGAGTTCCTCTACGCCTGCAACGCCACCGCCACTCACGGCCTGGTACGTGCTCGCGACGAGACGAACCAACTGCGCACGATCGTGCAACGGCTTCAACACCGGCATCGCTGCCATCGTCGTGCAGTTCGGGTTGGCGATGATCCGCTTCTTGGCTGCCTTCACATCTTCGGGGTTCACTTCGGCCACGATCAGGGGAACATCAGGATTCATTCGCCAAGCAGACGAGTTGTCGATCACCATCGCACCGGCGTTGGCGAACTTCTCTGCCAAGTTCCTCGACGTGGTGGCACCAGCAGAGAACAGCACGACGTCGAGGCCGCTCGGGTCTGCCGTCGCCGCGTCCTCCACGGTGATCTCACGGCCGTTCCATTCCACCTTCTGTCCGGCAGAACGGGCGGAGGCAAAGAACCGCAAGGTGTCGACGGGGTAGTTCCGCTCGGCCAACAGGCGGCGCATCACCGTGCCAACCATGCCCGTTGCCCCGACGATTCCTACATGCACGGGTTGCAGGTTAGTTGTCGAACAACCACTTCTGCGCTTGTTCGCGCGTGATGTTGCTTCCGCAGACGATCGTTGCAGTGTCGGTACCGCGCAGCGAGGAATGCTCGAGTAGTGCACCGACTCCAGCCATTCCTGCGGGCTCGGTCACCAAGCCAGCGTGTTCGAACGCAAGTCGCATCGAGGCGACGATCGATTCATCCGACACCAGAATCACATCGTCGACGATCCCCCTCATGTCGTCGAGGGCTTCAGCGATCGGCGTCCGCACTCCAATGCCATCCGCGATCGTGGAGATCGACGGGCGGTTGACCACTTTGCGTTCGTGCCACGAGGCGTGCATCGAATCGGCACCCGTGCTGCACACGCCCACTATCTCGATGTCGGGCCTCGTCGCCTTCATCCACCTTGCGACGCCACCGATCAACGCCCCGTTGCCCAGCGGAACCAACACCCGCGCGAAGCGTGCGTTGCGGGCCATCTCGACTGCGATCGTGCCGGCTCCCTCGGAGATGGCGACATCCAGGCCATCTTCCACGAAGCGCGCGCCCGTCTCTGCACAGAACTTCTTAGCCGCTTCCTTCGCCGAGTCGAAGTTCTCGCCTGTCTGTCGTACTTCGGCACCGAGTGCACGCATCCGCGCCACCTTCAGCGGGTTGGCGTTCTCCGCGCAGTAGATCACGATCGATCGCTTCTGCGTGCGACATGCATACGCCATCGCTTGGCCGAAATTGCCGGCGGTGGCGCACACGAGATCAATCCCCGCGAGAGCCTGAAGGTTCTCGCGCACGAAGAAATCCGCACCGCGTCCTTTGAAGCTGCGAATTGGATTCAGCGTTTCCACCTTCAACGTGAGGCGAGTGCCCAGCGCAGCCGAGAGCGGTTCGCTCTCGAACTGGGGCGAGTCCAGGAACACCGAATCGATCGTCTGTGCCGCCCGCTCGATGTTCTCGAGAGACAGGCGGTGGTTCACTGCAATTCCAAACTCAGCCACCAGTGGCTGCGATTCACACGCTTCAAGGGCGCCACGGCGACGTCGGCATGTTTCACCTTGCGCGCCAATCGTGGCGAGTGATGAACGGACGCCTTCGCTACGCGGGACCACGCAGAACTGGACTTCAACGATTCGATCACTTCGTCTGGTCCAAGGCGATTGGCCTGCCATCCCAAGCGAGTGGTCCAGCGCATGGATGCGAGCACTTTGCCCACTCGTGGCAACTTCCACAACGTGCGCATCAACATGCCAAGCGGAACGAGCACCGCATCGAGCGGCACCCAGGAGCGATAGTTCAGGACTACCCGCCCACCGTCTCGGGTGACGCGAACCGCCTCATTCGTCAATGAGAGAGCATCGGTGCGTTCGCAATGCTGCAAAGTGATGTACGAAAAGGTCACGTCGACGCTCTTGTCGGAGATCCCCAATGAGCGACCGTCGGCCACATGCACGGTGCGCAGGCGCTCTGGTCGGCCATGTTTGGCCACTGTCTCACGACACCGTTCGAGGAATGCAGCATCGATGTCTGCAGCGACCACTTGCCCACACAAGTTGGAGAACGCTGCAGTCATCCGACCGATTCCACTGCCGATCTCGAGCAAGGTCTGTGTTGCGAGGTCTTCCAGTGGAAGTTCGAACTGCCGCATGTAGCGACGCACTTCCTTTTCGCCAGTCGCCACGAAGTCGCCAAGCGTGAGCGCGGTTCCCGTCTCGTTGTTGAACACCCAGCCGGTGGTGCGCACCACGTCGTCGGCGGTCAAACCCGACTCCGTCTTGTTCCCAGCCGTCTTCCACGGCACGAATTGAGTGCGCTTGGCCATCGCTACTTTCGCTCGGGCAACGGTGCCGAGTAGTCCTCGCCGCTGTCGAGGTCGAATGCCGAATGCAGTGCACGCAGTGCGGTCTGAAGGTGCTCACGACGTACCACCACCGAGATGCGGATCGTGCTCGTCGAAATCATCTCGATGTTCACCTGGTTGTCCGCGAGGATGCGGAACATTTTTGCTGCAATACCTGGGCTGGATTTCATGCCGGCACCGACGAGCGAGAGCTTGGCGATGTTGTCGTCCTGCGTGACTCCCGTGGCGCCGACCTTCTTGGCTACGTCGTTGAGAATGGGTTCAGCCGTCTTCACGTCTGCCATTGGCAAGGTGAAGGAGATGTCGGTGGTTCCCTCGATCGAAGTGTTCTGCACGATCATGTCGACGTTCACGTTCGCCTTGGCCAGCGACTCGAAAAGCAGCGCGGAGACACCCGGCTTGTCGGGCACACCAAGAAGGGTCATCTTCGACTCCCCCACGTCGTGCACCACCCCGGAAATGATCGGGTCTTCCATCTTTCGTCTCCCCTCTTTGTCTTCACCAGAAACCCACGTGCCTTGTTCCCACGTGAAACTTGATCGAACATGGATCGGCACGTCGTGGTTGCGAGCAAACTCGACGCTGCGTAGCGCGAGCACTTTGCTGCCTGCTCCTGCCATCTCGAGCATTTCGTCGAAACTCAACCAACCCAGCTTGCGTGCCTGCGGCACCATTCGCGGATCGGCACTAAACACGCCAGTCACATCCGTGTAGATCTCGCAAACATCTGCCTTCAATGCAGCCGCCATCGCCACTGCCGTGGTGTCACTGCCGCCGCGACCGAGCGTGGTCACTTCACGCTCGGTGCTCACTCCCTGGAAGCCTGCGATCACCGCCACTTTTCCCTGCGCCAATGCCTCACGCACACGATCACCTTTGATCTCGAGGATCTTCGCCTTGGTGTGCGAGGTGTCCGTGATGATGCCAACTTGGCTTCCCGTGAAACTCATTGCCTCACAACCGAGATCATTGAGTGCCATGCACAACAGCGACATGGAAATTCGCTCACCGGTGGTGAGCAGCATGTCCATTTCGCGGCCCTGTGGGTTGCTCGAGACTTGACGCGCCAACTCCACCAAGTTGTCGGTGGCCTTGCCCATCGCCGACACCACCACCACGACGTCGTTGCCTTGCCTGCGCGTCTCGGCAACGTGGCGTGCGACGTTCTTCATGCGATCTGGATCGGCCACCGAAGTGCCACCGAACTTCTGCACAATGAGCGTCACAGGTGCTTCACGCTAGTCGTGCGTGGCTAGCCTGTCGGAGCGATGGGTACCGACAAACGCAGTAGGAAAAAGGAAAATCGCCAGAAGCGACTGAACGAGTTGGCCAGGGCCAACAAGCGTCGTCGAACCCAACGAAACGTAGTGCGCATCTTCATCGTCATCGCCATCGTGGTGAGCGTCGCCGGCATCTTCAGTGTGACTGGTGGCGATCAAACTGCCGAGACCACCACCACCTCCACGCTCGCTGCGCCCGCCACCACCGTGGCGCCACTCGAAGGCCGCACCATTACCGGCGATACCCCATGTCCTGCCGTAGATGGCTCGGAGGCACGCGCAGCCCAATTCGAAAAGGCACCTCCTACCTGCATCGAAGAAGGTGCAACGTACTTGGCAGTCGTCAACACCAACAAGGGTGAAATCACCATCAGGTTGGACCAGTCGAAGGCTCCTCTCGCCGTGAACTCATTCGTCACCCTCGCTCGCTACAAGTACTTCGACGGCACGCAATGCCATCGTGCGATCCCCAACTTCGTCGTGCAGTGCGGTGACCCGACTGCAACGGGGTCAGGTGGCCCGGGCTACCAGTTCGCCGATGAGTTGCCGGCGCAAGGTGAATACAAAGTGGGCTCGATCGCGATGGCCAACTCGGGCCCCAACACGAACGGTTCTCAGTTCTTCGTCATCACGGGATCGGATGGTGCATCGTTGCCACCGCAGTACACGCTGTTCGGCGAAGTGACCGACGGACTGGACACCACGGTTCCTGCTCTTGACGCGGCAGGAAATCCGGAGAACAACGGAATTCCGCCGCTCGAACCGATCGTGATCAATTCGGTCACGATCGTGCAGAGCTAATTCGGCAATTCTCCGTGCACGGTCACGTCACCGTGCATCTTCCATTCGCCTGAAGATCGCTCGAGGGCGCTCCCCGTCGGCACCTCCACCACGGTGGTATTGGCGAGATCCAAACTTCGCTGCAGTCGGTCTTTCGACCACTGTTCGCTCTCGGTGATCAACGCGATCTTCGTCACGAGCCCAAGACCGAGCGCATAAGCACCACCACGCGGATCCACCATCGGATCGCACAGCGCAGCAGCACTCCCCGCCACCGCAACGAGCAGCCCGTTGGATGCCTGCCAGGCAAGCGCATCGAACACCGGTGTGTCTTTCACACACGAGCGGAGGTGAATCGGCGAGTCGCCGACCACCCACACCGCAGCAGCATTACGTATTGCATCGGCATGCGCCTGCTCCATCGCACTTGCTCGTGAGTACACCTCGACGGCTTGCACTGTCACGCCGAGTCGCTCACCCCACTTGGACGCAGCCTCGATCATTTTCTCCGGCCCCTCGAAAGCATCTGCGGTTGGGAGCACCGCAATCGACCCTTGGACGCCTTGAACCAATCGACGATCGAGGTCGTCATTGCCCACGAATGGTGCGCCCCCCTGCAACACCAAGCGCCCCGTCACGACGGGCAAATTACCACCCACTACCGAGACCGGATCGCGAATTCCTGAGAGGCACCCAAACATCGCTACCGTTCTCGCAATGTCTGGGGGAATCATGAAAGTGGCAGTGTGCGGCTCGGGGATTATGGGCGCCGGCCTTGCGGAGGTGATCGCCCGCGCCAACATGCAAGCCATCGTGCTTTCTCGTTCGCAACAGTCACTCGATCAGATGATGAATCTCATCAATGGTGGGCTCTCCAAGCAAGTAGCCAAAGAGAAGATCACCGAAACACAGAAGAACGAAATCTCTTCGCGAATTTCTGGCACCACGTCCATTGATGACATTGCGGATTGCGATCTCGTCATCGAGTCGATCCTTGAAGATCTACAAACCAAGCGTGAGTTGTTTGGTCGTCTCGACAAGACCCTCAAGCCCGGAGCGATCATCGCCACCAACACGTCGACACTTCCCGTGCTGCAGTTGGCGCTTGCCACCACGCGACCAGAGAATGTCTGCGGCATTCACTTCTTCAACCCCGCCACTCTGATGAGCCTCGTCGAGGTGGTGCGCACCGAAACCACTTCAGATGAAACCGTCGCGCGGGCTACGCAGTTCGTGGTCGAGTGCGGAAAAGATCCCGTGCAGGTGCTCGACCGCGCGGGCTTCATAGTCAATGCCCTGTTGTTTCCCTATCTCAACAACGCAATCAAGATGCACGAAGCCGGCACCGCTTCCATGGAAGACATCGACACCGCAATGAAGGGCGGCTGCAACTTCCCGATGGGCCCGTTCTCGCTACTCGACCTCGTCGGACTCGACACTTCGTTGGCCATCCTCAATGCCTTGCATGACTCATTCAAGGATCCGAACTTTGCTCCTGCCGAGACATTGAAGAAGTTGGTTGCCGAGGGCAAGCTCGGCCGTAAGACGAAGCAAGGCTTCTTCACCTACTGATCGGTGGCATTCGACACCACACCCGTCGATGTAGGGCCATCTCGATGGTCACTACCCGATTCGTCGGGTTGGCCAATCGATGATGTGGTGGCGACTGGTGCCGATCTTGAGCCGAGCACACTGATCGACGCTTACCGACACGGGCTGTTTCCCATGCACATCGGGTTCGACGAGATGCTTGCCTGGTGGTCGCCAGTCCTCCGAGGGATCATCGATCTCGATTCATTGCGTGTCACACGCTCGATGCGTCGTAGCGCCAAGCGTTTTCGCTGCACCATCGATGAGTGCTTCGACGACGTGATCACCGCGTGTGCACAGATTCCTCGCAAAGGGCAATGGATCAACGACGAAATGGTCGTTGCCTATCGACGTCTACACCAACTCGGGTGGGCACATTCCGTTGAGGTGTGGCACGGTGACGAACTGGTCGGTGGCCTCTACGGCGTGCGCATCGATCGCTTCTTTGCGGGCGAATCGATGTTCCATACGAAGACGGATGCTTCGAAAGTGGCGTTGATGCACCTCGTCGACACCATGCGTTCGACGGACATGATGCTCCTCGACGTGCAGTGGGTGACCCCACACCTCGCCAGTCTTGGCGCGGTTGAGATCCCGCGCGATGCCTACCTCCGCAGACTTGCCGCCGCCATCGACCCAATAGCCTGAACTCATGCGCGACGAGCCATGGATGATGCGCACCTACTCCGGCCACTCCACTGCGGCTGCATCCAACGCGCTGTACCGCACCAACTTGGCGAAGGGTCAAACGGGTCTCTCCATCGCTTTCGACCTGCCAACACAGACGGGTTACGACCCGGATCACGTGCTTGCACGGGGCGAAGTGGGCAAGGTGGGGGTGCCCGTCGCGCACCTCGGCCACATGCGCACGCTCCTCGACGGCATTCCTCCGGGCGAGATGAACACATCGATGACGATCAATGCCACTGCCGCCTGGTTGCTTGCGCTCTACGTCGCCAACGCCAAGGAACAAGGCATCACTTCACAACAATTGCGGGGCACCACCCAAAACGACATCGTGAAGGAATACCTCTCGCGCGGAACGTTCATCTTCCCGCCGCAGCCCTCCAAGCGTCTGATCGTCGACATGATTGCCTGGTGCTCCACCAACGCACCGAAGTGGAATCCGATGAACGTGTGCTCGTATCACTTGCAGGAAGTGGGTGCTACGCCGGTTCAGGAAGTGGCATTCTCGCTCGCCAATGCCATCGACATCCTCGATGCAGTGCGCGAAAGCGGCCAGGTGCCCACCGAGAAGTTCCCCGCGGTATTCGGTTCGATGTCGTTCTTCGTCAATGCAGGAATCCGTTTCGTCGAGGAGATGTGCAAGATGCGCGCCTTCACCCAACTGTGGGAGCGCATCGGCCGCGAGCGTTATGGCATCACCGACGACCGCGTGCTGCGTTTTCGCTATGGCGTGCAAGTGAATTCGCTCGGCCTCACCGAAGCCCAACCAGAGAACAACGTGCAGCGCATCGTCCTCGAGATGCTCGCCGTCACACTTTCCAAGCAAGCCCGTGCTCGCAGCATCCAGTTGCCTGCATGGAACGAGGCACTCGGTCTTCCCCGACCGTGGGATCAGCAGTGGTCGCTGCGCATGCAACAGGTGTTGGCCTACGAAACGGACCTCTTGGAGTACGACGACCTCTTTGCCGGATCCAAGGTGATCGAAACGAAGACCGATGAAATTGCAGAGGCCGCTTGGACAGAGATGAACGACATCATCTCTCGTGGTGGTGCATTCGAGTGTGTGGAAGATCTGAAGGGTCGGCTCGTGTCCTCCATGTCCGACCGCACACGCCGCATCGAGTCGGGTGAACAAGTGGTTGTCGGTGTCAACAAGTTCACCGAAGCTGCCGCCTCGCCGCTGAACGACGTGAACAACATTCTGAAAGTCGATCCACGAGTGGAACAAGAGACGGTGAACGACGTCGCTGCGTGGCGCAAGTCACGAGACAACGATGCCGTGAAGCGCGCGATCGAAGACTTGCGCGCAGCTGCAGAAGGAAAAACCAACGTGATGACCGCCTCCATTGCCCTCGCCGTCGCAGGAGGCACTACGGGTGAATGGGCGGGAACACTGCGTGAAGTGTTCGGGGAATACCGGGCCCCCACGGGCGTT
>VFQT010003492.1_pt1 | contig 14247 bp, 10 predicted proteins | sample 3512381 | NCBI WGS metagenome assembly VFQT01 (sample SAMN10412376, study PRJNA504923) | tailings metagenome | isolation source: Relicate 2 Philex TSF3 active mining site | place: Philippines: Tuba, Benguet | collected 2017-08-29 | reverse complement strand
ATGTATTTCTGTGTTTGGAAATCGAAAACATAGTTCAAGCCCTGGAGCCTTTTACCGTTCAGGGTTTGTTCTGCGATCCTCCATCTCCGCAGATCCCAGTATCTGTGCTCCTCGAAGGCCAGCTCAACCTGTCTTTCCTGACGGATATTGTTTTCGGTGAGATTGGTGCGTGCCGGCATTTTTGCTCTGGCCCTGACTTGGTTGATCGCATTGACAGCCTCTGTTGTCAGATTCAGGTAGAAGGCGGCTTCTGCATAATTGAGCATTATTTCGCCCAGTCTGAACACGATGAAATCCGTGCTTGACTGACCTCCGACAGCAGGGGTCAATGACTCATCACAACGCTTTCTGACATAAATTCCGGTCTTTTGTGTATTGCGGTTCGGAGCCTTGGCATAGAAACCATCCGGGAACCTGGCAGATACTGAATTGGGGATCATGAATGTTTCGCTGGTACTTGTAACGACCTGACCACCTGCATTCCGGTATCGGGTGCTTGAATGGAAATAAACCTTTTTTCCCTGCCAAACACACTCCGGGTAAAAAGTGGATGCACGGAAACGAGGGTCTCTCATTCCAAACAAAGAGTCAATATCCCACTGTACGTTGTTATTGAGCCTTGCGCGGTTAATGACACCAGTTCTGCCATCCTGGTAATCGAACATGTCCACAAAATCCAGAAATACGTTGAAGTTGGAATTCCAGCCTGATGTAAACCCGGCAGGTGTGCACAATGCATCCCATGAATGCCCTTTGTTGAGTTTTGCATCCCATTTTACGGAAAATATCACTTCCGGGTTGGCATTCTCATCCGTGAATATTTGAGTGAAATTCTTGACAGGATCAGCAGATACCTTGTTGTATAGTGAAAAGGCGGGATTATCCATGACCGCTTTGGACGCGTCCATAGCTGCTTTGAAATATTTACTTGCCTGATCTGCCGGGATTCCAACAACACCGTTCAGATCCACCGTTCCAAATTTGGCTATGCTCCCGGCATAGAGCATGGCCCTGCTCTTTAAGGATAGCGCCGCGAATCTGGTAGGTCGCCCATTGTCCTGATTACTGTAGCTGACAGGTAATAACGCCGCGATCTCATCCATCTCCTTTCCGATAAAATCATACACCTCAGCTTCTTTGTTCCTTACAGGGAACAATTCAGCCTCAGTGTCATCCAGACTCTGCACCTTTGTGATGATGGGAATACCTCCAAAGCGTTTTACCATCTGGAAATAAATGAAAGCTCTCAGGAAACGCGCTTCACTGACCTTCTGATCCTTATATGCCTGGTCAAATCTTGATGTACTGACACCTGCAATGAATTCATTGATCTGCCGGATGGCAGTATATGCCCAATAGTCGAGCAACCCTGCGCCAGTATTGTCATATATCTTGATGGAGGCGATGTACGGATCCTGCCAGTCACCGAATGGTCTGCTCTCGCCCCCCGGACCAGCCAGCAGACCCATGTTGAAATTTTCCTGATTACCTAGTTCCTGAAATTTTGTTCGGTTATACAAACTCATCAGGTTGGCCTCGATCAGGTTCTTGTCCTTGAATACGGCCGTCTCTGAGATCATGTCCAACGGCTGAATGTCCAACTCTTTACTACAGCCTGCAAGCCCAATAATGATAACTGCGATGAATATTTTTTTCATAACTATTCTTTTTACAGTGTTATGCGAACACCACCAGAAATGTTCTTATGGATCGGATAATTGCGGCCCTCACCGCTGAGATTTGCATCAGGGTCAAATGTGTTCTTGTAAAAACCAAGTTTGCTGAATGTCAGCAGATTGGTAGCGGATGCAAATACCTGAAGATTCTTGAACGGTGTTTTATCCATCTTCCTTCCATTGATGGTATAACTAAGGTTCACATTTTTCAATCGAATGAAACTCGCATCCTTCATCCAGAAATCTGAACGCTTGATATTATTTGGATTTAAACCCAACGACGCCGCAGGCAATTGGGCGATTGGATTTATATTGGAAGTTGGGTTGGCAGGATCCGGCTGCCAACGATAGGTGTAATGATAATCATAAGGGATGGATTCATTAGAGAACATTGAGGCCGCAGCACCCGTTACATAAAAATTAAAACCGGTAGAGCCCTGCCATAGCATCTCCAGTGAAAATCCTTTGAAGCTACCACTCGTCACCAAGCTGTAGACGACTTCAGGGAAGGTACCCTTGCCAATGACATCCTGATCTCGCCAATCAAGCAATCCGTCATTATTTAGGTCCACATATCGAATGTCACCGGGTCGAAGCGTGGTGTTTCCTACACCATCCTGATTGAATCCAAGCTTATCAATATCAGCCTGTGACATGAAAATCCCATTTGACCTGTAACCCCATGACAAATTCGCGGATTTGCCGGTCAACTGATATATCCTGATCTGGTCAGGATCAGTGTATTCCGTCTCATCCCGATATTCCCACTGGTTCTTGGTCAGTGTGAAGGTCGGCATGATCGAGAGTTGCAGGTTCCGGATCTTGGGTCGGTAATCAATCATCAATTCAAAACCCCTGTTGCTCTGTTGATTGATATTGACGGGGGGCAGTGTCGCTCCGAAAGTCGAAGGAATGGCACGTTGACGAGTGGCCAGGATCCCATCCCTGAGGCGATAAAAGATGTTGCCTTCAAAAGTAACTTTCCCCTTCCATAGTATCAGATCCAGCCCAAGGTTGTAATTGGTGATGCTCTCCCATGTAATATCTGGATTGGGAAGACCAGTCGTACTGATCATACGATTATATGTATTTCCAATGATGTAACCACCTGCATCAATGTCAAAACCTGTCAGGTAACTGAATTGGCTGGTACCGTCATTCCCGGATTGTCCGTATGATAATCTCAGCTTACCATTCGACAACCATGATGAAGCGTTATCCATGAACTTCTCTCTGGAAAATACCCATCCGGCAGATATACCAGGGAAGTATCCCCATCTGGAGTTTTGGGGAAAATTGGCACTGGCATCAGCACGGAGAATGATCTCGGCAAGATACTTACCGGCATAGTCATAATTGACTTTACCAATGTACGCCACCCTTGCCATCTGACTTTGTGATCCGGTGTTGTCCTGGAAATCCTGTCCGCCTGAAAAAAGTTGCTGTACCGAAGGGGACAAGAGATTCTGGCGAAATGCCATCAAAGAATTACCTCCGTTCTTCAACTGCTCCGCGATCGCCATCCCGCTGATCTTATGATCACCGAATTCACGATCGTAGTTCAACTTCAACATCGGATAGATCTGATAGTAACGGGCTGAAGTCTCCCTCAGGGAAATGAAATTACCCATGTTTGCCATATAAGTATATACCTCTGTATCATAATCATATGCATGCACTTCTGCAGGGAGATTGAAAACTTTGGTATAGTCTGCAGATTGACTTACCAGGAGGTCTGCACCAATACGTAATCCTTCAACATACGGGATCCGGTAATTCAAACCCACTTGCCCATTGAAAAAATTAGAACTTGTCCGATCATATCCTTTCCTACTCATCTGGGTTCTCAACAATGGATTTCTACCCTGAAAACCAGTATATGCATTCTTTGTCGGGTCTGGCAAAACAGGTGAATACCGGGGCTGTGTGGTAGCATAATCATTCATGACATCGTTGATAGAACCCACTTGTTGATCCTGGTGGAATCGATATTGCATGTCAAACCGAAGGGTCAGGTCCTTGGCGATCGTTGCATCAACATTCAGCCTGGTGTTATATCTTTTATAGTAATAATCTCCGGAAGTGAAGACACTTTGCTGATCCGTGCTTCCCAATGATCCAAAATATTTCAGATTTTGTGTACCACCGCTTACCGTGATGCTCTGCTGGTACATGGGTGCTCCCCTGCGGAATAAAGCGTCTTTCCAGTTATATGATCTATAGTTTGCTTCAGTACCCGATTTATATTTTTGTACCACATCTTCCGTGAATTCTCCCGGACTCAAATTGTAGTTAAGGGCAGCCTCTCTCTTCAATTCTGCCCAGTCACCCGCATTTACCATGTTTTGAAAGGCAGCAGGCATCTGATGGGTATAAGTTCCTGTGTAAGTGATCTGAGGAGCCCCTGTTTTGCCTCGTTTCGTGGTGACAAGGATCACTCCATTACCGGCGCGTGCTCCGTATATGGCTGCAGAGGCATCTTTGAGGATCGATACCGCTTCAATATCATTGGGGTCGATCCGGTTGAAGGGTGTCGGCAAACCATCCACGATCACCAGCGCAGTACCATATCCCCTGATCTGCAACGATGCGTTATCGGATCCGGGTAGTGCACTCGCCGTCTTGGAGATCAGGCCGGGCATCCGTCCGATCAGCAACTGCGAAGTATTCGGGACTGGCGCCGATTGCAACACTTTCGGACCGATCTGTGCTACGGCTCCCGTAACTGTAGCCTTGCGCTGGGTGCCATATCCAACCACTACAACCTCCTGCTGTTCTGTATCTTGCTTGATCATGGCTACCTGTATCACCTGCTTACCGGTGATGTCCACCTCCTTTTCCTGCATCCCTACAAAAGAAATGACCAGGATCCTGGGTGCATTATCCGGAACATTGATCTCGAAGTTCCCATTGGCATCCGTATTAACGCCCTTGCCGGTACCTTTGACCTGCACCGAAGCACCTGCCAGTGGATTGCCATTCTCGTCCGTGATCCGCCCTTTGATCGTTTCATCAACCGTACTTTCCATCTTTGGTGAGGGAACGCCAGCAGTCATCACCGGCCTCTGACGGATGATGATCGTTTTTTCGTCAATGACAAAACTGAGGGGTGTGCCGTTCAAACAACGCTCGAGTGCCTCTGTTAGCGGAAGATTCTTCGCTTCCAGACTGACATTGCCGGCCTGCTTCAGCAACTCCAGTGTGCCGATGTAATTGACACCCGTTTGGCTTTTGATCTCTTTCAAAACCTTTTGCAGCGGTGTGTTTTTCATGGAAATCGTTACGGGCTGTGACTGCGCCTCTGCCTGTACCTGCAGGCAGGTGGCCAGTACCAGGATCGGAATCAATTTCATGATCAGTACTGCCCGTTTAAAGACTAGGTTCCCCGATCGATCTTCCAATCCGGGTAACATTCTTTTCACATGGATTTGCATAGTGTTGTTTTTTTCGTCAAACATTAAAGGGTCAAATTTTCAAGTTAGTATTGGTTAAGACATTCATCTGTTTTCAAATAGAACCATTTTTATATTTATATTTACGAATTGATACCGTTGGGTCAAGGCTTTACGATGATCGTATGTCCATCAACCTCAAAGGATACTTCACCGGTCTGTTCCAGCATCGACAACACCTTTGATAAATTGACATGACGTGAGATGCCTCCGATGAAATGTTTTTTAACTTGCCCCTGATATCTCACATCCATGTCATACCAACGGGAGAGCTGCCGCATGACCGATTGGATCTCACTGTTATCGAACTGAAAATGACCATCCTTCCAGGCAACCGTTTCATCGAGATTGACATCGTTGGTGATCATTAATTTTTCTCCTGTTAGATAAATTGCCTGCTGTCCGGGCGTGATCTGTTTTACTTCACCAGGGGCATGTATCCTTATATTACCTTCCAGCAAAGTGGTCCGAATCGAAGCTTCATCCTGATATCCGTTAATATTGAAACTTGTCCCTAAGACCTGAACTTCCATCTGGTTGATCCGGACAACAAAAGGCCTGGATGGATCCTTTGCGATCTCAAAATAAGCCTCCCCGCTGATCTCCACCCGTCGATCATCCTTAGCAAAAGTAACCGGATAGCGCATGGATGAGGCTGCATTCAACCATACCTTGCTGCCATCAGACAGGGTGATCTGATATTGCCCACCCCTCGGCGTCTGTAAGGTGTTATAAACCATCGATGTCATCAACTGACCGTCATGCTTATAGTTCAGCTGACCGTCCTCTCTCTTCAGGACCTCGGCAGTCCCCTGTATGGCCAGCATACCATTTTCCGCCAACCCCAGGTCTATCCTGGAACCGTCAGATAATGTAAGCATAGCCCTGTTGCCCCCCGGCAAGACTTCCCGCATACCCATTGCCGTATCGCCCGGTTTGACCGCGGATCCATCGTTGTTGAAATAGAATACGGAACCGATGATGATGCCCACCATGATCGCTGCTGCCGCAAACCTGCGGAGGAGCAGATTCCTGCCAACGGTGGACAGCTCTTTTGTGGGTGTGGGGACTGTCGCATCCCTTGACATGGCCCATCGCATCTTTTCATCCCATGCATGATCTGAGATCTTTGATGAGTTTGTGCCGGATGTCGCCCACAAATTATTTAAGGCGTTGTTCAAGGGCATTTCATCAGGATGCTCCTCCAGCAGTATCCAGAGTTCGCGGTATTCCTCCTGCGATAATTGACCTTCCAGATATTGCCGGAGGAGCCTGTCAAGTCTTGATGTATCTTCCATGTACTGTATTTCGAATGGTGTGCTTTCAATATAAATTTGGCTGATGTGGATGAGACCAGATCAGTTATGCCGTCGGATCTTTGATGCGTTCAACGGATAGGGTCTGTCATAAAGCGTTCAATATCTGTATGGCTTTCGCACTAAACTGCTGCCTGGTGGGAGCATTGCCTGTATTTTTTTTCTGATCTTTGATATAGTTATTCATGGACTTGAAGAAATTCTGATGCAGGGTATAGATCCTGGTTTTTGCGCCTGACTCATTGATCAGCGACATTTCCTTTGACACGCCATTGTCATATTCATTATTGTACATCTGCCAGTGCAGGGCAAAAGGTATATCCATTTCGAAAGCGATCTTCATGATGTCTTTCGTATCATTGAACTGCTTGTCAAAGGTATCTGGCTTGGTGGCGTTCGCCTGATATCCATATTCACCGATGAACACCCTTCGGCTGAATGGCAGATTAGATTTGGGCTTGAGCTTCGTTTCCAGGTAGGCGAAAATATCCTGCAAAGCAGATTTTTTTTGAGCATAGGTCTTATCCTTGATCGCCTCATAACTGGAATAGGAGATCAGATCAATGTTGACATTCGGGATCACAGACTGTGCAACGCAGGGCTCGCCATTCAAGCCTTTCAATACCAGATTCGCCTCAATATAATGGTACACAAATACATTCGATGAAGTGGCTGCGGCTTTCGCATCATCAATGGCCTGTTGCCGGATCTGGAACCATTTGGTCATGTTCGCCAGCAATTCCGGTGCCGGCGTGACTGTTCTGTCGTAATTCGGGATCAGCAGCCAGTCGCCTTCCCAGTTGCCAATGAAAAAGGTCTTCCCGCTGTTATCGTACCGTTTGAGGAGGAAGGAAACGAATTGATACATTTCATCATACAACGCCTTTTCATCCGTTGCATTCAAAGCCTTTTTCCAATCGATATTGGTCAGCGTATGCACCCAGCAGAAAATATATCTGAAGTCCATATCACAGACCTGTTTGTATGGCAGATTGTTGGAAAACAGGTCCAGTGTTTTCGTACTTTTCACGAGCTCATTGATGCCATAAATATCCGGGGAGTTCTTTCCCAGGGTTATTTTGAGGATGTTCGATCCCATCTCCCTGATCCTTTTGGCCTGTTCTACCAGCTTATTATCCGAGGTGAATTGATAACTCCCGGATATGGCATGCGTTCCAAGGACATAGTTATAGGGTTCTAAGGTATTGTCGACGACCGGAGGTTCGGGTTGCGGATCAGTTGCAGGAGCTTTTTTGCAGGATGATGCCAGGAGCAGACATACTAGATAGATGAGCGCAGAACCCACGCGGGTGATTTTCCGTTTTGGGAAAAACGAATGATCGGTCATAAGGCAGCAGTTTCGGTACTACCAAATTGACGACAGGAACGATGAAACGTACCAATCGGATCACAACATTTTTTCAAAAAACCACGAAGGGAGTAACAGGAGCGCTTTGTTTTTTAGAAGATATGCCCTTATGGATTGTACGGCTGCCGCCAGATGATTTCTGACCGTGTTGGACGACAATTGCATGCTTTCCCCGATCTCTGCATAGCTCATGTCTTCAAGATTCCTGAGCTCAAAGACCTTTTTTCGCTGAGGTGATAATTGATTGACAGCTTCCTTGATCAATTGTTCGATGTTTTTCCGGTGGATCAGCGTATCTGCATCATCCGGACCGGGCACGGTTGCCATAGCCTCCCAGATGGCGTCCTGCAATTCAGGGCTTCGTTTGGTCGCCCGAAAAAAATCGATCGCCCTTCTGTGTGCGATCCTGAATAGGTAAGCCTCCAGATCCCTGATCTCGGTCGCCCCTTCGCGGCCATGCCAGATCTTGAGAAAGATGTCCAGCACCATTTCCTCTGATGCCTCCCTGGATTTGGTCACCGAAAACAGATATCCGTAGATTCGATCCCGGTATTTTTTGAAGATCAGGTTGAAGCAATGCTCATCCCCCTCGCTTATCCTGGCCAGGCAGTATGCATTGTCGATGGGATGAAGGCTTTCGGTCATGTCCTTACTTCAACACTGTAATTTCCGGAAAATAGCCGGAATAGTCACAAGCTGTGCAATCTTTCAGACCGTTGAGATTTCCGGGTAAGATCGCATAGATGACGATAGGTCCGGATGACTTAGGTGTTTTATGGTCATGTCTACATCGCGTGGCTATTCGGAATAAAAGCCGAGCACCCCGAAAAGAAAAACGCCCTTCCAATTGCTTGGAAGGGCGTGGTGCCCAGAACTGGATTCGAACCAGCACGTCCTTGCGAACGCTGCGACCTGAACACAGTGCGTCTACCAATTTCGCCATCTGGGCAACCTTTCCTTGTTCAGGGGAGTGCAAATATACGACGAAAAATCATTTCTCCAAAATTCACCCCCAAAATCAGATCGAAACATTGAAATCACGCAGGGCATCGTTCAGACTGGTCTTCAGGTCCGTACTTGCCTTACGCTGACCAATGATCAATGCACATCCCACCTGGTACTCACCGGCAGGGAATTGCTTGGGGTAGGAGCCCGGGATCACCACGCTGCGGGCCGGGACACGACCGCGGTATTCCACCGGCTCCGGACCGCTTACGTCAATGATCTTGGTGGACTGCGTGAGTACTACATTGGCACCCAGCACGGCCTCTTTCTCGACCCGTACGCCTTCTACAACAATGCAGCGGCTGCCAATGAAACAACCGTCCTCCACGATCACCGGACTGGCCTGCAAGGGCTCCAGCACACCACCGATGCCGACGCCGCCACTCAGATGCACACCCTTGCCGATCTGCGCACAACTGCCGACCGTGGCCCAGGTATCCACCATCGTGCCTTCATCGACGTAAGCGCCAATGTTCACATAGGAGGGCATCAACACCACATTCTTTGCCAGGTAGGCTCCGTAACGTGCCACGGCATGCGGAACAGCCCGAACCCCCAGGCTCTTGTAATCCTTCTTCAGCAGCATCTTATCATAAAATTCGAACGGCGCCAGCTCCCAGGTCTGCATCTGCTGGATCCCGAAATACATCAGGATCGCCTGCTTGACCCACTCATTCACCACCCATCCTTCGCCCTCGGGGGCCGCCACACGCAGCCGTCCCTTGTCAACCTCCTCGATCACCGCCCGAACGGCATCCGCGTATGTATTATCTTTCAACAGCTCCCGGTTCGCCCAGGCTGCTTCTATGTGTTGCTTCAGATCCATCTAAAAAAGTTTTCGCGAAAATAGGGGATTGTCGCCTAAGACTTCCGCCCCCCCTGGGATCTGTTCTCCACAAACACCGTACTTTCGTGCCGTGCCGGCATCCTTCCTTATCATACAGACCGCCTTCATAGGTGATGTCGTACTGGCCACTGCGCTGGTCGAAAAACTGCGTCACCACCACCCCGATGCATCCATAGATTTCCTTGTCAGAAAAGGAAATGAAGCCCTGCTCAAGGGGCATCCGCACCTGAGGGAGGTATTGATCTGGGACAAACGCAACGGGAAGCTTAAGAACCTCGCGGGTTTGATGCGTACCATCAGAAGCAGGAGATATGACGCGGTCGTGAACGTACAGCGTTTCTTCGCGACCGGATTGCTGACGGCCTTCTCCGGGGCAAGGGAACGGATCGGGTTCGACCGGAATCCGCTGCATTTCCTCTTCGATCGGAGCGTACCCCACGGGGGACTCAGCACAGGCGGGCATCTCCACGAAACCGAACGAAACCAGCGACTGATCGAACATCTGACGGATGCCATCCCCGCTAAACCCCGGTTGTATCCCTCAGGATCCGATCGGGCGGTCATTTCCGAATATCAACATCAGCCTTATCTCTGCGTGGCACCCTCCTCCGTCTGGTTCACCAAACAACTGCCCATTGACACCTGGGCAACGTTTGTGAAAGCCGCGCAAGAGCGATATCAGGTATTCCTCATCGCCGGCCCCTCCGATCATGAGGTCTGTGAAAAGGTCCGCAGCCTCGCCGGTGGCGGCGACCGCATCACAAACCTCGCCGGGAAACTGAGCCTCCTGCAATCGGTCGCCTTGCAGGCCGGAGCGCTCATGAACTTCGTCAACGACTCCGGTCCCCTGCATTTCGCCTCGGCGACCGATGCCCCCGTGACGGCCGTATTCTGCTCCACCGTGCCCGCCTTTGGATACGGGCCACTGTCAACCGTCAGTCATATCGTGGAAGTGGAAGAAACACTGACCTGCAGACCCTGTGGTATCCACGGCAAAAAAGAATGTCCAAAAGGACACTTCGATTGCGGCCGGAAGATCCGCATCGACCAACTTCTGCAACACCTGCCCTGACCCCTTTCTAAGTCCCAAGTTTGCCTATTTTTGCGCCCCATGGATATCCGCTGCTCGCAGGAAGAGAGGTTTCTGATCAATAAGATCGCACATGCCGCCCAGGAAGCCGGAACACCCGCCTATCTGGTGGGCGGATTCGTGCGCGACCGGCTGATCGACCGGCCCTGCGCGGATCTCGACGTCGTCTGCCTGGGCGATGGGATCGACCTCGCTCACCGCGTCGCAGAACGGTTCAAACCGGTGCCAACCGTTTCCTTCTTCAAGACCTTCGGCACGGCACATATCCGTGTGCGCGAATATGACATCGAATTCGTAGGCGCCCGCAAGGAAAGCTACCGGCAGGAATCCCGGAACCCGGAGGTGGAGCCGGGCACCCTCACCGAAGACATGGAACGTCGTGATTTCACCATCAATGCCATGTCCGTCGGACTCAACAGCGAGGATTTCGGCAAACTCTACGATCCCTTCAACGGGGCGCAGGACCTTAGCGACGGGATCATCCGCACACCGCTCTCCCCCGACAAGGCATTCACCGATGATCCCCTGCGTATGCTGCGGGCCATCCGTTTCGCCGCACAACTTGGCTTCACCATCGAGCCCGTCACCTGGCAGGGCATCGTCGACAATCGGGAGCGCATCCGCATCATCTCACAGGAACGCATAACCGAAGAACTCAACAAGATGATCCTGGCGACGAAGCCATCCGTGGGCTTCGACCTCATGAACCGCTGTGGACTCCTGCGGATCATCTTCCCGCAGATGGTAGATCTGGCCGGTGCAGAATACCGCGATGGTGTGGGACACAAGGATAACTTCACACATACCCTGCAGGTGATGGACCAGATCGCACCAAATACCGGTGACCTCTGGCTGCGTTGGGCCGCCCTGCTGCATGACATCGGAAAGCCTGCCACTAAAAGATTTGAAGAGGGGACAGGATGGACCTTCCACGGCCACGAAGTCGTCGGCGGTCGCATGGTGCCGAAGATCTTCGCCAAACTGAAACTACCCCAGGATGCCAAGATGCGCTTCGTGAAGAAACTCGTGGAACTGCATCTGCGGCCCATCAGCCTGACGAAGGAGAACATAACGGACTCGGCTATACGTAGATTACTCTTCGATGCCGGTGAGGACCTCGAAGCACTGATGACGCTCTGCGAGGCAGACATCACTTCCAAGAACCGGCAAAAGGTCAAACGCTACCTGGCCAATTTCGAAATGGTCCGCCAGCGGCTCAGGGAAGTGGAGGAAAAAGACCAGCTGCGCAACTGGCAGCCGCCGGTCACCGGAGAAATGATCATGGAGACCTTCGGCCTCAAACCCTCGCCCCAGGTGGGCGCCATCAAGACCGCCATCCGGGAGGCGATCCTTGACGGCATTATTCCAAATACCCGGGAAGCTGCCTGGACCTTCATGCTCGAAAGGGCCGCAGAACTCGGTCTCTCGCCCATATCTGCCTGAGAAGCACCGCTGATTGACGGGCGTTGCCCAAAACCCCTTAATTTTGATACATGGCCATTTTCAGATTCAGAGTTTACTTCGAAGAGGACGAAACCATCTATCGCGACGTTGCAGTACGTCATACCCATCATTTCGCTGACCTGCACCAGCAGATCCTGAAGGCTTACGAGTTCGACAACAAGCACGCCGCCACCTTCTATCGCAGCAATGATAACTGGCAGCGCGGACGCGAAATAACCCTCGAGAAGTACGATAAGGCCTACAAGGCAGAGCCCCTCCTGATGGCGGATACACTCATCGCTTCGGAGATCAACATGCCCAATCAGAAATTCATCTATACCTACGATTTCAACCGGAACTGGACGTTCCTCGTCGAACTCATCGGCGTCTCGAACGAAGAGAACCCCAAGGTCAGCTACCCCGCCACTGTGCGCAAGGAAGGCATCGGCCCCAGCCAGTATGGGACCAAGAGCATCCTGGGTGATCGCTTCATGGATGTCGAAGAAAAATATGATCTCTCCGCCGGCGAAGAAGGGTTCGGAGAAGAAGGCGAGGAAGATGGAGACTCCGGAATGGATGCCGATGAAGGAGGGGAGGAGGATATGACCGCCCAGGATGATTTCTGAGCGGATGATCCACCATGCATCAGCAGACCGCCATCATCATCGCAGGGCCCACGGCCGTAGGTAAGACCGAACTGGCCATCCGTATCGCCAGGGAGCTGGGAACAGAGATCATCTCCGCTGACGCACGCCAGTGCTACCGCGAACTGAATATTGGCGTCGCCAGACCAACGCCGGAGGAACTGGCCAGCATTCCACATCACTTCGTTGCCTCTCACGGTATCACAGACCGCGTCAATGCGGCCATCTTCGAACAATACGCCCTGCATAGATCGGAAAACATCCTGAGGGACAGGGGCAATGTGATCGTCTGCGGAGGCACCGGCTTGTATCTCCGCGCCTTCTGTGAAGGCATGGACGAAATGCCAGAAGTTCCGGAAGAGATCAGGAAGTCAGTGGAATCCTTTTATCATTCGGAAGGACTCAGTGCCCTGCAGGCAATCATCTCCACGGAAGATCCACAATTTGTGATCGATGGTGAAATGGAGAACCCTGCCCGAGTTATCCGCGCACTCTCATTTGTGCGGGCAACCGGTCGATCCATTCGTGACTTCCAGCGGCGCCAGCCTGTGGACCGTCCCTTCAGGATCATCAAACTGTTGATCGACCGGCCACGTGCAGAACTATACGACCGCATCAACAGACGCGTCACGCTGATGATGGAACAAGGCTTATGGGAAGAAGCAGAAAGTCTTTTCAAATTCCGTGAATGGCAGGCCCTGCAAACCGTTGGTTATCGCGAGCTCTTCGATCACATGGAAGGTCTTGGCACCCGGTTAGAAGCGGTTGACCTGATCCGTCAGCATACCCGCAATTACGCCAAGCGTCAACTCACCTGGTTCCAAAAAGAAACCGGGATGAAGGTCTTTCATCCCGGTCAGTTCGATGAGATCATGAAGTACCTGGCCTCGCAGGGTGTATGATCAGAATTTGAAGCCTACCGTGATCAACACATTGCCCAGTCCGCTGCGCAGGTTCACCGGAGAGAAGGTGCCGTTATCCAGTCGATAAGGATAGTAATTGTCGCCGACCAGCTGATGGACATAGGTCAGGTCCACGAACTTCCCCTTGTTGCGATATCCCAGTCCCCCGCTGATGTTCAGCCTTTTGGCTGATTCATTCCCAGCCGCATAAGGGTTACCAAAGTAGGCTACCCCGCCACGGACCATGAAGGTCTCGAATTTCAGTTCACCACCCACCCTTGCATTGATGGCAGAGCGATAAACCCTGTCCACTGCCTGGTTCAATTCCGTGAAATAGGAACCCACATTGCCTGATGCGTCCGAAGCGCTGAAATTGGAGGCCTGATAATTCAGGTATTCAATGTCTGCACTGATGAAACCACGCTGGCGGGTCACGTCGGCATCCTCCCGGAAAACATAGGAAATCCCCCCCATGAGCCTCAGCGGATTGCTGAAATTGTAAG
>VFQT010003491.1_pt1 | contig 14251 bp, 9 predicted proteins | sample 3512381 | NCBI WGS metagenome assembly VFQT01 (sample SAMN10412376, study PRJNA504923) | tailings metagenome | isolation source: Relicate 2 Philex TSF3 active mining site | place: Philippines: Tuba, Benguet | collected 2017-08-29 | reverse complement strand
TTGAATCATTTCAAGAAGGTGAGTTAACGGTCAATGGCATCGCACTGCATGATGCGCGAACCAACTTGCCGGCGTTACGCGCTAAGGTGGGCATGGTGTTTCAGCACTTTGAGTTATTTCCGCATTTATCGGTGATGGAAAACCTTACGCTGGCGCAGGTACAAGTACTTGGTCGTTCATTGTCCGACGCGCAGGCACGCGGCGCGAAGCTACTGGAGCGTGTAGGGCTTGCTGCGCAGCGCGATAAACATCCTTCGCAGTTATCCGGCGGTCAGCAGCAGCGGGTGGCGATCGCGCGTGCTTTGGCGATGGATCCGGTGGTGATGCTGTTTGACGAACCAACGTCCGCGCTCGACCCTGAAATGGTCGGCGAGGTGTTGGAGGTGATGGTGCAACTGGCCAATGAGGGTATGACCATGATGTGCGTCACGCACGAAATGGGCTTCGCCAGGCGGGTGGCAAGCCGCGTGATTTTTATGGATCAAGGGAAGATTTTGGAAGACTGTGCCAGCAGCGCTTTCTTTGATGAGTCTGCGTCGCGGGTTCCGAGAGCACAGGAGTTTTTAGCGAAAGTGCTGGCGCACTGAGCATTTACGTCGCATCCTACTATGACTGGTTTGCTCGAAATTTTCCTGGATCCCGGCCTGCGCCGGGATGATGATGGAAAGGTTGTCGGCAATCGCACTGTCATTCCGGCGCAGGCCGGAATCCAGTAAAGCGCATTCAAATCTCAATTTTTGTTCCAAGTTCCACCACGCGATTGGGTGGAATTTTGAAGAAGTCAGAAGGCTTGGCCGCATTCTGCATCATCCAGGCAAATAAGCGTTCACGCCAAAGCGCCATGCCGGGCAAATTACTGGGTACAACGGTATCGCGCGCCAGGAAGAACGAGGTATCGGCTAGCTCCAGCGTCAAGCCATGATGCCGTTCAAGCAGAGCGAGTACATGGTTGATGTCCGGAGTTTCCTTGAAGCCGTGCAGTGCTCGCACCACGTAGCAGTTATTACCAAGTTCGACGATATTGATTCTCTCTTCATCGCGAACATAGGGAATATCCCAGATGGAAAGCTTAAGAAATACCACCCGCTGATGCAGCACACGGTTATGTTTCAAGTTATGCAGTAGCGCGACCGGCACAAAGTCGATATGCGCAGTCAGAAACACTGCCGTGCCTTCTACTCTATGCGGTGGGTGCGCGAGTAAGGCCTCCACAAACTCCGGCAGATGAACAGAGTCTTGCGCGACGCGCTCGCGTAGCAGCCTGCGGCCTTTGTACCAGGTGGTGAGCATCAAAAAGCAGATTGCACCGAGCAACAGCGGGTACCAGCCACCATCTTTTACTTTGATCAGATTAGCTGTCCAGAACGAGAAATCCACCACAAAAAATACCACTACCAGAAGCACCACAAATATCGGCTTGATTTTCCACTCGTTGTACATCACCACCGCTAACAAGGAGGTGGTGATCAGCATGGTGGTGGTGACAGAGATGCCATAGGCTGCGGCCAGATTGCCGGATTCGCGGAATTGGATCACGGTGAAGATCACCAGAACCAACAACAACCAGTTCACCATCGGCATATAGATTTGTCCGCGCTCAGTTTCCGAGGTGTGCAAAATCTGCATACGCGGCAAGAAGCCCAGCAAGATGCCCTGATTAGCGAGTGAGAACGCGCCGGAGATAACTGCTTGCGAGGCAATCACGGTGGCAACAGTTGCCAAGCTGATCATTGGCCACAAGGCCCACTCGGGCAGCATCCTGAAAAACGGATTCTCGGCAGCAGATGGCTCGCTAAGCATCAGCGCGCCTTGCCCGAAATAATTGATCATCAGCGACGGTAACGCAACCAGTAGCCATGCCAAACGTACGGGGCGGCGACCGAAATGGCCCATATCAAGGTAAAGCGCCTCAACACCTGTCACCACCAGAACTACCGAGCCCATCACGATATAGGCTTGCAGCGTATGCTCGGCGATGAAAGCGACAGCATAGGCTGGATTAACAGCATACAAAATCGCCGGGTTCTGCATCACGCTCAGCACGCCAAATGCGGCTAAAGCGGAGAACCACACCAGCATGATTGGCCCAAACAAACGGCCTACCGCAGCCGTGCCGTAGCGCTGTATGGTAAACAGCGCAATGATGATCACCAGGGTAATCGGAATGATGTATCGCTTCATGCCCGGGTTAACGACTTCCAGGCCTTCAACTGCAGACAACACCGAGATTGCCGGGGTGATGACCGATTCACCCAGCAGCATGCACGCACCCAAAGCGCCCAGCATCAGCAGCAGGCGGTACCGCAAGCGATCGCTTTTGGAAGACCGAAGCGCCAACGCCATCAGCGACAGCACGCCGCCTTCGCCTTCGTTATCAGCGCGTAGTACGAAGATCACGTATTTAATTGTGACCACCATCAGCAACGCCCAGAAAATCATCGACAAAATGCCTAGCACAGCATCAACAGAGTAGGGGATGCCATGTTCAGGGCTGAAGCATTCTTTGAGGGCGTATAGCGGGCTGGTACCGATATCGCCAAACACAATTCCGATGGCTGCCAGCACCAGCACTGAGGTGGGCGCGTGATGGTAGCTATCCTGCCCGGTGACTGATACCGGTCGCATCACCGACGATTGCGAAAACTCTGGATTACTGATCGACACGACGATGTCCTTCAGATTTCACACAACAGGTTCGGGCAATTTACCCAGCGATACCTCTCCGCGGCACGGCAAATTACTACGCTCCCGATCAAAGCGCATCAGCTTGAACAAGGTCGTATTCCGAACGATTTCGGCTGACGCCAGTAGAGGGTCGTTATTGCCTAGCGGCGCAATAATCCAGCTCACCTCTTTGGCACACACCAGTGTGGGTAGATCGGCGGGCTTGATCAGTACACGCTCCCCGGCAGCCGGGTCGAACTCGGCAGCATCTGCTAGCTCACGCGGCCAGCTGTCGGTCTGCTTGATAGCAGGATCATCCCAATCCAGCACCACGGGCAGTGGCGTGCGTAATTGCGCATAAATTGGAAAATCAAACCGATACAAACCCATCGACAGCACCTGATCCTGCGGAGACGCAGCGCTGCGGTAGGTAGCGGCAAGTGATTTGGTTGAATAGACATCCTCACGCCCAAAAATCCAGACCAGTGGGATTAAGCTAAGCAGGCAGATCAGCGCCAAGCCACGCGGTACCAGCTGCAGGCGCGGTAGCGGCAGCATCCGCGTAACCACAACATCGGCAAGCAGCATGGCAATCGCCGGAATCGCTGGTAATACATAGCCAATCAACTTGGAGGCCGGCAGCGAAAAAAATCCCACAACCACCAGTACCGATGACCACTGCAAGCGTCGCAGAGCCTGCTGCGTTTCAGAGCCAACGGTAAATTTGATCTGACCCGGCAATAGCAAAGACCACGGTAGGCATAGCAGCGCGAGCACTACGGGATAGAACCACCAGGGGTTCATGTTATTAAAACCGGTTGCAGTAAAGCGCTCGAAGTGCTGATGAATGAAAAAATAATCAAAGAACTGCGAGAACTTCAACTGCATCAGCACAAACCAGGGCGCTGCGATCGCAGCAAACAGGATAATGCCCGGCCACCACAGTAGCTTCATGAGCCAAGACCAGCGGCGCTGCAGCGCGATCCATAGCAGCATCACGCCTGCCGGTAACACAATGCCAATCAGGCCTTTACTGAGGAGTCCAAGCGCGACACAGGCCCACGCCAGTAGCATGCTACGCCGCCATGCTTGGGTGTGATCGGCTGAGAGCATGGCGTCGGCGGCGAACATCACGGCACTGCTGATGAAGGCGGCAACCAACATGTCATGGTTGGCAAACTGTGAGCCGAGGTAAAAGTAGGGAAGGGTCGCGAGAATCAGCAAATACCAGCGTGCCATAGTGGCGCTATGCCAGCGGGCGAGCAGGCGCATGCCCGCAAATGCCATCAACGCCGCGGCTAGCATAGACGCCAACCGCATCCCAAGGTCAACCGTGCCGAAGCACTTGATCGAGATTGCGGTCAGCCAATAGAACAGCGGTGGCTTATGAAAGTACGGCAGCCCATTGAGGGTGGGCGTGAGCCAGTCACCGGAACGCACCATTTCCCATGCGACGCCGACATAGCGTCCCTCGTCGGGCAGTGACAAAGGCCGGATCCAAGCGCCGAGCAGCACCCATACCGTCAGCAGCAGTGTGGCAAGCGCAGGACGATCAAGCGCGCTGACCACACGGTAGAAAAAGCGATCATCTACTGCGGCGGGCGCCAGTGGCGTTTCAGGTTGGGGTAGGGACATGAACAGGCAGGCGGTTTCAGCGACGCGCGGCGAGTCACGCTGCGCACGAAAGCCGCGATTATAAACGCGGCGGCCTGGAACAGGGCGCAGTTTGCCTGTCATCCCGGCTTTGGTGCGCCGACGTACGCTTGGCAAACAGCATGGGATAATCCAGCAACAATGTGTACCTTTTGCAACCCAAGTTAACGTCTATGCGCCCACTTGATGGTATTACTGTTTTAACGCTCGAGCATGCCATTGCGGCACCCTTTTGTACGCGTCAACTCGCAGATCTTGGCGCGCGGGTTATCAAGGTCGAGCGTCCCGGTGTGGGTGACTTCGCGCGCGACTATGACGACCGCGTTAATGGTCTTGCATCACACTTTGTCTGGACCAATCGCTCCAAAGAGAGCATTACCCTCGACATAAAGCAGCCTGCCGCGCGCGAGGTGCTTGAGCAACTACTCAGCGATGTGGATGTGCTGGTACAAAACCTTGCGCCCGGTGCAGCAGCACGTTTGGGGCTCTCATACGACGCGCTATCGGCGAAATACTCGCAGCTGATTGTGTGCGATATCTCCGGCTACGGTGTTGACGGGCCCTACCGAGATAAAAAAGCCTATGACCTGCTGATACAAAGTGAGTCGGGGTTTTTATCCGTTACCGGTACGTCTGATGAGCCGACCAAGGCCGGTGTGTCGATCGCTGATATTGCTGCGGGCATGTACGCCTACACCAATATTCTCGCTGCCTTGATTCAGCGTGGCCGTACGGGTAAAGGCTGTGCGATTGACATCTCGATGTTGGAAAGTATGGCGGAGTGGATGAGTTTCCCCATGTACTACGCCTACCAAGGCGCGCCTGCGCCGGCACGCGCCGGTGCCTCGCATGCCACGATATATCCGTATGGGCCGTTCCCGGCAGGGGATGGCAAGATCGTGATGCTGGGCTTGCAGAACGAACGCGAGTGGGCACAGTTCTGCGACAAAGTAATGCTGCAACCCGCGCTGGCGAAAGACCCTCGCTTTACCTCCACCGCGCTGCGCAGTGCCGCGCGGCGAGAGCTATATGTACTAATTTGTGAGGCATTCAGCTCGCTTACTGCCGGGCAAGTGATCGAACGGCTGGATGATGCGCAAATTGCAAATGCCATGCTGAACGATATGCAAGGGCTGTGGCACCACGCCCAACTACGTGCGCGTGAGCGTTGGGTCGAGGTGATGTCACCGTCCGGTAGCGTTCCGGCATTGAAGCCACCGGGCTCGGGTAGTGCTTGGCCTGCACGTATGGACCCGATCCCCGCACTCGGTGAACATACCGATCAGATTCTGCGCAGCTTAGGCTATGACGATGCGCAGATCACCGTGCTGAAATCTGCTGGCGCGATTTGAAAAGCGAGAGAGCATCGATACACACAACCTATTCTTCTGGCTATAACTTTCTCAACTATGACTCGGCATCGCTTTGTCGATATCGAGCCTGAGCCGGTCGGCGATTACTCGCCACTCAGCGTCAGTTTTTTGACCCGCATACAGCTCAGTCAGCGCGATATAGCAAATCCAGCGCGCATCGACTTCAAAAAAATCTCTCAAGGCAGCACGAGTATCACTGCGACCAAAGCCATCGGTACCAAGCGTGACATACGGCGCAGGGACATAGGCACGCACACTCTCTGAAACGCCACGCACATAGTCTGATACTGCAAGCACCGGCGCAGTTGAGCCACCGAGTTGCTGAGTGATCCAAGGCTGTATATCGGATTGTTTCAATCGACGCGCCCGCTCGCAGGCGATGCCATCGCGCGCCAGCTCAGAAAAACTCGTCACGCTCCAGACTTCCGCTTCAATGCCGAATTGCTCCTGCAGCAGCGCAGCCGCTGCGGACGCTTCTTTGAGCAAGGGGCCAGCGCCAAGCAGGCGCACCTGAGTCTGATCGCAGGCTTTGATTTTATGCAGCCCACGCAAAATACCCTCACGTGAGTCAGGCGGCATACTCGGTTGTGCTTCGTTTTCGTTGGTGACCGTGATGTAGTAAAAAACATCTTCCTGCTGCGTCAGCATGCGACGCATACCATCATCGACAATCACCGCAAGTTCATAAGCATAGGCCGGGTCATACGCGACGCAGTTGGGAATAGTGGCGGCCACCACATGACTATTGCCATCCTGATGCTGCAAGCCTTCACCGCCGAGCGTAGTGCGGCCGGATGTCGCGCCAATCAAGAAGCCGCGCGCACGTTGGTCTGCCGCCGCCCAGATCAGATCACCAATACGCTGGAAACCGAACATCGAGTAATAGATATAAAACGGCAGCATCGGTAAGCCATGTACGGCGTAGCTGGTAGCTGCCGCCGTCCACGATGACATCGCACCTGCTTCGGAAATGCCTTCTTCGAGAATTTGTCCGTCTTTGGCTTCGCGGTAATACAGAATCGATCCAATATCTTCCGGTTGGTATAACTGGCCCTGTGCTGAATAGATACCGACTTGCTTGAACAAGTTGGCCATACCGAAGGTGCGTGCTTCATCCGCCACAATCGGCACCACATGCTTACCGAGTTGCGCGTCTTTGAGCAAGCCACCCATCATGCGTACCATTGCCATGGTGCTGGACATCTCTTTATTCCCGGCTTCCAGGGCAAAAGCAGCGTAACTGTCGAGTGCAGGTACAGGCAACTGCGTACTGCTGCCGATTCGCTGCGGTACAAAGCCACCGAGTGCAGCGCGACGCTGGTGCAGATGACGCATCTCTGCGCTGTCGGCGGGTGGTCGATAGAATTCAAGTTGCTCGACTTGAGTATCGCTCAGCGGTAACTGAAAGCGATCACGAAACTCGATCAAATCTTGTAGCTCGAGTTTTTTCTGTTGGTGTGTGGTCATGCGGCCCTGACCCGCTTTGCCCATGCCAAAGCCTTTCTTGGTCTGCGCAAGAATCACCACCGGGCGGCCACGCTGCTGCGTCGCTGCATGGTAGGCCGCGTAGATTTTTTTCAGATCATGACCGCCGCGCTTCAGGCGATCGATCTCTTCATCCGTCAGCAGATCGCCGAATGCTTTTAAGGCAGGTGACTGACCGAAGAAATGCTCGCGATTAAACGCACCATCATTCGCGGCGAATGTTTGTAACTGACCATCGACCGTGCGGGTCAGCGCATCAGCCAACTCGCCGTGAGTATCGCGTGCAAACAGCGGATCCCAATCCGAGCCCCAGAGCAGTTTGATGACGTGCCAGCCGGCACCGCCAAACAAGGTTTCCAGCTCATCAACGATATGACCATTGCCGCGCACCGGGCCATCAAGACGTTGCAAATTGCAGTTGATGACAAACACCAGATTGTCGAGTTTTTCTCGCGCCGCGAGCGAGAGCGCGGCGAGTGATTCGGGTTCATCCATCTCACCATCACCAAACACGCCCCATACTTTGCGCTCTTGGGTCGCCAACAAGCCGCGATGCTCGAGATAGCGCATGAAGCGCGCCTGATAAATTGAGCTAATCGGGCCTATGCCCATTGAACCGGTCGGGAATTGCCAAAACTCCGGCATCAACCAGGGGTGCGGATAAGACGAGAGGCCTTGAATGCCTTTTGATGCAGCGCTGATCTCTTGGCGGTAGTGCGCGAGGTTGTTTTCATTGAGCCTGCCTTCGAGGAAGGCGCGTGCATAAATGCCGGGTGATGAGTGCGGCTGAAAGTAGATCAGGTCACCGGCAAAGTCGTCACTGCGCGCGCGGAAGAAATGATTGAAGCCCACCTCGAATAAATCCGCGGCTGAGGCGTAGCTGGCGATATGGCCACCAAGCTCGCCGTACGCACGATTAGCACGCACCACCATCGCGAGCGCATTCCAGCGCAAGATGCCGGCCAGGCGCTCTTCAACCGCGATCGCATCAGCGCCACCCGGATAGGGCGGCTCGTCCTGCACGCGAATCGTGTTCACGTACGGCGTGATGCGTGCGTCGCGCCAGTGGAGGCCGGCGGCACGGGCTGAGGAAGCCAGTTGCGATAGCAGAAAGCGCGCTCGCTCCGGGCCCGCAGAGGCAATTACCGAGTTCAGCGCTTCAATCCATTCGGTGGTTTCTTGGGCGTCGGTATCGATCTGGCGCAGTAAATGCTCGGGGGCGGTCATGTCCATGGGTGAAATCGCTATCGATAATCAAAAATACTTTTCGGGTGGCTCTATCAACACTACTTTTTCGGGCGGTTCTACCAACACTATTTTTTCGGGTGGTTCTGGCTTTGAAAGTGCTGAAAGCTTACCGGGTTGCGTACGAAATGTGCTGCTGAAAATGCTTCATAAGTGCAATAAAACAGCATAAAATGTCGTTGTAAATAACTTTTACGGTATTTAAATATGGCAAATATCGATAACACAGATCTTCGTATTCTGGGTCAATTACAGCAAGACGCCAGCCTGACGAATATCGAGTTGGCCGGCAAAGTGCAGCTATCGCCGTCGCCCACCTTGGCGCGAGTTAAACGCCTGGAGAGCGATGGCGTGATCTCAGGCTACGTCGCGCTGGTAGATCCGCTGTCGTTGGGGCTGAAGGTAAATGTGTTTGTGCGCGTGGCGCTCGAAAAGCAAGAAGCGCAAGCACTTGAACGTTTCGAGCAGGCAGTGAGTCACTTCGATGACGTGATGGAGGTTTACCTGATGACGGGCGATGAAGATTACCTATTGCGTATCGTGGTGCCCGATCTGCAAGCCTTGGAGAAATTCATTCTCGACAATCTCACGCGTATTCCTGGGATCAAGAATATCAAATCGAGTTTTGCATTGAAGCAGGTGAAGTACAAAACCGCTTTACCGCTGCCAGAGAATGCACGCTAGGTTTGTACTGGAGCAGGTGAAATACACAATAGCATTAACGTTGCCGTATATTCCACGCTAACCGTTGCCGTTGAACAGATGCATAGGCAGAGTGAGTTGTGAGCCGACAATGTATTCGTTGAGTCCAGGCTCACAATGCACGCTCACCCTCTGCTCAACTATGCCATGCAGCCACATACCGCGCAGCTACCCGCCACTCAGTCGCCGACGGCGCAGTCGCAGACCTTGCATTCCACAATGCCAGCACCGCGCTATGACCCGGATCATTTACTGGCCACGCTGATCGAGCGATTGAATTTGAAAAACGATGCTGCGCTATCGCGCGCATTGGAGGTGTCGCCGCCCGTGATCAGCAAGATACGACACCGACGATTACCCGTCACCGCATCACTGTTGATACGCATGCATGAGGTGAGCGCGCTATCGATCAAGGAGCTACGGCTGCTGATGGGGGATAGACGGCAAAAGTTTCGGATCAGTGACAAGCACTTTAAGCCAAAACTTATCAGCTGAAATCAATAAGCTGAAGGCTCGACCCCAAAACTGTCATCGCATCCGTGACTCAACGTGGGTAAGGATTGATTGAGAACCCCTTGACCCCAAAACCGTCATCCCGGCGCAGGCCGGGATCCAGGCATGTTGACGAGCGCATCCATGTCCGCCAGCGTATTCACATTCGTAAACGCTGCCGCATCATCAAAATACACATCAATGCAATCGATGCTTTCAAGCCAGTGATCTACCTTACGCGCTCCTGAGTTGAGATACGCCTCAAGCGAGTCTCGTAGGCTCGTCTTTAACATCATGAAGACAGGATGACGCCGTTGCTGCTCACCATCAACGGTGACCACGACAGCCGCATCGGCTTGATGCACAGTTAACGCAGAGGCCAAGCGCGATACCAAGTCTTTCGGTAGTAGCGGTGAGTCACATGGCGCACTTACCAGATAAAGTGTCTTGGTGTGCAGCAAAGCGGCATGAATGCCCGCTAAAGGTCCCGCGTAACCATTCACAATATCTGAGCAAACCGGTACCCCAAATCGCTGATACTCGTCGAGATGTCGGTTGGCATTGATGATCACGTTGCCGACCTGGGGTTGCAAGCGATTGAGCACCCGCTGCACCATGGGCTGGCCATCGATCTGCTGCAGGCCTTTGTCAACGCCACCCATACGACGCGCAAGGCCGCCGGCTAGTATGACCGCGGTGATATCGGAGGGCGCCATTGTCACGAGTTGAATAGGCAGGCGCGATTACTTTATACAGCTCAAGCCGCCTGTTTACGCGGTGCGGCGTTGAAGGCTTGCGATAGCGTGAGTATTTCGCCAGTATCGGTCGCATCGTAACCCGCGAGTTGATGCACGGCGTCGCGAAAACTGTTTGACCGCACCACATCAATCACTTGCCGCATGCCGGGTTGATCAAGTGATTCGGCATTCACCGCGAAAAAGTAGCGCTCGCGCGCAAGCGGTATGAAATCTAATTTGAATCGCTCCGCTGCAGTTTGCACACCAAAGCCCACATCGGCCATGCCGCTCGCAATGAATGCTGCAACGGCAGAGTGCGTGAACTCGGTATTCTCAAAGCCATTAATCGTGGCCGGATTGATCTCGAACTGCGACAGCATGAGTTCGAGCAGCATGCGTGTACCCGAGCCCACCTGACGATTCACAAAGCGAACATCGGCGCGCGACAGATCCGACAAACTTTGAATGCCGAGTGGGTTACCCGGATTCACGAATAAACCTTGGGTGCGGTACGCGAGGTGAATCAGGCGGTGGCTGCGTGCATCCAGCCACTTGCCGAAGCGCTCGGCAGAGGGCGACTCGAACTCACCTGTAGGTACATGAAACCCCGCTAGATCAGATTCGCCGCGCGACAAGGCAGCAACCGCATCGGTGCTGTTGCGATAGCGTAGATCTATCGGTAGGCCTGATTCGGTGGCTTGCCGCAAAAAGGTCGCTACCGCAAAGCCATGGCTGGCATCGAGTCGGATCATCGCGGGTGCCGCGCCAACCGTCTTGCCCAGCTCAGTCTCAAGCTCGGAGGCCAGGCTATCCAAGGTCGGCGACAGCCGGGCGGCAACGCGACGGTCGGCCCAGATGAGTTTTTCTGCCAGCGCCGAGAGCTGGGTGCCGCGCCCGCGACCGGTTTGCATCAGGCTACTGCCAAACAGCGCCTCCGCCTCTCGCAGCAAGCCCCAGGCGTAGCGGTATGACAGACCGACAGTTTGTGCAGCGCGAGCGATAGAGCCGCTCTCATCAATGGCGCGCAGCAGCGACAGCAGCACAGCCGTATCCAGCGGCTCGCCGTTACCGCGCGTGATTTCCCAATGCGGGTTGATTCTGACCTTGAACATTATGTTCACCTTAGCATATTGCAACGTAGAATGTACCCTGTCAGGATGAGCGCGGCTTGCGGCACCAAGCTCAAAATAACAACTCGAATGACCGACGCCGTCGTACTCAGGCGGCCCCCCATGAGGAGGAAACATGTCAATGCTCGACAAGGAGCACACCATCGCCGGCGACGGCTATAACCGCTGGCTGGTACCGCCGGCGGCACTCGCGATTCACTTGTGTATTGGGATGGCCTATGGCTTCTCGGTGTTCTGGAAGCCGCTCGGTAATGCACTGCTGGGGCCGGACGGTGCGCCGCTGGCCTCTTGTGCCGCTGGCGCGGTAACGTTCGGCGACAAGCTGGCCGGTACCGGACGCGCGCTGTTTGCGACGGACTGTAACTGGACCCAGTTTGATTTGGGCTGGATGTACACCTTGTTTTTTGTGGTGCTGGGCTGCTCGGCCGCGATCTGGGGCGGCTGGCTTGAGCGCGCGGGTCCGCGTAAGGCAGGTTTCGTCGCCGCGATTTGCTGGTGCGGTGGTTTGCTGATCTCGGCGTTGGGCGTCTATGAGCACCAGCTCTGGATGATGTGGCTAGGCTCGGGTGTGATTGGTGGTATTGGCCTTGGTCTGGGCTATATCTCGCCGGTGTCGACGCTGATCAAATGGTTTCCGGACCGCCGCGGCATGGCGACCGGCATGGCGATTATGGGCTTTGGTGGTGGCGCGATGATTGGCTCGCCGCTGGCCACGCTGCTGATGGCCAAGTTCGCCACGCCGACCGATCCGGGCGTCTGGCAAACCTTTGTCACGCTGGCAGTCATCTACTCGGTGTTTATGTTCTCCGGTGCATTCGGCTATCGCGTGCCGGCCACGGGTTGGAAGCCCGCCGGTTGGGAGCCACCGCCGCCGTCGCAGAAGGCCATGATTGCGCAAAACCATGTGCATCTGAAAAACGCGCACAAGACACCGCAGTTCTGGTTGCTGTGGATTGTGCTGTGCATGAATGTGTCGGCAGGTATCGGCATTATTGGTGCGGCGTCGCCGATGTTGCAAGAGACGTTTGCGGGCGCGCTGGTCGGACAGCCTGAACTCGGGTTTCTGGATCTGAAAGCGAATCCTGATTTGCTCAAAGGGGCTGTGGCGATTGGTGCTGGTTTTGTTGGTCTGATTTCTTTGTTCAATATTGGCGGCCGTTTTGTTTGGGCGTCATCGTCGGACCATCTTGGCCGTAAGCCGACCTACCTGATCTTCTTCGTGCTGGGCATTGGTTTGTATCTAATGGCTTCGGTCTCTGCGGGTTGGAAGTCATTGGCGATTTTTGTGGCGTGCTTCTGTGTGATTGCATCGATGTACGGCGGGGGCTTCGCGACGATTCCGGCGTATCTGGCCGATATGTTCGGCACGCAGTTCGTTGGTGCGATTCATGGTCGTTTGCTGACGGCGTGGTCGACTGCCGGTATTTTGGGACCGGTTGTCGTGAACTACATGCATGACATTCGTCTAGAGCAAAAAGTACCGTTCGATCAGATTTATGGCCCGATCTTCTATGTGCTGGCAGCGATGCTGGTGGTGGGCCTGTTGGCCAACCTGATGGTGCGTCCGGTAGCAGATCGTTATTTCATGTCGGCCGAAGAGCTCGCGCATGAGAAGCAACTCGCGCATGAGAAGTCGGTCAAAGACACGCTGCAAGGCGAAGGCGCGGCTACGCAAAGCAACCCAGCCATCGCATGGGTGGCTTGGCTTGCCGTCGGTATACCACTCGCTTACGGTATCTCGGTCACGCTGCAAAAGTCAGCAGTACTGTTCAAGTAAGTCTTCCTGCTGTGAGCGAAACGGTCACCTTGGTAGGTGGCCGTTTTGTTTTTGACTTTTAGTTTAGACTTGCGCCTCCTTCAAGGAGACGTCATGAGCCTCACCCAAGAATTCATCCGCGACTCGCTCTCCAGCGTGATCGATCCCAACACCGGCAAAGACTTCGTTGCCGGCAAATCGGTAAAAAATATCCAGATCGACGGCACCAAAGTGTCGCTCGATATCGAGTTGGGTTATCCCGCCAAAACACAAATCGACTCGCTCAAGCAGTTGATTGAAGCCGCTGTGCGCGCGCTGCCCGGTGTGACGGACGTTCAGGTCAACATGAGCGTGAAGATCGTGGCACACGCCGTACAGCGCGGCGTGAAGTTGATGAACAACGTGCGCAATATCATCGCAGTTGCCAGCGGCAAGGGCGGGGTAGGCAAGTCCACCACCGCCGTCAATCTGGCGCTGGCACTCGCAGCCGAGGGTGCCAAGGTCGGGCTGCTGGATGCCGATATCTATGGTCCCTCGCAGCCGACCATGATGGGTGTTTCCGGTAAGCCCGAGAGCCATGATGGCAAAACCATGGAGCCACTCGAGAACTACGGCGTGCAAGTGGCGTCGATTGGTTTCATGATCGACCCTGATCAGCCCATGGTATGGCGCGGACCGATCGTGACGCAGGCCTTGCAGCAATTACTCGAGCAAACCAACTGGCGCGATCTGGATTACCTGGTCGTCGATATGCCACCCGGCACCGGCGATATTCAACTGACCCTATCGCAAAAGGTACCCGTGACTGGCGCCGTAATTGTCACCACGCCGCAAGATATTGCGCTACTTGATGCGCGCAAGGGTCTGAAAATGTTCGAGAAGGTGGGCATTCCGATTCTGGGTGTGGTCGAAAATATGAGCGTGCATGTCTGCAGTAACTGCGGGCACACGGAGTCGATTTTTGGTCATGGTGGTGGTGAGAAAATGTGCGCCGACTTTGGCGTTGATTTCCTC
>VFQT010003490.1_pt1 | contig 14267 bp, 14 predicted proteins | sample 3512381 | NCBI WGS metagenome assembly VFQT01 (sample SAMN10412376, study PRJNA504923) | tailings metagenome | isolation source: Relicate 2 Philex TSF3 active mining site | place: Philippines: Tuba, Benguet | collected 2017-08-29 | reverse complement strand
CAACAGATGAATTGGCTGTGAATGAAGAAAAAAATAGTGTTCGAGCTGAAACCGTGGTTGTACTTGAAGCGAAAGCCAAAAGTGTTGATTACAGTGATTTCAAGAATACATCAAACAGTGTCGCAGGGTCTTCACAGCATGACATAAAAGCAGAACAGCCTCAAACTATTGCAGTTGCTTCGCAAGATAATGTTTCAGAAAAGGAAGTAAGTAAACCCTCTGTTTTCAAAAAGAAAGAATCTAAGCTTAAAAAGGCAGCCGGCACTTCTGAAAATGGCGGTAAACTTCAAATAGTTGCGCTTATACTGTGTATTTTCTTAGGCCTCTTGGGAATTCATAGATTCTATTTGGGCTATACCGGTCTCGGGGTGTTGTATTTGTTAACAGCCGGTTTGTTTGGCATTGGCTGGCTCATAGACATCATTCTATTGATCATCCCGAATGGGTTAACTCCAAAGGGAAAAACAAATTACAAGAAAGATTAGAAAAATTAAAATCATATCAGTCAATATTGAAATATGGGTTTATCCTTCATTAGCAATATGACTGAATATTTAAGTCCATGCAACAAAAATGTGGAGCCGTAAACCACATTAACAAACGCGCGGATTCTGAAAAGCGTAATGAGTAGGATTATAAAAAGCGTTATCATGTTCGAATATTTTTTTAGACAAAAACTTAGTAAATCCAGGTTAATTATGGGCTGGGTAGCTATTTCCATCATTGTTGTTAGTTATTTCATGACATGGAAAAGAGGAACACTTACCGCATTTGTGCTTCATGATGGATCCAACACTGGTTATATAATAAAATTTTCAATTCCTTTGATTCTTTTGGGGTGCCTTATATGCCTAATATTGAAAAGTAAACTTCTAGTTCTTGGAGGAGTATCGATTCTAATATTCCTTTGGTTTCCAGGTTTATATGCATTGGATAATTATCATTGGTATTCTGGTCCAATTCTCATGAATATTGGAGCATCAATTCTTATTTTGAATCAATTCTTGCCAGAAGACATCATAGCTAAGCCGATTGATTGGATACAGAACCATTAGCGCCAATAAATTATGTGGAGTATGAAAAGTAGTTTTAAAACAAAATATTTCTTGATTTGTTGGTCTGTTTTTATTTTTGGTTCATGTGTTTCACCGCTTGAAAAGGAAAGAGTCGAAGTAATTGGAAATTCAATAAAATTGGGGCATCTAGAAATTGCAGAAAACCGATTCCCAAATCAAATGACGTGGTCCGAGGCAAACAAGGCTTGTGAAAACCTGGGTAAAGGATGGAGGCTACCAACGGACAAAGAAATTACTTACATCCGGATGAGATCGATGGAAATTGGTAGAAACTGCTTTTATGGTGGATGTTATTGGAGTAGCATAGAAGTAGGTTTGCAACGTGCTTTGGCTTCCTATGGAGAAGAGAAATGGCCAACTCTTAAAACTCAGTATTGTTATGTACTGGCGGTAAAAACCACGAAAGGACTATCTGATAAGCAAACTATCGATAAAAACGTTAAGCCTGAAGTAAGAATAGGGAATCAGATTTGGATGACTAAAAACTTAAATGTTGATCATTTCCGAAATGGCGATGTTATACCAGAGGCAAAGACAGAAGATGAATGGTTGAGGCTTAGCGAATATGAATGTAAACCAGCATGGTGTTATTATCAAAACGACAAAAAATATGGGGATAAATTAGGTAAGTTGTACAATTGGTATGCTGTGAATGACCCTCGGGGTTTAGCTCCTGAAGGTTGGCATATCCCTTCAGAGGATGAATGGAAAACTTTAAAGAACTATTTAGGAGGTTCTTTTAAAGCTGCAAAAAAAATGATGACTAAAGAGGGATGGGAACCGCAATATGGTAGGGTCTGGGTGATGAAGGGTATGAGGCATGGATACCAAGAAAAGCGGAGGATAGGCATTGGAACAAATGAGAGCGGTTTTTCAGCTCTTCCAGGTGGGTTTCGCGCAAGAAGTGGCGCATTTGCAAAAATGGGAGCCTATTGGTGGAGCTCTACAAAGGGTTATGGCCGCTACGAGGCTTTTGCACATGAATTAAAGGATTATACAGGGATTAAAAGAATAATTGAAAATAAATCCCGTGGCCTGTCTGTACGTTGTGTTAAGTGATGATTTAGATTTATAATGTTTTCAATTGATAATTTATTTGTTTGCCTTCCCTGCTCCGTTTTACAGTAAACAGTTATAATTTTCAAATCTCTCCAAATCCAGCGGGAATTACCTTTTACGCATTGGTCATCAACAAACAGTACTTAAACTCGTAAAAGAGTAAGTGTGTTTTACACTTTTGAAAGTGCAGCCTCATTTTGAGGTTGCATTTTTTTTTGTTTTCCTCTTGCATAAAAGATTGATTTGCTGTAAGTTTACCTTGTTGCGAGTTGATGCTCCAACCCACTTTCCCTTCACTAACCGCTAGTCATGAAATTTTCCTGACTTTAAAAGTATGGTCCTTAGGCCAGGAGTTTTTATTTCTCCTTGCTTGAAAGGAGCCTTATGGCTCTATTGGTATTGTTTCCTTTTCAACCACAGAAAAATGAAAAAAGTACAGATAGAGAATAGCAATAGTAATCGCAATGTACCTGCAGAATTTGTAGCTAAAATGCTTCTGGAACAAGGGCATAGCAGCCACGAAATAGTTGCAGCACTGGAGGGTATTGGACTTGAAAATAAGATTGCGCGTGAAATTGTGGAGACCCTGCAAGAACGCCAGGTATATGTCCGGTTTCTGCGTTCTCGCAGAAATATGTTGATCGGTGCTATTTGTTGTGTTTTCGGCTGCGTGGTAGCTGCATACAACCACGCTACTTCTGGAGGCGATGGCGGATATATTTTGGCGTGGGGAGCAATTTTACTTGGCTGTATCTTGTTTTTTAAGGGTCAGTTGGAGGTATTTAGCAATGACGGTTTTTAAACGACCGAAAATCAATTATCAGATGGAAACAAAAGATGCCAAGCAAATGGCTATAGACGCCCTATACGAGCATGCAACAGTTTTGTTGTTCGTGCGACATAAAAGCGAGCAAGAAACCATCCATGAGTTGATGACCGATGGGCTTGAAGAATCAAGTGCGCGGAAAATAGTCAAAGATCTGCTAGAACGCGTTGCGCTTGCTAAACAAGAGCGTGCCCGTAAAGATATGCTATACGGAGGTTTATGGTGCTTGGCGGGATTGGCAATCACAATTATGAGTTACAACGCCGCCAGTGGCGGAGGAACATACGTGGTGGCTTGGGGAGCGATCATTTTTGGTGGGTATCAGTTTTTCAAAGGTTTGGGAAGTGTTTGAAAGAGCAACATGAGAATCGTTGCGAAACAGAATTTAAGTTAAAGCGGAATCCGAAAAGCTTATAGAGTAGGAATATTTAAAACAACTATTTATGAAGAACAACCTGAACAAATTGTTTCATGCGATTTATGGGTTAACAATCTGGAAATGGACAGTGCTTGCTATGCTGCTTGTGCTAATTGGAGGGGGCGTATTCTTTGCTGTCAATTATCCGGAAAGTGAAAGACCTCATGTAACCATCAGCAAACTTGAATTAAAGAAAGGAAAAATCAATGAAGACCTTTATCAAGTTGATGATGTAGTTACAGTTGCCACATTCGAACAATACAATTCGAAATTGAAGGCGTTGAAAAAAAAGATTCCGGGAGCCGAATGGGATCGAACCGAAATTGAGTTGTCCGATGATGAGTATGAAAGAAAAACGACCGAGTACTACCAGAATTACGCTTTGTATTACGCTTGGTACATGGAGGGAATTATTTCGAATCTGCCTGAACCACCGGCTAAAAAAGTTTCGCTTCCCTATTCTATGAAAAAATTTATGGATGATATTCTCGAGTCGCAAGAAATTGATTCAGCTGACTTTGATGCAAAACTTGTTTTATTAGCCAAAATTGACCATTTCCTGGAAATGACGGATAAAAAAGGCGCTGACACCTTGTTAGTTGATAAATTCAAAGGAGTGTTGAGATCAAGTAAAAATCTTACCATAGAGGAAATGAAAGCAGTTGAAAAATTGCACTTATCCATTACGAAAACACCTCTTGTGTTTAGCTTGACAAAAGTGAATAGCCCTAAAGAAAGGCAGGATCAATTGTTTAATCTTTATGAATGCGCGGCAAATTTGGATATTACCCCGGCAAGATTTGAACAAATGAACCGAATCGCAAAAAGTTTAAAGTCAAAACTAAAAATGAAAGATACAGTTGCTGTATTGAACGTAGTTCATGCGGCATTAAATACTGACTTCAAAGAATTCAAAGAAAAAGAGGAGTCTGTTGACATGCTGGAATTACAATGTGTGGAGGATTTCTTTTTTAGCGGTAAAATTGATTACAAGGAAAAGGATGTTCTGGATAGATTCAAAAAATATTCAAAATTGTTTGCTAAAAAATTGGAGGCAGCGAATTTAGAAAAACGTGCGCGAGAAATTTTACGCCAAGAGAATCGAGATACAGGTCGCGACTGGATGTATTTCGGGTTCTTTTTTACTTGTATGGGAGTTATGATCGTTTTCTTATACAGATTGAATGCAGCACTTAACACTACAAAAACAAACTGATATGAAGCATATTTTTTTATTTACACTTTGTTTGCTTGGAATAGCAACAACATCGTGTGAGGACAAAGATCGTTTGGAGGAGATAAAGACAGAATTAAAAGGAGAAAAGAAAACCAAAAAGAAGAAAGAAGATAAGGTAAGTTTTTCTGCTCCTGCTCAAAATCAAGCACCTGCACCTGAACCTCCTGCTGAAACAATGGGAGATGTGTCTATGAATAGCGGCGATATGTACCCAGATTATGAGGCAGATTCAGAATATAATAGTGATATGGGAGGCGACTACTAGTTTACTCCAACGAATCTAAAAGTTCCCCAGAATAGTTTCGGGATCTACCAACAGAAGCAAAAGCCGCTACAATTATTGCAGCGGCTTTTTTATTTCGTGCTATGATGTTCTGCGCTGATTGATCTTCCAAATGATTAATTCCATCAAATAAGCAATCAAAAGCAGACCAAGTCCTGTTAAAACGGTATACAATTTAGCGCCGGGCTTTTCCAAATATCCGGCGAATTTAAACCGTAATCCAAAGAATGGTAAAAGGTAACTTATTAAACCAAACAGGGTAATTCCAATACCCAGCCTCATGAACAATTGAAACAAACATCCTTCTTCCGGAATCTTTTGGGTGAGTGATTGAGATGGATCATGTCCTTCGTTATCCTCGGTTGATAATTTTTTTTCTTCCAATTTATGACTGGTGATTATGAATACTATAGTTTATTCAGTCTCGGTTTGCAACTGGGCTGCGCTATACCCATTTCTTTGTGCTTGAAGTTTTTTACGCAAGTAGAAAACATGAAGAAGTAGACCGGGGACACCGTAAAATGCACAAACAAGCAATGACATCGCCCATTTGAACCCTGATAAACTTTCAAATCCTACAGCGATCACAGTTAATATGGCAACGCAATATTTGATCCATGAATACCGAACCCAGGAATTGAAATTTAATTGGCGCTTGATAAGTTCCCAGGTAATAACTTCTGTAATTATCAGGGGCAGGGACCATAATCCTGAAATGATCAAACAAAGAAAAATTGTTCCCCAGATTTCTTTTATTGATCCGGCAACAACAATTGGTCCGATAATGCTTCCGACCAGAACGGATAAAATCCATGTAAAAAGAATGTATTTCATAGTCTTTGTGATTAGTTGATAATGACTTGTTCAAGGTACGATTTTATTCCGTGTCAGAACCTCAAGTGCCTTACCGTATTTCCGTTATTGATCAATTGCTTCAACGAATCGATCCCAATACTCAAATGTGCATCTACGAATTTCGAAGTTACTTTGGTGTCGCTGTCTCCTGTTTTCACGCCCTCCGGCGTCATAGGCTGATCACTAACCAACAGTAAAGCTCCGGTAGGAATTTTATTGAAAAAACCTACAGTAAAGATCGTAGCTGTTTCCATATCGATGGCCATGGCACGGATGCGGTTCAGGTATTCTTTGAATTGTTCGTCGTGTTCCCATACGCGTCGGTTGGTTGTGTAACAGGTTCCTGTCCAGTAATCGAAACCGGCATCGCGAATGGTAGTGGAGATAGCTTTCTGCAAAGCAAAGGCTGGTAATGCAGGTACTTCTGCCGGAAAATAATCGTTTGACGTTCCTTCGCCACGTATGGCAGCAATCGGTAGCACAAAATCGCCCACTTCGCTTTTGCTTTTCAAACCGCCGCATTTTCCCAGGAACAAAACAGCTTTTGGTTTAATAGCGGAGAGCAAGTCCATACAGGTAGCAGCTGAGGCACTTCCCATCCCAAAATTGATGATCGTGATTCCGTGTGCTGTGGCACATTGCATCGGACGGTCTTTTCCAATTACAGGTACGCCATACATTTCTGCAAATTTCTCCACGTAATTGTGGAAGTTGCACAACAAAACGTATTGTCCGAAATTTTCTAATGACTCACCGGTATAGCGTGGTAACCAGTTTTCAACGATCTCAACTTTGGTTTTCATGATTGCAGTTTTTACACCCGATTGTGAAAGGGCATTTTGTGAAAATAACGAACAAAAACCTATTTGTTGTATTAAAAAACTATGAAAATCAGGCTAAATCGATCTATTTGGCCTTATTTTTTTTGAAGGAAGGACCAAAAGGTACTACGATTGACCAAATTCACCTTGATCTCCGGATACAAATTCTGGAAGCTTTGAGGGATCTTTTGTTTGAATCGCTTGTCCCATTGAAGACAAATTCCCATAGCTTGACCATTTGCGCGTTCGATGTAATCAACCGCCTGTTTGGTGTGCGTGAACCAGAAGAATTTTTCTACTTCTTTGCCGCTTATTAGCAGTTGTTTCCTACGCTCTGATAATACCCAATTTCGCCAAAGTGCAGGAACATCATTCCGATATTCCAAAGGCTGAAAAGCCCGGATCAATCCATTTCGAATACCATTGTCAACAAAGTACACCACCCATCCCTTTTTCAATTCGTATCGGTGTTCGTTGTAGAAGGAAGGAAGGGTAAACAGGATATCCGCTTTTTCAAATAGACGAATGTAGCGCTCAACAGTTTCATTGTCCAGACCACAGCGTTTACCGAGTTCATTGAAGGAAATAACTTCCCCAATGTGGAAAGCCAACAAGCGCAACAGATGGATCAGTTTTTCTTTTTTATTGATGCGTTCGTGGGCACTCAGTTGGGTAATGATACTGTTCTCCACCAAATCGTATACGATAGATTCCATCATTTCAGGATGCGCAACTACCTCCGGATAGTTTCCATAGATCAGGCGTTGATCCAGTTGCTGATCTTCCGTAGCCAGGCCAAAATGTTGTGCGCATTCTTGATACATCAACGGACTGACGCGTATTTCTAAACCTTGTTGACGCAACGCCTCCCACAACGCCTCGTGAAGAGGTGGTTCGGAACTACACAACAAGATGAGGTTTTCAACGTGATCCCATTCCAAACAAAGATCGATCAACTCTTGAATGTGCTGCAATAAATGTGCTTCGCGAATGATAATGACCCTCTTATCAAAGTTTGCTTTTGAAAGAAAGGCAAGATCATCCATAAGCAATCTGGTTTTCTTTTCGGAGATATCAAAGACCAAAACATCTTGCTCATGTTGTGCCAAAAATGGTTGCAACAAAGTCCATTTACCACTTTTTTTTGGACCGCGAAGTACGACGATCTTGCTGGCTTGTACTTGCTTTTGAACGGTATCTTGAAGTATCCGAGGGATCATGCTTTTTTTGCTGAAAAATAGACCTTAATCAGCTAATTAGATTGAAAAATGCGAAAAATAGATATCAACAAGACTGTTGAAAGCTTGCTTAAGGCTTGAGAATGAGTCGGTCAAAATACGCTTTCGGACGATCGGAGTGCATGAACTTATTCCCACCATAACAGGTGAGCTCATATGTAATTCCGTTGTACGCAATGAAGCGTTTCCATTGGTAACCTTTCACCGGATCCATGATCAGGCCCTCCATAATACGCGTACCATCAAAAGTGGTGCTATCAACTGGCGAGGTGTGTTGGTTCTTTAGAAATTCATTGAAACGTTCATCCAGATCAACCGGCGTTTTTGAAACTGTCAATTCGTATCCGTTCCCTTGTCCCAATTCTTGATAAATGAAGCTATACGTACTTGCAGTCTTAGTCTCAAGTGGTTTGCCACTAAGCACGATCGAAAAGAAAAAATCATTATCTGCTACTTCATAACGACGCCAAGATTGCATTTGTATCTTTTCAGCTGTGGTCGTTCCATAAAAGGTGGCTTGGATTGGACGTACCGTATACCCCTTTGCACGCAACAATTGAATGATCCCGTCATTTCCGTGTAAATGACCACTTCCAACCACACAAAAAACGGATTGTTTACGCATTAAGGAATCGAGTCCCAGAACCATGTTTCGGTTGCGCTGTGTGATCAAGGCTTCGTAAGCTCCGGGAATACTCTGTAATTGTGATCTCAGCATTTTCGAAAGTGCTGCGATATCGCCTTGTAAATAAGTGTCAGTAAATTTCTCCTTACTAAAGAAGTAGGCATTCAATGTGGCTCGTGGTCCCGGGTCAATCCGATTTGCAGCATCCAATTGTTCTTGAAGGGTTTCCAATTGGTAAAACTGTTTTCCCGCACAATGAGCGGTGTGTTGAAAATAAGCGTCTAAAAATTGAGGGCGACCATCTTCATCGCCGTAAACCGTGGTGGAAGCTTCGCGCGATGCGTTGAAACTGCGATTCTTTTCAAATAGATCGAGGTTGAAGGCAGAGAGGCGGACATCGTATTGGTCGTAAATGGCACGAACGTCGGTTTCTGAGACTACGGCATCCGCATGCACGAAAGCGAAATAAAGGGAATCCGGGAATTGGAAAAGTCTGGGATCATTGGAGTGCATGCTGCCAAAAACATAACTTGGTTTGTTCAGTTTTTTACCGCTTACTTCCCACAATAATTGATAAACAGGTGTCTCTTGAGCGTACACTATGCGCAAACCCATGAACAACATAATCAGAATGAGACCCTTCATGCCTGCAAGTTTAGAACATTTCAGTGCTGCTCCCAAGGTACTTATTCATTTTTAACATCTAGCAGATCAAGCGATCCACGTGATTTTCTCCAAAGGCGTAGGGAATGTAAGCCAAGGATGGGATCTTTTTTGTGAGGATGACCGGAGTGCGTTTACCCAAAGTAATGGTGCCATGCGTTTCTGAAAGTCCCATAGCATACGCGGCATTGATAGTCAAGGCGTTGAATGCTTCTTCTGGAGTCATTTTCATTTTCACACAAGCCAGTGAGAAGATCTGTTGCATGTTGTCGCAAGGTGTAGTTCCCGGATTGAAGTCGGTGGCCAAAGCAACCGGTAGGTCGTTTTCCATGAACATGCGGGCGTTTCCATACGGAATGGAAATGAAGTGAGAACATCCCGGTAAAAAGGTTGGCATGCAAGAACTTCCTTTCAAAGCGGCAATGTCATCCTCATCAGATTCCTCTAGGTGATCTACGGAAAGCGCACCTAATTCCACCGCCAACTTTACACCTCCCATTATGGAAAATTGATTGACGTGTACCTTTGGAGTAAGGCCGTATTCGCGACCTGCTTTCAGAATGCGTTCCATTTCTTCGAGAGAAAAGTAGTTGCGTTCGCAAAATATATCGATGTAATCAGCGAGGTTCTCTTTGGCAATTACCGGCAACATTTCTTCAATGATCAATCGGATATACCCTTCGTGATCTTGCTTGTATTCCATCGGGAATGCATGCGCTCCCAAAAAAGTGGCTTTGATGGCGATTCCAGCGGTTTGCTTCAGACGTTTGATCACACGAAGCATTTTCAATTCGGCTTCCACACTTAATCCATATCCTGATTTGATCTCGAGAGCACCGGTTCCTTTCGACTTCATGCGTTCAATGCGCTCGAGAGCTGCTTGATACAATGCTTCTTCGCTCATTTCTCCTAATCGACGGGCAGAGTTTAAAATGCCTCCTCCTTTTAGAGCAATTTCTTCGTAGCTTAAACCTTTGATGCGATCCACAAATTCTTCTTCGCGTGAACGTGCAAAAACCGTGTGGGTGTGCGGGTCGCAGAAGGCAGGCATGACGCATTGTCCTTCTGCATCGATCACTTCTACTCCACGCCAATCAGTAATTCCCTCCCAATCTTCCATGGCGCCATAAGCGATTATTTCTCCGTCTTCCAAAGCAAGGAATGCATTATCTATGGATGGAACAGTTGCCATTTCTTTTCCTTTTAAGAACGGAGGAAAGGATTCACCAACCTGATATAGGGTTTGGATGTTTTTGATGAGGATCTTTGCCATGCTAAGAGCTTTGGTGCAAATATAGTTCGAATCGGGAAAGTTTGGGATTACAGGATTAGCTGCTTTTGGATTAGGTAGTTTACCAACAAGGTCTTATCTTGTGGCTTTCTAAACTGCATATGAAAAAATTAATACTTGTCATATTATTGCTTTCAGGAGCAACAGCCAACGCACAAACTTTTCCCGGAGGAACGGGTCCAATTCTGGATAATCAAACCATCGATATCCCAATCAATGTGAGTGGTCTGCCGAACACGATCGATACGGTGAATTTTGGTTTGGAGACGGTTTGTTTCAATGCAACCCACACCTGGGATGCGGATGTTACCTTTTGGATCGTAGCACCTGATGGGACTACCGGTTTGTTGGTAGCAAATATCGGAGGCGGAGATGACAATTTCACGAATACCTGTCTGAATGTAGATGCTGCGCAACCGATTACGGCTGTAGGTGCGCCATTTACAGGAACTTTTCAGCCAATGGGTCAAATGGGGCTCGTGAATAATGGCCAAAATCCGAATGGAACCTGGTATTTGCGTGTAAATGACAATTACGGTGCAGACGAAGGTCAGGTACTTTCATGTTCCATAACGTTCGGGAATCAACCGGCTTCTTATTTTGCATTCACTTCTTCATTGTTGCCAATCGTAGTGATCAATACGAATGGAAACACGATCCAAAACGAACCGAAGGTGATGGCCGATATGGGGATCATCTATAATGGGGCTGGTATCCGCAACTACATGACTGATGCGTTTAACGAATACGATGGCAAGATCGGTATCGAATATCGAGGAAATTATTCCCTGTCTTTACCTCAAAAACCGTATGCATTTGAAACATGGGACAGTACTGGTAATGAGATCAACACATCGCTATTGGGGATGCCGGAGGAAAACGATTGGTTGTTGTTGGCAAATTACAATGACAAGTCTTTTGCGCGCAATGTGGTTCCATATCATTTGTTCGACTCGATGGGACATTATGCTACGCGCTCGCGTTTAGTGGATGTAGTTATGAATGGTGAATATCACGGGATCTATCTCTTATGCGAAAAGATCAAACGCGACTCGATGCGTGTAGATATTGCCAAATTGGACACGTTGGATGTATCCGGAGTAGATCTTACAGGAGGTTACATGCTGAAGATTGATTATTGGGATAATACCAATTCCTGGTTGTTGAACAATTCTCCGATCGGCTTCCCCGGTTTAGATGTGCACATGGTGCATGTGTATCCGGAAATGAGCGCATGTATGCCACAACAACTGGATTACATCCGCAACTACATCGATCAGTTTGAAACGGTTTTGTACAGTAGTTATTATGCAGACCCTTTGTTGGGCTATCGTGCGTACATTGGAGTAGGGTCTTTCGTCGATTATTTCATCATCAGCGAGTTGACGCGTAATGTAGATGGATACAAAAAGAGTCGTTATTTCTACAAGGACAAGAATAAATTAGATGGAACAGTACGCAAATTGAAAGCAGGTCCGGTTTGGGATTTCGATTGGTCTCAAAAAGACATGTGGGGAGGAAGCGAAGACGGTTCTGGATGGATGTATCCGGATTGCGATCAGGATGTGAATGCTGAGGGTTGGTACATTCGGTTGTTGCAAGACACCTTATTTGCAAACGAGCTTCGCTGTCGCTATGACGATCTGCGACGCACCATTTTGAGTGAAAATTACATTTACAGCAAGATCGATTCGGTGGCCGCAACTGTTCAGGAAAGTCAGAATTGGCACTACAAGGTTTGGGGACATATGGGTCAGGCAACAGGAACCGGTGAAGTTCAAGCACCTAGTCAGACTTACGCAGAAGAAGTACAGCGTTTGAAAGATTGGTATCAGCGCAGATTGATGTGGTTGGACGCGAATATGCCTGGTACACTCAACGGATGCAGCATGACAGGTTTGCAAGATCTGGTAACATTAGGAAAGATCAATGCTTTCCCGGTTCCGTTTGGAAATAATTTGCAAGTAGATTGGAGCGAAACGGGATTACAGCCGGAGTTTGTGCGTTTAAAAGATGCAACCGGTCGCGTGATTCAGGAGTTGGTAGTTGATGCCGATCAGGGATCCGCTGTTTTGTTGACAGATCTGAATGAATTGGCAGCAGGATGGTATGTGGTTGAAATTCAGCAGGGAGACCAGGTAGGGCGCTTAAAAGTGATAAAATAAATTGGTGAAATTGGGTGCAAAGGCTTGCATTTTTAAATAAAGTACTTATTTTTGCATCCGCTTTCAGTCCGAAAGCCGATTGATCGGGAGAAATCGATTAATCGATGAAAACCCGAAAAATGCCCGAGTGGCGGAACTGGTAGACGCGCTGGATTCAAAATCCTGTTCTTTCGGGAGTGCCGGTTCGATTCCGGCCTCGGGTACAAAAAAAATAACGGCTGAGATTTATTCTCGGCCGTTATTTTTTTACTTCATTCTCGTTCTCATTCCCCCTCCAAAATCTGCGATTAGTCAGCCGTTATTTTTCAGAGCGAGAAACAGAAAGAGAATGATGTTTTGGATTTTAGTTCTAAAAAAATTCATACATTCAAGTAACTACTACATTTCACTACTATGTTTGAATTTCAGAATTTGGAGGTATACAAAAAAGCAAAAGTATTTCACTTAGAATCTAAACAACTAATCCATTCCATTAAACCGGATAAAACGGTAAAAGATCAATTATCACGTGCTTCATTTAGCATTGCACTTAATATTGCAGAGGGATCGGGAAGATTTTCAAAAGCAGATAGACGCAATTTCTTCATTGTTTCACGAGGCTCTGTTTTTGAATGCATGGCAATACTTGACATTCTTCACGATTCAGGGTCTATTGATCAGAAGGTCTTTGAATCGTTTTTACAAAAAGGGGATGAATTATCTCGAATTTTATATGCAATGATTAAAAATCTGAGTTGATTTGGTTCGACAATACATAAATTAGAGGTACAAAAAAAGAGTCAACGGTGAGTTGGCTCTTTTTTTTGTGATTTGTTTTAAGAAGTTCTTTCGGGAGTGCCGTTCGTCCCGATAGCTATCGGGACCGGCCTCGGGTACAAAAAAAATAACGGCTGAGATTTATTCTCGGCCGTTATTTTTTTACTTCATTCTCGTTCTCATTCCCCCTCCAAAATCTGCGATTAGTCAGCCGTTATTTTTCAGAGCGAGAAACAGAATATCTAAATCTCATAAAAGGCGAAACCCAGAACGCAATGTCTGGGTTTCTTATCAGTATTTTTAAGTGCAGCATTAATGCAAATGGCTAACTGGGCAGTAAAGCTTAAGCTAATTCTATCAGTGATTACTTCCAAGAGATTGGAATTTTTAAGTTGTAACCAGTCTTACTCTTGACCACTTCATCAAATTGGGAATCAACTAAAGTCTTACGACCAATAGTTAGAGAACCCCTTGAAACAAGTGCCATTGATGCATTATGTCTTTTTGGCGGAAAGGCAACAAGAACCCTTTTATTTTTGAAATTGGAATGAATTGCTTTTATTGGTGGCACTAAATCACTGTCTCCAGAAATTAACATGGCCATGTCATACGCGTCGTTAAATCCATCAACTAGCATTGTTGTAGCAATGTTCACATCAGTCATTTTTTCTTTAGCTGTTCGCCAAATGTGTCCACATCTTTGGCATTCTTCTGATCCATCTTGGTAGTTTCCATAGAATACTTGAACATCGATAGCTTCAAGGGCATCAATATAAGTAGATTGTCTTTTTTGTTTATCTGGATTATTACTCACGCGACTTGTAAAGTACTTAATACTAATCAAATCTTGATGAGGTTGGAGTAGTTTCTGTATCATTTTCTTGACATTCAACCATCGGCATTGATCCCATCCTGCATCTCGCATACCGAAATATAGATTGAACCCGTCAATAT
>VFQT010003488.1_pt1 | contig 14282 bp, 15 predicted proteins | sample 3512381 | NCBI WGS metagenome assembly VFQT01 (sample SAMN10412376, study PRJNA504923) | tailings metagenome | isolation source: Relicate 2 Philex TSF3 active mining site | place: Philippines: Tuba, Benguet | collected 2017-08-29 | reverse complement strand
CGATGCGGCAGATCCTGCTCGACCATGCCCGCAGCCCACGCCCGGGAGGAAGCCATGACTGACGCATTCATGCCGGACGCATCCATGCCGGACGCGGACGGACTCCTCCTCGACGTCGGCGTCGTCTTCTTCAAGTCCGCCTGGGAGATCGCGGACGAGTATGAAGCCCGACGCGGACTGCCAGCCGGCACGGTGGTCGGTCGGGGTCCCCTCGACCCGGGTGGGGACCACCGCTGGCAGCGCTACCTGGCCGGTGAGGCCACGGAGCGGGAGTACTGGCTGGACTTCGCGGCCCAGGCAGTGGCCAACGGCGCCCCGTTGGACGGTCACCCGACGCTGATGCGGGCCATGTTCCAGACGCCTGGGATCGACGTGGTCCGCCCGCAGGCCCGTGCCTTGGTGGAGCAGGCCCGGCAGCACGGACGAAAGGTCGGCATCCTGACCAATGAACTGATCGACTTCCAGGGCCGGGAGTGGGTCGAGTCCCAGGACTGGTACCCAGCCTTCGAGGTCCTGGTGGACTCATCCGAGCTCGGCTCGCGCAAGCCGGATCCGTACCCCTATGAGGTCGCCGTCGAGCGCATGGGCATGCCCGCAGACCGGATCGTCTTCATCGACGACAATCCCACCTATGTCCAGGGCGGGCAGGCGGTCGGCCTGCGCAGCATCCTGCTGCAGGTGAGCGACCCAGGTGCTGCCTTCGCGGCGGCTGCCCTACTCCTGGGCCTTCAGGTCGATTGACCCTGTAGCAGCAGGTAGGCCGCAGCAAGGATCGCCAAGGCGATGACCACGCTTGCGGCACCCAGCAGCAGTCGCCGCGAGGGGGCCGGTGAATGACGCGGGCCCAGGCGCGCCGATCGGGACATCGCGATGCCGCCCAGGGCGACCAGGCCGGCAAGGACGACCGCGGCGGGCAGCCAGCCCGCTCCGATGACGGCGAGCCCGCGAAGCATGAGGGCGGACACGGCCAGGGTCGCCAGCCAGGTACGCAACCAAGCCTGACGGGTTCGACTGCCTGGCTCGTCGTACCCGAACCTGTCCCAGGTCGTCGAGCCGGCGGCAGGTCGATCAGCCGAGGGCAAGGAGGACTCCGATGAAGATGGCGGCGACCGCCACCGCGATCCCGATGATGAGGATGCCCCGCGACCTGTTCATCGGTCGGCCGGCTCGCATGGCGGCATCCGCCCGGCTCCACCGCATGGTTCCGATGGTCGCGATGCAGGCGCCGAGGACGATGACGGCGATCGACAATGGGCCCAGTACCTGGTGGTCTCGTCCGACGACGACGAACTGGTCCAGGGCCACGCCACCGGCGATGATGCCCAGGGAGGTACGGATCCAGGCGAGAAATGTCCGCTCATTCGCCAGGACGAAGCGGTAGTCCACCTCGGGTGAGGCGGGGGCCGGGCGAGGATCCGGCGGCTCTTGCGGCAGCACGGGCTGATCCTAGGTCGGAGGCGCTCCCCGATGCCGAAGCACGGTGACCACCAGACCGATTCCACCGGCAACCGCGATGGCCAGCGGGAAAAGCAGCGTGCCATTGATCGCAGGCCGGCCGCGATCCCGGTCAGCACCGCAAGTGCGATGCCCAGGGCGACCACTCCAGCGATCAGCGAGACGAGGTCAACCGGATGTCGCTGCACGACTCACCTCCACTGTTCCCATGCCGACGGACAGTCTCAGGTCAAGGGTCGGCGAGCCCGGCCTGCCGGGCAGGGTGACGAGCAGGTCCTGGCCCATCCCCTCGCGCTTTACCTTCGAGCCCGTCAGGTCGATGGTTCCCATCGCCACCTGCGCATCGATCGACGCCCGCGCCGATTCGGGGAGGCGGACCTCCAAGGTGCCCATGTCCACCCGGGCCCTGACCGGAATCACCGTCGTCGGGTTGCTGGGCAGGTCCAGGCCGGTGAGGTCCAGGACCCCGGTCCCCACCCCGAGTGCGTAGTCGTCCGGGATCTCGTCCACCGTCGACGGCCGCCACTGCCGATCACCGACATTCGCGGATGCTGGCCAGGTGAGGGCCTGGGTCGGGCTGCCAGCGGCCAGCAGCGCAGAAGGCAACCGGGATGCACACCCACGTCAACCAGCGCGCCCGGCCCATGAAGGCACCGATAAGCAGGCCGATGCCCAAGATCCCCAGCGACACCGCCCATGGCACCTGATCGGGCATGTCCCAGACTCCGACCGCGGCCAGCGTCCACATCAGGCCAAGGGCGAGGACCGCGGTGAAGATCGTCACCTGACCCAGTGCCGAATGCTCCACGGTTGGGGCCCGTTGCGATCCAGCCTGCTGCGATCCGGCCTGCTGCGACATGCCCCCATCGTCATCCTGCCGCCCGCGGTATTGCGAGGCAGTGAGCATCATCGAACGACATTGACCGCACATCCACCCGGATGGGCATGCCCGCAGGTACCCTGGCTGAGCAGGTCGTCGAGTGCACGGCAAGTCAAGAGAAGCGAGGAACGATGTCCGACTCCCCACAGGCCCCACTGCCGGTGAACGGCCCGGACGCGATCAGCACCGGCGCGACCGGCACGCCAGATGGACAGATCCGGCCATTCCAGGTCGGCGCTGCCATTGCCTACGCCTGGCGGACGACCTGGAAGAACTTCTGGTGGCTGTTGCTGCTGGGCCTGCTCGTCACCGTCCTCAGCTCCATCGCCAACCTCCCGAGTTACGGGGCCTCCCTGGCGAATATCGACGTCCAGGATCCTCAATCCCTGACCACGGCCTTCTCGGCGGCGACCTTCGGGATCCTGAGCCTGCTTGGCGTTGTCCTGCAGCTGCTCATCTCGATCTTCGTCGGGATCGGCCTGATCCGCATTGCCCTGGGTGCCACGGCAGGGGACGGCGTGAAGCTCGAGCGGCTGTTCACCTTCCGCGGCTTCGGACGCTACCTCGGGGCCTCCATCATCATCGGGCTCATCGTGGTGGCAGCGACGGCTGTCCCAGTCCTCGGCGGCCTGGCCCTGACCATCGCCTTGGATCAGGTGGCCTGGGTCGCCGTCGCGATCGTTCTCGCCATTGCCATTGCGATCTTCTTCAGCATTGCTTTCAGCATGTTCGGCTTCGCCATCGTGGACGCCGATGCCCCGGGCCTGAGCAGCCTGGGCGCCTCGTGGCGCCTGGTGCGCCCGCACTTTTGGGGGCTGCTGGGCCTTTCCCTGCTGGTCGGGATGATCATCGTGGGGCTCTTCGTCGCTGCCCTCATCGTCGGCGTCCTGCTCATCATCATCGGGCTGCTGGCCACCATCCCACTTGCCATGACCGTCGCCCTGGGCCTTTCCATCCTGTCCCAGGGCTATGCATATCGGACCTTGAGCGGTCAGCCGGTCCGCTGACCGGCTGACCTTTCAAGCGGGCACCATGGCGCGCATCGCGTTCGTCGGCCTCGGGGTTATGGGCTACCCGATGGCCGGGCACCTGGCCCGGGCCGGGCACGAGGTCACCGTGTTCAACCGGACCAGCGACCGAGCAGGAGCCTGGATACGGGAGTACCCGGGCACCAGTGCCCCGACCCCGGGGCAGGCAGCAGCAGGGGCCGAGTTCGTCTTCACTTGCGTCGGCAACGACGACGACGTCACCGAGGTCGTCCTGGGGGCAGAGGGCGTCCTCGACGCAATGGAACCGGGCGCAACCCTGGTGGATCACACGACCGCATCCGCAGACCTTGCCCGTCGACTGGCCAAGCAGGCTGCCGCACGCAGCCTGGGCTTCGTCGACGCTCCCGTCTCCGGTGGCCAGAAGGGAGCCGAGACCGGTCAGTTGACCATCATGTGCGGCAGCGATGAGGCCAGCGACTATGAGCGAGCCCGGGCGGTGATGGGCGCCTACGCCCGCGCCTGCGAGCGCCTGGGGAACGCCGGCTCAGGGCAACTGGCCAAGATGGCGAACCAGATCGCGATCGCCGGGGTACTGCAGGGCCTGGCCGAGGCGATCAACTTCGCCCAACGGGCCGGCCTAGACATCGATCAGCTCGTGCCGGTGATCAGCAAGGGTGCTGCAGGCAGCTGGCAGATGGAGAATCGCTCGTCGACGATGGCACGGGACGAGTTCGACTTCGGCTTCGCGGTGCGCTGGATGCGCAAGGACCTCGATATCGCGCTGACCGAGGCCGAGCGCAATGGCGCCAGGTTGCCGATGACCGCCCTCGTCGACCAGTTCTACGCCCAGGTGGCCCAGCGTGGCGGCCAGCGCTGGGACACCAGCAGCCTCATCCACCTGCTGCACCACCCCTGAGATCCGCCCTACCCCGGTCCACCCGCACGGTTAGGCCTTCGCGGACTGCCGATCCCACCGAATGCGAAGGATGGCGCAGGCCAGGGAGCTCCCGATCAGGACGATCGCCCCGCCAAGGGTGTACGAATCGGCGGGGCTGGTGGAGGTCAGCAGGTCGACCAGGCCTGCGGCCCCCAGGAGGGCGGCCGCCAGCAACTGCACCCGGAACAACGACACGGGTACCCCCTCGGCAACGTAGGCAAGCAGGGCCAGGGCGGCGGTCACGCCGAATAGCGGCAGCGGCGTCCAGTTGCCGACGAACTCCAGTCCCTTCCCCGACTGGGTGCTCAAGGTCAGGTCGGTGAACTCCACGGCCATCGTCACCATCGAGACCACCAGCAGGGCATGGCCCAGGATCCAGGCCCGCAGGCCGGCAGGCGTGGACGGCATCCGGGCCGGTACCAGGCTGTTGTAGTAGACGGCCCAGATGGCATAGGCGAGCAGGAAGGTGAGCACGAAGTAGCCCGGGCTGGGGATGTAGCCGATCCGGCCGACGCTGAGCAGCAGGCCGACGAAGGACTCGCCCAGGATGATGATGACGAAGAGGGCGAATCGCTCCTCCAGATGGACCAGGTCCAGGGCCTGACGGCGCAGCAGCTCCCCAAGGCCCGCGCCCAGGACCGGCACCAGGCTCACGGACGCGCCCAGCAGCAGGATGCCGGCCGCCGCTAGCGTCGCCGTCGAATCGGCCACCCTGGTGAAGAGCAGGGCACCTGCCGCGAGGACCGCCGCGCCAATCGCACTGCTGTTGCATACCCTCATCAGGATGCTGCCCAAGTCGGGCTGCTGCCGGGAGTTGCGCCACAGGACTGCGCAAACCGCCAGCAGCGCACCGGAGGCTGCAAGGAAGCCAAGCCAGTTCGGCAGGCCACCGGTGCCCAGGGCAAGGGAGGCGAGGGCCAGCAGGATCATCTGGATCAGCAGGAGGGCTCGCCGGATGGGGTCGTTGCTCGGCACCAGGCTATGGCTGAGGGTGACCAGCAGCCAGACGGTGAACAGGATGAACAGGGCTGCGATGATGACCGCCGTCATCTCCCAGGTCGGGGACGACAGGAAGACCTTGCCCGTCTGGGCGGTGACGGCGACGAAGATCAGGTCGTAGAAGAGCTCGAACCAGCTGACGCTGGGCTTCTCCTCTGCGCGATCCTCCTTGGCTTTTCTCACTGGCGAATCGTGCCATGCCGGATCGCGCGGGGTGAACCTGGCTCAGTCGCTGGCGTGCACGGCCATCGCCGCCCGCAGGCCCGAGTCGATGGCTCCCTGGATCCACCGGTGGTAGACCGAGGCGTGCTCGCCGGCGAAGTGAATGCGACCCTCCGGGGCGCACATCGCCTCGTAGAGCCGGGTGAACTGACCGGGCTCGAAAAGGGCAAAGGCCCCAGCCGCATATGGATCGTCATGCCAGGACTTGGAGGTACCGACCTCGAACTCCTCGACAATCTGCGGATGGATGCGCGAGACATCCTCGATGGCCTGCTCGATCCGATCCCTGGGCTCCAGCGAGTCCCAGCGTTGCGCATCCTCCGCCCAGGTATAGCTGGCCAGCAGCACCCCGCGACCAGTCTCGCGGTGATGATCCGGGTAGTACAGGTTGCGAATTGCCAGGTCGGTGACGGTGCCGCCACCGACGATGCCATCGTCCTCCTCCCAGAAGCGCCGCCGGCACTGCAGCAGGACCTTGGTGGAGGCGTCGTAGTGCACCTCGCGAATGGCCTGCTGCTTGGCTCGGCTGAAGGGGGTGAGGACCTCGACATGCCGCAGGGTCGGCAGTGGGGTGGTCACGATGACGTAGTCGCCGGTCACCGAGGCCCGCTGGGAAAGGGTCCGCACGTGCACCGTGGCCGACTGGGTGGACTGCTCGATAGCCACCATGCGAGTCCCGAATCGGATTCGCGATGCCAGGACCGGCAGGAAGGCCCTCGGGAGCAGGTCCGCTCCACCGTCGATCTCGACGAGGTCCGCGAAGGAGCCGCCGATCTCCGGCCTGATGATGTCGACGAAGGACGCATTCATCCGTCCCGAGTAGCCGGAGAACAGGCCGAACATCTCGATCGCGCCTTCGCTCCAGCCTTGGCCTTCGAGGAACTCCCGCAGCGAGTCCTGGTCGTACGCGGCCATGATGGCCCCCCAGGCGGACTCGCCCTCCGCCGCGAGCCGCTCGGAGATGGGTGCCAGGGCCTGGTGCCAGAGCTGCGCAGGCAGTTGCCCCTGCTCATGGGGGTGAACCGCGAAACCGAGGACGGACGGGTCCCTGGCGAACTCCCATTGCCGCATGCGTCGACCATGCATATATATGTACGCATTGGGGTTGCCCATCGTGAACGGCGACGTGCGCAGGCCGAAGGCATGCACGTAGGCCATCGTCAGGTCGTGGGCAGCCGGGAATCGCATGCCGCCAGCCTCCGCGTACAGCCCATCGCTGAAGGGCTCTCGCAGGGTCTGGATCCGGCCGCCGACCCGGCCCTGGGCCTCGATGATGACGACGTCATGGCCCGCCCGGTCGAGTTCATAGCCGGCTGCCAGGCCAGCAAGCCCCGCGCCCACGATGATGACGCGATGGCGTCGCTCGCGTGCCGGGAGCCCGTGGGCGATCACCGTGAGCGCATCGGACATGGCCCGTCCCTACCCTTGCTTGGCCTCGGACACCGGCGTTGGATCGAGCAGCGCGGACACCTGCTCGAACAGGGCGGGGGCGGCGGCGATGACCGGCCCCCCTGCCGCCATGGACCCCTCGCCGATGAAGTCGTTGCACCGACCGCCCGCCTGGCTGACCACGTGCATGGCCGCGATGCAGTCCCATGGCTGCATATGGGCCTCGGCGAATCCCAGGCTCCGACCGCAGGAGACGTGGACGATCCCCAGGGCCCCTGACCCGCCGCGCACGAACGTCCCACCTGCATCGATCAGCCGCTCCATCGCACCGAGGATGGCCGACTTGGGCTGACGTGGGCTGTACTCCAGGGTGACCACGCCCTCGGTGAGCGAGGTGGCCGACGAGGGGGAAATCTGCTTGCCGTTGAGCAGTGCTGGCTCGCTCCGGCAGGACTCGAAGAGCTCATCGGCGTTGGGATCGAAGACCAGGCCACTGGCACAGCCAGATCCGTCGACCAGGGCGATGACCACGCACCAGTTCCGCGTCCCCCGGGCGAACTCCTGGGTGCCATCGATGGGATCGATTACCCACAGCGGCTCGGTGGGCGTGGAGCCGCTGGCCCCCGACTCCTCGCCCAGCACCGCGTCCTCGGCGAAGGACCGCAGTATCGCTTCGCGGATGAACTCCTCGACCACCCCGTCGGCCTCGGTGACCAGGTCGTGGCGACCCTTGCTCCGCACGACGAGATCTTCGCGTCGTCCGAAGTACTCCAGGGCGAGGGTGCCAGCCTGCCGGATGACCTCCCGGGCATGTTCATGCCGCTCGCGGATCTGCGCCGCATTGAGCGTGCGCTGAACGGCTCCCATGCCGGCTGAGGGTATCCGGTCGCCACTTCGCCCCGCGAGCGCACTGACAGATGCGGTTAGGGTAGGCAGATGGTGACCGAGTCTGGTTGGCACCAGGCCCGGCGCATTGCTCGCGATCTCGCACGGGCGACGCCGGTGGAGATGCTCGGCGTCGCCGAAGTCGATCAACGGGTACTCGCCCGGGACTGCCATGCCCGGTGCGACCTGCCTGGGTTTGCCACCTCGGCCATGGACGGCTGGGCCCTGTGCGGGGCTGGACCCTGGCGGATCACCGGCGATGTCCCGGCAGGTCAGCCGCTAGACCGGAGCCTGGTCCCCGGGGAGGCAGTGCGGATCGCCACCGGCGCCGTGGTTCCCCAGGGAGCCGACGCCATCTTGCGCTGGGAGCACGCCGATCGATCCGGGGACCTGCTCAGGGGCGATGCCCAGCCCGGCCGTGACATCCGGGACGCGGGCCAGGAGTGCCGACAGGGCGAGTTGATCGCGACCGCCGGCACCACGGTGAGCCCGGCCCTGGCTGGACTCTTGGCCGCCACCGGCCATGACCAGGTTGCGGTGCACCGAAGGCCACGTGTCAGCCTCCTGCTTCTCGGCGACGAGCTCCTGACCTCCGGCGTTCCAACCGGCGGGCGCGTCCGGGACTCCCTCGGCCCACAGGTACCCGGCTGGATCGCCCGGGCCGGCGGCCTGGTGGTGGCAACGGAGCACGTCCCTGACACGGTGGCCACCACCCGGCAGGCCTTGCAGCGGCATGCTGCGACGAGCGACCTGCTCATCACGACCGGAGGGACCGCAGCGGGTCCACGCGATCACCTGCATGCCGCGCTGGCCGAAGTCGCCGGGACGCTGCGGGTGGACCGGGTACGGGTCAAGCCCGGCCATCCCATGCTGCTGGCCGAGGTGCCGCGGCCGGGCGGCGATTCCAGCCTGCACCCCGTGCCACTCGTTGGCCTTCCCGGCAATCCGCATTCCGCCGTGGTCGGCCTGGTCACCCTGGCAGTGCCCCTGCTGGACGGCATGCTCGCCCGCCCCGCCCGGGCACTGCCCAGCGCGCCGACCAGGGAAGACCTGCGTGCCGCCCCCGGTCACACCAGGCTCATCGCAGGTCGGCTCGTCGACGGGACCTTCACCCTGTCCGCCTACCCGGGCTCGGCGATGCTGCGTGGCCTTGCCCAGTCCGATGGCTTTGCCGTCGTCGACGAGGACCTGCGGGCCGGCATGGACGTCTCCTGGCTGCCCCTGCCCTAGCCGTTCACCACGATCGGTGCGCCGAACCTGGTCCGAACGCCCGGCGACCACAGCACCCGAAGGTCCGGTTCCCCGGCCACCGGGATTCCCGCGGCACCGACCAGTCCGTCATCCAGGTGCTCCAGCATCGCCCCGTGCAGGGGCCACTGCCCATGCACATTCGGCGTGAAGAGCGTGCGTCCGCCCATCCTGGAGTGCAGCCCCCAGCGTGCGGTCAGGAAGACCTCCAGCGCAGTGGGCTCGACCGGTTCGCTGACCCTGATCGACAGGTCGCTGGAGGCATGGGGCGCAGGCCAGCGCCGATGACTGCGATATCGCCAGTGCGCGCCACGCTGGTGCACCCGCATGCTGGCCCAGGTGTAGGGCACCCGGTAGAGCGTGCGGGCCGCGAGCACCGTCGCCAGGCGTGTCGCCTCCAGGCTGCGGAAGACGACCCCATGGTTGCCCCGCTCGTCCAATGAGTACAGCCGAACATTGGTCTCCGGGAAGGTGCCCAGATATGGCAGGGGCATGCCCACTCCCAGTCCCGCGGCGTGCATGCGGAATGCGACCAGCCCGACGTAGGTGGCGCCATCGAAGCAGTCCGGGACCGTCCCCTTCGGTAGCAGCTCGGCGACCCGGCCCGGGTCCACCCGCCAGTGCAGGAAGGCCACGGACAGCCACTGCTGCTCGGACAGCGCCGGACCGTTCAGCCGCGGTGCTTGGATCGGGAAGCCGGATGGCAGGGAATTCATCGTTTCACCGGTCCGACTTGCTCCAGGAGGTGCTCGTCCCACCAGCCGGCGAACTCATCGGCGATGGGAGCCAGGTGCGCGTTCGTTACCCGGTCGCGGCCCAGTTGGACGCAGGTGTCCGCCCCGACCATTCGATCGCGGGCGATGGCATTGGCCCGTCCGGCATCCTGCAGGTCCCCGGCGGGGACATCACCGCTGATGTGCGCGGCATCCAAGGTTGCCTCCAGTTGGACCAGGGCCCGCACGCAGTCGCGTCGAAGGCCGTCGACCTGGCCGGCATCCTGCCCGCGTGCCGCGGCTACCGCCGCGACCAAGTAGGCGGCTGCCGTCTTCCGGGCGGCCAGGGCCTTGGCTTGCAGTTCCGCGACCAGGCCGAACGGGAAGACCATGAAGGCGAAGGCAGCGGCCACAGTGGCACCGATCGCGACGTCCTCCAGTCGGACCGCCTCCAATCCACGCTGGGTCGCGTACTCGATGGCCGCGAAGTTCAGCAGGACGAAGGGAGTGAAGAGCAGCTGGGCGGTGAAGGGTCCGATGGCGGCACCGATCACGGCGAGGAAGGCGGCGACGGGGAGCAGGGCAAGGTCCACGGCCTGCGGGAAGTCCAGGACCAGCCCGATCGAGGCAAGCATCACCCCGGCGGCCGCGCCGGCGACCATCCGGATCGCCGATGCCCCGTTGGCCATCCCTGAGAAGCTCACCTGGGTGACGCACAGGGCGGCCAGGACGACCCATACCCCGTGGTCCAGGCCCATGAGCCGGACGAGCAGCACGCAGGCTGCCGCACATGCACCGGTGCGCACGGCATTGCGCAGCCACGGTGAACCCAGGCGCGCATGGGCCCGCAGCAAGGCCAGCGGCCGTTCGTCGGCCAGGGAGCCGATGTCCGGAGTCGGGTAGGCAAGGCCCCGTGTCCGGCCAGCAAGCCACAGCATCCACATCGCCAGGATCGACAGCAGGCGGCAGGAGTAGTGACTGCGGGCAGCACTGGGATCCGTGCCGGCCAGGCGCACCAGGTCCGCCCGGCGAGCTGATGGCAGGTCCACGACCTCACCGCTCGGCGCCTGGCCAGCAACCACCCGGGCAGCCTGGGTCAAGGCTTCGGTCGCATCGTCGGCCAGTTGCCGATGCGCCCCGGCCGGGAGTGCGGTGAGCTGGTCCAGGACGGGTCCGGACCAGTGCACCACGTCGAGCATCTCGGCAAGGGCACGCTGCCGATGGCCGATCGCACCCGGTCGCATCCGGGGACCGGTGACCGCAGCCAGCAACGGGGCAGCGGCCCGGCTCAGCGCACGTCGGGAGGGCTCAAGGTCACGACCCGCCGCCACATCGGATCCCAGTGCGGTGGCTGCCTGCAGCCAGGCCGCCAGCCCGGACCGGAGCACCCCGTCTCGGTACTTGGGCAGCACCAGCATGCCCGCGATCAGCGCGACCAGCCCGCCGGTGAGCCAGGCAGCCAGCAGGCTTGGTAGTTCGTCCAAGGAGGTACTGGTCATCAGCGGCAGGAAGAAGGCGCACTGCAGGCCCACTGCTGCGCGTGCGACATAGCCGCGCAGTACGCGCAGGTAGCCGAAGGTCCCGGAGATCACGAAGGCTCCCGCGACCGCCAGCCAGACGCTCCCGGACAGGAGCACTCCCACCGTCATCACGGCCATCCCGATGCCGATCGCGGTAGCGAAGCCGACCAATCGCTCCCGGGCCGAACCGTCGTAGTCCAGGAAGTAGAGCAGGACGATGACGGCGAAGGAGCCCATGGCGACGGCCTCGCCGCCGGCGAAGAGGCGCAGGATGATCACATCGGCGACGAGCATCGCAATCGCGAACCGCGTGGCGGACCGCAGCACCGACGGCTGCAGCCGCCGATGAGCCCAGCGGGCTAGCGCGCCCACGCCATCGTCCACATGACGGACATCTTGCCCCTCGGATTCCCTGAAGCAACCACCACGATACCGATAGCCTGCGGACACAGGACGAGCCGAAGGGGCGACGCGATGCAGGCAGGCCAGGTTGTTCAAGGAACCGTCGCTCCCGGCTTCGAGCCGGTCGCACGCGCCTTCGAGCGCAACTTTCAACTGGGCCATGAGCATGGTGCGGCCTGCGCGGTGAGCATCGGCGGGCAACTCGTCGTCGATCTCTGGGGCGGGGAGCGGGCACCGGGCCGACCATGGGAGCAGGACACCATGGTCAATGTCTTCTCCACCACCAAGGGCGTCTCCTCCATCGCTGTCGCCCACGCCCACTCGCGCGGGCTCCTGGACTACGACCTCCCCGTCGCCTCGTACTGGCCGCAGTTCGCCGAGCAGGGCAAGGAGCAGATCACGGTCCGGCAACTGCTCTCCCATCAGGCGGGCCTATGCGCGATCGATGCGCCCATGGACCTGGCACTTCTCGCGGATCCCGACCGTGTCGCGCAGGCCATTGCCGCCCAGCGGCCCGCCTGGACTCCCGGCGAGTTGCACGGCTACCACGGGATATCCCTTGGCTGGTACGAAAGCGAGTTGCTCCGCCGAGTGGATCCCCAGCAGCGGACCATCGGCCGCTACTTCGCCGATGAGATCGCTGCACCCCTGGGCCTGGACTTCCACATCGGACTGCCGGACGCCATCCCCGAGGAGCGACTCGCACGTCTGCATGCTCCGGCCTACGCGGCGCGCATGGTGTTGAATATCCGCAAGCTGCCGTCGGCATTCGTCCGCGGATTCCTGACACCCGGCTCGCTGACCGCACGCACCTTCTCCAATCCGAAGGTGCTCGGCCAGCCGGCGCGCTACAACGACCGCTCCATGCTGCGGATCGAGTTGCCCGCATCCAACGGGGTCGGCACCGCCCGAAGCATCGCCCAGGCCTACGGGGACTTGGCCATTGGCTCCCCGCGGCTGGGTATCGGGGAGTCCACCCTGGCGAACCTGCGCGAGCCGGCCAAGGATCCGCGCGGTGGGCGCTTCGATCAAGTCCTCAAGCAGGAGACGCGCTTCTCCCTGGGAGTCTGCAAGCCCTGGCCCGGATTCGAGTTCGGTTCGCCTTCAGCCTTCGGAACCCCTGGAGCCGGCGGTTCGTTCGGATTCGCCGATCCCCAGATCGGGATGGGCTTCGCCTACGTCATGAATCGGATGGACTACTACCTGGTCAGCGACCCACGTGAGCTTGCCGTCCGTGAGGCAGCGCGGGAGTGCGCGATCAGAAGGTGAATCGCCGGTTCTGCCAGCCCCCTGGGGTCGGCTGCCAGGGCAGGCGGGTTTGCACCGAGGCCGACCACGTGCCCTTCGGCACTGCGATGGTGCACGTCACCTGGCCCGTGCTGGTGTCCCGCGTGCAGGTGCCCCGGCGCACCGTGCTGCCACTCCTGGCCACCATCGTCACGGCGATGCCCTCCGAGGCGCTGATCCGGCCAGTGATCGTCCGCTTGACGGCATTCCGGGACCAGGCAACCGACCCAGTCGGGGCGGCGAGCGGGATGCTCGACAGGGTGCCACTGCCGTAGTTGGCCACGAACACCGCCGAGGGCGTCGCAAGCACTCCCCAGGGCTGGCTGCCGACCTGGATCGTCCCGACGATCTCATTCGTTCCGATGTTCAGGACGCTGATCGAGTCGCCGCCATTGTTGGTCACGTATCCGGTCGATCCATTGGCGTCGATGGCGATATTCGCTGGGAGCCCCTGCCCGGGAATACTGCGGACGATGGCCAGGCTGGCCGTGTCGATGGCCGACACCACGTTGGCGGAGGTGCTCGCCACATAGACCCGCGCCGCATCGGGGGTGACGGCAACACCCCACGGTCCATCCGGTACGGGGATCGACGCGATCACCGAACGGGAGTTGGTGTCCATGACCAGCAGCAGGTCGCGCTGATTGTCGGCAATATAGGCACGGTCACCCCGTGGGGACACGGCGATGCCGGTTGGTTGGCCTCCCACGACGACAGTGCTGGGTGCGTCCACCAACGGTCCATAGCCCGGCTGGTAGCCGAGGACGGTGATGGTGCCGCTCGCACTATTGCTGACATATGCGGTGCCACGGCCGTTCTGGACGAGGGCAGCGACCCCAGAGGGCTGCTGGCCAGCAGGGATCGCAGTGGCCGGTACTGCTTCGCACGTCTTGGGGATACAGGCCGAGAACGGGGTGACGCTCTGTCCGCCGAAGTTCGCCACGAACCCGACGTCACCGGCCGCCGCCACGCCCTTGGGCATGGCACCCACCGGCACCGAGGAAGGCTGATAGGCATTGGGATCCGGCCGACTGGCGTCACCGGCCAAGGCGGTAGCAGCCGAGGAAATCGCAAGGCATCCCGGCAGGACGAGGCAGGCAACGGCGCGCACGGCATGGCGTGCTGCATTCATGTGCAGGAGTGTATGGCTGCCAGGTGCTCCAGCACATGGACATAGGCCTTGCCGGTTGCCCGGGTCATCCCGATCTCGCAGGTGCGGTTGGCGCTGGCGTGAGCCGCGGCATCCATGCCGATGACCTGGGCGGCCTGCACCGCGGTTGCCGAAGCGGTGAGCTCCGGGTGGAGCATCCCGCGATCCCCGGCGAAGCCGCAGCATCCCCAGTCGGCCGGGACATG